>Ga0066376_10000911_pt1 | contig 28453 bp, 26 predicted proteins | sample Knorr_S15_td_Bot_FD_77009 | JGI IMG/M metagenome (GOLD analysis project Ga0066376, IMG submission 77009) | Marine microbial communities from Southern Atlantic Ocean transect - Knorr_S15_td_Bottom_ad_5009_LV_A | ecosystem: Environmental > Aquatic > Marine > Oceanic | place: Southern Atlantic... | reverse complement strand
TCGGCATAACCTGTTTTTATCTGATAAATTCTTTCCTTGCGATCAAACTCCTCAAACGCCTCATGATGTGCGGAGAAGCGCAAAGTCTCTTTTGAGCCGAGACCTAAAAAACCGCGTGGTGCAAGTGAGTTTTTAAAGAGGCCAAACGCCCTGTCCTGCAAATCCCTGTTAAAATAGATAAGCACATTACGGCAAGAAATCAAATTCATCTCCCCGAAAACAGAGTCGGTGACCAAGCTGTGATCCGAGAAAACAGATTGTTTTACAAGGCTCTTGTCAAATTTGGCATTGCCGTATGCCGCTGTGTAATATTCAGATAGTGAGTGTTTTCCGCCTGATTTTTGGTAATTTTCTGAAAAAAGAGGCATACGATCCAGTTTGTAAACACCGGCTTTTGCCTTTTTCAACGCATCCTGATTTATATCTGTTGCATAAAACATTGTACGCTCTTCCAAGCCCTCTTCCCGGAAAAGTATAGCAAGGGAATAAAGCTCTTCCCCTGCAGAGCATCCTGCAACCCATACTTTTAAAGAAGGGTAGGTTTTGAGATGAGGGATGACATTTTCACGCAATGATTTGAAATAGCTCGGATCACGAAACATCTCAGAAACCTGAACAGTCAGGTAAGACAATAATTCCGGGAAAACATCCTCATCGTGCATCACCATATCTTGCAGCATTGAATAGCTGCGACAATTAAAATTTTCGCGCGCTTTTATAAGCCGTCTTTTAATTGAGGCCATTGCGTAATTGCGAAAATCATAGTGGTATTTATGATATATAGCCTCTATCAGCAGGCGTAATTCTATATCCTCAAAATCGGTATGCATTTGGGTTTTCCTTATCTAGGCATCCAAACGCGCACAAGCGACAAAAGTTTCTCCACGTCCAAAGGTTTAGCCATATAATCATTAGCCCCGGCATCAAGGCAACGCTTCTGGTCGTCTTTCATGGCCTTTGCTGTCAGCATAATAATAGGTAGGTTTTTCCAGTGTTTTTCTTTTCTAAGTTCACGGGTTGCTGTGATTCCGTCCATTTCTGGCATCATGACATCCATAAGGACTAGATCAATTTTGTCACTCTCATTGTCGCGGGATTGTTCCAGCATTTTCAGCGCCTCTTTACCATTTCTGGCAATCTGCAATTTCGCGCCGCGTGGCTCAAGAATACTGGTCAGGGAATACACATTTCGCATATCATCTTCAACAATCATAATGTTGCGCCCTTCGAGAATTGAGTCACGGTTCTTGGCTTTACGTATGATTTTTTGGTGTTCATCCGGCAAATCGGCAACCACCTGATGCAGGAAGAGGGAGACCTCGTCAAAGAGGCGTTCAGGTGATTTGGCGCCCTTAATAATAATAGAGCGTGAATATTTCTTCAGTTTCTGCTCCTCATTTGAAGAAAGATCGCGGCCTGTGTAAACAATGACTGGCGGGAAAGAATACCCGTCTTCCCGGCTGAGCGTTTCTAATAAGTCATAACCTGACGCATCGGGCAGGGACAAGTCCATCACCATGCAGTCAAAGGTTTCGTTCTTCAGTAATTTTAAACATTGCTTTGCTGTACTTACACCTGTGGTTTGAACATCCTGCCCTTCGAGAAGCTTTTGCAGACTTTCAAGCTGAACCGGGTCATCTTCTACAATCAGCAACTGGCGCATATGGCGTGTAAATTTTGTCTCCATATCTTTAAGCGCGCTTGCAAGCTGATCACGTTTGACCGGTTTCATCATGTAACCAATAGCGCCCAGTGAGTATGCTGTATGCGACATATCTTCAGCCGACACAACATGAACAGGAATATGGCGCGTGCGTGAATCGCTTTTAACCCGATCCAGTACGGATAAGCCGGAATGGTCTGGAAGCCCGATATCAAGAACCACTGCATTGGGCCTATATTCAAGACAATCTTCCCAACCCTGTTCTGCTGTGTTGGCCAGTAGGCATTGGAAATTAAGCTCATGGGCCAGATCGTAAAGGATGCGGGAAAACGCCTCATCATCTTCCACTATCAGGATAGTATTTTTCGACCCGTCAAGGTCATGGCGGTCATCATCAAACCCTTCTGCGAATACTGAGAGCTCTTCATTCTTATCACGTTTTCTTTTGCCGGCACTGGCAGCAGATGATTTTCCGGAGCCTTCTTTTGAAGATGTATCATCATCTTCCCCATCCTCAGATACTGTGCGCGGAATAGTGCTTTTTTCTGTGTTTTCCTTAATTTGCTCAATTCTGCGTGGTTTGACTTTTTCCGGTGCATATTTTTCGGGAACGATAAGAGTGAACGTGCTGCCTTCACCTTCTTTGCTTTCAACTTCCAATGTTCCGCCAAGCAACCTTGTCAGCTCCCGCGAAATGGAGAGGCCAAGACCTGTTCCGCCAAATTTGCGGCTTGTTGTCCCGTCGGCCTGATGAAACGCCTGAAAGATAAGCTCTTTTTTATCGCTCGGAATGCCGACACCCGTATCGGTCACCGAAAAGGCAATATTTTTATCGGATCTGCGCTGAACCGATAACGTCACTTTGCCTTCTTCAGTAAATTTCAGGGCGTTTGAGAGAAGGTTTTTCAAAACCTGTTCGATGCGCTGGCTGTCCGTTTCCATGAATTTCGGCAGGCTGCCTTTGAATTCAGTTTCGTATTCAATATTTTTCTCAGTGGCCTGCGGTTCAAATGCGGCGGTTAACCCCTCAACAATGTTTTTGGGATTAACGGCCTCTATCTGCATTTCCATATGCCCTGCCTCTATCTTTGACAGGTCAAGTATATCGTTAATAAGGGTGAGAAGGTCATTTCCTGAAGACTGAATTGTTTCGGCATATTTAACCTGATCAGGGGTCAGGTTGTCCTCATTATTATCTGCAAGTAATTTGGCCAGAATAAGCGTGGAGTTTAACGGTGTACGCAATTCATGACTCATATTCGCAAGGAAATCTGATTTGTACTGGCTGGCTTGAGAAAGCTCCCGGGCGCGCAATTGAAGATTTGATTTTGCTTGCTCCAACTCATCGCGCTGGCTTTCCAGAAGCTGTGTTTGCTCTTCAAGTTGCGCATTGGTCTGTTCCAGCTCAGCCTGTTGCTGTTCAAGGCGGCTTTGCGATTCAAGAAGTGCGTTACTTTGCTCTTCCAGCTCTTCGTTGGAGACGCGCAATTCTTCCCCTTGAGCCTCCATTTCCTCAGCCTGGCGCTGGGTTTCTTCCAGAAGATTTTGCAGATGCAATCTGTAATTTGCTGTACGCAAAGCAATCCCGATGGCCTCGGATGTACGCTCCAGCAACTCCTGCACTGTCTCATCCTGTATTTTATCAAACCCCAGCTCTATAACTGCATTCACCTCACCATCGGCTGTCATAGGGCAGATAAGAAGTTGTTTTGGTTTCGCAGACCCAAACGCGGATCCGTAAGAGAGATAGCCGTCAGGTAAGTCTTGTATGAAAAAGCTGCGTTTGTCCTTCACCGCTTGCCCAAGTAACCCGTCGCCAAGTGTGAAGCTTTTCGGGATGGATTTGTCAGGAACGCCATAAGTTGCACCCTTTTTAAATTTTGCCCCGTCTTCATAATAAATTGCACCTGCACAAGCATTTGTGTAAGTCGCAAGATGCGTCAGGATTTTATTGGATAATTCCTCAAGTGTTGCCTCACCCACTATACGCGCACTAAGATGGGTCAAACCTGTTTGTATCCACTCATCACGGCGTACCGCCACTTTGTTACGGATAAAGAAAAAGCCGACAGTAGCCATTACCCATATATTAAAAATCCCCATGCCGCGATTGATTTGTGCCACATCGCTGCTGACATAGCCCGCAGAATCCAGAAAGAAGCCAAGCACCATTAATATGGTTGTGCCGGTTGCCACTATCAGCGGTACAGCAGGACGCCAGGCCAGCAGGGACACAGTTAATGGGAAAATATAAAATATCCAGACAGACACGCCTCTTGCTGAGAGATAATCAGCCAGAAAGATTGCTACTGCGGAAAAGGAGAGGACAAGATAAAGATTAAATGTTGAGATTCGTTGCCTGTATAATTCGGCTCTTTTATCAGTTAAAGTTTTCTCAGTATTTTTATTCTCGGATGCGGGTTTATCCATTACATCATTCATAGGTTCATATCCATATCTAAATCTTGTTCTTAGTTGCAACTGTAGACCATTTGCCATCTCCCTGAAAGAGCTCATTTATACAGCTTTGATGTGGCCGCATATTATACAGGTCAAAGCAAGTGAGGAAGTACGATTCATCGCCTAAAAGAGTTCCTCAAATTGACGTAAATATACAGACAAGTTTCATGAGCAAAACTTTTAAAGCTATGTGATTGATAATAATTTCTTTTCCTGTAATATATTTGAAGTCGGACCAATTCCGTCCTCTATTTCTAAAAACCATATATATAAAGGGTCTATCATGCCGAAAATTGCAAAAGGTGTTGTTAAATTTCAGAAAAAAGTTTTTCCTGGCAAAAAAGATTTATTCCAAACCTTGGCAGACGGGCAAACACCCGAAGTCCTGTTTATAACATGTTCAGACAGCCGGATTGACCCTAGCCTTTTGACACAAACCGAGCCGGGTGAGCTTTTTATCTGCCGTAATGCGGGAAATATTGTTCCTCCGCATGCACAAATAACAGGCGGTACCACGGCCTCTATCGAGTATGCCGTAGCAGTTTTGGGTGTCCAGCATATTGTTGTGTGCGGTCATTCGGGATGTGGTGCGATGACAGGTGCGCTTAATCCTGAAAGCACGAAGGAGCTTCCGCATGTGAGCCAGTGGCTGAGTAATTCGCAAGCCGCAGTACAGATTATGAAAGAGAAAAGTGAGGGGCTGACAGATAAAGAAAAAATGGATTTGCTTATCCATGAAAATGTCCTTTTACAGCTTCAGCATTTGAAAACTCACCCTTATGTCGCAGCACGCCTTGCGGTGAATAAAATCCACCTCCATGGCTGGGTATACGATATTAAAACGGGAGGAATCGACGCATATAGTGAGAGGGACGGAAAATTTTATCCGGTTGAAGAAGTCTATGCAGAAGAAGTCGAGGCGCTTGTATCCAGACGTTGCAATAAAGAACAAACGCAAACTTAAAAAACATTATATTGAGGAAGCCTGAAGCCATGTCATTTTTTAATTTCTCCCACTTACGCGGTGATATTTTTGGTGGTCTGACCGCCGGTATTGTTGCCCTTCCTCTAGCTCTTGCCTTTGGTGAAGCCTCGGGCGCCGGTGCTGTTGCCGGATTATACGGGGCAATTATTGTTGGTTTTTTTGCAGCACTGTTCGGTGGTACAGCAACGCAAGTCTCGGGCCCAACAGGCCCGATGGTTGTTGTTTTTGCGGGACTTTTTGCCTCTATGTCAGGCGATCCGGGGCTGGTTTTTGCATCTGTTGTGCTGGCCGGGATTTTACAAATATTATTTGGTATTTTCAGGCTCGGGGAATATATCAAGCTGGTACCCTATCCTGTCATCTCAGGATTTATGAGCGGTATCGGTGTTATCATTATAGCCCTGCAAGGGGCAAACCTTCTGGGGCATGAGGTCGATGGCGGCGGTACGATCAATGCGTTAAAAGCCATCCCTGCCGCTGCCATGGCACCGAATTTACAGGCCTTTGGACTGGGTATTTTAACACTTCTGATGGTTTTTTTCTGGCCCAAAAAGGTTGGGAAATATATGCCCGGCGCTTTGGCAGCACTTCTTATAGGCACAATAATCGGCCTTTTTCTGAATGTTCCTGTGCTTGGGAATATTCCGACAGGACTTCCGGAATTTGTACTTCCTGTCTTCTCGCAAGATACAGCATTAATAGCCCTTGAGGCCGCATTTGTACTTGCCGTACTTGGAAGTATCGACAGTCTTTTGACATCACTGGTTGCTGATAATATGACACGTACGCGCCATCAATCCAACCGTGAGCTTATCGGGCAAGGTATTGGTAACAGTGTCGCAGGGCTATTCGGAGCCATTCCGGGCGCAGGTGCAACAATGCGTACAGTGGTGAATATACGTTCCGGCGGACAAACAAAAATATCGGGTATGATCCATGCGCTTATTCTATTTGCAGTGGTTCTTGTTCTTGCCCCTTATGCCGCCAATATCCCACATGCTGTTCTGGCTGGAATTTTAATTAAAGTCGGATATGACATCATTGACTTTGCGTATCTGAAGCGCGCCCATAAAGGACCGCGTTGGGATCTGATTTTGATGGTGCTGGTTTTGGGGCTTACAGTATTCGTAGACCTGATAACAGCCGTGATGGCGGGCGTTGTTCTGGCCGCGCTTGCCTTTGTGAAACAGATTGCAGATGAGCAGCTCTTAAATTTCCGTGACTCTGATTTTGAAAGTTTTAGTGATGAGGAAAAAAGCCTCATTAAGGACAAGGAAGACAAAATCATGTTTTTCGGATTTTCAGGGCCTTTAAGCTTTGGCGCAGCAGCCGACTTATCACATAAAGCTCGTGAAAATGCAAAAGAGCATACGAGCGCGATGGTGCTGGACTTTACATCTGTACCCTTCGTTGATGTCTCAGCGGCACGTGCTTTTGAAAATATCGTGGAAGAGGCGCATCATTCAGGCCGTGATGTCTATACATACGGTATGACGCATAAGGTTAAAGAAACGATTATAGCGTTGAACCCTAAAGGTGAATTACGAGGCGATGGGCATTATCAGACCCGTACAGAAGCTTTGAAAGCGGCTGTTATCAATCTTCAAGCCGAGTAAATCTCCATGACCTCCTTGTCGAGCTGCCTTAAGATTATACATCTTATAGACAGGAGATTTTAATATGAAAGCATACCAAATCGTAGATAAGGGCATCGATGCGCTAAAGCAGGTCAATGTCCAGCCGGAAGACTTAAAAGCGGGCCAGGTGCGTGTCAAAATGCACGCCGCAAGCCTGAATTACCGCGACATTATGGCTGTTAAGGGCGATTATGGTGAATTGGAAACACCTGTCATACCCTGTTCGGACGGCGCGGGTGAAATTGTAGAACTTGGCAAGGATGTTAAAAACTGGAAAGTCGGCGATCGTGTATGTCCTATCTTTTTTCAAGGCTGGACTGATGGAGCGCTTGGCAATGCCGCTGCAAAAACGGCTCTTGGCGGTCACATGGACGGAGTTTTACGCGAAGAGGGCGTCTTTAATGCGAATGGCGTTGTCAAAATACCTGATTATTTATCTTATGAAGAAGCGGCTTGCCTGCCATGCGCAGCATTAACCGCATGGCATGCACTTGTCGTGTCCGGCGGTATTAAATCAGGTGATAAGGTCTTAATGCTCGGTTCAGGAGGCGTTTCTATTTTTGCCTTGCAGATTGCGAAAATGCACGGGTGCGAAACCATTATTACTTCAAGTGACGATGATAAACTTGAAAAAACAAAAAAGCTCGGCGCTGACCATGTAATAAATTATAAGAAAAACCCGGACTGGGACAAACAGGTTATGGAGATTACAAAGGGTAAGGGAGTTGACCATGTGATTGAGGTCGGTGGCCCGCATACTATGCCCAAATCAGTAAATTCCGTGTCCTATGGCGGACATGTTGCGGTGATTGGCCTGCTGGCCGGCAAAGACAGCGATTTTAACCCGCTCTCTCTTTTATATAAGGTCGTTAAATTACAAGGTATCTATGTCGGGTCGCGCGCTATGTTTGAAGATATGAACACCGCGTTTACCGTCAATGAAATCAGACCCCAAATTGATAAGGTTTTTACTTTTGATGAGGCCAAAGAGGCCCTGAAATATCAGGAGGCGGGAAAGCATTTTGGCAAAGTTGTTATTAAAATCTAAAAAATTTTATAGCGCCAAGATTACAAAATAGAGCCACGGATATATGCCTGAGTGGAATGAATGTAGCTGATTAACGCAACCGGCATATTGCCCCCTCAGTTCTTCAGGAAAGGTGTTCTGTGATGCTTTTGCACCAGGTGTGGTTCCATGGTGTTGTGAAAAAACACCATAATTGCCGGGTATGTTCGGGGGGGCTCCTGACGGGTTTTCAATACCGTATATTTCGTTAATTTCAACGCATTTTTCTGTTGTTGTTTCAATGGCAGCAATAAAGTCGGCTGTATCCTCATCCCCGATACCGCGCAAATATGCGCGTGTAAATGTCCAATAGTTACGATTACCCAAGCTATCAATAGGGTCTACGTAATTTACACTGCCTCCTTCTGAAGAAAAAAGCTTGCATTTTTCTGTTGTACAATTTGGGTTTCCAGCCTGAGTTGGGCCGTTTAACCAGCTCGGCCATACTTGATTTTCGAAACTTATTTCATCGGGATTGATACCATTTAGATAATGCATCCGTTGCAGTGCGACCTGATAAGATTGTGTTATCTGCTCAGCCGTGGCCAGATCCAGCCTGAGTGTTTCATCTGATGCATCATTTGACCCGCCTCTTTACGTTTGTGTGACAGCATAAGAAAGGGCCGCAAAAAGTGCGACAGCAATTAAAATAAGAAATAAGACGTTACCGCTTTGAGTTTTACGCATGGGCAGAGTATAAAACAACTATCTGTTGTATCAATGTTTATTTTTCTTCTGTGCCATTTAGCACGTTTTTTAATATTTCCGCAAAGTGTGCAAAATCCTCAATATGGGGAAGGTGGCCAAGCCCTTCCATTTCATGAAGTTCTGCATTGGGGATGAGTTGGGCGGCTTTTTTTCCGAGCGTGTCATATTGGCCAAGTGTGTAATCTGTGCCTTCCTTTTTCCAGCCACGCCCGGGGCCGGTTGTATCACGAGTACCTATTATAAGGGCGGTCGGGACAGAAATATCTTTAAATTCTTCTATAACCGGCTGTGTAAATATCATGTCATAGGTTAGTGCGTTGACCCAGGCAATACGGTCGCTATCCGGCCCGTTTACCTGCCCAATCATGAAATGTGTCAGCGCGTCATAGCGATCATTCCACTGACCGTCATAATAATTTTTACGTTGGTAAGTACGTATTGACTCCGGTGTTTTGGACAATTCGTTTTTATAAAAGAAATCTGTGTCCTTATATTCAACATAATGAAGATAATTTTCCAGCCCTATGGGGTTAACCAGAACAAGTTTTGAAACATATTCAGGAAACATTAAAGCATAGCGGCTGGCAAGCATGCCACCCATGGAGTGCCCCATAATGATCGATTGTTTTATCCCTAAAGATTTTTGCAGGTCACGCGTGTGCTGTGCAAGCGTTGCAAAAGAAAACTGGTAGTGTCGGGGTTTGGAAGATTTGCCAAAACCGATCTGGTCCGGGATGAGGACATTGTAACCTAAAGAAACCAGATACTCGGCAGTCTCTGTCCAGTAATCGGCGTTAAAATTCTTACCGTGCAGAAGGGTAATCACAGGTTTGTCCTCTGCACCATCAAGATAGATATAGGCCATTTCCAGGTCTTGCCCTTGTGATGTGATGGGGAAATATTTTACCGGAACGTTATAGCCATACTCATAAGTGTCCAGTCGTGCATCATAGGCAGGGACTACAATGTTACTATCTTCCTGTTGGGCTTGGGCTTGTACAGAGAAAAGTAATAAAAAAGCTGAGAGAAACAGGATATAGCGCATATATTTTTCCAAAGTTTTTGATGGGTATTTGATGATGAAATAGTACGGAAATGCTATGTATCTAGGCCCGTTTTTGTTTTCCACTAATGCACAGCCTGTTAAGAAAAACTTATCATAGTAAAATGCAGAAAATAAAGACTTTAATATATCAAACTGTTTTAAATCACACCATTTCAGACTATGTTTAAACAACGTGCCAAACAAAAATTTAAGAAATCTCACAAGAAAGCATGCTCATAAGTTATGACCCTTCTCATATTTTATCTTCTTCTGGCAATAGGTGTCTCATTCTTCTGTTCAATAGCAGAAGCCGTTTTATTGTCCGTACGCCCCTCCTATATCGCCGTTTTGGAACATGAGGGTAAGGCAAGCGGTAAGATCCTGAAAAATCTGAAGGACAATCTTGATCGCCCTTTATCCGCAATTCTGACTGCCAATACGATTGCTCATACAGTGGGCGCGGCCGGTGTTGGTGCACAAGCTACAAATGTTTTTGGCAATGCTTATCTGGGCGTAACCTCGGCTGTTTTAACGCTTTTAATACTGGTGTTTTCCGAGATTATACCAAAAACACTAGGTGCGACATATTGGCAGCAATTTGCACCTGCAATGGGCGTTTTGATTAACTGGTTGACCATCATTCTTTTCCCCTTTGTCTGGCTGTCAGAAAAGCTGACGCGTCTTATTTCCCGCAGTGGGGTAAGCGCCTATACGTTCAGCCGTGATGAGATGACCGCCATGGCAAAGATCGGTAAGGAAGAAGGTTTGCTGGATGTTAAAGAGCTGAAGATTGTGACAAATTTGATGAAGCTGCACCGCTTGTCCGTACGCGACATTATGACACCCCGACCTGTTATATTTGCGGTTCCTGAAAAGCTGACCGTCCAGGAGTTCTTTTCAAAACATTCGGAAAAACCTTTTTCACGCATACCTATTTATGGAGAAGGGTCAGATGACATCAAAGGATATGTCCTGAAAAATGATTTGTTGATGGCGCAGGCCAAGGATGATTTTGACAGGAAGCTTTCAGAGTTTTCACGTGATTTCCTTGTTATACCTGACAAATTAATCGCTTCTGATCTATATGACCGCCTGATGTATAACAAAAGCCATATAGCACTGGTCGTTGATGAATACGGTACGGTGCAAGGATTGGTTACTTTGGAAGATGTTGTGGAAACGCTTATCGGGCTGGAAATTACAGATGAATCCGACAAGGTTGAAGACATGCAGGTTTTGGCACACCAACGTTGGCGCGACCGTATGGAAAGCATCGGCATTAATCCGGATAGTCTGGAAGCGAAAGATAAATAGGCGCGCGAAGGCTGTTTCACCTTCCCTGTCGCCCTGCCGCGTTGTATAATGGCATGTTTTCAAAAACCTGCCGCATGAAAGCATTAGGGGCATGAGCGATCTTCCCAATGATAAGAACACCGCCATTACGAACGGCCTTTATGATAAAGGCTGGTCCTGTTGCGAAAATTATTTGACATCTGAGGAGTGCATGCTCCTTATTGACAGGCTGGAGAGGCTCCAAGAAGAACAAAGACTTGAAGCCGCCGGGATTGGCCGGAAAGACGAGCATCAGGTCAATAAAGATATCCGCCGCGATAAAATACACTGGCTTTACCGTGATAAATGCCCTGCTGACACATTTTATCTTATGAAGATGGAAGCTTTACGGCATGATATCAACCGCGGCCTTTTTCTGGGTCTTTTTGAATATGAGGCGCATTACGCTCTTTATCCGCCGGGCGGATTTTATAAAAAACACTACGATTCCCTGAAAGGTTCCAAAAACCGGATTGTGTCAACGGTGCTCTACCTCAACCCCGAATGGCGTCCCGGCGACGGTGGAGAATTGGCCATTTATACTGACGGGCATGCCGATGGAGACGAGCCTGAAAAAATTGTTCAGCCCAAGCTCGGCACATTGGTCACGTTCTTAAGCGAAGATATACCGCATGAAGTTTTACCCGCGCATAAAGAACGCAAAAGCATTGCCGGATGGTTCCGCTGTAACAGCTCATCTGCTGACCGCGTTGACCCGTTGAGGTAAGAATTAATTTAGCAGGATAAGCGAATGAATGGCAGATCTGTAAAACTTCATATTACCTATGGCAATTTAGGGAAATAGAAATAAACTTTATTTTAACTCAATCGCTTTATTCTTTCATGTAAGAGGAAGGAAAAATGAAATGACGGATTTAATAAAATTTTTTGAAAATAGTGAGTTTTGTAATCCCATTGGTAATATAAAGCCTATGGGTGACTGGAAGAGTCTTGATATTAATGAAAGTAATGAAGAGCTAGTTCCACTCGGTGCATTCAGTGAATATACAGATATTTATACAGATGCAATCTATTTTGCAGAGACCAATAGTTCACCATACAGCCATGGTGATCTTGAGGGGGCTTTAATTACATGTTTTGTGCGTGAGACGGTTGCAGAAAAGTTGCGCGAGGCATCAAAGTTATTACCTGACGGCTACGCAATAATGGTTTGGGATTCCTACCGACCACTTGAAGTACAAAATACATTGTACAAAGATTTTGTCGATGAGCTAAAAGCCAAGCGTAATATGACCCAAGAAGAAGCGGAGTTGTTTGCTCCTAACTTTGTTAATATGGCAACAGATGATCCATCAAGGCCTTCACCACATCATACAGGAGGATCCATAGATTTAACGATTATTAAATTTGATGATGATGTGAAGGACAAATTAAGTAAACTTAATAAACAGGTACGTTCAGATGATTGGAAAGTTTCCTATGCTGCGGAAATGGCTAGACAAGCCCTCTTTAAAAAACATGCGACACCAATTGATGTTGGGGCTAAATTTGATGAAGCAAGCGAGGCATCAGCGGTAAAGTTCTTTGAAGACCGCATAGCTGAAGGCGAAAAATTATTAGATAAGGAATACGAACAAGCAATGAACAGGCGGATATTGCAAAACATATTGCGATCGGTCGGTTTCACATCCTTCGAACCCGAATGGTGGCATGTTGATTATGGGAATCAGTTTTATTCCGCGCAATCAGGTGAGCCTGCACAGTATAGTGCAGTAAAGCTATCCGAAGAAAATATCGAACATGAAACTATGCGTCGGCAACATTATATTGGCACGCATAACCTGTCCAAAGCGACGCCCGGAATGAAAGGCAAGTTAGGTGATGATTTTGCGGATCAACCAGAAGCTTTGATAGTTGCGAAAGAACATGCCGATGTGAATATACGGCATTCTAAACACCCTATTGCAGGCAAGCTTGAGGTTTAAATTTTACCAATTAAGTTGTATCGACTGTGCTCTACCTGAACCCCGAATGGCGTCCCGGCGACGGTGGAGAATTGGCCATTTATACTGACGGGCATGCCGATGGAGACGAGCCTGAAAAAATTGTTCAACCCAAGCTCGGCACATTGGTCACGTTCTTAAGCGAAGATATACCGCATGAGGTTTTACCCGCGCATAAGGAACGCAAAAGCATTGCCGGATGGTTCCGCTGTAACAGCTCATCTGCTGACCGCGTTGACCCGTTGAGGTGATGACAATGCCCAGGGGAGTGAAGAAGGAAAATTTACCTGAAAAAATCTGTCCGGTTTGCAAAAAACCTTTCACATGGCGTAAGAAATGGGAAAAGGACTGGGATGAGGTTAAATACTGTTCGGAACGGTGCAAGAGAGCAAAAAACTTTTTGCAGTATTTTCTCATCTCCATTTATTAACCTTAACGCTCGTACTTTGGTAGGTATGGATTACAGAAGCTATCAATAGAATTTTTTTTAGACACAACTTATCGCGTTTTTTAATGAAAAATATGGGGTGAAATGAAGTTAGTAAACCTGCGATAGCGTTGTTAATCATTATTTGTTTTCACGACGCAGCATGTTTTAAAAACAACAATTAGTTTTTACAACCATATTTATGCAATCAATCAAGAAGAGTTCTCAAGGTTTTAGAATTTTGTAATATAAGCGGGATAGTTTAACTTTTTGCTAGAATTTCTTAGTTGGTTTATCCGTTGGGCAACAATCACAGTTCTTAGCTATGTCAATTATAACCTTAAGTGCGGTGTTCTTTTTTTGAGTACGTATGTCAAGATATCGCCGCATACCTTGTAATATTCCAACTACATCTTTTACTAATTTAGCAATAGCAATAGTAGGATTTACATGATCCAAAGGTTTTTTTAAGTTCATTTTCAGTGAAATCGATAAATTTTTTGCGCATTTCAGGATGATACTCATTGAGTAAATCATTCAACACTGACTTATCAATATTGTTATCCAGATGGTGAGCAAGGCTATTTCTTATTTTATTAATCTTTAGGCATATATTAGAGGTTCTCTGGTCAATTATTCCTAAAGCAAGGCAAAGCTTAGGTTTTACCGAAAAATTTATCTTGGATAAATTTATTAGTTCGGGACGCTTTAGTTCAATATTTAGCATTTCATCTAAGCTATGTTCTATATATAAGTGTCCACGCAAAATAGTAGAGATGGGGTCTGAAGAATTTAATTCTTCACGTGCTTTTTTTAGATCAAAAGTAAAATCTTTATCTACATCGAATCCATCTCTTATATCATCAAATATACTCATACTAAAATTTCTTGCATAAATTTTTTAATATGGACTTAATTCTAGAATGGCGGTGTCGGTGGGATTCGAACCCACGATACGCTATAAACGTATACACGCTTTCCAAGCGTGCGCCTTCAGCCACTCGGCCACGACACCGTTAAGCGTGCTAATCTAAACAATGACGGTAAAGACTGCAAGAGATAATGATGGCTTGAAGGATAACCGCTTTCCTAAGTTCGTGTTTATAGGAATGGCCGGTCCAATCACGTATGTATACCAGTTAATTTCTTGTAGTATGTGCCTTAAGTTTGTATAAGCAGTACATCATATAGACATGACCAGACGAATAATGATTGATTACGAATACAAATATTGCATGAACCGTTACTCTAAATCTGACGGAAACGTACTCTTTCTCATATTAATTGCTGTAGTGCTTTTTGCGGCGCTATCATACGCGGTTACAACCTCTACCCGTCAAGGCGGCGGGGACACAGAAAAAGAAAATATAAAACTGCAGGCATCAGAGTTGTTTCAATATGCGACTATGATTGATACAGCCGTTACCCGCCTGAAGCTCTTTAAGGGGTGTTCCGATGAAAATTTGAGTTTTGAGTCCGCTCAGACTGGCACACTTTACGAAAATACAAATAATCCCGCCGTAGACGAAAGATGCCATGTTTTTTCACCAGAGGGCGGGGGCGTTTCTTATAAAAGCCTCAATGAGGCAATGCTTGATTCATCTAATTCGTCTTCCAAATATTACGGTGATCCTTTGTTTACGGGATCTACACAGGTTCATAGGCTTGGAACTGACTCCAATGGCGTTAATAGTAAAGAGCTTATTCTTGTATTTCCCTACCTAACCGAAGCTTTGTGCGCTGAAATGGCTCGTGAAACAACAGGCCTCAATCCGGCGGGCGGTATTCCGCGTGATAATAATATCTTTTTTGACCACCGAAATTCCTCAAACTCGTATTATACAGGCATTTTTCCATCCTTTGGGGGAGGCTTCGAACTAAGAGGTGAGGGATCTTCTTCAGATACGCCGCATGACTTTTTCTTCGGTGTCGAAAGAGGCTGTATTGAAGGTAAGAGTTTACCGCCCCAAGGAACGTATCATTATTTCCATGTTTTGGTTGTGCGCTAAGTCCGGATGAACGTACCCCACTTAAAAAGAAACCCCGTATCATAAGATACAGGGTGATTAGTTAGAGAGGTACTTAAGAAAAAACTACATCTTTGCGTAAAAACTATTGTGCAGAGGCCAAAACTGTTGGTGTTTTATGCAGCCACCAGCCTGTGCGGTTAATTGAGTAAATCGGTTTGTAATGTTGAACCATTTGTGTGTATTTCATGGCCTCTGACTGGTTGTCCAAAACGTAGACACCGTCATCGCCATAAACTATCAAAACTGCATGGGGTATATTTTTTTGCATGTCCTGAACAATTGCAATTCTCATGCGGCTTTCAGAAACACCAAGTGCGCGAAGTGAGGCATATTTGGCAATCGCAAAGTCTTCGCAGTCACCGCCGCGTGTGAAAAATTCAACAGGTGTGGCCCAGTAGTCGCTTTTACCCCAGTTACGATTATCTGTGATATAGCGTGTTTTGTTGACCATCTGGTTGACGCGCGTGGCTTTCTCACGCAAAGACAGATTCTTTAAAGGTTGTAAATCGTGTTTCCATTGCGCCATAACAAGGCCGCCATTGCCAGTTTGCACATCACGCTCAAACTTTGAAAACATGTCCGACCATTTAGAAAAGGCAGAGATATCGCGTGAGGACTGTTCAGTACTTCCAAATAGAGCAGGATATTGTGACAGATTACCGGCACCCGTAGAAGCCGAGGCCAGTGTTAAGCTGGCAGGAATATCTTTGATTGATCCGGCATGAACGGTTTTTGCCGAGAAAAAGGAAACCGAGGCAAAAACAGCCAAGCCTGCCGCGATACTGCGCATTCCTGTCTGGGTGGCAAGTGCAAAAGCCAGCTGGTTTTTGGATATAATGTTGTTAGCAACAAGGTATTCACCGAGTCGAAGGCCTGACGCCTTTTGATTGAAAAGATGCTGCTTCAGGTCTGCCGCAGAAATGATTCCGCGTAAGACAAGAACATCACCAAGCTTGTTACAATCAAGATATGTTATGATTTTTCTGATGAATCCGCTCTTCTCACTCATAATTTCTGTTCCGTTTTTCTTTTATTTTTTGTAATTCTTCGTGGTATTTGTAATTTCTCTTTTCCCTATTAAACACGAGAAAAGTTGACGAATTACTAACGGTTTCGTAAAAATGATGAATTCAAAGGGTTTTTCTAAAAAAAGACGCCCGCAAACGGAGTTAAAGGCAATATAAAATGAGCGATCTTCCCCTTTCCGGCCTTGATGAAGCAAATATTCTGGTTATTGGCGATGTCATGCTCGACAGATATATAAGTGGTACGGTAACGCGTATTTCACCGGAAGCGCCCGTGCCTGTGCTTTTACAAACAGAGGAATATGTCGCCCTTGGCGGCGCAGGAAATGTGGTTGCAAATCTTGCAAGCCTTGGGGCGACCGTGACCCTCATCTCCGTTATCGGGGCGGATAATTCAGCCGAAGAAATCAGTAACGCTTTAGACGGTTTGAGTGATGGTAAAGTCAAAAGTGTTTTGGTCAGGGATGAAGACCGCCCGACCACCGAAAAAACCAGACTGGTGAGCGGCTCACAGCAAATTGTCAGACTGGACCGCGAAAATGCGCATGCGGTATCCTCAGACATAGAAGACGAAATTATAACTGCCTTTAATGAGGGTATTGATAATGCTGACCTGCTTATAGTTTCCGATTACGCGAAAGGCATGCTGACCGATAAGGTTTTGAGGCACTGTATTGGGAAAGCAGGCTCCATACCGGTTATAGTCGATGGTAAGGGTAATGATTTCGGAAAATACAAAAATGCGACCTATATCACACCCAATCGGGAAGAAGTGACGAAGGTCACAGGCTTGAAATCCCTGGATACGGATGAAAAATGCACGCAAGCCGCACAAAAAATTATCACTGATTCAGGTATTGAGAATGTCCTTTTGACCCGTTCAGAGGCGGGGCTAAGCCTGATCTGTAAAAATGGCAGGCATGTTCATTTCAAAGGCACAAAAATTGAAAGACCTGATGTGTCAGGCGCCGGTGACACAGTTGTTGCCGCTTTTGCCGCCGGGCTTGCATCGGGTATGTCGCCGGAAGCGTCAGCCGAGCTGGCCAATCTTGCCGGAACACTTGTTGTGCAAAAACAGGGGACATCCTGTCTGACCCGGGACGAATTGTTGAATCCGGCGTTTCGCACGGATGCAGCAGACGAGATGATATCACAGTGTCTGAACTGGGACGACGCAGCGCGCAAGGTCAGGGATTGGCAGAAGCAAGGATTTAAAGTCGGTTTCACGAATGGATGTTTTGATATTGTCCATTATGGGCATGTCAATTATCTGAAAGAAGCGCGTGCGCGTTGCGATAAATTAATAGTCGGACTAAACCACGATAAATCGGTTGGAATCCTCAAAGGGCCAACGCGGCCCGTAAATGATGAACTGGCGCGGGCTGCCGTGATCGGTGCGCTGGCCTCAACTGATATGGTTGTCTTATTCGGTGCGGAAGAGGAAGGCGTGGATAATACCCCTTGCGCCCTTTTGGAGCAAATAAGGCCGGATATTTTCTTCAAGGGCGGGGACTATAAACTGGAACAATTACCGGAAGCAAAAGTCGTGCTTGCCTATAATGGTGAGGTTGATATCATGAATTTGTACGAAGGGTACAGCACAACAAATATTATTGCGAAAAGCAAAACAGGCTAGTTATTCCATGACCAAAATATCCAGATTTCTACTTTCTGCCTCAGCAGTTCTTGTCTTAGGGGCGTGTTCCCACCAACCACCAAATTGGGCGCCGGACGGATATTACTGGAATGATGACACTCCGCTTTCATCACCACCAAAAACAGCGCCTTGGTTTCAGGAGGCTTACGAGGATTCGACTCAAAGCATCAGGCGCGATTTATCAGCGACACTTTATGGATTATCAGCCGATATGGTGGGTACAATGGCGGGCCGTGTCTCTGTTGACCGCCCTGTTTATTTATATCCGAAAGGCGAGGTCAGCGCGCTGACAACGGCCTATGATGATGCCTTACGTACCAGTTTGCGCGAAAGTGGGTTTACTCTGGCCAATGGTCCTGTCGGTGCTGTTGCCATGGCCTATTACGCGTCGCCGATATCTGGATACAGGGCGCACCGCCTGGATAAAAATTACACAACTATGGAATCACTGGGTATCAAACCAAATGATAAAGGGTATCTGTTTTCACTAAGTCTGGTTAATCCGGATGGGGGTGTGGTTGCAGAAGAAGCCCGTGTCCAACCATTGCCGAGGAAAGATATTGAGCATTGGGATTCGAACTATCACCAGTATGAGCGCCCCGGCCCTGTTGTTGAACGCCCGATATATGAACGGGATTAAAGAAAATCTAAAAAAATCTAGCGTTCGTAGATTACGGTATAGATATATCGCAGAGAAGTATCGTCGCTGCATCTCATGCAAGCCGTCATAGCTGGCCTGTATGCAAAAGTTCCCCAAGAGAAACCGTTAGTACTAAAATTACCAGTGAAATAGAAATTGGGCTTATCTCTTTCCGGTGGCATGAGGCAGTAGCCGGTATCTTCCGGAAAGGTTCCTCCGGCTGTTAGCCCAAGCTTTTCGTTGTAAAAATCACAAAATTCTTCTGATACTCCGGGAATAACTGCTGTTAAATCGCCTATATTGGCGCCTACTTGTGGAATCATGGTTGAGCCAGTAAAAAGCCATTCATCATATGTCGTATTCGTTGCAGGGGGTGGAGTGCGAAACGTTGCAGCCCCACCTTCAGGAGAAAAAATTTGAAACTGGGGCGTGTTAGTTATATCGCCATACGCAGCGTCAGCACTGGGATGGGCAAATCTGATATCAGCCTCACTGGCGCCGTTATCAAAGACATTCTGGATGGCTTGGCGCAACTCACCCTGATATTGAAGGATTTGGGTATAGGCGACATTCATTTCTTCAGGACTTGTATCTGTTGACCCTAAATCATCTTGCATCAACGCATAAGTCAGCGCCCCGAAAAGAAAGACACCAAGGAGAATGTAGAAAAACACATTCCCGTCATTTTTCTGCGTTTCAAAAAATCTATTCACCTAAAAATATATCCTCTAGCAATTGATTGTCGTGATCTTGATAGTGTTCAAAATCAGTTGCACCGCTTTCCATTAATATCTGCTCATCCGTGTAGGATTGACCTGTGAAACCATTTTCTGATTCTAAAATTGTATGGACCGCATCTGCCACAATGTCTGGATTGCGGGTATTTTCATACATATCGGGGAAGTTGACCTTGATCGCATCCGTTGCAATTAAAGTGGCGGGCCATAAAGTGCAGGTTTTCAAACCTTTTGCATGGTATTCCGCACCAATTCCGAGCGTTAGAAGTGTCATCCCGTATTTAGACATCATATAGGCAGGCGCATAACCTAGCCATTTCGGAGAAAGGTTTATTGGTGGCGAGAGTGTAATGACGCGGCCGATTTCTGATTGCGTAAGATATGGCAGACAGGCTTGAATACAGGTGTATGTACCACGTGCATTAACGGAGTGCATAAGATCGTATTTTTTAAGGGGAAAATCCTTAGTCGGGCCCACGGCAATTGCGCTTGCATTATTGATAAGCCCGTCAATGCCACCGAATCTCTCTGCACCTTTTTTAACAGCCTCTCTAACGGCAGTTTCATCACGTATATCAACCGCAAGGGGTAGAGCTTTGCCCCCGGCTTCTTCCACTTCTTTGGCAACGCTGTGAATTGTTCCCTCAAGATCAGGATGGGGCGCGTCGGTTTTGGAGGCAATGACTATATTGGATTTCTGTTGCGCAAGCTTTAGTGCAATCGCGCGCCCTATTCCTCTGCTGGCCCCTGTAATAAAAAATGTTTTGTTTTTAAGGGATATGCTCATCAAGAAAATGTGCCTTCCAGACTATCCAAGCCTAGTTTGCTTTCGGGGAAATGGTTATACAATCACGGAAATGACGGCATGCGGCTTCGGCCTCGGATTTGGAATATCCATCAAGTCGGGCACGAAAAACCCATTCAGATTGCGCGGCACGTAAAGGTACGACTTTAACCTGACCATGTCTTAAGTTCTGGGGGAGAAGAGATTTCGCTGTATCCAGAGCCGCTTCAGTTGCGACACGGCTTTGGAATGCGCCTATCTGGATAGCCCAGCTTTCACCACGATTTGTGATCGGGGCAGATGCAGAAGCACTGGCCAGTTTAATATTTGCCCCTGATTGTGGACTGCGTGCAATAGTGCCTAGAGATTTCATGGAAGCGGGCATAGTGGAATTATTTCCGTCTTCCCTGAGAACCGCATCTATTGCAATATAGCCTGTCGCCATGCGTCGATCGCTTCCGGTATCGATGTCGCCCTGAGCGATGATTGCGGCTATAGGATCATTTGCTGCGGCAGGCGTACGAATAATATTTCTGTTAGAACTTGTATAAACAGTCGCCGCATTGGCTGTTTCGACTGGTTTTTCAGGAGGAACGGGCGCAGGTTCGTAAATAGTGCCTGCCGTTTTGAGACTTGGCAGATTTGCAAAACCTTTATCGAGAATTTCGACCATATGATCGTTACGTGTCTTGGCGGATCGTCCTCCGAAAACAACCCCTATGATACGTCGCCCGTTGCGCTTTGCAGAGGCCACAAGGTTAAACCCGGATGCGTTGATGAAACCAGTCTTAAGACCGTCCATACCCGGATAAACTCCGAGCAGGCGGTTGTGGTTTCCATATGTTTTACCATTATAAGTGAATTGCTTTGTTGAAAAATACCCGTAATCACGTGGATGATGTATGATCATGTACCGCGCCAATATCGCCATGTCTCGCGCTGTTGTAACCTGAGCAGGGTTGTGGAGGCCGTGAGGGTTTACAAATGTTGTGTCTTTCATACCTATCTGGCGTGCGCGCTGTGTCATCATGCGCGTAAAATTCTTTTCAGTGCCGCCAATATGCTCGGCAATGGCCACAGATATGTCATTGGCAGATTTTGTAACAAGGGCGAGTATAGCGTCTTTCATGCGGATCGTTGATCCTGCAGGCAATCCCAGCTTCGAAGGTACCTGACTGGCGGCGTGTGATGATATCTTAATGCGGTCATTGAGGCTGGCCTTCCCGGCGTCAATAGCCTCAAAAGCCAGCATCAATGTCATGATTTTAGTCGTCGAGGCCGGGTGAAGTTTTTTTGAGCCATAGCGGTCATGTATTATAACCCCGGTATCCGCGTCCATAACAAGTGAGGCGTATTTTTTATTTTCAGCTGCGTGGGCATCATCAAGTGTCGAAATAAGCGACAAAATGCTGAAAAAAGTTAGTAAAAGAAAGTTTCGAATCAGTTTTATGGGCACGATTTTCAATGTTTTTGAGTGAGTTAGCCGAATGGCGGATGAGAATATAGATATAATCATACCTCCATTTTATAAATAATCTAGCCCTTTGTCCAGAAAAGGCTAGGCTTACCGCATTTGTGCGGTGCAAAAAAATCCTTGATATTTTTTTCTCATATTATATAATTATTGCACTGCATATAAATAATGTGCTACTTAAGGAGTAATCGTTATGAGTAGTGAGAAAAGTGAAAAAGTATCTGCGGGCGAAGCTGTAAAAGCTTCTGAAAACCCTGCCCAAGCCGCTGGAAAAGCGATTAAGGATACCGAAAAGACAGCGGAAACCGTTCGTAAGGCGACCCGCAAAGCTGCAAAGAAAAATGCCAAAACAGTTAAAAAGGCAGCCAAAAAAGCGGTTGATACGGGTGAAAAAATTCAATCAAAAGCAAAGGAAAAGACGATGCAAAACCAGGACTATTTTCAAAATATTACGCAACAGGTTGCCAATTCCAACAAAGAATATATGGAAGCCTGGGTTCAGTCGGGAACAAAATTCTTCAAAAACATGGAAGAATGTTCGAAAGCCGTTATGGGCATGACACAAGATGCTGGACAAAAAAGCACAGAAGCAATGAAGTCGTTGATGGCCTGCAAAACTCTTAATGAGTTTACAGAGACCCAAACGAAGCTTGCTCAGCAAGGTTTCGACGATATGGTCGAGAACACAAGCAAGTTGACAGAGATGAGCATACGTTGTGCGACAGAATGTGCAGAGCCTCTGAATGACCAAATGACAAAAACAATGAAGAAAGCCAACAAGGCCGCTTAAGCTTTATTGTAAATTGAGATAATCTGGATCAAGCCTGTTACCGTAATAAGGTAGCAGGCTTTTTCTTTTGCAATCTATTGGAAATACCGCGCCAGTATTATATCTTTATAAAGGAGCCGCGAGATGAACCGACCTTAATTATAGACAGTCCAGATGAGTTACTTCCTTATAAATGTTAAACTTTCCGACGAGCCGGATATGCCGGGTGTCCCGGGCACTGATGATCCCGCGCAGGAGGATGAAACAAATGTCCTTTTGAAAACCCGTCCGAAGACGAAAAAGCCGTCAATGTATAAAGTTCTTCTTCTGAATGATGATTATACGCCGATGGAGTTCGTTATTCATATTTTAGAAAGGTTTTTCAATAAGAATAGGCAGGAGGCAACAGATATCATGCTCCACGTTCACAGACGGGGTGTGGGTGTCTGCGGTGTCTTTACGCATGAAGTTGCAGAAACAAAAGTCGTGCAGGTTACTGAGTTTGCAAAAGCCAATGAACAGCCTCTTCAGTGCATAATGGAGAAGGAATAAGCAGACATTATTTAATTTTTAGGGTGTATAAGGACGGGTAAATGTTATCACGGAATTTAGAACAGACATTACACAGGGCACTGGCAGCGGCCAATGCGAGAACACATGAATATGCAACGCTTGAGCATCTCCTGCTCTCGCTGACCGAGGATCAGGACGCCATGGCTGTTCTGCGCTCCTGCGGCATATCCCTTACAGACCTGAGAGAGCAGCTTGAGCATTATCTGGATAACGAGCTTGGATATCTTGCGAATAAAAATGTGTCTGAATCCAAGCCAACAACCGCCTTTCAGCGTGTGCTTCAACGCGCCGCCATTCATGTTCAGTCATCTGGCCGTGAAGAAGTGACGGGCGCCAATGTGCTTGTTGCCCTGTTTTCAGAACGGGAAAGCCACGCGGTATACTTTCTGTCCGAGCAGGATATGACCAGATTCGATGCTGTTAATTATATTTCTCACGGTATAGCAAAAGTACCGGGAGCCGCCCCTCCGGTCCCGAAAACGCCGCGAGGTGCGGAAGGGGAAGAGCATCCGGGCGCAGAACCGGGCGCATCGGCTGATACGCTTAAAACCTATTGCATAAATTTGAATGATCGCGCGCGCGCGGGCAAAATTGACCCGCTTATCGGACGTGAAGCAGAAGTTTCACGCACCATCCAGATTCTGTGTCGCCGTTCCAAAAACAACCCCCTTTATGTTGGTGATCCCGGAGTTGGTAAAACAGCAATTGCAGAAGGTCTGGCCAAAAAAATAATTGATAATGATGTACCGGAAGTCCTGAAGGATTCAATTATTTATTCTCTGGATATGGGTGTGCTGCTAGCAGGAACAAGGTATCGCGGTGACTTTGAAGAACGATTGAAAGCCGTTGTTCAGGAATTACAAGGCATTGAAGGGGCAATTCTTTTTATTGACGAAATCCATACAATTATTGGTGCAGGTGCGACCAGCAGTGGGGCAATGGATGCGTCAAATCTTCTGAAACCTGCGCTGGCCAATGGATCTATCCGTTGTATCGGGTCAACCACTTATAAGGAATACCGAAACTTCTTTGAAAAGGACCGGGCTCTGGTACGACGTTTCCAGAAAATTGATGTTCACGAACCAAGTGTTGAGGATACGATAAAAATCCTGAAGGGTCTGAAGTCTTATTTCGAAGACCATCATAAGGTCAAATATACAAATGAAGCATTGACTGCTGCAGTAGAGCTTTCGGATCGTTATATTGGTGACCGCAAACTGCCCGACAAGGCGATTGATATTATTGATGAAGTAGGGGCGGCACAAATGCTCGTACCCAAATCAAAGCGCAAAAAAACAATCACACTCAAAGATATTGAAGGCGTGGTCGCAGCGATAGCGCGCATGCCTCCTAAAACCGTAACCAAGGACGATAAGGAAATCCTCTCAAATATGGAGCGTGATTTGAAAACGCTTGTTTTTGATCAGGATGACGCGATCGATATGCTTTCTGATTCTATCAAAATGGCACGTGCCGGTTTGCGGGACGGTGACAAACCGATAGGATCTTATCTTTTCTCGGGCCCCACCGGTGTCGGTAAAACAGAAGTTGCCCGCCAGCTTTCAAATACGCTTGGAGTAGAACTTGTTCGTTTGGACATGTCGGAATATATGGAGCGTCACTCGGTTGCCCGTTTGATAGGAACACCTCCCGGCTATGTCGGTTTTGAACAAGGCGGTCTTTTGACTGACAAGGTTGATCAAAACCCGCATTGTGTGTTGTTGCTTGATGAGATCGAAAAGGCACATCCCGACATTTATAATATCCTGCTTCAGGTTATGGATTACGGGAAGCTGACCGATAATAACGGAAAAACAATAGATTTCAGAAATGTCATTCTCATCATGACGACCAATGCAGGCGCGGCCCAACTATCCAAAGCACCGATAGGCTTTGAACGCGGTGCGCGGGTTGATGATGACCGCGAGGAAATAAACCGTGTGTTCTCACCCGAATTCAGAAACAGGCTGGATGCGATTGTACCGTTTTCATCGCTTAGTGAAAAAACTGTGGCCCGTGTGGTGGACAAGTTCGTTATGCAGCTTGAAGCACAGCTTTCGGAGAAAAACGTCATAATTTCGCTGACCGATGATGCGCGCGATTATCTTGCACGGGAAGGATATGATCCTGCTATGGGCGCAAGGCCACTGTCACGTGTAATTCAGGAGAAAATCAAGAAGGTGCTGGCCAACGAAATCCTGTTTGGTGTCCTATCCGATAATGGCGGGGCGGTCACCATTGATTTCAAGGATGATGAATTGCAATTTGACTATGATGTTGAAAAAAAATCATCCAAGTCAAAGACAAAGGATAAACAAAAATCCAAATAACCTTGTTACAGGATTTGGATTAGACCTTGATTTTTTTTCCTCAGTGCGCCATGAGTAAAAGTTGAAAATTTACTTAGAATAAGGCCAAGTTGGTTAATAATGGGTTTCTTCAGTTTTTTAGGTGTACAGTCCAAGGCGCATATCGGGTTTTTCACCCTTTTCTCACGCGGGAAAAAGGTGGGTACGGACCAGTTCGGTAATACGTATTATGAAGGCAAGCCTATTAAGGGATACAAACGCCCCCGACGCTGGGTCATGTATAAGGGTGTGCCAGAGGCCACCAAAATTCCGCCAGAATGGCACGGTTGGATACATCATCAAACAAATATCGTTCCAAGTGAAGCCGGGCAAAACTATCGCAGGGAATGGCAAAAGGAATATACACCCAATATGACAGGAACAGACGCGGCCTATCACCCGCCCGGACATATTCTGGAAGGCGGAGAGCGTGATAAAGCCACAGGCGATTACGAAGCATGGACTCCTGAGAATTAGAATTTTTCAAAAAGATAAATAAACGGATTTTAAGTTATGAATAAAAATACATTTGAAACGGCGCTTGGCGCATTTGTGTTAATAGTTGCGGTTATATTCCTTATCTTGAGTTACCGCATGTCAAATGTAAGCTCCGGCTCAGGTTTTACAATTCTGGCTGATTTCTCTGGCATTGGGGGATTAAAGGCAGGCGATTCCGTGCAAATTAGCGGTGTGAAAATAGGAACGGTTTCAGATGTTTCATTGAATACAGATACATATCTGGCGCGCGTATCCATGGACATTGACGACGATATCCAAATTCCCGATGATACAGCTGCCCTTATTTCAAGCGAAAGCCTTCTAGGTGGTCGCTTTATGCTGTTAGAGCCAGGTGCATCGGACACATATCTGGAAGATGGCGGACGTATAATTTACACTCAGGCGCCGCAAAATCTTGAACAATTGCTAGGTCAGTTTATCTTTAGTGTCCAGGACAGCAAAGACGAGGACGCATCATCAGATGATCAATTCCCTGAAGACCAGGATCTATAATCCTGCATATTTAGCAGGATTCGGTGCTGCGCTGCGCGTGGTGGCAATTTTTGTTGCGATAAGCCTAGCCATGCCCGCGCAGGCACAAATATTCCTGCCTGATTCGGACAGTGAAAACACACAGGAACAAACTTCGGCAATGTCTTCAGAAGAGAACTCCGCCACGCAGAAGCCTGTGAGCTGGTATGATTATCCCGAAATAGAACTGCGCGCATTAGATAAAATCACGGCGCGCGCCACTACCTTTAAAACTCGCGTAGGCGAAACAGTCCGTTTTGGTGATATCTATATAAAAGTACAGGCTTGCCGTAAGCCCCCCGCTATTGAAAAGCTGGAATCCGCGGCCTTTATACAGGTTTGGGAACAGGAAGCCGAGGCGGCACAGTCGCGCTGGGTTTTTTCAGGCTGGATGTTTGCCTCCAATCCTGCCCTGTCTGCGATGGACCATGTTATTTATGATGTCTGGGTTATACAGTGTATAGGACCTGACCCTGAGCCTGCCGCAGAGCCCGAAATGGATGATGAGCAGGCAGAAGTAAATACTGGGGAGACAGTCGATAGCCAGAGTGAGAGTCCTGAAGGTGCAGCTACATCTGATGTTATTGAAGATAGCGACGAAGTTAATTCCGGAGACACTCAATCCGATAACACAAACCGGCTTATAGACTCACTCTTGGGTGAATAAAGATGGTCATATGCTTGAAAAGCGATGCTGAAATAGCATATTCTAATAAAATTAAAAAAACGAAACGACAAAGGTAGAAAAACATGACACAGCAGGTTTCAGACACAGAATTCGAACAGGAAGTCCTTAAATCGGACAAGCCCGTAATTGTTGATTTTTGGGCAGAATGGTGCGGCCCCTGTAAGGCAATGTCTCCGCTGGTCGATGAGTTATCTTCCGAGATGAGCGAAAAAGTCAAAGTTGTTAAGGTCAATATTGACGAAAATCCAGAAGCCCCGACAAAATACGGCGTGCGCGGCATTCCCACATTTATGGTATTCAAGGACGGTGCAGTTAAAGAAACCAAGGTCGGCGGTATGAGCAAAACACAACTGACCGAATGGGTCGAAAAAGCGACAGCTTAGACGCTTTGGAATTCATTTTTTAACTTCATACTTGCCGCTTAGCCATTATGCGGTAAGGTGATATGTGAAAAACTGTATTGCAGCTTTTGACATTTTGAAAAAATATCTTTAAATGATGAATACACACAAAAAGAACTCGGTACTTTTATAAAGACACTTAAATTTAAAAAAAAACGACACGTCGAGAAAATTCCCATGAAAATAAATGAAGATGCTATCCGCCAGCTTGCAGAGCTGCTAAATGAAACCGGACTGACCGAAATTGAGGTCGCTGAAGGTGAAAAGTTTATTCGTGTTAATAAAGGCGGCGTGATCATGCACGGTCATGGTAACCACGCACATCATGCCGTGCCGCAAGCTCCTGTTCCTGCCTCTGACCCGACCGTGCCACAGGCAGCTAACATTCAAGGATCACAAGGTGGAGCCACAGCTGAGAGCCACCCGGGTGCGATTACATCGCCAATGGTTGGAACGGCATATCTGGCAGCGGAGCCAGGTGCGCCTGACTTTGTTAAAAAAGGCGACAAGGTCAAGGAAGGCGATACATTAATGATCATCGAAGCGATGAAAGTTATGAATCCGATTAAGGCGCCACATTCCGGCGAAGTTACAAGTATCATCGTCAAAAACGAGCAGCCTGTTGAATTCGGCGATGTTCTTATGGTGATTGAGTAAACCTTATGTTTAAAAAAGTCCTGATTGCAAATAGAGGCGAAATCGCACTGCGTATTCACCGTGCCTGTAAGGAAATGGGCATCGAAACCGTAGTTGTTCACTCAACAGCCGACGCCAATTCCATGGCGGTCCGCTTGGCAGATGAGTCTGTATGTATAGGCCCCGCATCATCCCGTGACAGTTATCTGAACGTACCGGCGATTTTAACGGCTGCAAGCCTGACCAACGCTGACGCCATCCACCCGGGCTATGGCTTCTTATCAGAAAACGCTGAATTTGCGCGCATGGTTGAAGAGCACGGCTTTACCTTTATCGGACCAAATGCTGAGCACATCGTGAAGATGGGTGACAAGG
>Ga0066376_10000909_pt1 | contig 28459 bp, 25 predicted proteins | sample Knorr_S15_td_Bot_FD_77009 | JGI IMG/M metagenome (GOLD analysis project Ga0066376, IMG submission 77009) | Marine microbial communities from Southern Atlantic Ocean transect - Knorr_S15_td_Bottom_ad_5009_LV_A | ecosystem: Environmental > Aquatic > Marine > Oceanic | place: Southern Atlantic... | reverse complement strand
GCGATGTGTGCGCCGTACGGCCACGTGAAGTTGGTCGGGTCGAAGAAGCTTGTCTCGTCCAGGCCCGGTTCCATGCCCGGAGGCAGGTTAGCGGCGCCGTAAGCGGCTCCGGCCACTTCCTGGAAGGTCATCGTTTTATCCGGGATGTCCTCCACGGCGAATGAACCGCCCTCGAAGGTCACGAACTTCGGATCGCTCTCCATAATGTGGGCGGCGATTATTGTCGCCTTTGCGATGATCTTGGTCACACTCTTGTGGATTGCTGCGCCGCCGACCGCCACACTCCGGCTGCCGAAGGTTCCGGTGCCAAACTGGCCCTGATCGGTGTCGCCGTGAAGTATCTCGATGTCTTCCATCGGGACGCCGAGCTCGCTGGATGTGAGTTGCGCCCATGCCGTTTCGTGGCCCTGGCCACTCGGCGACGTGCCGCTGTACACCGTGACCTTGCCGGTCGGGTGGACACGAACTGCGGCGCTCTCCCAGAGACCGGCCCCCGCGCCAAGCGAAGAGGCGACGGCGGATGGCGCCGCGCCAGAGATCTCGATGTAGGTGCACAGTCCGACGCCGAGAAGCTTGCCTTCTCGCCGCGCCGTACGTTGTTCGGCACGGAAGGCCGGGTAGTCGAACATCTCGAGAGCCTTGTTCAGGTTGGCCTTGTAATCACCTGAGTCGTACGTCACACCCAGGGTTACTGTACGTCCGTTCTTGTGTGAAGCCAGCATGTTCTTTCGGCGGACGGCCACGGGATCGCGACCGATCTCCGCTGCGAACCGATCCACCATTCTTTCTACAACGTAAGTCGCTTCCGGGCGACCTGCGCCACGGTATGCGTCTACCGGAGTCGTGTTAGTGAACACGCCATAAACGTGGCATGAGATGTTCGGCATTTTGTAAACGCCGCCCAACATCAGGCCAAAGAAGTAGGAAGGGATCAGTGGGGCAAAGAGCGATAAATACGCGCCGAGGTTGGCGTACAGATCGATCTTGATGCCGAGGATTTCGCCGTTCTTCTTCCCGGCCATCTCTGCAACGCCGATGTGGTCTCGGCCGTGCGTGGTGGCGATGTACGCTTCTGATCGAGCTTCGATCCACTTCACGGGCCGTCCCAGTTGCTTCGAGACGATGCCGCACACGACTTCCTCGGCGTAGAGGTAGAGCTTGCTGCCAAACGCTCCGCCGACCTCAGGAGCGATTACCCGAACTTTCTGCTCAGGGGTCCCGGTGACCATCGCGTACAGCATCTTGACCAGATGTGGAATCTGGGTCGATGTGTAGAGCGTCAGGTTCTCTCGTCCGGGATCGAAGTCGGCGACGACTCCGCGTGTCTCTATCGAGTTTGGGATGAGGCGCTGGTTGATGATCTCTTCTTTTACGACTATCACGTCCGGGTCTTTGATCACCTCGTCCCAGTCTCCAGCGCCGATGCTCCAGTCAAACCCGATGTTATTCGGGGCCTCGGGGTGCACTTCCGGCGCGCCGTCTTTGGTGGCGCGCTCGGCGTTAACGATGGCGGGAAGGACTTCGTAATCGACCTCGACCAGTTCCGCCGCGTCGGTCGCCTGGTAAGGGGTGTCCGCGACGACTACGGCAACCGCGTCGCCGACGTAGCGCACGGTCTCAAAGGCGAGCGGCGGGTGTTTTGGTTGCTTGAGGTCCGGCAGAAGCCAGGCTACCGGAAGCCCGCCGAGCTGCTCCTGAAGGTCAGCCCCGGTGAAGATGGCAATCACGCCGGGAGCATTCGCTGCGGCGGTGGTATCGATGTTTTTTATATTGGCGTGTGCGTACGGGCTGCGCACAAATGAGATGTGGGCCATGCCGGCCAGCCGTATGTCGTCTACATATTTTCCGCGACCGGTGATCAGTCGTGGGTCTTCTGTACGTCTGACGCTCTCTCCGAAGGTAGTTACTGGCATATCTACCTCCCCGCTTTCGCTGCGACGCCGATAGCGTTGACGATGTTCTGGTATCCGGTGCAGCGGCAGAAGTTGCCGGCAATTCCGGTCCTGATCTCGTCTTCGGTCGGGTTCGGGTTCTGCTTCAGCAAAGCCTCGGTGGTCATGATCATCCCGGGTGTGCAGAAGCCGCACTGAAGGCCGTGCTCATCCCAGAAAGCCTGCTGAACGTTCGAGTACGTCTCGCCGTCAGCAACACCCTCGATTGTCTTGACTTCAGAACCGTTGGCCTGGACGGCAAACACCGTGCAGGATTTAACAGCTTCGCCATTCAGGTGTACCGTGCACGCGCCGCACTGGCTCGTGTCACACCCGATGTGAGTCCCCGTGAGATCAAGAACGTCGCGCAGGAAATGCGCCAGGAGCAATCGAGGTTCGACGCTGGCGGTGTGCTCGGTTCCATTCACGGTGACAGTGATTTCGGTCGACATAATCGGCCCCCTGCCACTTGTTTCTACGTAGGCCGCACTATGCCTGCTAGATGGAAGCTGCGCAAGGAGTGAATCGTCGAAATCACGGAAACATATTGATTTACGGCAATCGGGATTGGTTCGTAACGCAAAGGTTACTTCGCTGGGTTATCTTTGATTGAACGGCACAAAGAAATTATTGAAGGAACGAAACCGGCATGAAGATCAACGGTTCGTACAAACTCCCGGCTGATCCTGAGATCGTCTGGGCAGTGCTGCTCGACCCGGACGCGCTGGCGAAATCTATTCCCGGCGCGAAGTCGTTCACGCCAGACGGCGACGACGCGTATACCGTCGATCTGAGTGTCGGGGTCGCGACGATACGCGGAGATTACTCTGGCCGCGTGGTTGTGACCGATCAGCAACCGATTTCTTCATTCAGGCTAATCGTGGAAGGCAAGGGCGCCAAAGGTGCGTTGAACGGCTCGGCGCTGTTCACTCTCTCACAGGGCAAGCCGGGCGAGACGGTGGTTAGTGTGGAGGGCGAGGGCGAGATCGCAGGATTGTTTGCTCGCGTCGGCCAGCGGATGCTTGGCGGAGTGGCGAAGCTGCTCATGAAGCAGTTCTTTGCCAACATGAAGAAGCAGGTCCACGCAAGCGTTAAGGCTGCCGCCGTGGACTGAATGGCGCTGGTCGCTTAAGTAACCAACTCCGAACGCCTTTCCTCACCCCGTCATTACCACGCAGGCGGGAATCCTGGGACGCCGTTTCCACAGTTACGCGAGCATTTGACGGATATCGCTTTTGGATTCCAGACTCCTCGGGAATGACGTGATTATCCTGGCTCCGAATTGCCTGAGGTCCGGTCTTACTTCCCCGTCCAGTTCGGCTTGCGCTTCTCGGCGAAGGCCAGGGGGCCTTCTCTGCGATCATCGGACGCCAGGAATTTCGCCTCTTCCGAGTACTTGCGATCGAATGCTAGCTCCACTGAGGTCCCAAGGCCCTGGTAAGCCATCTGTTTGCTGGCCCTTGCCGAAAGCGGCGCCACCTCCAGGATCTGGTTTGCCCACTTTTCTGCGGTCGCCATGAGATCGGCCTGCGGCACAACTTCATTCGCGATCCCAAGCCTGTACGACTCTGCGGCGTCGATGCGGGTCGCCGTCAGCATCATTCCCATGGCGATCTTGATCGGGATGTGACGTGGGAGCTTGTGCACTCCGCCTGCGCCCGCGATCAGGCCGACTCGAGGCTCCGGCAGCCCGACCTGTGCGTGGTCCGCCATGATGATGATGTCGCAGGCCATCGCCAGCTCGAAACCACCGCCGAGGGCATAGCCGTTGACGGCGGCGATGATGGGTTTCCAGCATTCGAAGTGGGATGTGATACCGCCAAACGGCGCGCGTATCACGTTCGACTCTCGCTCGGCCCAGTTCTCGGACGTGTACACGAGGTCGTTCCCGGCGCTGAAGGCCTTCTCGCCGGTGCCGGTGATGATCGCCACCCAGGCGTCTGGATCGTTGTTGAACTCGGTGAAGGCGTTAAATAGCTCAAGATTGGCCGGCGGGTGCAGCGCATTGAGTCGTTCCGGACGCTCGATCGTGACGTACACGATGCGGCCCTTCTTTACGTACGAGATGAATTCGTAGGCCATCGACGTTCTCCTGCTTGCTGGCTGCGCGTTTTGGGCAGACCGTGATTTGCTGCGGTAGAGACTAAGCGCGCCGGGTGTGAATCGGGAAGGCCCGGCGTGGGATTCGCCTTTATCGTGGTTTAGTTGCCGGAATCACTGGTGCTACTCGAGCCGGCCGGGTCCGGTAACGACGCAGGCGCCGCCGATTCCTCTTCACGTCGCAGTGTTTCGGGCACGATGAAGTACACGCCGGACGCTCCGAGGAACCCGAACCCTGCGATGAATAGGGAAGACCATCCGAGCGTCACAATGCTCGCAATCTGGCCGACGATTATCGGCCCCGACGCGCCTCCTATGTCGCCTATCAGTCGCCAGACCCCTATGAACTCGCTCGCGCGCTGTCTTGGCGCGAGGTCCGCCCCCAGCGTCATCATCGCCCCGCTGCTCAACCCGTTCCCGAATCCGGTGAACACGGCTATCGCTCCGAAGGTCCAGATATCGCCTGTCAGTGGGAGCAACGCCATTCCCGCCCCGAGGACAAGAAAGCTGGGGATCGACATGTATTTTCGGCCGTACCGATCCATCACGTAACCCACCGGGGCGAACATCGCCATGTCAATTGCTGCCGCAGCGCCGATCACGTATCCGATCTGGTCGACATCCAGGCCGAGGTGCGTTCCCCACAGGGGTAGCAATAGTTCTCGGCCGCGGCGTACGAGTTGCAGTGACACCATCGCCGTGCCGCCCCTGGCCAGCCCGGAACTGTTGTCTATGAGGGTCCTCATGACAGAGGAGCGGCCCTGGCGCCTGAGCTGATCGGCCCTGTCGCCGCCGATCTCCTGCGTGAAGGAGATCAGCATGATCATCGTCGCGGCTGACATCACCGCCTGTGCAATGAACACCGCTTCCAGGCTGATCTGTGCGCCGATGATCCCGCCGATTACCGGACCGACGAACGCTCCAAATCTTCCGACACCGCCAAACGTCGCCAGGGTCCTGCCGCGGGCTGCGGACGGCACGGTGTCGGATACGTAGGCCATCCGGGAGATAGACCACAGCGCCATCGCCACTCCGGACAAAAGGCGGAGCACCATCAGCGCTGGGAAGTCGGTGGTGAACGCCGTGACCACGGCAATTGCTCCGAGAAGCGCCGTACCCACGAGCATGGTCTGTTTATGGCCGAATCGACCCACCAGCAGACCCGCCGGAACGTCGAAGATCATCGTCCCGATCAGGACCGCGGAAACGCCCAGTCCGACCAACCCGATCCCGACGCCCATCTCCTCGATAAAACTTGGCAGCACCGGGATGAGCATCCCGACGCCTATCTGCAGCAGAAAGCTGGGGACGTACAGGGTCCACAGGAGCGATGAGCGGCTGAAGCCGCCTGATCCGCTGGAGGGTGCCGGGGCGCGGACCGGACGCGCATTTGGCCCGGAAGGTGGTGGGGGCAGAGCTTCGGGTTCTTTTCGCGGCGTGTTGTCGCTGGAGCTGCTCAAACGGTGGACAGATTTCTGTTGGGTGGAAATTTTGGACGCTTGTTAATAACCGATAGGGACTACCGGTCGTCTGCGTGAGTTAACAGGAAAGTGCAGACAGCATCTATGGGCTCCCTTATTCCAGCCCATCCCGCCCCGGAATGGATGTGTGCCCCCACTCGTCCACGACCCGGTCGGCTATCGAGATTGGGCCGGGTCCGGTGGTGAACTCAACGGAGTTTCCGTCCGGGTCAGCGATCTTCATCGCCGGCCGGCCGTCGGCCCGTTTTTCTGGTCCCTGGATATCACAGCCAAGCTCCACCAGGCGACTGTGTACGGCGTCGAAATCGTCGACTTCAAAGGCGATGTGTGCCGCCGGTGTTGCGGCGCCCGGCTCGCTCATGTGGAACATCGTGCCGTCGTCGGTCTCCATGAAGATCACGCCCGCGCCGTTCTCGAAGGCCGGGACGATCTTGAGTCCGAGCAGGTCGCGGTAGAACGGGAGTGTGGCCTTGCGGTCCTTGATCGGGAACATGACGTGCTGGACGCGATTCATGTGGAAATCCGGGTTGATGCCGCTAAGGTCCGGTTCGGACCCGTCTGCCGGGCGCTCAGTAGTTCGGCCCCATTCGTCCACAACCACATCCCGTTCTATGGGCCCGGGTCCGGTGGTGAACTCCACGACGTTGCCGCTGGGGTCTTTGGTCTTCATGGCGGGTCGGCCGTCTGCGCGCTTTACAGGGCCGTCGATCTCGTGGCCCAACTCGACCAGACGGGCATGCAGCGCATCGAAGTCGTCTACCTCAAATGCGACGTGGGTTGGTGGCGTTCGCTCCGTCTTCTGGCTGAGGTGGACCATCGTGCCGTCATCAGTCTCCATCATGGTCACGCCGGGGGACGACTCAAAGGCCGGGACCAGGTGCAATCCCAGCAGGTCACGATAGAACGGGACCGCGGTCATTCGGTCCGCCACAGGGAACATCCAATGCTGGATACGGTTCATGTGGAACTCTGGCATCTGGGTCTCCAATTGTGCCTTCTCTTGTGCCACGTGATGGGCATTGTAGGGGCGGCCCTTCGAGAGCCTCAGGGTGGCCCCTGCCCCCGGGCGGATCGCTATCCGCCCCTACGGGTTCTGGATGATCAAATGTCTTTTGTGTAGCCCCACTCGTCTGCTACTCGGTGGCCGGAGCGGGCCGGATTGTTTGATACCAGCTCCACGTGGTTGCCGTCGGGGTCATCGAAATGGAGCGCCCGGCGGCCGTCGAGCCGGTCGCCGATCCTGATGTTCTCGGCGCCCAGTTGCTGGATCGTGTTGATCGCTCCATCGAAGTCTTCAACCACGAAACCGCCGTGGTAGGTGTGGGCGTCGCCTTGCTCGGTCTCCACCAGGTGGAGCATCGAGCCGTTTGGCAGGCCGAGCCAGGTGATTCCATCCGTTTCCACCATGGAGGGGATTATCGAGAGACCAACAACGTCCCGGTAGAACGTGATCGCGCGCTTGCGGTCCGTGATCGGTACGGCTGCGTGTTCTGCTGACAGGACTCGTATGGGCGCATCAGCCTTCTGGTGACGGCTACTTGGACCATCGCCATTCATCGTCACGCCCCACTCGTCGCACACCCGCCCGTGCGGCTTGCGATCGTTGGCGCTGGCGAACTCCATGCGGTTACCGTCGGGGTCGTTCACAAACGCAAATTCCTGACCATCGTGCCGTTCACCGCTGCTCGTGACCTCAATGCCCGAGGCCTCAAGGGAGGCGATTGCGTCCGGCACGCTCTCCACGCCGAATGCCAGATGGAACGTACCCAACTTGCCCGGCTCTGAAGATTCGATCGGATGGATCATCGTGCCGCTTTCCATTTGTGTCCAGATGACGCCAGGGCCGTCCACCATTGACGGGATCACGGCCAACCCGAGGATGTCGCGGTAGAGGGGCAGCGTGTGCTCGCGCGTCGATATTGGGTAGGCGATGTGGTTAAAACCGGTGATCGTAATTCCGGCCATTTGACGCTCCAGGGCCCGAGGGGCCGTTATTTTGTTGAGTTTTTGTTGAGTTACGGCGGGCTGAAGCTTAGTACGTGACCGACGCTTTCGCTATCGGCCGTTTATTTCTGGCTTTACCCAGGCGCTATCTCGACGATCATCTCCGCCTCAAACGGGATGTTGTTTGGCAGTGACTGCATGCCCACCGCTGATCGAGCGTGCCGGCCTTTGTCTTCGAACACCTCAACCATGAGGTCCGAAAAACCGTTTGCGACGGCCGGGTGCTGTGTGAAATCGGCCGTGGCGTTGACCATGCAGAGCGCCTTGACCACCCGATTTACGCGGTCCAGATTTCCGATCTCGTGGCGCAGCGTGGTCAAAAGTCCGATACCGGTCAGGCGTGCGGCTTCGTAGCCCTGTTCGACCGTCAAGTCATCACCCAGCTTGCCGTTCAACCACTTTCCGTCCGGTCCTGCGCCGCGTGGTCCGTGCCCCGCCAGGTAGACCAGGTTTCCGGTAGTGACGACCTCGACGTAATTGCCGAGCGGCGTCGCCGGGTGGGACAGGTCCAGTTTCAGTTCGGCGATTTTGGTTTCTGCGGTCATATGCTTTTCACTTCCTATCGGGGTTATGTGGCTACCGGAGTATCACTGGCAGGTCGATCGATTGATCGGGTTGGCGGTTTTAGCACGAAGAATGTCAATGCTGCACCAAACAGAAGGACGGCGCCTCCCAGGAGAACGATCGTGTACGACTCGGTCCTGTCGTACATGTATCCCGCTCCGGCGGCGGTGACAACGGTAGCCCCGTTATACATCGGCGCAAGCAGTCCGCGCAGGGTGGCGAAATTACGCCTTCCAAACAGGTCTCCGACGAGCGACCAGTTGACGGATGCAGATGCCTGCGCCGGCGCGAACATGGCAAATGCTAGGAAGACCGGGATTGTGCCTTCCACGTAGTTGAGCAGCAGCAGACCGACCGCCGATACCGAATAAGAGGCAAACAACAGTGGCCCGCGGGCCACGCGGTCGGACAACCATCCCATCAGAAGGATGATCGGGATTGCGATCGCCGAGACAGCCCCGAGCATCGCCGCCCCAGCCACTGCGCTCTCCCCCTTCCACACGAAGATTGCGATGGCGTGGAGTTGGATGGCGCTCGTGACGCCAAGGCGGAGGGTGGTGGCTAACGCCAGAAGCCAGTAGGCAGATGTTCGAAGCGCCTCTTTCACACCCCATGCCTGGTCGGTCCTGAATGCGCCGCCTCTTCCGGCAGCGCGTTCGGCGGCAGCCCGCATCGCCCGCGTGTCGCCGTCCGGCAGCATGCCGTACCGCTCGGGCGAACTCCGATAGGTGAGGGCGAATGGCGCTACCCAGAAGATCATCATCAACCCGATGCCGACGGAGACAGCCTGCCATGAATAGATGGACAGGAGCCAGCCGAGGGTCGGGATAAATATGGCCGCGCCGCCGCGCATCCCGGCGGCGTTGATGCCCATCACGAGACCGCGTCGCCGGATGAACCAGGTGTTGAGCACCGCCATCGACGCTTGCATGAAGCTTGTCGATGCGCCGAACGAAATCACGGCGATGTAGACGAACAGGAACTGGTAGTAGGTGTCCGTCATTGCCAGGACGATGTAGCCGATACCGACCATAAGCGATCCAAAGAACGCCATCCAGCGCGGGCCGAACCGGTCGATCAGGTAGCCTGTGAATGGTCCCATCAACCCGTTTTCCAGACGCGCAAATGAGAATACCAGCGAGGTCTGGAATCGGCTCAGGCCAAGGCTCTCGGTGACCGGCAGAAAGAAGACGGCGAATCCCTGCCAGTGGATCGCCCCTCCGGTGCCGTTTGAGAACACAGAGGCGATGACGATCCACCATCCGTAGAACATCTTTTTCTTGCGCGGAGCGTTACTTGTTGCTGCCGCTCCTGGTACGGGCGCGGCGCCTCCCAGTCCGGAGTCTGCGCCGCCGGATGGCGCGGACCTATCCCCGCTGCCGGGGATCTGCTCGTTATGTGGTGGGTCGCCTGCGGTATCGCTCAAGTTGCTTGCGGGGGCTCAGGAAGGTTCGGTCATGGCGCCGGGTTCGAGGATCACGTCGAGTTCTTCCGCCGTGAGTCCCGTCACCCTGAGCGACACCTCTTTGATGGTCTCGCCGGTTTCCGACGCTTCATGTGCGATGGCGGCCGCCTTGTCGTAGCCGATCACCGGAGCGAGGGCCGTGCCGATCGCCAATCCCTGCTCGACCATGTCCGGCCCCTTTGAGGTCGCTTTGAGTCCGCTGATGCACTGACGGCAGAAGTTTTGGCATGTCGCCGTGAGGAGATCGATCGACTGCAGCAGGTTGTATGCGGCGACCGGCATCATTACGTTGATCTCAAAGTTGCCGGACTGGCCGGCGATGGCGATGGTCGCATCGTTCCCGATTACCTGCGCGCAGACCATCGTGACCGATTCGGCAATAACCGGATTCACCTTGCCGGGCATGATGGAGCTGCCCGGCTGTACCTCCGGAAGCTCTATCTCGCCGATTCCGGCGCGTGGGCCGGAGCCGAGCCACCGGATGTCGTTGGCGATCTTCATAAGGCTGACTGCGATGGTCTTCAGCGATCCACTGGCCTCGACGATTGCGTCGAGTGAGCTCTGTGACTGGAAGTGGTTGGCGGTCTCACTCAGGTCAAGCCCGGTCATCTCTTTGAGCTTACCGATCATGCGATCAGCGAACTCAGGGTGCATGCCGATCCCGGTTCCAACGGCGGTGCCACCGATGGCCAGAACGCTTAGCTCTGCGAGGGCTTTTCCGGCGCGCTGGCGTCCATATTCAAGCTGCCCGACGTAGCCCGAGAACTCCTGGCCGAGTCGGATAGGAGTGGCGTCCTGCAGGTGCGTGCGACCGGTCTTTATGATGGGCCAGAACTCCTCCGATTTCGCTCGGAGCGCGTCCTCCAACTCTGCCATCGCCGGGAGCAGCCCGTCCTTGATCGCTCCGGCGGCCGCCAGGTGGATGGCGGTCGGGATGACGTCGTTTGACGACTGTCCTTTGTTCACATGGTCGTTGGGATGCACCGGGTCCCTGGAGCCGAGCTCTCCGCCGAGCGACGAGATGGCGACGTTTGAGATCACCTCGTTGGTGTTCATATTGGTGGAGGTACCGGAGCCGGTCTGGAAGATGTCGACCACGAACTGATCGTCGTACTCGCCGTCGATCACCTTCTGGGCGGCGTTGTCGATAGCCTCGCCAAGTTCAGGTTCGAGCGAACCTAGGTCTCGGTTGACCCGGGAGGCGGACTGTTTGATCTGTCCCATCGCCTTAATGAAGGACCGGTTGAATTTCAGGTCACTTATCGGGAAGTTGAGCTTTGCTCGTTGTGAGTTCGCTCCGTAGAGGGCGCCCGCCGGCACCTGAAGCTCGCCCATCGAGTCACGTTCGAGTCGGGTGGGGCCATCGGCCTGCTGGGGCATTCAGATCTCCATGTGATGGTTTGAAAGGATGGCGTCCGGGGGTGAGCGCGAAATTACCTCCGATCTTGGGTTTGGATCAGACCTTAATCCCGGGTTGGGAGGTGCGGATCATCAAGAAACGGGGCTCGGCTCGGCCGCCGGTGCGGCAGTAAACGCCATATTACGCCCGGACGCATGACATGCCCACGATTCCACCGCTCAGCGCGAATGTCCGTTGTCGGGGGTCATTTAGGACTTCATCGATGGTATCGTGTCCGATTCCGGGGTGAAATTGATGCCGATACGGTTTGGCATCGCTGCATGATTGAGCTTCAGGCTCCCGGGAGGAACGTCATCACGTGGTCGTCGGGTTACTGCGACGTTACCAGTGTGTTGGCCGGATTGTCCTTCAGTTATTGCTTCGGCATTAACCGGTACCGGATGCCGGAGACATCGAAAGGATTTCGAAATGGCGACTATACGACTGGGTGACACCGCGCCTGACTTTACGCAGGAATCGACGGAAGGCCCGATTAGCTTTCACGACTACCTTGGTGACGGCTGGGGCATCCTTTTCTCGCACCCGGCGGACTTCACGCCCGTTTGCACGACTGAGCTCGGCACGGTCGCTCGACTAAAGCCGGAGTTCGACAAGCGCAACACCAAGGTAATCGGGCTGAGCGTTGACCCCATCGGCTCCCACAACGACTGGGTGGCGGACATCGCGGAGACCCAGGGGACGGCCATCAACTTCCCGTTGCTTGCCGATGAGGACCGCAAGGTTTCAGAGCTGTACGACATGGTGGAAGGCGAAGCACTTACCGCCACCGTTCGGTCGGTCTTCATCGTCGACCCGGCCAAGAAGGTGCGGTTGACGCTGACCTACCCGCCGTCTACCGGACGTAGCTTCGACGAGATCCTGAGGGTGCTCGACTCACTGCAACTGACGGATAGCCACAAGGTTGCGACGCCTGTTGACTGGAAAGACGGCGACGATGTGGTGATTCTGCCGGCGATCTCGAACGAGGAAGCCGACAAGATGTTTCCGAAGGGCTACATGGCAGTGAAGCCGTACCTCCGGATAACGCCGCAGCCGAACAAGTAATCGTCCTAAAGGGGTGATCTGGCGCTTCGGGCGCCAAGGAGATAAATTTTGGGCCGTCGTCTTTCTGGGACGACGGCCCTTATTGGCTGTGGTGGTACAGATCGATCAGACGTCCTGCGGATTCAGGCATGGAGGCAGGAATGGTTGAGGTCAGGCCCGATCCAGACTCAGGAACCTATCCACTGGGACGACGAATCGCAGTGTTCGGCAAGGGTGGCAAAACCACGCTCGCTCGCGCTCTCTCACACCGATTTGGATTCGAGTTCGTTGAGCTTGACGCTATCCGGCATATGGCGGGATGGGTTGAGCGGCCGGATGATGACTTCAGGGTCATCGTTGAGGCCACTCTCGACGGTGCTCAAGCTGGCTGGGTCACCGATGGCAATTATCGGACAGTTCGGCAATTGATCTTCGACAGGGTCGATACGGTGATCGTCCTGGCGTTGCCGTGGAAGATCATGTTCTGGCGGACGTTCAAGAGATCGTTCCGGCGATCGATCAAGCGGGAGGAGTTGTGGAACGGCAACCGTGAGAACTTCTGGACCACGTTTTTCACCCGGGATTCGGTCCTCTACGATCTGTGGTTTCGCCGGGATCACTTCAGGAATTTCCCGACGGAGATTTCAGCACAACTACCGGACGGGATCGATTTTCGCATCATCCGCTCCGTGAAATCGCTCGAAGAGTTATATGCAAAGTACGGACTGCGCAGGTGAGTGAAGGTCACGAATGGGCGATACCGACCGGGAAGTCCGCGCGACCGCAATCTGTGTCGTTCTCGATGCCGGTCGTATCTTCGTTTTCAGCGGGTACGACAAGGCCGACGACGAGACTTTTTATCGTCCTCTAGGTGGGGGCATCGAGTTTGGTGAGACCGGGCTAGAGTGCATCCAGCGGGAGATGCTGGAAGAGATTGGCGCCGAGGTGGTGGCCGGCCGGTACCTGGGAACTGTTGAGAACATCTTTAGCTATGAAGGTGTTCCCGGGCACCAGATTATGTTGGTGTACGAGGCCCGGTTCTCAGACCCCCGATTCTATGAAATCGACTCTCTTGAGGGCCACGAGGACATGCCGATCTCAAATGTTCCGGGCGAGACCAAGAGTTCGGCGAACGCGTTCATGGCGCACTGGATTCCGCTGGCAGATTTTCGGGACGGTAGCAAGCCGCTGTATCCGGAGGGTCTGCTGGAGTTGATAGACAACGGCGCGAGTGGGGCGAGTGTGTGATCTGAATATGGACTCCCTAGGCTAGCGGTCTCGCTCTCCCGCGGTTACCTTGCGCCGTGAGTCGTCGGACACTTACCGCAGGGGCGGTCGGTTAAGTCGCTCGACTCCATTGTCTGGAGCACGCCGAGATGCCTAACTACCCGGTCATCGACAGGATCGAGATCACCCGCTACCTGTTCCCGTGGAACGATGTTGGCGACGACCTGAACTTCGCAGTCGGTCCGTTCTACGAGAAGGGTTCGAAACGCACCCGTCGGCTACTCGGCATCAAGATCTTTACCGACGAGGGCGTGACAGGGGAGTTCATGTCCGGCGCTCCCGGAACCTTTGAACAGATGCAGGCCGTTGCGCCTCTGCTGATCGGGGCGAACGCGCTTGAGCGCGAGAAGTTCTACAACATCGCCAAGACACACCTGCGCAAGAACGACCGCATGGGCATCGGTCCGCTGGACATCACGCTGTGGGACTTGGCCGGCAAGTATCACAACGCCCCGATCTACCAGCTTCTCGGCGGGCACCGGATGAAGCTGCCGGCATACGCCAGCACCTACCACGGCGATCGAACTCCGGGCGGGCTGAACTCGCCAGAGGCGTTCGCCGATTTCGCCGAGCAGTGCCTTGAGATGGGCTACAAAGGGTTCAAGTTGCACACGTGGGCGGACGGCAACATCGACCGCGAGGTAGCGACAATCAAGGCGGTCGGAGATCGGGTGGGCGGAAAGATGGCGCTTATGAGCGACCCGTGCTGTGTGTTCGACACCTACGGAGATGCGCTCAGGGTGGGCCGTGCCTGCGATGACGCCGGATTCTTCTGGTACGAGGACCCGATGCGGGACGGCGGTGTCTCTTTCCACGCCCATAAGCAGTTACGGGCGGCGTTACGCACGCCGTTGTTACAGGGGGAGCATGTGCATCTGGTCGAGGCGCACACGGATATGGCGATCGCCGAGGCGACAGATTTCTTCCGGGCCGACGCAGAATACGACGGCGGGATCACGGGGCTGATGAAGATAGCCCATGCCGCCGAGGGCATGGGCATGGACCTGGAGTTGCATACGGGAGGCCCGGCGCACCGGCACGCGATGGCGGCTATCCGCAACTCGAACTTCTATGAGCTTGGGTTGGTGCACCCAAAGCTGGCTGGATCAGACCTTGCTGTGTACGCAAACGACTACGACGGCGATCAGCTGGATGCGATCGATTCGGACGGTTACGTGAGTGTGCCGCAGGGCGTCGGGCTCGGAGTCGTGTACGACTACGAGAAGATCGCCGTGAACGAGGTCAGCAAGATCGTGATCGATGCGGAGTCAACGCGGAACGAGGGGGTTTAGGGGGCGGCGCGGGTTGTACGGGCGTATGGCAAAACGTCCTTGTTGAGAGAATAGTGTGATTGCCTGAGAGATCGTAGGGGCGGGCCACTGCACGCCCCTATAGGTTTAGTTGAACGGCCAACTCCGCCGGGTCTGTTACCGGTAGTTGGCAGGCGTAGTTTTCGCAGACGTAGGCTGTTGGGGCGTCGTTCACCAGAACTCGTGCTTCCAGCAGCGGCGTTGGGGCGGGCGTTATTGGAGTATTTGCGCCGGTGATTACCCGGTTAGGGATGTAGCGGTTGTGGACTTCCCTGAGCAGCGCTTTTGTGGCGGCATCTTCGCTGTCGCCCATCACCACGATCTCTTTTGGCGACGATAGGTAGTAGTCGAGCGCCGCCAGCCATCCGCCGAACCCTGAGCCGCTTTTCTCCATGTATTCACGGACGGATCGCAGGGTGTTTTCGGCGGCCGTTCGATACGACATGTCGCCGGTGTGGGTAGCGAGCCTTAGCAGGAAGTTGGCGGCAGAAGATCCTCCGCATGGGATGGCATTATCGAACACGTCTCGGGGTCGGGTGAACAGGTCGGACGCGTCGGATCCGGTGTCGTAGAACGCATCGGAACTCTCGTCCCAGAACAGGTCGATCATGCGATCGGCCAGTTGCGTTGCCTCATCCAACCAGCGCTGCTCGAATGTCGATTCATACAGCGTGATGAGAGCGCCGCCAAGCGATGCGTAGTCTTCGAGATAGCCCGGTATTTTGGCAGAGCCAAGAGTGGAATCGGAGCCGGCTTTCCACGTTCGCAACAGGCGGGGACCGTCGAAAAGGTTATCGAGCAGGAACGTCGCATTGCTCCGTGCTCGTTCAATCCACTCTGTCCGATCAAACGCCGCTCCCGCCTCGGCGAACGCCGTCAGCATCATTGCGTTCCACGACACGAGAATTTTATCGTCGAGTCCGGGCGGAACCCGGGTTGCGCGTTCTGCATACAACTTCGGACGTGAGCGTTCGACGACCGCTAAGACGTCCTCTTCAGGCATCTCCAGCTCGCCAGCTACCTCATCCAGATCGCGAGGCAACCACAGGATGCTGTCGCCCTCAAAATTGCCGCCTTCTTCGACACCGTAATAGGCCCGGACAACACGTCCATCGGCCTCACCCAGGACGCTGTCGAGCTGCTCCGCCGTCCACACATAGAACTTGCCCTCAACGCCCTCGGAATCGGCGTCGTAAGCGGAATAAAAACCGCCCGACGCGTGGGACATCTCCCGCTCCACAAAATCCAGCGTCTCCTCGACCACCTGTCTGTACAACGGTTTGTCGATCGCCTGGAAGGTGTGGGAGTAGAGGCTGACCAGCAGGGCGTTGTCGTAGAGCATCTTTTCGAAATGCGGCACGAGCCACTTATCGTCGGTGGAGTAGCGAGCGAACCCGCCGCCGATCTGGTCATAAATGCCGCCGCGGGCCATCTTCTCAAGCGACAACTCCACCATCTCAAGTATGGCGGAAGCGCCTGTGCGTGCCCACTGGCGGAGCACCACGTCGAGTACGAGCGGCTGCGGGAACTTGGGTTGCTGCCCAAAGCCACCGTTCTCCCAGTCGAACCCCCCTGCCAGCGCGTTGAAGGCCGCCAGAAACAGCTCGTCGTTCAGAGGCTCGGACGACGACCGCGGCGATGACATCTGGGCCAGCCGCCCGGTTATTTCGCTGGTCGCTTGAAGCACATCGCCCTTCTTCTCGGCGTATGCGGTCGCCATCGACTCGAGCACCCTCGGAAATCCAGGCATCTGGCCGCGATCTTCCGACGGGAAGTAGGTGCCGCCATAGAAAGGCTTTCCGTCCGGCGTCAGGAACACGGTCAGGGGCCATCCGCCGGAGCCGGTCAAGGTCTGAACCGCTGCCATGTAAATGCCATCCACGTCCGGGCGTTCTTCACGGTCCACCTTGATGCAGATGAAGGCCGAGTTCATGATCCGGGCGATCTGCTCGTTTTCGAACGACTCGTGGGCCATGACGTGGCACCAATGGCAAGCCGAGTAACCGATGCTCAGGAGGATCGGCTTGTCCTCGGCCTTCGCCCGTTCCAGCGCTTCGTCGCCCCACGGATACCAGTCCACCGGGTTGTCGGCGTGCTGGAGCAGGTAGGGGCTGGTTTCGTTGGCGAGTCGGTTTGGCATCTGGCAGCTATCTGTCTTGTTGCGTGATGTGGCGAAATCCTAGATCGACGATACCCGGGAATCCGGCGGCAAGATCGTCCCAGATGCGATCGGTCGCCCTCTGGGGCCAGACATCTTCGCTGTCGAGTTCGTCCCTTGCGATGAATCTTGAGTCAAGGACGCTTTCTTTTGCCTCGATGTCAGGGTTCCAGGCGCCAAGCTGACCGCCCACAACATCGCAGAGGAAGAAGAACTCTGCATTCTGCAGGCCGTTGTTATCGTCGACGCTCTGGTAGATGTAGATGAGCCGGTTCGCTTCTACCTCCAGCCCGGTCTCTTCTTTGACTTCCCGAATTGCGCACTCTTCAAGGGACTCATCGTTTTCCACTCGACCTCCCGGCCAGAGCCAACGAGGGCGATCGCCGAGCATAGGCTGTGATACGCGTGTCGCCAGGATGCGATCGCCGTCTACGGCGATACCGACGGCGCGGGCGCGATGCTGGTAAATTCCATCTCGCCCGCCGGTTATCACTGGGCCACCATGCCTAGATGTATGGGCGTTGGGAATCCGGCGTCATGGTTGGACCAGAAATCTTTCGATCTGAGCGGGGCGGGCCAGGTCTGCGAATTGGAGATTTCGTCGCGGTGGACGAAGTGGACTCCACTCTGACGGGCGTCGTATCCGGGGTCGCCCGGGCCTGCCATACGCGGGTCACCCTTCGCGTTCAGGGTCTTGTAGAGGACGTGGAAGTGATGGGTGTCGTTCTCCGGCGTGACCATCTCGTACACGTACGCCAGCGGGCCGATCTCGATCTCGATCCCGGTCTCCTCAAACGTCTCACGGGTGGCGCATTCCGACCACGATTCGGCGCCATCTACCCGGCCCCCCGGCGTCCACCACTTCAGGCCAAGATCGCTATTGCTCTGGACGAGGAGAATCGAATCATTCCGGGTGATGATTGCCCCGGAGCGGATGCGGTGGCGCACTTCGCCTAAAGCCCCTTCAATGCAAGCGTGGTCACCACCTCGGCCTCCAGGTCGATGACCCGGATCAGGTGGTTATTCGTGTCTGCGACGTAGATTCGACCGTCCGCAAACGCCACTCCCGCCGGTTCGTCGAAGGTGGCATCGTTTACCGGCCCGTCGTCGTGTCCGCGTTCGCCGGAGCCGGCGATAGTCGTCATAATCCCGGTGCTCAGGTTGAGGCGTTTTATCTTGTGGTTGTACGAATCGGCCACGTACAAAACGCCGTCGCCTATCGCTACGCCCTGTACGTGTTGCAACAGCGCGGCGTTCCACGCGTCATCGCTATCTCCGAAATCGAACAGCCCGGTGCCTACGAGCGTGTGGACGCGGGCGTCTTCTCCGATATCGGCAGTACGGATTGAACTGGTCTCACTGTCAGCGAAATAGAGTTTCCCGTCGAGCACCTGTAGCCCGTAGGTCTGCGCCAGCTCGGCTTCTGCGATGGCGCCGTCTTTGATGTTCTCGCGCCCGGTTCCGGCGTAGGGAGCGATGGTGTTGGCCCTCAGGTCGTGCGCCCAGATCTGGTGGAATCCGGCCTGCGCGCTGTACAACACGCCGTCATGCAGGGCGAGGTCGTACGGCGAATTAAGGGGAATAGACCGCGGGTCACCGCCCTTGTGACGGATGAGCGACTGCTCGCCGGTCCCGGCGATAGTGGTGAGGGTGCGGTTGGCGAGATCGGCGATCCGGATCAGGTGGTTCTCGGCGTCGGCTATGAAGAGGATGTCGCCATCGACCTCCAAACCCTGCGGCCGCCACATCGACGCGCTCTCGAAAGCGCCGTCGGACTGCCCGATCTCTCCGGACCCGATCACGTCCTGAACTGCGCCCTCAAGATCCGTGATCAGCACGCGGTTGTGGTTGGAATCTGCGATAAACAGGCGGCCTGAATCGACCTCGATCTTGCCCGGGTATGCGAGCGGTCGTGCGGACTCTTTCGCTGCCTCAAGCTGATAGGGCAGAGGTGACGGGTCGAGAAGTTCTGCACGACTGAACTCGCTCGTCATGTCGCCTATCAGTCGGTCGAACTCTTCGTACGGAAGCTCACCCTCGTGTTTGCCGATCACCTGTCCCCGGGGGTCGATAAACATGATCGTTGGCCATGCCCGGATGCCCCAGGTCTGCCAGACCTTGAAATCGGCGTCGTTCACCACCGGGTGCTGGATGTCGTACCGGAGCACGGCGCTTCGGATGTTGTCCGTGTCCTTCTCGGTCGTGTATTTGGCCGAGTGCACGCCGAGGACAACCAGCGAGTCTTTGTACTTCTCTTCCAGTTTCCGCAACTGCGGAAATAAGTGCATGCAGTTAATTCAGCAGTAGGTCCAGAAGTCCATCACGACCAGTTTGCCGGCCATGTCTTCCCAGGACAGGGCGCTGGCCGTGTTGAGCCAGTCCAGCCCAGCTGGGAATGGGGGCGCAGGGGTTTTGCCGTCGTAGCGAGTCTCGGCCTGAGTCATGGCAGCCTCGTGGGTGAATGTGTGGCGAGCGTGGTTATTGTGGCACGGGCGCGGAGTACGGCAGGTTAGGCTCGATCGTTGTCAACGCTTTCGAAGTCCGACAGAGAGCAATCATTGTCATCCTGAACTCGATTCAGGACCCGCTTCCAAACACGATCCACAAGATATCGTGAGTCCGTAGTGAGGGTTAACGAATCGTTTCGGTTGTTTGAGATCGTTGCCACTATAGATACGGATCCATAATCGAGTTCAGGATGACATGTAAGTGGCTAAGGATGACGGGAATCCAACTCCGGAAGATCGATGGCGCGGCGGTGATGAGGTGGAGGAGGCGGTCGAGCTTACTCGCTGTTATCGATGTACCGGTCGATTGACCAGAGTTCGTCGATGCCGCGTCGCCAGATGATGGTGTAGCTGCCGTTGTGGGTTATGGACTCGGTGCCGTCCAGGGGGGCGATTATCGCCGTGAATGTCGCCTGCTCCACCGCCCAGTCGCCGGCGAACCTCACGATCGGGTCCGTGATGCTTAGCTGGTACTGGTAGGACGCGAAAATCCTTTCAAGCCAGCCCGATATTGCGGCCCAGCCTTCCAGCGCGGATTCGTCCTTCGGTATCCACACGGCTGCCGGCATGAACAGCGACCCGAGCCGTTCCACGTTACCTGCGTTCATGAATCGGACCCAGTCCAGTCGCAGGCTCTGGATCTCCGAGAGGTCGTAGTGGTTCAGCACCGGGGGCCTTTCCTGGTTGCTTGTTTAGCGACGCAGCGTTGCGGCAGGATCCGTCCAAGACGGACTGCAACCGGCGAGATTCTTCGCTCCGGCTCAGAATGACGGGTTGCGAGACGAGTGTTGTTGCAGGGATCTAGTATTTGGAGCAGTGACCTGTGATGAAGGTTCCTCGGCTTCGCTCGGAATGACTTACGTGTTACGTACCGGATTGTTCCAAACAGCCGCCCGGCCGGGCCTAGTCGCCTCGGACGGTTTTGAAGAAGTGCTGGCTGTAGTGTGATACGAAGGTCGGGATGTGTGTGTAGTGGTAGAGGACTCCGCGCTCGACGTTTGATCGTGCCAGCTCGGGGCCGCCGGGCGTTCCGGACGCCTTGCCCGCGGCGTGGATCTTCTTGAAGGCGGTGTCGACGGCCTCGGCAACGACGGGGTGGGTGCGCTGGCCCGGGTAGCCGAGCGATTGCGACAGGTCTGACGGCCCGACGAAGAAGACGTCAACCCCTGAAACTTCCAGCATCTCGTCCAGATTGTCGAGTCCTTCCTTATGCTCAATCTGAACGCATACAAGGGTCTCCTCGTTTGAGCGTTTGAGGAACTCCGGCTCGCTAATGCCCATGGCCTTTCGGCCACCTCCAAGCCCGCGCTCGCCCTCCGGGTAGAAGCGGACCGCCTTGACCGCCGCCTCCGCCTCGGGTGCCGTGTTCACGTGCGGCACCTGTACGCCCATTGCGCCGCGATCCAGGTATCGGAGGATCACGTCTGCATCGTTCACCTGTGGCCGGACTATTGGGGTCAGGCCGTGCAGCTCACAGGCGAGCACCATCTGGTAGACGTCGGTGATTGCGTGCGATCCGTGCTCTGCATCGATCAGGATCCAGTCGTATCCGGCCTGGGCCACCATCTCGACGAGTTCCGGGGCGGGGAAGGTGATCGACACGCCGAATGCCGGTTCGCCCGCTTTGATCTTGGCCTTCATGCGGTTTTCTGTGATCACGGTTGTGGTCCTTTTGGGGTTGGGGTGGTTGGCGTTTGTGGGACGGAAGTTGTTGTGGGTTACGAGTTTGATTTGGCTGATGTCGTATCGATTAAGGCTCCCCGGCTGCGCTCGGAACGACTTAAGTGTTACCTGCGGTTGTTCCAAATAGCCGCCCAGCAGGGCCTACGCTCGGAATGACCCAAGTGTGTTGTCGGTCAGTCTCTGCCCACTGCCTTTAAGTAGGCTCGGCCTGATTCTGCTATCAGGTTCTGGCTGTGTGTGTAGTGGTAGAGGATGCCCTGTGTTACGTGTTCCGCTGCGGCTGCGGCCTCGCCGGGCGTCCCGGATGCTTTGCCAGCCGCGTGGATCTTCGCGAAGGCGTCTTCGATGGCGCTCTTCACATCGGGATGACTTCGGTCACCGGGGTGCCCCAGCGACTGTGAAAGATCGGACGGGCCCACGAAGAACACGTCGACTCCATCGGTCTGCAAGATGTCGTCGAGGTTATCGAGCGCCTCTCGGTCTTCGATCTGGACACATATCAGCGTCTCGTCGTTGAGCGCCTTCACCATGTCGGGCCCATCGCCCAGAAAGCCGTAGTCGCCGGCCCGGGTGCCGCGCGCCAGCCCTCGCATGCCTTCCGGGGCAAACTTGACCGCTCTGACCGCTCTCTCGGCGTCTTCGCGGGTGATTACATGTGGGATCTGCACGCCGCTGCAGCCCCGGTCCAGGTACTTGGCGATCAGGTCTGGCCGGTTCACCTCTGGTCGGACGATGGGCGCCATCCCGTGCCGCTCGGCCGCGAGAACCAGCGCCTCGACGTTCTCCGCCGTCATCGAACCGTGTTCGCAGTCGATCAAGACCCAGTCGAACCCGAGCAACCCGATGATCTCAACCAGGTGCGGCGAGGGGAACATGATCGAGATACCGAATACGGGCTCGCCGGCCTTGATCTTCGCCTTCATCTTGTTTTTGAGCACTTGAAGCGCCCCCCTGTGAGACAGTCCCACGAATCGTTTGGCAACGCCGCCAAACTATCTGGCGGCGGGATTATCGCACCGCCGGGCGACTGGATTCATCCGAATATCTCCAATTCCAATCGCAGTTACACGGGTGAACTGTTGACACCCGATTGGGCCTCGCCCAGAATCATCTGCTGTTAAATCATTCACAAAGGGTGTTCGCGGACGGAAACAAAGCCGTCTGTGGACGATTTTTCTCGATTATGGGAGTTGGACGGCGTAATGAAACTAGCCTCACGGATGAGTGTCCTCGGCACTGAGACGGCGTTTGAGACGCTGGCAAAGGCTAGGGCACTGGAGGCAGAGGGCCGGACCATCATCCACCTCGAGATCGGCGAGCCGGACTTCGACACGCCGGAGCATATCCGGGAGGCCGGAAAGAAGGCCATCGACGACGGATTCACCCACTACGGCCCGTCGCCGGGTCTACCTGAGGCTCGCAAATCCATCGCTGATTTCGTATCGAAGCGAATGGGTTACGACGTCAGCCCGAACAACATAGTTATCTCGCCCGGCGGCAAGCCGATCATGTTCTTCACCATGCTCGCTCTCGTGGAAGAGGGCGACGAGGTGATCTACCCGAACCCGGGATTTCCGATATACGAGTCGATGATCAACTTTAGCGGCGGCACGCCCATCCCACTGCCGTTGAACGAAGAGTCCGGATTCACGGCCGACATCGATTATCTGGAGTCGAAAATCACTGCGCGGACGAAACTTATCATCGTCAACTCGCCGAATAACCCCTGCGGAAGTGTGATCCCGCACTCAGATCTTGAGCGAATAGCCGAGCTGGCGATTAAGAACGATCTGATTGTCCTGAGCGACGAGATTTACCACGACTTTTACTTCGAAGGCGAGCACACGTCCATCACGCAGATCCCGGGGATGCGTGAGCGTACGATCATCCTTGACGGCTTTTCAAAGAGCTACGCGATGACCGGTTGGAGGCTCGGATGGGCCGTCCTGCCGGACTCGCTTGTTGAGCCGTTCAGCCGGTTGACCACCAACTCGGTATCGGCTTCTACGACCTTCACCCAGATCGCTGGGATTGCGGCGCTTGAAGGCACGCAACAGCCAGTGATCGACATGGTCGGGGAGTTCAAGAAACGCCGGAAGGTGATCGTGGACGGTCTGAACTCGATCGACGGCATCAGCTGCCAAACGCCGGACGGTGCGTTTTACGTGTTCCCGAACATCCGAGGCACCGGCATGACGAGCCAGGAGTTCGCCGATGCCTGCATGTATGACGCCAACGTGGCGTTACTTGCGGGGACTGCGTTCGGTGAGTGTGGCGAGGGTTATGCCCGACTGTCGTTTGCCAACTCGGAGGAGAACCTCCTCAAGGGCATCTCGCAGATCAAGGAAATGCTGGCAACGCGCTAATCACGCCCGCACCGGACTCACGTGGTCCGGGAACGTTGTCTCGCCTTTTGACCTGATCACACCGTACTCGGTCATCATCGTCGTCGAGTTCGATCGTGCGATATTACGGAGGACGTGTGTCGTCGCGTCCGCGATCTGTTTCACCGGCGCTTCCACCACGACCCGGGGAGTTCCATCAAGAAGGCCCCAAAACGGCGGTAGTTCGTCACGTCGCATCAGCCCGGATGGCGCCATCAGGTAATGGCAGTGTGCCGTGCGCAAAAAGCCGGGATCCCGGAACTTGGTGCTGAAGTTGGTCACACGCTTTGCGTGGTCGTCGCGTTTCTTCGTTCGTTTATCAAGGTCCGAGAGTGCCTGCCGATACGCGGGGTCAGACTCAAGCTCTTCGACGCCGGACGACACTGCGTACTCCGCCGCCGCTTCCAACACCCCGGCCGTAAACTGAACCGCTCTGTCCATAACGGGCGCCTGGGACTTCAGGCGTTTCAGGTCGTCCGCATCGTGATCGTCACGCGATTTGTCGCCCCGGGACGCTTTCACTTCGATCGCGTAAACGCGGTTGCCCGGCCCGATCCCAACGACATCCACAACGCGTCCCCCGGGACCTTCCAGCCGGACCTCAAAACCGATGACCCGGCATTTCGCCTCGCTGTAAAGCCACTCCCATGCAGCCCATTTGAGGCGATACGTCATGAGATTGTCGCTGGCACGGTAGAAGGGTCTTTTACTATCTGGCATCAGGTGCTCGCTCGCCGAAACGGTTTCTTTGTATCAAAGTCCGGAATTCGCAAATTAGCACAATTGTTCCAAAACTCGTAATGAATGTTGCGGGCAGGCATTAGAACAAACGTGCTAGGGTTCCAGTAATTCGGTGAGGCCCCCCTTCACCGGCCGGTTGGACAACACTCCAGCGGGCAGTCCGGCACCGCCCATCACCCCCTGAGGGCACGGACGTATAACGAGCGATCGGGACCAGCACACCCCCCTGTGGCTGTCCCGATCGCTCGTCTTTTATCTAGACTTTGACGGGATCGACTTCTATGCCGTCGGATACCTTTTCTATGGCTGGCGGCACGAGGAGATATCCCTTGCCACGGATGGTGCGGATCAGGTCTTCACCCTCCGGCGCCCGGGACAACTTGCGCCGTAATCGATAGAGCGTGGTGTCTACAGCGCGTTGCCCGCCATCAGGGGCATCGCCGAACGCCGACTCGATCAGAGATCCGGGATCCATCACCTGCCCCGGGGTTTGCGCGAGCGCGTAGAGGAGGTCGAACTCCGAGCGGGAGAGCGATACAGGCACGCCGCCGACGGAAGACCTGTCTGTCGCAGGATCCAACGTCAGACCGTCCATCTTGATGATCGGTCGTGACTCGCCAAGCTCGGCCCTTCCGGCGGCGTCGAGTTCAAGTGAAAGCCGGTTACGCGTGGCCGATTGCGTCCCGGAGCCATAAGCCGCCACCAGGCGTGCCGACAGCGAGACGAATCGTTCCATCTGGTCGATCTGTTCCAGCGTCACCGTGTTTTCGCCACGGCACAGCCCGAACGCAACGCCCGTGGTGAGGTGTCCGACGACCATCGGAGCGACCACTCCAGACGCGTACCCCGTCCGGGTCGCCCAGCCTGGCATGCTTTCTGAAGATTGACCGCTGGCTCCAAGAGAAAGCGCGACGCCGTGTGACGCCGCGCGGGCGGCGGCCGATTCACCGTGCATCGACTCCTCGAATGCGCCCGTTGAATCTCCGGCTGCGTCGTCCTCGCCGTCGCGTTTGAGGAACACGCGTTGTTGGAGTCCCAGACCACCGCTTCGTGTGTAGACCACGACGGCGTCGAAGCCGGTGATGGTCAGTATTGAACGGGCGAACGCTTCCAGCGCGGTGGCCTCATCGTTGGCCGTTGAAATCGGTCGGAGACCGTCAAGTAATCTTGCCGCTCGAGCATCGGAATCGTTGCTCCGCTGTGCTTTACGGCGTGCGGAGCGCTCAGAAAATCGGCTCGAAGCGATGTATCCGGAGAGCGCGGCGGCACCAGCGATCACCGGCACGCTGGCAAATATGGCGTCGAGAAAAACCGCGCCAGCGATTATCCCCCCGCCGATGGTCGCCGTAATTCCAAGCACGGCTGAAACAGAAGCGCCCCGGTATCCAAGAAACAGGGCGTACTGGGCGGCAAACAGGGCAGGTATAGCGATCGCCGGTCCGGGCAGCCCGAGAACGGCCGCCACACCTCCGGTGAACAGCACATCGGCGCCCATCATGCCGTATATCCATGCGTCTGAACGGAAGCGTGGAAGGAGGATGAACTGGAGTACGACCGCGTAGGCAGCGAACGTAGTCGCAAGTGCCGCTACGCCGATCAGGTCTACGCCGGACGCCAACCCGAACAATAGGACGCCGGTTACGACAGCCAGGCGTATTGCCAGGGTTTCCCGCTCAGAGTTTCGAAATTCCGCGTGCGTATCCATCGTGGTGAACGTAGCAGGAACCACCGGGTGTTCGCCGTTTGACCTCGCGACCAATTCTGACGAGTGTTGGGAGGGTCTAGCCCGAGTTCTCTTATGGTGATTAAGACATGCCCGGGACTCGATTTGATTGCGTCTGGGTTACGCAGTACCTAAACTGGAATGTATTACATGCCAGATTTAAATAAAGATTCCGATACAAAAAGCGATAATTCGGGTGGTGGTCGTAAACAGGGCATCATCCGTCGCACCCTTTCCTCATTCGTAGGCCGTCGTCCAAACGGCGACTCTGTAGAAACTTCCCGGTCCGGTGAATCTGCGGTTAGCCGCACGGATCGGTCAGCGACAGAACCGCGGCAACGACCTCCCCGAAACGAAGTTGACGCGCCGGCCCCGAGCCGACGCCGATCTCGCCGGACATCAGATGAAGGTAACGGGAACGCGCCGGAAAGGCGCCGGTCTCGTGGTGGTCGTGGCCGACGCAACGGCGACGGCGGCGCATCAACGGTGGAGAACGACAGTTCGTCACAGCAAGAGACGCAGCCTCGATCCGAAGGCGAGCCGAGGCGGGAACGCCGATCACGTCGGCAGGACTCGCCGCAGGGTTCACGACCTGAACGGGAGCCACGAAGTCGGCGAGACGAGCGCGGGGACGACGCGCCGCAAAGTCGCAGAGGCGGCAGAGGCCGCCGTTCGGCACGATCTTCGGATTCAAGAGATTCCGGACAGGACGCCCAGGATCAACGGCCGATGGACGATCGCGCTCCGCTCCAGAACACCGGAAGCGCTCTTGAGAGCTACGACGGCCCTGAACGCGGCAAATTCGGCGATATTGAACTATCCGGCCCCATCGCAGCCGCCCTGGTTGATATGGGTTATGAGACCCCTTCGCCGATTCAGATGGAAGCCTTGCCGGGTTGCCTCGAGGGTCGTGACATGGTGGGACAGGCCATTACCGGGTCCGGCAAGACCGCGGCGTTCGGCATCCCGATATGTGAACGGGTTGATCCGTACTCCCGGGACGTACAGGCGATCGTCCTTGTGCCGACGCGTGAACTTGCGATGCAGGTGGCGCGTGAGGTCGAGCGAATCGGCAAATACCGTGGGATCAGCGTCTGCGCCGTGTACGGCGGACAGCCTATCAACCGCCAGCTTGCGGCGTTTCAGCGTGGCGTAAACGTCGTGGTCGGCACCCCCGGCCGGGTCATGGATCATATGGGACGGGGAACGCTTGACCTGCAGCACGTCAGGGTTGCGGTGCTGGACGAGGCGGACGAGATGCTAGACATCGGTTTCGCCGAGGACATGGAGTTCATTCTTCGACATACACCGCGATCACGGCAGACCCTGCTGTTCTCGGCAACCGTCCCGGGCTTCGTAAAACGACTGATTCGGCGCTACCAGGATGACCCTATGTGGATCCGGCTGGGGGCCGAGATTCAAACCGTGGACGAGGTGGAGCAGATCTACTTCGAGGTCGCTGAGCGAGACAAGCAGGCGGCGTTACGCCTGGTGCTGGACGACTTCGGCGACGAATACCGGATGCTCGTATTCCGCAGGACGCAGATCGGCGTGGACCGGCTCGCAAGAGCGCTCAAGTCACGTGGATTCGGCGCTATGGGACTGCACGGTGGGTTGTCGCAAGGAGAACGGAACCAGGCGATGGGCATGTTCCGCGCCGGTGAGTTGCCGATCCTGGTTTCGACCAACGTCGCCGCCCGTGGGATCGACATCCCGGAGATCACCCACGTCGTCAATTACGATATGCCGGACAATGTTGAAGAGTACGTCCACCGGATCGGTCGCACTGCCCGTATGGGGCGGCGTGGCTTTGCAGTCACCTTCATGGCCGAGTGGGATTACGAAGGCTGGGAGAAGATCCGGTCACACATTGGCGACGACAAGCTAATCCAGGGCAAACTGCCGCTCTACGACTAGCGGGCGATGGGCCCTGAACGATGTAGTGGCGGGGCTTGGCTCCGCCCGTCAGTCTGCGGGTGCCACGGCCAATTCGGCCACCGTTTCAGTTTCGGGTTTGCCGAGCTCGGAGATCTCAAGCCGTCTGAACACCCGCCAGTAGATGAGCGTGGAGATCGCCGAGAATCCGGCCATGATCAGGAACGGCGTTGTGAAGTCGCCGCCGTCGAGCAGACGTGACCCGACGAGAATCGCGATGGCCGAGAACCCACTTCCCACTGCGATTTCGAGGCCGGTGTTGGTTGCTCGCTCTTTCGCGTCAAGTACGTCCATGTTGAAAGAATCGTCCAGGGGCGATGCCATCCTGAGGAATCCGACCCGCCCGATGTAGGACAGGGAGACCAGGAGGAGCAGGGTGCCGCCTTCCTGGAATATGAGCGGTAGCAGCCCGATCCCGAGTATGAACGGGATGGCCGCGAGGCGTGTTATCGCTATCGCGTCGACCCTCAGCATTCGGGCGGCCAGGAGCGGCGTGGCGAGTGTGACCACGGCCAGACTGAGTTGGGCGATGGCGAACATGCCCCCGATCTCTCCCTCGTCGGCGTGAACATCGCCTTCTTGCAGAACAACGTTGAACAGTGGGGCCACGATGGCGAATGCGACCGAGGCGAAGGCGCTTGTGATGACGAAGTAGACAATTCTGCGAGGGTGGCTGATTCCGGAGAAAAGGTTCCTTATTCCGCGTGGTTTATTGGCGGAAGCGTTCGATTTGAACTGCTCTT
>Ga0066376_10000906_pt1 | contig 28523 bp, 24 predicted proteins | sample Knorr_S15_td_Bot_FD_77009 | JGI IMG/M metagenome (GOLD analysis project Ga0066376, IMG submission 77009) | Marine microbial communities from Southern Atlantic Ocean transect - Knorr_S15_td_Bottom_ad_5009_LV_A | ecosystem: Environmental > Aquatic > Marine > Oceanic | place: Southern Atlantic... | reverse complement strand
GATTTTCGCTTTCCGGCGTTTCTTCAGTGAACCCATGTATGTCTCGTTTCGGTGGTTTGTTTCTTTAGCAGTTAAAAATTAATAGACTACTTTGTTGAGGGGATACTCGATGATTCCCTCGGCCCCGGCGGTCTTGAGTGCCGGGATGATTTCCCGGGCAACAGCTTCCTCGATGATGGTTTCAACCGCCACCCAGCCGTTGCCGCTCAAGCCGGATACGGTTGGATTACGCAAGGCGGGCAGCTTTTTCAACACTTTTGAGAGGTTTTTTTCCTCGATGTTGAATTTCATGCCGACCTTGGTCTCGGCGTCGAGCGCTCCCCGCAGGAGCAAAGCGATGGTCTCAATCTTGTTACGCTTCCAGTTGTTCTTCCAAGTTTCGAGGTTGGAAATCAGGCGCGGCGTCGAGGAAAGTAGCTCGTCGATGATGCGTAATTTGTTCGCCGCCAAGCTCGATCCGGTCTCCGTAACCTCGACAATGGCATCGACCAATTCGCGGGCCTTCCCCTCGGTGGCGCCCCAGGAAAACTCGACCTTGGCTTTGACGCCGTTTTTGCGCAGATACTTTTTCGTGAGGTTCACGACCTCGGTGGCGATGCGCTTTCCGTTCAGGCCCTTGACGCTCTTGATCGGCGACTCCTCCGGCACGCAGAGTACCCAGCGGGCCGGTCTGCGGGTGGCGCGGCTGAACAGCAACTCGGTCACCTCGTGAACTTTGGAGCCATTCTCCATGATCCAGTCCAGCCCAGTGATGCCGCAGTCGAGGTAGCCCAGCTCGACGTAGCGGCTGATTTCCTGCGCGCGGATGAGGCGAATCTCAATTTCCGGGTCGTCGATGTACGGCACCAGCGAGCGGTTGCTGACGCGGATGTTATACCCAGCCTTGGCCATCTTCTCGATGGTCGGTTTCTCCAAGCTACCCTTGGGCAGCCCGAATCGGATGACTTTCTTTTTACTCATGGATTTGCCGCCGCGCTGTCTGCTTGGCCCGGGCACGAGCGTAGCTCTTGGCGGATTGCTTCACCCGGGTGGCCGGGTTGAAGCGCCAAGTTCTGCGCGGCAGTTTTATGTTCATCTTCATGCTCCATGCGGAGTGTGCTAAACGCGAATCTCGCCGTTGAACAAACGGGCGAGAGTTCGCGGATAAAGCGTGTGTTCCTCTTGCTGGATGCGTTGGTGAAGCGTCGCGCCGGTGTCGTCCGCGAGCACGGGCACCACGCCCTGCGCGAGAATGGCGCCGGTGTCGATGCCGTGATCCACCATGTGAACCGTGCAACCGGTCGCCTTCACCCCGTAATCGTGCGCCTGCTTCCAAGCCTCCAGCCCCGGAAATGCGGGCAGCAAAGAGGGGTGGATGTTAACGACCTTTTTCTCGAATGCACGCAGAAAATCACCCTTCAAAATGCGCATGAAACCGGCCAAAGCCACCCATTCAGCGCCGGATTCACGGAGCGCAGCGACGTAGGCCGCCTCGGCGGTTTCGTCCAGCTTGGTGCGGAATTCCCCCGGCGCGATGAACTTGGCTTGCAGTCCGAATTCCGCGGCCCGCTCCAGAATCCCCGCCCCGGCGACGTCGCTGGCCACCAGCACAATCTCCGCCGACAGCGACCCGGCGGCGCAAGCCTTGGCCAGCGAGACCAAGTTCGACCCTTTGCCGGAGCCGAGCACAGCCAGTTTGGTTTTGTCACTCATGCGGTTTGTCCCAAGCGGACGCGGCGCAGGCTAAACCAAGCGCTTGGCCAAGGGGAGTTTGAAATGGCGGGGGCGTTGCCAAGCGCTTGGCCAAGTTGCTACTGTGCCGCCGCCGGATGAAATTATCACTTGAACTGACCGTGGCCACCAAGCCGGAGTGGGTTGCCACCGTGATGGCTGACTTGCCGTCGTTCCTGCGGGATCACGCCGACTGCGAGCGCAAGGCCTCCGCGCTGGCGATGAGCCTCGTGGCCAAGTATCCGGACCGGCTCGAGATTATCCCGGAGCTGATCGCCACCGGCGTGGAGGAGCTGGAGCATTTTCAGCAGGTTTACGAGGTGATGCGGCGGCGCGGCATCCCGTTGGCCAAGGAGATCGGGAAAGATCCGTACATCACGGCGCTGATGAAGCTGTTGCACACCGACTCGCTGCGGCGGTTTCTCGACAGGCTGCTGCTGGCGTCGATCATCGAGTGCCGGGGCGCGGAGCGTTTTCGGCTTGTCTCGGAGGCGCTCGGCGACGACAATGAGTTGCAGCAGTTCTACCACGACCTTTGGGTTTCCGAGGCTCGGCACGGGCATATTTTCGTCGGGATGGCTCTGGAGTATTTTGAGAAGGATCGCGTGTACGAGCGGCTGAAGGAATTGAATGAGGCCGAGGGCCGCGTCGTCGACGGGCTGGAACTGCGAGCCGCTTTACACTGACCCAATTGACATCATGAAGACCAAGCAGAACAAAACAGACATGACACGCCGCCGGTTTATCGGCGCGAGCGCTGTGGCCACCTTCGGGTTTCAAGTCGTGCCAAGCCGTGTGTTCGGCGCGAACAATCGTCTCGCCGTCGCTGGCATCGGTGCGGGCGGCAAGGGCCGGGCGGACATCACCGGGGCGGCCCAAGCCGGTTGCGACATCGTCGCGCTGTGCGACGTGGACGAAGGCCGCGGTTCGGGGATGTTCAAGGCGCATCCCAAGGCCAAGCGCTTCACCGACTTTCGCGTGATGCTCGAGAAGATGGGCGGCAGTATCGACGCCTGCACCATCTCGACGCCCGACCACACCCACGCCGTGGCCACGTCGATGGCCATGAAAATGGGCAAGCATTGTTACACGCAAAAACCGCTGACGCACGACGTGTACGAGGCGCGCTATTTGACCCGCTTGGCCAAGCGCACCGGTGTCACCACGCAAATGGGAAACCAGGCGCACGCCGGTGAGCCGATTCGCCGCGCGGTCGAGTTGGTTCGCGCCGGGATCATCGGTAACGTCACCGAGGCGCACATCTGGACCAACCGCCCGATCTGGCCGCAGGGCATGAAGGCGCGACCGCCCAAGGCCGCTGTGCCCAAGGGCGTGGACTGGGACGCTTGGCTTGGCCCGGCGCCGTTCCGCGAATATGGCAAGGGCTACCTGCCGTTTGCGTGGCGCGGTTGGTGGGACTTCGGCACCGGTGCACTCGGCGATATGGCGTGCCACATCATGGACATGGCGTGGTGGAGCCTCGAGTTGGGTTCGCCGACGAGCGTGAGTGCCCGGCACGGCGGCAACACCGGCGAGAGTGCCCCGAACTGGGCGGTGATCGATTACCAATTCGGCTACCGTGGCAGCCGTCCGCCGGTGAAGGTTGTCTGGTATGACGGTCAAAAGAACGGCGTGCAGAACGCGCCGTCACTCGAGATCACCGACGGCGTCGAGATGGTGGCCAAGGGCCGGAAAGGTTACGGCTCCGTGTTGATCGGCGACAAGGGGCGGATGTTTTTCAGCCGCAGCGGCACCGGCTGGAGAATCACCGGGCGCGACGAGGACGAGGTGAAACAGATCGAGGCCAACACGCCGAGGACGCTGCCGCGAACCAAGGGCAACTACGTCGAGTGGGTGAACGCCGCCACCGGCAACGGCCACAAGCCGTTGAGTCGGTTCGAGATCGCCGGGCCGTTCACCGAGATGGTGCTGCTCGGCAACTTGGCCATCCGCGCCGGGGAGCCGGTGGAGTGGGATGCCGAGGCGCTGCGCTCGACCAACAGCGAGAAGGCCAACCGCCACGTCCGCCGTGAATACCGCAACGGCTGGAAACTGTCGTGACCGTTCGCTTGGCACTGTGCGTTGGCGCTTGGCTTTGCGGGCAAGGGTTGCTGTTTTCCCAGCCAAGCGGCGCGCCGATTTTTTCCTTCGGCGTCATTGCCGACTGCCAATACTGCAACGTCAAGGCGCCGAAGACAGCGGCGCGCCAGTATGCGTTGTCGCCGAAAAAACTGACGGCGTGTGTCGAGCAGTTGAACCGGTTTGACTTGGAGTTCGTCGTGCACCTCGGCGACTTCATCGACCGCGACTTCAAGAGCTTTGCCGACGTGACGCCGATCTACGACAAGCTCAAGGCCGACCATTACCACGTCCTCGGCAATCACGATTTTGAAGTGGCCGATGACCTCAAGGCCAAGGTGCCCGCCGCGCTTGGCCTCAAGTCGCGGTATTACCAGTTCCGGTATCACGGATATCGCTTCATCGCGCTGGACGGCAACGACGTCAGCCTGCACGCCTACCCGGCGAGTGACCCGCGCCACCAAGCCGCCAAGGCGGTTCACAAAAAGCTGCCAAGCGGCACGCCGACGTGGAACGGAGCCGTTGGCCAAGCGCAGCTCGTCTGGCTGAAAAAAGCATTGGGCGAGGCCAAGCGGGCGGGGGAGCGGGTGATTTTGTTCTGCCACTTTCCCGTGTACCCGGAGAACGTGCACAACCTGTGGAACGCCGCTGAGGTGCTGGCCTTGGTGCGGGAGAGCGAAACTGTCGTGGCGTACATGAACGGCCACAATCACGCCGGGAATTACGGCCGCTTGGCCCAGCGGCACTTCGTGACGTTTACGGGGATGGTGGACACGGAGGAGACGGCTTACGCGGTGGTGAGCGTCCACGCGGACCGACTCGAAATCAAAGGGTTTGGGCGGCAGAAAAACTTGACTCTGCCGTTGGCGGGGAACGGTGATTAGTTGGCCGCCTTGGCCAGCGGCTCCTCCTTAAACTCACCGTGAGCGCGGAATTTTTTGTACCGCGCGTCGAGCCGTTTTTTCAACGGCATAAGTTTGAGCGCCTTGAGGTGTTTGAGGAGATGTTTCTTCAGAGTGGCCGCAGTGGCCGAGGGGTCGTTGTGCGCCCCGCCAAGCGGCTCGGGGATGACCTCGTCCACGAGGCCGAATTTTTTCAGGTGATCGGAGGTGATCTTGAGTGCCTCGGCTGCGGCGGGTGCGGCGGCACGATCTTTCCATAGAATCGAGGCGCAACCTTCCGGGCTGATGACGGAGTAGTAGGCGTTCTCGAGGATGAGGACGCGGTCGGCCACGCCGATGCCCAACGCGCCGCCGGAGCCGCCTTCGCCGATGACCACGGCGATGACCGGCACCTTGAGCATCATCATTTCGCGGAGGTTGACGGCGATGGCTTTGGCGATGTGCCGCTCCTCGGCGCCGATGCCGGGGAAGGCGCCGGCGGTGTCGATGATCGTGATCACCGGAAGGTCGAACTTGCTGGCAAGCTTCATCAGGCGCAGCGCCTTGCGGTAACCCTCGGGGTGGGCACAGCCGAAGTTGCGCAGGACGTTCTCCTTGGTGTCGCGCCCCTTTTGCGTGCCCATGACCATGACGCGGTCGTCGCCCAGCTTGGCGAAGCCGCAGACCATTGCCCTGTCGTCGGAGTAGAGGCGGTCGCCGTGCAACTCGGAGAAATCGTCGAAGGTGGTCTGGAGATAATCGAGAGTGTAGGGGCGGCGAGGGTGCCGGGCGAGTTGCACGCGTTGCCACGGGGTGAGCTTCGAGTAAATGCTCTTCCGGGTTTCCTCGATCTTGGCCCGGATTTGATCGGCTTCACCCTGAAAATCCACCTCAACACCACTCGGCGATGAAGTCATTGTCAGCGCGTCCAGCTTGGCTTGAAGGTCAACGATGGGCTGCTCAAAATCGAGGTGGGTTTTCATTTCGGATTTGCGGTTGGCCGCTCGGGCGGTATAGTAGTGGGATGCCGTTGGGGTGCAACCCGAAACGGGAAAGGTTAACGGCTCAATTGCCGGGTTCTAGCTTTCGGGAGTGTTCGCCACGCGGCCTGCGTGGTTGTCGCGCAAACCGGCGTCACGGCCCGTTGCGATTAACGGGCCAAGGCAGTAATCAAGACCCGAAAACCGTGGCATGCCTGATGCTGAAAGAGGATCGAGATGATCAAATCCATTTTAACTGAAACTGCAACCAAGCGCTTGGCCAAGCGTTGGCTCACCGCATGTGCGATTGCGATCGGGATGTTGAGTGCGCCAAGCGAGTCGCTGGGCCAAGTCACCATCACGGCCAAGGACATGTTCAGCAAGGAGGGGCAGTATTACAAAATGTATTCCAACTTTGTCGGGCATTTTTCAGAAGCCGACCGGGAGGAAGTTGATGTGTACGACTACATCGGTGAGGCCGGGGAGGATCAGGTTTGGGATTTTCGGGAGGGGCCGGAGGATGAGGTGATCCAGTTCGACTACGTGAAGCCAAGCGCGATTGACACGGACGTTGAGTTCGAGGGGGCGACGATCGTGGAGCGGGCGACATTTGATTCGACGGGCAAACAGAAAAGCATGTTCCTCAACGTGAGTGCCGTCCGGGGACGGGACGTGTACGGGTTTCACGACGACAGCATCGACGAGGAAGATCCGGCAATCCCGTTCAGCACCCGCTTGAACGACTTCCCGGCAGTCATCAAGTTTGGCGACTCGTGGAACGCCAACACGACGTTCGAGTTTGTCACCCGCCAGTCGATGTTAGGCCTGGGCGACATCGAGGCACCGACCAAGCTGGTTTACCAATCCGAAATGGTGGTGGACGGCCACGGAATCGTCATCCTTCCCGAGTTGGGTTTTCACGACTGTCTACGTGTCAACGAACTAGTTCAGTACGACACGTTCATAAAAATCCCGGGAGTGACTGAGGATTGGCAAAAAGCCTCAACCGACTTCATCCGCAATTACTATTGGCTGAGCAAGGACATGGGCATTGTCGCCCAGATCAGTTCAGTGCAGGACACCGTGCCTATTCCGGATGAGTTCTCAACAGCAAGCGCTTTTTGGCGGCAGTTTGAGAACAACCACGGCGAATCCACCGAAACTGCGCAGCAGGTGGAGGGCCTCGAAATCTCGCTGGACACCAAGGGAAACCGAGTTTTATTAAGCTGGAAAAAAGCTGAAAATACGCTTGAATATCTGGTTCAGTTCAGCGATAGCTTGTCCTCGAACAGTTGGAAGGATTTGAAGACAACGTCCGGAAACTTTGCTTTGGACGCGATTTCCTCCAAAAAAGCCCGGTTTTACCGGATTGTTTCACTGGAATGACAGCATGAAAACGCAGGCAACCCAATGCCCGGCCAAGCGGTCAAGATGCAGTCTCTCGCTGGGGAGGGAAAGGGGAAGTGCCGCGTTTACCCTCATCGAGTTGCTGGTCGTGATCGCCATCATCGCCATCTTGGCGGCCTTGATGCTCCCGTCGCTGTTTCAGGCCAAGAGCGCCGCCCGCTCGCTGGCTTGCAAAAATAACCTCCGCCAATACGGCATCGCGCTGAACTCATACGTTGGGGATCAGGGCCACTACCCCGTTTACAATTTTGATCCCACGGATGCGGAGGGCGTAATTCAGCAGTATTGGCATGAGCGCCTCCTGCCGTACATCGGTGCCGAGTGGGCGGAGAATAGTCCTTTTATTTGTTCCGACTACAAAGGGACGACCGTATCGGGGAATGACAACGCCGTCGCGTTGGGCAGTTACGGATACAACGCCTTCGGCGTGAAACTCGGCTACAGCAGCCTCGGCCTTGGGGGTACTTTCAGTCACACCTTGATTAGCGGCGACTTGGATGATGTTCCGTCCGAAGGGTCCAGAATCACCGATGGGGATGTTCGATCAACGGCGAACATGATCGGGATTGGCGACGCAACGCTGATTTGGCTGACCAAGCCGATGATCAAGATTTTGTATGGGCAGGACGGCTCCGAGGGCGCCAGCGGCATGGCGCATCTGGACATCAACTATCGCAACTTCGTCCAGCGCAAAGCCTACCCGTTGAGCAACAAGATTATTGATGCCACCGAGGCGCGGCACGGAGGGCAGTACAACATCAGTTTCTGCGACGGCCATGTCGAGGCATTGGATCGAAAACGCCTTCATGAGCGCAGCTTCCGCGCCCTCCGTCGTTGGAACAACGACAACAAGCCCCATCACGACTTGTTGAGCAACTACCAGTCTTGGCGTTGAGGCTCAATCCAGTCGCAGCCACGACACCTTCAGGTAGGCGGATTCGGTTTTGGTGACCGGAAAATCCGAGGGCTGCTCCGCCGAAAACGACCCCACGATTTTTCTGCCGCTGGAGCGGATTCCTCTTCTGACTTCTTCCCTGAACTTTGCGTTGCTCAACCCCGCCGCGTTGCAGCAGGCGAGCAGCATTCCGCCATTGCGAATCAGGGGTGCCGCCGCCTTGGCCAGATTACCGTAGTCCCGCTTGGCCAGAAACACCCCAGACTGCTTCGAGCGCGAAAACGTGGGCGGATCAAGGATGACCAAGTCATGCCTGTCCCCGCGCTTGGCCAAGCGCTTCATCCACTCCAAGGCGTCTCCGTAAATGAAATCGTGATCCTTTGGGTTGACTTGGTTGAGTATGAAATTTTCGCGGCCCCAGTCGAGGTATTTGCGGGAGAGATCGAGGTTGATGGTTGTGGCTCCCGTACGCGCAGCGCAGACCGAGAACGAGCAAGTGTACGAGAAAATATTCAGCACCGTGGCAGTACCGGGAGCCGAATTAAACACAGTGAATCCGGGCTCAATGTGGTTTGACAGGATGCGCTGCCGGTTCTCTCTCATGTCGAGAAACAGTCCGCTCGAGTAGCCCTGCTTCAGGCTCAGTCGATACTTAAGCCCGTTCTCCATCACTTCAAATACGTCCGGAGCTTCCAATCCCAAGATGAGCCGGGGTGATGCGGAGGTCGTGGTGCTTTGCTGCACCATTCGGTTTAGTTTTTTGTAATAGACCCCCTTGATCTTGAGTGCGCTTTTCCACTTTTTTGCAGCCTCGAGTTGCGGGTCGGTGATTGGCTGGGGCGACTGCATCAGCAGAAAATCGCCGAGACGGTCCACGTACAAATTCTTCCAGCCATCTGCCTCGCCGTGGACGAGTCGATAGGCGTTGGTTTTCGGGTCGCGCCCGGATCGCAGCTTGCGCGGCGGGCCGGTGGAGGGTGATGGTTTTGTGTTCAACGGATTACCAGAAATGCCATTGTGGTTTTTCGGCGTAGCCGAACCCCTGCGTGACCACCCAAACCCCAAGCAGAAGATTGGTGACAGCGTGCGCGGTGATGGCGTCGCCAATCCGGTTCGTGCGGATCACCAGCAATTGGTAAATCATGCCGCAACCGATGCCGGCCAGCCAGTGTTGATGAGTTAAACCGAACACGACGGATGTGATCAGGAATGGTTTCACGGCGAACGAGTTGTGCGCGGTGAACATCCAGTTCGGCGCAAGAATGTAGCGGTAGAGGAATGAGCGGTAAAACACCTCTTCGAGCATCGGCACCAGCAGCGTCGAACCGACGATTCGCACGCCGGCGAAAAACCACACCATCATCGTTGCTTCCCCGAAGTGCTTGGACAGATTCCAAGTTTCATCCGGCTGCGAAAATTTCGGGTAAGGCACATCCAGCGCCACCCACAGGATGAAAACCAGCGTCCCGGTGATCAACGCCTCGAAACTGATCGCCCAGCGCATCTCGGAAACCAGCGGCCAAGTCACCCAAATCATCCACGCCCCAACGACGCACTTGGCCAGATAAATCCAGAAATGCGATTCTGGGCCAAAGCCCCCTTGGCACGAGGTCAGCACGAGGAACACGACAAACGGCAGCACTCTCGCAAGGAGCGGGGATAGCTTCAATTTGGCGGTCAGCGTGTTCATCGTTTGAGGGCGGACTGGGTCGCGGTGAGAAACTTGGCCATCTCGGCCTCAGTGCCGATGGTGATGCGCAGGCAGTTCCGAACCTTGGGAGCATCGAACCAACGGGTCACGATTTTCCTCTCCCGCAATTGCCGGAACCATTCGGCAGCAGTGATGCCGGTTGGCTTGGCAAAAATGAAATTGGCCTGACTGGGCAGTACTTTGAAACCAAGCGCCTCGAGCGCCCCGGTGGTCTTGGCCCGCAACTGGATGATGCGCCCGAACTGCTTCCGGTAGTGGCCAATGTCCGAGAGCGTGGCCAGCGCCGCCGCTTGGCCAAGGCCATTCACATTGTAGCTATCGCGAATCGTGTCGAGCGCCCCGATGAGTTCCGGGTGGCCGATGAAGTAGCCCACCCGCGCAAAGCAAAGCGAGTAAGCCTTGCTGAACGTGCGGGACACGATGACGTGCGGGAACCGCTTGACCAAGCGCAGCGCATTGTCGTCGGCAAAATCAACGTACGCCTCGTCCAGAATCGTCACGCCTTTTTGCGCTGCGCAAAGCTTGGCCAAGTCGCGTGTCGCGTAGCCGCGTCCGCTGGGCGCGTTCGGCGTCGTGATGTAATTAAGCGCAGCGCCGAAATTCCAGTTACTCTTTTGCAAATCGGCATTCGTCGGCAACTCAAAACTGGCGGGCAACTTAACCTCGTTACGCCGGGCGCCGTGAATGTCGGCGAGGATCGGGTAAAGCGAGTAGCTCGGCGTGAAGTACTGGATGGTTTGTTTCGCGATTTGCCGCCCGGTTGTTGCACCGACTTGGCGCGGCTCGACGAATGCGCGGGTGGCCAAGGCGAGCAACTCATCGGAGCCGTTGCCGATGATGATGTTTTCCGGCTTGCAGCCGTGGAACTTGGCCAAGGCCTCGCGGAGCGGTTGCGCGCTTGGGTTGGGGTAAAGGCGCAAGCGATCATCGGCAGCCGAGCGGATGGCGCGGATAACCTTGGGCGAGGGCGGCGCGGGGTTTTCGTTGGTGTTGAGTTTGATGAGTCCGCGCAACATTGGCTGCTCGCCCGGCACGTAGCCGTGCAACTTTCGCACCATCGGACGAACCAGTTTCCTGGGTGATCTGTTTTTGCGCTCGGTCGTCATCGACTAATCTTCAAGTCGTATTTCGGCCGAGCGGCCGTGTGCATCGAGACCCTCCATTTCGGCGAAAGTCCGGACTGTTTCGATGGACTTGGCCAAGGCGGACCTGCTGTATTTCACAACGCTGGTGCGGCGCTGGAATTGATCCACCGTCAATCCGGCGAACGATGCCCCGGCGCCGCCAGTCGGCAGGGTGTGGCTGGGGCCGGCCATGTAGTCGCCGAGGACGGTTGGTGCCCACGGGCCAACGAAAATCGCGCCCGCAGTGGTGATGGCTTTCACGGCCTGTGCGGGTTTGCGGAGCATCAGCTCGCAATGCTCCGGCGCGATGCGGTTGGCCAAGGCGACGCCGTCGTTGATCGATTTCACGTGGATGAGCCAGCCGTTTTTCCGGAGTGCCTTCCGGATGAATTCGCGGCGCGACAATCCGGGGAGTTGGCGATCGATTTCCCGCTGCACATCGGCGATGAGTTTTTTGGAATTGCTGGCAAGCCAAACGCGCTCGTGGCCGGAGCCGTGCTCGGCTTGGGCGAGCAGGTCAGCGGCGGCGAATTTCGGATTGGCCGATGAGTCGGCGAGGATGAATATCTCGCTTGGCCCAGGCAGCAGGTCGATGGCCACGCGGCCAAACAACAACCGCTTGGCCGCGACAACGTAGGCGTTGCCGGGACCGAAGATTTTTTGGACCGCACGGATGGTCTTGGTGCCGCACGCCATCGCGGCGATGGCCTGCGCGCCACCCACTCGATACACCTCGGTCGCCCCCGCTTGGCCAAGCGCGGCGAGCAGGGCGGTGTTCACTTGGCCGTCTTTGCCGCACGGGGTGCAGGCGACGATTTCGCGGCAACCGGCAACCTTGGCCAGCGTGACGGTCATCAACGTGGTCGATGCGAGCGGCGCGGTGCCGCCGGGGATGTACACGCCGACCCGTGCGAACGGATCAAACTTTTCCCCGACCACACCGCCTTGGGCGTTGCGGGCCTGCCAGTTTTTCCGGAGGGATTGTTTTGCGAAGAAGGCGACGTTGGCCTTGGCCAAGCGGATGGCCTTGCGGGTGCGTGCGTTTGTGGCGCGCCAAGCGCCATCCAGTTCGGCTTGGCCAACGCGTAGTTTGCCCGGGGTGAGTTTGGCGCCGTCGAACTTTTCCGTGTAGTGAAGGAGTGCCATGTCGCCGCGGCGCTGGACTGCGCGGGTGATTTCAAGCGCTCGCTGCTCGATGCCCGGATCGAAAAGGCTGGAGGCAGCGACGAGCTTATTCAGTTTGGCGGAGAAGCCGGAATCCGTGTGCCGGATCAAATTCATCGGGCGGGAACATAGAGTGAGAAGGCCGGAAAAGTCAAAGCAGCGTGGGGTTGTCAAGCAACTTTAGTTGTTGAGAGGAGAGAGAAAATAATTTTTAAGTTTGACGAGGCGGGTTGGGTTATGTCGTTATCACTAACCTGTTTTATTGAGTTCTCACGATGCCCCGAACAGCCAAGAAAAAAAAGCCAGTCGTCAGTTCAGCGAAAGCGTCAAAGTACGACGCGCACCACGCTGTCATCAACAACACCTACGGCGACTTCGCCGACCTGCGCCACCAGTTGTCCGAATCCAAGGAGGACGTGGCCGAGCGGGCCAAGCTGTTGCAGATTTTTTCGTCGTGCAACGATTCGCAGCGGTCGTGGCTTTTATTGGAGGATTATTTCAATAAGCTCAGCCTTGCTCGCAAGGATTTCAGCCAAGACGACTGGTGGGGCGGCATGGCGAAGAGCAGCGGGGACGTTCGACTCGAGGACTTGGCGCTGGTGTTCATGAAGTCGGGGCGCTCGGTGCCAAACGAGTTGATGCTGTATGCCAACTTCACGCGCTTTGCCGAGGTGGAGCAGGCTGAAAAAGATCATCAACTTTTCAAGGGCCTTGAGGAATGGATGTTCCCCCCGACGCCGGTTCACCTCGACGCGCCCCGCGCTGCGCTGCGTGTTGTGGGAAGCCTTATTGAAGACACGGAGTTGCCGGGGCTGCACAAGCTCGGAGTGGAGATTCACGTCATACGCCCCCGCACTGGCGATCGCGTGAAGACGCTGGACGACATGGCTGACCTGACCATGCGCGCTGCCCACGAGCAGGAATTGTTTCCCTCCAACGACTGGTCGTTTATCCGGTGGTCGTCCGGTGTCAGGCATGACTACGACACGGAGGCGGAGTTGATCCCGCTGGATGGGGCGGAGTTGCTGAAGTGGCTGGTGGAGTGGGGGAAATCCGGCCGGATTGAACTCGAGGGCGAAAAGAAGCCGATACAATTTCTGGGGCGGATCATCGAGATGGAGCCTCACTTGGAGAAAGCGAAATCAGATCTGTTCTTCACCCACGAGGTTAAATTGCCCGACAATAAAACCTGCACCATGTCTGAGGTGCGGTTTTTCGCCGGTGATCCCACGCTGGCTCTGATTGGGTACGAGGTGTTTCTCCTGCGCAACTCTCCCTCGCATGAGGTGCTTGGGAATTGGGCCAAGATGAAAAAGGCGCCGGTGTCCAAGTTGACGCATCGACTGCTCACCAAGCTGCGCAAGATCACCACCAGCAACGGGGTGAACTGGGAGCAGCTCTGCAAGACTCACAAAGCGACACCGCGATTTGTCTTTGAAATGGCCAGTGACACCGTTCGCCTGAAGCTCTTGGCCAAGAGCGAATCCGACAAGAGTCTCTGGCAGTGGAACGGCCACGAATGGGTTCGGGAACAATCAGGGAAACAAAAACCGAACAAGCCGGAAGTGCTCGATGACGAGCGGCTTGAGGCGGCCGTCGGATGGCTCAAACGGCTCGACTGGTTCACCCCGGAGCCGGGCCTGTGGGTGGGAGATGCCACCCCGCTTTTCCTCGAGAGCCTGCACGCCGCTTGGCCGGACAAGCCCGATGCGGAGTATCTCGGCGACACGGAATTCAAGCGCCTGTTCCTGCAGCCCAAGCGCCTCAAGCCCAAGCTGATCGTCCGGGGCAGCGGCATCGATTGGCTCTCTGTCTCCGCGGAGTGGGAGGAGGAGGGGCTGAAGCTGACAGAGCGCGATCTCCAGCAACTCGCTGCTGCCACCGGCAACTTCGTCAACCTCCCCGACGCCGGCTGGGTTCAGTTGGATCAAAAGGCCGTGCAGGAAGCGCAGGAGGCGATGGCGGATCTTGGCGTGGACGGCTTGTCCGCAGTCGAGCAGAAGGTTGGCTTGGAGCAGGCCGCGCACTTGGACGAGGATGGCTTGGCCAAGTTTGTTCCGTCCGAGGAACTGGAGCAGTTGCGGGGACACCTGGACGAGTTCGAGGGTGTTGAGCCTGTTGACCTGCCGGATGGGATTCACGCCGAGTTGCGCCCGTATCAAGTGGATGGCTTTAGTTTTCTTTGCCACTTGGCCAAGTTCAAGCTGGGCGGAATTCTCGCGGACGACATGGGCTTGGGCAAGACGCTGCAAACGCTCGCTTGGCTGTTGTGGCTGAGAACCAGTCGGCGGAAGAACGCCAAGACCAAGCCGACGCTAGTGGTTTGCCCCGCCTCGGTTTTGCACAACTGGCGTCGTGAGTCGGAACGGTTCACCCCCAGCATGAAAGTGCTCGTCTTGGAGAGCGGACAGGCTCGGCACAACCTTCGCAAGCGAATCCCCGACTACGATATCGTGGTTACCAATTACTCGATCCTTCGCCGTGACCTTGAGGAGTTGGCCAAGTTTGCCTTCCGCGCCATCGTGCTCGACGAGGCTCAGTTCATCAAGAATCCCGGCGCGCAAGTGACCAAGTCGGTCAAGCAACTCAAGGCCGACCACAAGTTGGCGCTGACCGGCACGCCGATCGAGAACCGCATGCTCGACCTCTGGAGCATCGTCGATTTTGTCCAGCCCAACTACCTCGGCAACCAAGAGCATTTCAGTCAAGTTTACGATTTGCGGGCGTCGGAAAAAGACGAGAGCGCCGCCCGGCTTGGGCGCAAAAAACTCTCGGCCAAGCTGCGGCCGTTGTTGCTGCGACGCGTTAAGAAACAGGTCGCCAAGGATCTCCCGGATCGCATCGAGCAACGACTCGACTGCGAGCTGCCCGAGGAGCAGCGCAAACTGTACCTCGCCGAGCTGAAGCGCAGCCGTGATCAAGTGATGAAAGCCGTCCAGCAAAAGGGCGTCGCCAAGAGCAAAATGCACGTGCTCGCGGCGCTGACCCGTTTGCGGCAGATTTGTTGTCACCCCGGCCTGGTCGGCAGCGACACGGAATCCGGCAAAATGGACACGCTGTTCGAGCTAGTCGAACCGCTGCTCGAAGAGGGGCACAAGGTGCTGGTATTCAGCCAGTTCGTGCGGATGCTCCAAATCCTCGATAAGGAATGCGCGGATCGCCAGATGCCCACCTTCATGTTGACCGGCGAAACCAAAAACCGGCAGGACGTCGTGAACGATTTTCAGGAGTCCGAATCGCCGGCGGTCTTCCTGCTCAGCCTGCGGGCGGCCGGCACAGGGCTCAACCTCACGAGCGCCAGCTACGTCGTTATTTACGATCCGTGGTGGAATCCCGCCGTCGAGGCGCAGGCGATCGACCGGACTCATCGCATCGGCCAGACCGCCACGGTGAATGCCTACAAGATGATTTCACCGGGAACCGTCGAGGAGAAAATCTGGGACTTGCAGCAGCGCAAAGCCAAGACGGTATCCGACGTGCTTGGCGAAGACGGTTTCGCCAAGGGCCTGACGACGAACGACCTCGAGTACCTCTTCTCCGATTAGCCGCTCGCGCTTGGCCAAGCGCTTGGTTGCCTAAAGCTTCTCGACGCGAAACTTCGGCTGGCTCCACTCGCCGCTTGGCAGTAGCCAGCGAAAGATCACGCCGCCTTCGCGGTGGCCGGTCGTGTCCAGTTGGTTGGCTTCGCCAAAGTCGCGGTGTGCCACGACGATCCGGAACGAGCCGTCCGCCTCCAACTTCACCTGCGAATGGTTCAGGATGATTTGTCGGTTCACAAAATCGCGCGACTCAAGCCAGCGGCTGCACAACTGCACCGACCAATAACGGCACTCCGGCGCGCGCCCTTCCATGACAAGCGCCTCGTCCTCCTCCAGCTTGTACCAGCCGCCGACGTACTCGTTGTCCGGCGTCGGGAACAGGCTGTCGAGTCCCTCCGCCGTGCTGTCGATGCTCACCGTGTTCGGCTCTTTCATCCACGCCGCCGAGGCCAGTTGCGTGGACTTGAATGTGCGCGACAGACTTTGGCTCAACGCCCGCAGTCGGCGCGTGATGCCCTCCACCGTCGGGGCCGGCGGCGGCGCGATCTCGTCGAGCAGCTCGATGTTCAGTTCGGCCGGTTTTTGCCGGAGATTTGTGAAGTACTGCCGCGTCACCAGAGTGCGAGCGATGTTGTCCAGTTGTACCCAGTTTTTCACGCCGTCCGGTCGCTCGGCGGAAAGCACCAGATCGAACCGGCCGTCGTCGTCAAACTGCATGTCAGCATCGCAAACATTGGCCAAGATGCAGTTCGTGCGACCGCGCAAACCGTACAGGCAGAATGCCAGATACAACTCCTCGCCGCGCCGTCCGTGGATGCGGTAGCGCAGCGCGGAATTCAACGTGGCCCGGTGGTAAAGCGTGTCCGGGTTGTCCACGAAAAACTTGCGGATCGGCGACATGATCTGCACGAGACTTGGCGCGTCCGCATCCTGCTCCACTTGAAATTCCGTCATGGCGACAAGGATGCGCGTGAGGAAACGATAGCCCTCGGCGCGCACCGTTGGGTCGTGCCCCTCACTCAATGCGTCCACCTGTCCCGCCGCCTCCGCCAGTTGCCCGGTCAGTGTCGTCCATGCCTTCGTCAGTTCGTCGTTGTTCATTTTTCTGTTCCCGCAAAATCGGCTCGCACGGTCTTGGCGTCCAGCCCGTATTCCTCGAGCGAGTAGCGGTGCGCGCCGTGCTTGTGCTGCCGGTTGTCGGCCAGCCATTGGTTCATCCCGTTTTCAAATTCAGTCGAATAGTCGAGGCCGTGATGCTCGTAAATCAAGCGCACGGTGCCGATGGGATCGCCGACGAGATCGGCGTATTGCACGTCGAGAAACTGCTCCGGATCGGCGGCGGCGCGAACCTCGGTCGACCGTCGCTCGATCTCGAGCAGGCGCTGATGCCAATGCGCGCCGATGGCGGCCTTGTCCACCGTGTCGCTCGCGGCGCTTTGCGTGATCTCGCACAGGCTGCAGATGCTTGGCAGGACGCTTTCCGCGCCGCGGTGCGTCTGCACGATCCGCGCATCGGGGAAGACGCTCAGCAGTCCGCCCAAGCCGGGGAGATGCCGAGGCGCCTTGCAGACCCAATGGCTGCCACGGCATTTCCAGCCGAGCATCTGGAGTTGGCGGCGGTAATAGCGGTACCACGACTCATCGCCCTCGTGCTCGGCAAGCCACTTTGAGTAGCTCGGCACGTGGGCACGCAGCTCAAAAATAAGATCCGCGAACGTGTGCTCGATGAGCCAAAGACATTCCTCCGGGCCGGTGGCATCGAGCTTGTGCGCGCGCGCGAGGTTGGGGACGAGTTTCTCGAAACCGGCGACCCACGCCCTCGTGGTTGCGATGCGCGGATCGTCCTCCAGCGACTCAGGCGCGGGCGCGGGGTGCAGCCCCTCCCACAGCCTCAGCCAGCGCGAGGCCGGGTCGCACGCGAGGAGGCTGTGCAGCAGCGTTGTGCCGGTTCGGGGAAAGCCCAAAATGTACAGCGGTCGCTCGATCGGCGTCTGCGCCATCTCCGGGTGCTCGGCAAAAGCCTGCTCGGTCAGCAGCCGGTTGACGAGCAGACGCAAGATTGTGCGTTGCAACATGATAACGCCCTGCGTGTTGAGCCGCGCCTCGTCCCGCAGCGACCGGAGCAGCAACTCGTACGGCTCGCGGAACGCATCATCGCCGAAGTCAGACAAGCCGGTTTGCGCGGCAGCTTTCTGCAGCAGCGTGTCGGCGTTCAGCGCGACGTTGGGAGAGAGCCTCGACATGTTGGTGGCTCAACGAACATACAGCGTCCCGCCGTCGACGGGGAAGGGCGAACCGGTGATGAACGATGCCTCGTCGCTGCAAAGGAACACCGCCATCGCGCCGACTTCCGCCGGCGTGCCCATGCGGCCAATCGGCTGATACTCGGAAAGTTTCTTGAACATCTCCGCTTGGTTGTCGGGATAATTCTTCGCGATGAAGCCATCGACGAACGGCGTGTGGATGCGGCCCGGCAAAATCGCGTTGCAACGGATGTTGTCGTGCAGATGATCCTTGGCCACCGAGTAGGTCATCGCTAGCACGCCGCCCTTGCTCGTGCTGTATGCCAAGCGGTCGTTGATCGCCATCGTCGCCACCGTCGAGGCGATATTGACGATCGCTCCGCCGCCGCTCTTGAGCATCTGCCGGACACCGCCCTTGAGGCAGTTGAACACACCCTTCAAGTTCACGCTCATCACGCGGTCAAAATCGTCCTCGCTGGTATCCGTGATGTTGCCGACATGCGCGATGCCGGCGTTGTTGACAAGGCAATCTAGCCCGCCGCGCTCGGTGCCGAGCTTGTCAAAAACTTCCTGCACTTGGCCGTGATTCGATACGTCGCACTCGTGCGCCTCCGCTTGGCCACCGGCGGAGCGTATTTGCTCGACTGTCTCGTCGCCGGTTTCATCGTTAATCTCAAGAACATCGACGAACGCGCCCTGCTTGGCCAAGGCGATGGCGATCGCCTGGCCGATGCCCGATCCCGCCCCGGTCACGACGGCAGACTTCCCCGCAAGGCTGAACATGCGCGGCAATGTCAACGAGACCACCCCGCTTGGCAAGTTCCAACCCTTGGGCACGCCAATCTTCACGCTTGGCCAAGCGCATGAGTGAGTTCCCAAGCAGGCTGTAAGCCTGAGTTTAAGTAGCCGAGGGCAACGCACTTGGGTTTTCTCGCGCATCCCAACGTGCCCTGTAGGGGCACTTCAATCGTAACGATCAAATCAAGGTTGATCACCCCTGTCAGGGCTGGTTTTTGTAACCCGGAATTCCGAGGGCGTTGCCCTCGGCTACGCAGAAGTCTCCTTTCAGGCGACCACCCGCCGTCTGCCCAAGCGCGTCCGGGGAGCGCACGCGCCCCGCGCCTCGCCCAAGGCAATGGTTGGGCAGCTTGGCCTGAACGATTCCGGCGGGGCGCCGGAATCCGCACGCGAGGGCGCGTATGCTCCCCAAGCCAAGCTCCGTGCTGGCAAAGTCGGCGTGATGCTTTACGCTTGGCCAAGCGCATGAGTGACTCGAAAAAAGAAACCAAGCGGCTTCGTAGCGAGGAGTGGTTCAACAATCCGGCACATCCGGACGGCACGATTATTTACATCGAGCGGTTTCTGAACTACGGCATCACGCCGGAGGAGTTGCGCGCTGGCAAGCCGATCATCGGTATCGCCCAGGTCGGCAGCGACATCACGCCGTGCAACCGCGGCCACATCGAGACGGTCGAGCGCGTCAAGGCCGGCATCCGTGATTCCAGCGGCATTCCGTTTGTGTTCCCGGTGCACCCGATTCAGGAGAGTTGCCGCCGTCCGGCCGCCGCGCTGGATCGCAATTTGGCTTACCTTGGCCTCGTCGAGGTGCTGCACGGTTATCCGTTCGACGGCGTGGTGCTGACGACCGGTTGCGACAAAACCACGCCGGCTTGTTTGATGGCGGCGGCGACGATGAACCTGCCGGCGATTGTGCAGTCCGGCGGCCCGATGCTCGACGGCTGGCACAACGGCGAGTTGGCCGGCTCCGGCACGATGATTTGGGAGGGGCGCAAGCTGATGGCCGAGGGCAAAATCACGTTCGAGGAAATGCTCGACCAAGTGGCTGCCTCGTCGCCCAGCGTCGGCCACTGCAACACGATGGGCACGGCGCTCTCGATGAACTCGCTGGCCGAGGCGCTGGGCATGTCACTGCCCGGTTGTGCGGTGATCCCGGCGGCGTACCGCGAGCGCGGCCAAATGGCGTACCGCACCGGCAGGCGCGTTGTCGAAATGGTTCACGAAGATTTGACGCCGAGTAAAGTGATGACTCGCGAGGCGTTCGAGAATGCCGTCGTCGTCAACACAGCCATCGGCGGCTCGACGAATTGTCCCGTTCACTTGACGGCCATCGCGCGGCACTTGGGCGTCGAGTTGAGTCTGCAGGATTGGCAGGACATCGGCTACGACGTGCCGTTGCTCGTCAACTGCCAACCGGCCGGCAAATACCTTGGCGAGGCATTCCATCGGGCGGGCGGCATCCCAGCTGTGGTTCGCGAGTTGCTCGGCGCGGGGCGGCTCCACGGCGACACGATGACGGTGAACGGCAAGACGGTGGCTGAAAACCAAGTGGATGTTCCGGAGCCGGATCGCGAGGTGATTTACGCCTACGAAAAACCGATGAAAAAGCAGGCCGGTTTTCTCGTGCTGAGCGGCAACTTGTTTGACGCGGCGCTGATCAAGACGTGCGTCATCAGCGACGAGTTTCGTGCGCGGTATTTGGCCGAGCCGGGGAATGAAAACGTGTTTGTGTCACGGGTGATTGTATTCGAGGGGCCGGAGGATTATCGCGAGCGGCTCAACGATCCGTCGCTCGAGATCGACGACTCGTGCATGCTGGTGATTCGCGGCTGTGGGCCGATCGGTTATCCCGGCTCCGGCGAGGTGGTGAACATGCAGCCGCCGGACGAGATGTTGAAGCAGGGCATTCACACGCTGCCGACGATGGGCGATGGACGCCAAAGCGGCACTGCGGCCAGCCCGAGCATTTTGAACATCGCGCCCGAGTCGGCGGCGGGCGGCAATCTGGCCCTGCTCGAGACCGGCGACGAAGTGCGCGTGGACTTGAACGAGTGCCGGGTCAAGTTGCTGGTGTCCGGCGAGACCTTGGCCAAGCGGCGTGAAAATTACACGGCACCGGAGCTGCGGCACCAGACGCCTTGGCAGGAGATGTACCGGGGCTGCGTCGGCCAGCTCGACACCGGCGCGTGCATCGAGTTCGCGACCAAATACCGCGACGTCGCCGGGGATCATCCGCGTCATTATCACTGATTTGCGCGATCAGGATTGAGTTGCCGCCCGTGTGAAGGTAGCTTGCGCGGCCATGAGCGAGGGAGACTCAAACACAACACAACGACCGGACGGCCGCGCGGTGGATCAACTCCGCACGGTTACTTTCAAAAACAACATAGCCCCGTACGCCACCGGCTCGACGCTGATCGAGTGGGGCGACACCCGCGTTATTTGCAGCGCCACCGTCGAGGAATCGGTGCCGCGCTGGATGAAAATGCAGAATGTTCAGGGCGGCTGGCTAACCGCCGAGTACTCGATGCTGCCGTACTCGACGCTCGACCGCAAACGGCGCGACATAACCAAAGGCAAGATCGACGGGCGCTCGCAGGAAATCCAGCGTCTCATCGGCCGCTCGATGCGGGCAGCCGTGGACATGGTCAAGCTCGGCACGCGCACGATTTGGATCGACTGCGACGTGCTCCAAGCCGACGGCGGCACGCGCACGGCGTCGATCACCGGCGGCTACGTTGCCTTGTCGCTGGCCTTGGCCAAGCTGCAGGCGGACGGGTTACTGAAGTGCGACCCGATCATCTCGCCGATTGCCGCCGTGAGCGTTGGCGTGGTGAATGGCGTACCGATTTTGGATTTGCCGTACGTCGAGGACGTCGCCGCCGAGGTGGACATGAACCTCGTGATGAACGCTAACGGCGAGTTCATCGAGTTGCAGGGCACCGGCGAGAAAAACACATTCACCGAAGCCGAACTGACCACCATGCTGGCACACGGGCGCAAGGGAGTTGCCGAGCTGCTGGAGTTGCAAAAAACGGCGATCGCCGAGGGCTGAAAACAGACGCGCGTCATGTACGTCCGGGAACAGCCTACACGACTGCACCTCGTCCGCCACGGCGAAGTCGATACGAAGTACCATCAGGTTTTCGGCGGCAGTATCGACATGGAGTTGTCGGCGACTGGCCACGAGCAGGCCAAGGGCTTGGCCAAGTTTTTGCAGGGCCGCAACTTCGACCACATTTACCGCAGCCCGATGGTTCGGGTGCGGCAGACAGCCAAACCGCTGCTCGACGCGCTTGGCCGGGAGGCGGAAGTGATCGACGATTTGCGAGAGGTCGATTTCGGCGTTTGGACCGGCCACAAGTGGCACGAGATACAAGGAAAATTCGGCGTCGATGCCGAGGACTGGCTCGTGCATCTGGAGAATGGCGACGTCGCCGAAGCCGAGCCGATGGACGGATACCGGTCACGTATTAGCGGCAGCTTGGAGCGTATGATGCGCGAAGGGGCAGGGCAGGACGTGCTCGTGCTGTGCCACGGCGGCGTGATTCGGATGCTGCTGGCGCTGCTGCTAGACGAGCCGTTTTCGAAAATGGATCGCTTCGAGGTCGACTTCGCCAGCCTGACCGTCATCGAGCACCGCTCGAACCGAGCAGAAATCAAGCTGCACAACTTCGCCCCTTGGCTATGGCTGGGTAACAACGGCGAGGTGTGAGCGGGGGGTTGGAACAGATTGTTTCGGTTTGGGTGGTGACGACGCCGGAGGCGGGGGAGTCGGTGGGGGCGTTGCTGGAATCGGTCTTTGGGACGACGGCGTCGGTTTGGTCGGAGGACGGGTCGAGCGTGGCCAAGGTCACGGTTTATCTCCAGCGTGATTCGGTTGACCCGGCCGAGGAGGCGTCGCTTGGCCAAGGGCTGGAAATCTTGCGCGCCGCCGGTTTGGATGTGGGCGCGGGGGATTGGGCGGTCGAGCGGGTGAAGCGCGAGGATTGGTCGGAGTCGTGGAAGAAACATTTCAGCCCGATCGAGGTGGGCGACCGGTTGCTGGTGAAGCTGGAGTGGGAGGTGACCGAGCCGAAACTTGGCCAAGCGGTGGTGATATTGAATCCGGGGATGAGCTTTGGGACGGGGCACCACGCGACGACGTTGTTTTGTCTCGAGCAGTTGGCGGAGTGCATGCCGGTCGGCGGCGGGAAGAGTCTGCTCGATGTGGGCACGGGGTCGGGGATTTTGGCCATCTCGGCGGCCAAGCTGGGTTATGACCCGGTGGAGGCGTGGGACTTTGACCCGGTGGCGGTGGACGTGGCCCGGCGAAACGCGGAACAAAATGGGCTTGGCCAAGCGCTGGCGTTTGAGGAGCAGGATTTGACGGAAATGCCGCCGGGAGGGATGGGGTTTGACGTAATTTGCGCCAATTTGATGTCCGAATTGCTGGTTGCTGAAAAAGCCAAGTTGGCGTCTTGGCTGAGGCCGGCTGGGCGGTTGGTTTTGGCTGGGATTTTGGAGGAGCAGTTTGGCGAAGTGGAGGCGGCTTTTTGCGGCTTGGGAATGGATATTATTGCGGCGGAGTCACTTGACGAGTGGCGCTCCGGGGCGTTTCAATTTTCTTCCTGATTTTTTCGAACGTTTTCGCGGCGGAAGAGTCAATGCCTGTAACCGTTTGTTATGTGTAATCTGATACATACTGGGGAGTGGCTTGCATCAAGTGAGCGCGGTTTGTCCACTTTTTCCCCGACGCTTTCTTCCTTACACCCATCAACAATCATGAAAAAAAATACCGATGTCGTTTCCGGCCTCGTCAGCGAGGAGCATCCTTTTCATCAGGCGCAAGCCCAACCGGGTAAGGCGAAGCAGCACCGTTATGAGCGGCGGAAGGTTCGGAACATTCTGAAGATTGGGGATTGGGCGGAGGAAATCGAATACGAGGAGGCGATCTGACCGGGGGAGAAGCGGCTTATTCGTGCTGCCGCTGCGGCATCAATTGGAGAGTAGCTCGTTGACGTTTTTGTAGGTTGTATCGAGTTGGCTCACGAGACTGTCGGTGATTTCGACTTTGGCTTCCCGCAGGGCGAGCATGGCTGCGCCGAGTACGGTTGGTAGCCGGGGTTGGCTGAGCATCACCTTATGTTTGCTGCGGACGGTCGCCTCGAATGACTTCATTGCCTCCCGGTTGAACTGGAGGACGCCGCCGGAAAAAAAGAGCGGCAGCGGTGAGGTGTCCAGCCCAGATTTCTCGGCGGCTTGGAGGGCGAGGTTGCCGACGGCTTCGCCAGCTTCGCGGCAGATCTGCTTGTAAACCGGGTCGGTTGTGCCGATCTCCTTGTCCAGTCGGGCGGCAAGGATGGCAAATTTGTCGCGGGTGAATTCGGGATGGTAAATCACCGGGATCAATCCCTGCACGTTTTTGATTTCATACCACTCGCAAAGGGCCGCTGTAATCGCGGTCTTGGGGCCGGTTTGCTCGAACTCCGCGATGGCGGCGCGAACGCATTTCAGCGCAATCCAGTAGGCGCTGCCGACGTCATCGAGCAACGGCCCCCATCCCCCCAGTTGGGTGAATAATCCCTCTTTGTTGCAGGCAATGATGCTGGTACCGGTTCCGCAAATGACGAGCACGCCGGGCCGGCCAAGCGTCGCGCCCTGAAACGCGGCGATGGAGTCGCCCACGAGGCGGGTTCGTTTCCAAGGATAGGTTTTCCCGCAGAGCTTTTCCTTTTGGTCGGCTGTGGCATCATTAAAAATGCCAGACGCCGAGACAGCGTAATGGGTAAATTCGTTGGCGAAGGGCAGTTGCAACTCGAGGTCGCGGAGGATCTCGTTGACTCGACGCCGGACTTCCTTTTGGTAGGAGCCGGTGAAGTTCATTGACGCGGAGTGGACGACCGCGAGAACTCGGCCGTCGTGCGTTGCTGCCACTCCGTGGCTGTAAGTGGCACCACCATCGATCCCGATGACTAGTTGAAGAGGAGGCTCCATGCGCTGGCTTGGCCAAGCGACTGGCCAAGTTCGACTGGGGGGAGAGTGGCGTAAATGGCACCGGGAGGCAATCTGGACATGATCTCCCGGCTTCGGGAGCGCTTGGTTTGCTGCCTCGCCGGGATAAAAAAGTGAATTAAGACTTGGCTGACCGTAGTGCTTCGGGTAGCCCTTTGCGCCCTTCTCGAGGCGGTTGGGGTTCGCCTGAAGATTTTTTGTCTGCTTTTACTTTGTTTTCAATGAGGATAAGCTGCCCCGCTCTTTGGGGTTGAAACGCCCCTGAATTAAGACTGTGTCTGCACGAGACGACTATTTACTGGAAACACTGACCGAGATGGGTGTGGTGACGGACGAGGAGCGCGCCCTCGCCGAGGACGAGGCCATGTCCAGCGGGGAAGGGGTTGTCGATACTCTCATCACCAAGGGTGTGGTTATGGCGATCCAAGTGTCCCAAGCCAAGGCGGCGCAATTTGGTGCGGAGTTTGTGGAGATCGCTGAGCAGACGATTGAGGACGACGTGATCTCCTCGGTTCCACGGTCTGTGGCGCACCAGTACAAAGTGGTGCCGTTGTATCAAGACGACTTGAGCGTCACCGTGGCGATGTCTGACCCTTCTGACCTTGATGCGATCGACGCGCTTGGCCAAGCGCTCAACAAGGAGGTGAAGATTAGTGTTGCCGATGAGGATGAGATTGAGGATGCCCTCAAGCAATATTACGGGGCGGCCAAGGATGACAGTGTCAGCAAACTGATCCAGGACATCACCGAGGGGGACGTACAGATCAGCACGCTTGGGGAAGTGAACGTGGAGGAGGACGGCGATGCCGTCGATGCGGACACCCCGATCATCAAGCTGGTGAATACCATGATTGTGGAGGCGTTCCGGATGGGCGCGTCGGACATTCATCTCGAGCCATTGGCTGCGCGGTTTCGGATGCGTTACCGGATTGACGGGGTTTGCCACGAGCAGAAATCGCCGCCAAGGCGGTTGCAGGCCGCAGTGATCAGTCGTTTGAAGATTATGTCCGAGATGGACATTGCCGAGAAACGCGTTCCGCAGGACGGTCGTATTCAGGCGAACGTCGGCGGCAAATCGATTGACTTGCGTGTCAGCTGCCTCCCGACAACGCACGGCGAGAGCATCGTCATGCGGCTGTTGGACAAGGAGGGACTGAAGCTCGGACTTGGCCAGCTCGGTTTTTTGGCGGATGACCAGCTGACATTCGAGAAGTTGATCCAGTTGCCCGACGGCATCCTGCTGGTGACCGGCCCGACCGGCTCGGGGAAAACCACCACGCTTTACTCCTGCCTGAACTATATCAACAAGCCGGATCGAAAAATTATCACCGTGGAGGATCCGGTCGAGTATCTGCTCGAGGGGATCAACCAAGTGCAGGTGAACACAGCGGTGGATTTGACGTTCGCCAACGCTCTCAGGGCGATGTTGCGTCAGGCACCGAACGTGGTGATGCTGGGTGAGATTCGTGATTACGAGACGGCGTCCATCGCCATAAATGCTTCGTTGACCGGCCATTTGGTTTTCTCCACACTTCACACCAACGACGCGCCTTCTGCGGTGACCCGGTTGACGGATATCGGCGTGAAACCGTTCTTGATCGCCTCCGCCACCCGGTGTCTCATGGCGCAGCGCTTGGTTCGGAAGATTTGCCCAAAATGTGAGGCATCGACTACCCCAGAGCGAAGTGAGTTGTTGGCGCTTGGTCTCGATCCGGACAATATAAAGGATCCCAATTTCTTGGCCGGGAAAGGCTGCGACAAGTGCAACGGCACCGGCCACAAGGGCCGGTTTGGCTTGTTTGAAGTGTTCGTTGTGGATGATGAAAGTAGAAAGATGATTGTAAACAGGGTTACGAACACGGAGTTGCGCAAGCGTGCCCGCGAGGTGGGCATGCGTACGCTTCGTGAGGATGGCGCCCGCAAAGCGGTCGCCGGCATGACCACGGCGAATGAAGTGTTGCGCGTCACGGTGGGCGACGAGGATTAATTTTACCTGAAGTAGCTATGTCATACTCAATGTCAGACCTGTTGCACCTTGTGGTTAAGGAGGGCGCATCCGACCTCCACATCCGGGTGGGTATACCACCAGCTATTCGGCTACACGGGATTTTGCAAAAAGTGGATGGCCCGGCCATCACCAATGAGATGTCCGAAGAGTTGATGCGCTCCATCACATCCGATGAAAATGTACAGGAGGTTCGAGAGCGCGGCGGGGCGGACTTTGCCTTTGCGTTTGGAGACATGGCCCGGTTTCGAGTCAGTGTGTTCAAAGAGAAGGGTAGGTTTGCTTCCGTACTACGGCAGATTCCAACAACGCTGCTGACTTTCGAGCAGATCGGGTTGCCGCCCTCGGTGAAGGAGATGTTGTACAAGCCTCGTGGCATGTGTCTGGTGACCGGCCCGACCGGCTCCGGCAAGAGCACCACGCTGGCCTCGATGATTGACATCATCAACATGGAACGTGACGATGTCCATATTGTTACCGTTGAAGATCCCATCGAGTTTTATCACGACCACAAAAACGCGCTCATCACCCAGCGTGAGGTGCATGTGGATGTCCCGAGTTTCGGTGAAGCGCTGCGGCGTGTCCTGCGGCAGGATCCCGACATTATTCTCGTGGGCGAGATGCGGGATTTGGAGACGATCGAGTCTGCCATCACAGCAGCGGAAACGGGTCACTTGGTGTTTGGCACGCTGCACACGACCGGGGCAGCCAAGACCATCGACCGTATCGTGAACGCCTTCCCGACCAACCAGCAGAACACTATTCGCATCCAGCTTTCCACGGTGTTGGTGTCGGTGATTTCACAGTTGCTCTGTCCGCGTGCTGACAAGCCGGGCCGAGTGGCGGTGTTCGAGATCATGAACCTGACCCCGTCGATTTCCGCGCTGATTCGTGACAATAAAACCTACCGGATCAATTCCGATATTCAAACCGGCGCCAAGTACGGGATGGTGAACTTGGATTCGTTCCTGTTGGAGAAATATCAAGAAGGCTTGATAAGCGAGGAAGAGGTCATCACCAAGTCACAAGACCCGGGAAGCATCATGGATAAGCTTCGGAGCGTGCAGGCCGGGATGGCGGCTGATGAGGAGGAGGAAGACGTCTGATGGCGGACTATTTGTCCATACCGCTTCTGTCGTTGATCGCGGATCTGAACCTTTTGGACGAGTTCCAGATTGAGGAGGCTGCCGGTGAGGTGGAAACCAAGGGGGTGACCGCGTTTCAAGCCTTGGTGGACTTGGGCTATCTGGACTCCGACAGGATCATTCAGGCTTTGTGTGATCACCTCGGGGCAGAGTCGATGGATCTCGGCGATGCCATGATCACCCCGGAATTGATCAAGCTGTTGCCGTCCGGCTTGGCCAAGCAGCACAAGTGCATCCCAGTATCCTATTTTGACCCGACGTTGCAGGTGGCTTTTCTTGATCCGCTTGACCCCGCCGCGATCGACGAGATCGGTTTTACCACCGGCTTGGACATTCAGGTGGTTGTGGCTGACCCCGCCCAGATCGAGGCTGCTGTCAAAGAGCACTACGGTGAGGATGAGGCGGATGCAGTGGCCGGAGGAGCCGCGTTTGAGGAGATTCTCAAGGAGATGGGTATCGACTCCTCCGAAGATAGTGCGGATGAGGAGGACATCGAGAAAATCGATGTCTCGGGGGATGAACGGGATATCGCGGCCTTTGTGGATGCCGTGTTGGTAACGGCCATCGGTGACCGTGCAAGCGATATTCATTTCGAGCCGTTCGAGAATGATTTCAGAATTCGTGCTCGTGTTGATGGAGCGCTCTACGAGTTGACAAGTCCGCCAAAGAGCTTGGCCACCAACGTGGTCAGCCGTATCAAGGTCATGGCGGATCTCAAGCCGGACGAGCGTCGTCGCCCGCAGGACGGGCGTATCCCTCGCATCATGCCTGCCGGCCGAAAGATCGACCTGCGTGTGTCCTGCTTGCCAACACAGTTCGGTGAATCGGTCGTGTTGCGTGTGCTGGAT
>Ga0066376_10000905_pt1 | contig 28536 bp, 25 predicted proteins | sample Knorr_S15_td_Bot_FD_77009 | JGI IMG/M metagenome (GOLD analysis project Ga0066376, IMG submission 77009) | Marine microbial communities from Southern Atlantic Ocean transect - Knorr_S15_td_Bottom_ad_5009_LV_A | ecosystem: Environmental > Aquatic > Marine > Oceanic | place: Southern Atlantic... | reverse complement strand
GCCTGGCGCGGACCCGCGGACCTATGCACCGACCCGGGACAATTGGGGACCGCTCGTGATCCCGGAGGACCGGTACTTCATGATGGGGGACAACCGGGAGACGAGCCTCGACTCGCGGTACCGGGGCCTGCTCGAGGGCTGGCGGCTAGAGGGCCGGGCGGTCTTCACCTACTTCTCCTACAACAAGGACTCGTACCGGCCCTTCCCGTGGCTGCGCGAGATCCGGTTCGGCCGCATCGCGCGACCCATCAGGTAGCGCTTCGGGCGCGGCTTCCGCTACCCACCCCTCTGGATCTGAACCAACGTGTGGGCCTTGAGTTGTCCGCACGCGGCCGAGATGTCGCGTCCGCGGGTCTCCCGCACGGCCACGGATACGCCTGCGGCCTCGAGGACCCCGGCGAAATGCTCGATGCGCTCTGGGTCCGAGGGGCGCCAGTCCTGGTACGGGATCGGGTTGTAGGGGATGAGATTGACGAAGGCGCGCACCTGGTTGGCGAGGTCCGCCAGCTTGGGAGCCAGTGAGATTTCGTCGTTGATGCCGTCGATCATCGTGTACTCGAAGGTGATGCGCTTGCCGCCCCCGTCGTCGAATTTCGCGAGAGCGTCCAGCACCTCCGGAAGCGGATGCCTCTTCTCCAGCGGGATCAACGAGCCGCGGAGTTCGCTCTCCGGCGCGTGCAAGGAGAGCGCGAGACGGAACTGCTCGGGGCGTTCGGCGAGCTCGAGAATCCCTGGCACCACACCCACGGTCGATACCGTGATCCGTCGCGCACCGACGCCATACCCTTGGTTCAGGATCGTGAGCGACGGATGCACGGCCTTGCGGTTTGAGAGCGGTTCTCCCATGCCCATGTACACGATGTTCGTGATCGAGCCTCGACCTTCTCGCTCGGCCCACCGGCGCGACGCTCGGTACTGGGACACGATCTCGCCAGCGGTGAGTTGTCTGTCGAAGCCACCCCACCCGGTCGCGCAGAACGTGCAAGCCATCGCGCAGCCGGCCTGGGAGGACAGGCAGAGCGTCAACCGCTTCTTGGTTGGGATCAGGACAGACTCGATCAACTCACCATCCGCGAGCCGCCACAGATGTTTCGCGGTGCCGTCCTTGCTCAGGTCGATCTTGGCCACCTCGGGCTCGGCCAAGACGAAGCGTTCGCTGAGCGCCTCGCGCTCGCTGGAGGGCAGGTCCGTCATCTCGTCGATCGACGCGGCCAGACCCTCGTAGACCCACCGCTCGACCTGGCCGGCTCGATAGGAGGGCTGCCCCCTGGCCCGAAAGTGCTCTTCCAGCTCGGACGCCAAGGCGTCTGGTGTGAGGGAGAGCAGGTCAATCCGGGGTGGTTGTGGCATGCGATGCGTCAATCTTGAAAGGTCCAAGCGGCGCGCTTAACTTAGCCGCTGACCTTCAGCCGCTGAAGGCTGCAAATCGCGACCCAGGGGACCAAGTTGCTGACTTCTTGGGGGCCCGTCGCCCTCTGGGCGGCGGTCCTTTTTTTGTTGAGTTCGATGTCGGACCCAGGCCCGGGCTTGATCGAGGTGAACGACAAGCTCGTGCACTTCGTGCTTTACGCCGTGCTCGGCGTGACGCTCTCGCACGCTCGGACCAGCGGCCGGTCGGCTGATCGGGCCGACGGGCATGGGATGATCGCCCACTGGATCATGATTTCCGCAGGCGTCGCGTACGGAGCGAGCGATGAATGGCACCAGTCCTTCGTACCGGGTCGCGATCCCGATGTTCGCGATCTGCTGGCCGATTCGGCTGGCGTCGTAGCTGGATACATGGCGGGACTCTGGGCGCTCGCCCTCGTATTGCGACGCATTCGGCCCACAACTGAAACCGCAGACTAGTCTGAAAATGTCCGAGATCGAACACGAACGTACGCAGCTTCGCTCCCGCATGGTGGGAGGTCTTCGAGCCGAGCACGCAGCCGAGCGGGTGGAGCTCGCAGGCTGGGTCCATCGCCGCCGCAATCTCGGCGGCCTGGTCTTCGTGGATCTACGCGATCGGAGTGGACTGGTGCAGGTATCCTTCGGCCCCGACTGGACGGACGCCGCCGCGATGGAGACCGCCGGCCGCATCGGCCACGAGGATGTGATCCGCGTTGTCGGAAGGGTCGAGGTTCGGCCCGAGGGTGCGCGGAACGACGACATCGAGACGGGGGCAGTCGAGGTCAAGGCGGTGACGGTAGAGATCCTCTCTGACGCCGATACGCCTGTGATCCCCGTATATCGCGCACCAGAGGACGAGCTTCCCGCCGAGGAGCTCCGTCTCCAGCACCGAGTTCTCGACCTCCGGCGTCGTGAGCTACAAGAAGTGTTGACGCTCCGGCACAGGCTGACCCTGGCGACGCGTAACTACTTGGACGAGCGCGGTTTTGTCGAGGTGGAGACGCCCATCCTGACCAAGGCGACGCCCGAGGGCGCCCGGGACTATCTGGTACCGAGCCGGGTACACAACGGCGAGTTCTATGCGCTCCCCCAAAGCCCTCAGATCTACAAGCAGATTCTGATGGTCGCGGGCTTCGACCGGTACTTCCAGATCGCGCGTTGTTTCCGAGACGAGGACCTGCGCGCGGATCGACAGCCCGAGTTCACACAAATCGACGTCGAAGCGTCGTTCGTCGAGCCCGAGGACATCTTGGTGTTGATGGAGGGGCTGATGGTTCGCCTGTCTGACATTGCCGGGATCGATGCGTCTTTGCCGTTCCCCCGCCTGACGTGGTCCGATGCCATGGACCGGTACGGTTCGGACAGACCGGACCTGCGCTTCGGCCTCGAGATCGCCGATTGGACGCAGGCGACCGCCTCCCTCGACTTCGGCATCGTGCGTTCGGCGGTGGCGGCCGGTGGACGGGTGCGCGGGATCCGCCTGAGCGGTGGGGCCCGCCTTTCTCGGAGGCAGATCGAGGGGATCGAATCGGAAGCGAAGGCCGCGGGGGCCCCCGGGCTCCTCTGGGCCAAGTGCAGCGACGAGGGGACCACGGGGCCCATCGGCAAGTTCTTGCAGCCGGAGCATGCCGCCGCCATGGGCTTGGAGGCTGGCGACCTCGCGTTGGTCGCGGCGGGTCCCGACCGAGTCACGTCGCCCGCGTTGGCGGCGACGCGCACGGCGGCCGTCGCTGCGCTCGGGCTCGAGCCTGAGCGTGAGCACGCGTGGCTTTGGGTCACGGATTTCCCGGTTTTCGACGAGGCGGACGGAGTATTCACCGCGAGCCACCACCCCTTCGTGATGCCCCATGTCGACGACGTGGACCTGCTCGAGACGGACCCCGCCATCGTACGAGGAACCGCCTACGATCTGGTATACAATGGGACCGAGTTCGGATCTGGCAGCATCAGGATCCATCATCCGGAGCTTCAACGACGCATCTTTCGGGTACTGGGTTTGGGCGATGCAGACATCGAGGAGAAGTTTGGATTCATGCTCAACGCGCTGGCCGCAGGGGCGCCGCCACATGGGGGCATCGCCTTGGGAATGGACCGGATCGTGCAGCGCTTCACCGGATCAGGTAGTCTGAGGGACGTGATCGCCTTCCCGAAGACGACCGCCGCGCGTGCTCTTTTCGAAGGGGCGCCCACGGCGCTGGCAGACGAGCAGCTCGCGGAGCTCGGCCTGCAGATCACGAAAAAAGACGGAGGCTGACGCTTCCAGGAGAGAACTTGGCCAACGGCGAAACCATCGTAGAGCATCGACTCGACGCGGAGGGAGTGGATCCCCTCATGCTGACCGGGGTCACCGATCGAAACCTCCAGGAGATCACCCGCATCTTCGGGATTCGTGTCGTCATGCGCGGCGATCACCTGATCCTCTCCGGGAGCTTGGACTCGGTCGAGAGAGCGGTGCCAGTCGTTCAGCACATGATCGAGCTCTCTCGTCTGCGCGCACCGTTCGACGTGCCCGACATCGGCCGCTTCGCCGACGGAGCCGACGCGCTGGGCCCTGAGGGGATCGTGCATCCGGAGGACGACGTCCGCATTGCGATCCCCGGTTCGCGGCGGGTCATCAAGCCGAAGTCCGACGGCCAGCGCTCGTACGTGCAGAGGATCCTGAGCAACGACATCGTGATCGGCATAGGTCCCGCAGGAACCGGCAAGACCTATCTCGCGGTGGCGTGCGGCCTCGACGCGCTGTACAAGAAGCGCGTACGGCGCATCATCCTGGTACGGCCGGCGGTCGAAGCTGGGGAGAATCTGGGCTTCCTGCCGGGGGACCTTCAGGAGAAAGTCGACCCGTACCTGCGGCCGCTTTACGATGCGCTGGAGGACATGATGCCGCCCGACGGGATGCGGCGCGCGCTGGAGGAGTCGACCATCGAGATCGCTCCTCTCGCCTACATGCGTGGTCGCACGCTCTCGGACGCCTTCGTCATTCTCGACGAAGCCCAGAACGCTACGACCGCGCAGATGAAGATGTTTCTGACGCGTTTGGGGCTCAACTCGCAAGTCGTGATCACCGGCGACAAGACGCAGATCGACCTTCCGCGCGAGTCCGACTCGGGCTTGCTCGAGGTCGAGCGCATCCTGTCGGGCATCGACGGCATCTCGATCGTGTATCTCGACGTCAAGGACGTGATCCGGCACCGGCTGGTGAAGGAAATCATCAACGCCTACGCGCGCGCATCGCAGGCCGAAGGCCGAGACGCGTGAGTCTTCGGAACGACGGGAACGGAGAGGGTTCCGTCTTACGGAGACTCTCCGGGGATCCGGGCGGCTCGTTGGGCGCCCGCGTCGCCCACCACGGTGCTCGCATTCTCCTGGTCGTGGTCTTCGCCGGGCTGGTCACGTTCTTCTTTCTGCCCGAGGGTCAGGCGCCCAGCCCGTATGAGGACTGGATCGTGGCCCCGGACGACGTCATCGCTGAATTCGCTTTCGACGTGCCCAAGACGGCGGCGGAGTTGGAGGCCGAGCGCAATTCGGTGCGTGATGCCGTGCCCCCCACGTTCGACTTCGTGCCCCAGAATGCCGACACCATGAGGGCCGAGCTCGAAGCCTTCTTCGATCAGCTCGATTCAGCAGCGGTAGACGGAGACCGCGACCGGTTGCAGCGGATTCTGCTCGGTCGAGTTTCCGCGAGTGCGTCCCAGGTAGAATTCATCGTGGATGATTCTGCACGCGCCGCGTTCCGAAACTCTGCGGTATCCGCGACTCGGGACATCCTCGCCCTGGGTGTCGTAGACGTCACGCGGATGACTCGTGTCACGACGGACCGGGTCACGATCCGCGAGACGGAAGAACGCTCGATCTCCAAGCTGTCAGAGGACATGCTTACTTCGCGGGACTTTTACGACCAAGCCCGCCTGACCTACGACGCCGCGGCGCTTCCGGCATTAGCGGACCCCCAGGCTGCTAGTCTCTTTCGGAACATCCTCATCGGGCATATGCGGCCCACGTACGTCTTCAACCTGCTGATCACCCAGCGCGACGAGGACGCTGCGGCGCAGTCGGTTTCGCAGATCAAGCAGAGTGTCCTGGAGGGCCAGGCGATCGTGCGCAGAGCGGACCTGGTCGGGCCGGAGGCGCGCGAGCGCTTGAAAGCCTACGCGCTGCAGCAGCGCGCTCTAGGGAGCGGCGAAGCAGCCCGGCTGTCGGCAGGCTCCGTGATCGGCGCTTGGCTCGTGAACCTGATGCTGTTCGGGCTGTTCGGCCTGCTCCTGTTCTTCAATCGCCCGGAAGTGTACGCCAACCTCCGCTGGCTCCTCCTCATCGCCCTGCTGATGTCGGTGTACTTTGCGGCCGCGGTCGCGATCGACCGCGGCGAGATTGCCGCGGAGTGGCTTCCGATCGCCTTCGTGGCGCTGCCGGTCGCGGTCTTGTGGGACTCACGCATGGCGCTCTTCCTGGTTCTCGTACTCGCCGCGATCACCGGGACACTGCCCCCGTTCGACTCCTATGGGACCGTGCTCATGGTCATAGCGACGGGAGCCGCCGCCGCGATGAGCGTGCGGGCCGTGAGGCGTCGTTCGGAAACTTGGGTCGCGATCGCGATCATCTCGGCCGCGGGTGGCTCGATGCTGCTGGCCCATGGACTGACGACCTCTGAAGACATGGTGGACATCGCTCGAGGGGCGGCGGTGCTCGCCGGCAACGCCACGGTCTCGGCGCTTCTAGCCACCGGATGCCTGTTCGTCTTCGAGCTCTTCACGCGCATCACGACGGACCAGACGTTGCTCGAGTGGGCCGACCCGACTCGCCCTCTGCTGCGACGGCTCGCCATGGAGGCGCCCGGCACGTATGCGCATACGATCAGCGTGGCGAACCTCGCGGAGCGCGCGGCCACGGCGATCGGCGCGAACGGCTTGCTGACTCGGGTCGGGGTCTACTATCACGACGTCGGCAAGATGCTGAAGCCGCACTATTTCGTGGAAAACCAGCAGGACGGTCGGAATCCACACGACCGGCTGAAGCCGGAGACGTCGGCGAACATCGTTAGAGAGCACGTAACCGAGGGCGTTCGCCTGGCGGAGGACGAGAAGGTGCCCGAGCTCGTCATCCAATTCATCCTGGAGCACCACGGCACGCAAAGGATCGGGTTCTTCTACGACAAGGCCGCGGCCGAAGCCGACGGTGAACTCGATCCAGCGCGCTTCTCCTACCCGGGGCCCAAGCCCCAGTCGAAAGAGACAGCGATCGTAATGCTCGCGGACTCGTGCGAATCAGCTACGCGTGCGCTGAAGAAGCCGACACTCGAGCGGGTACGGGTTCTGATCGACAATGTGGTCGAGGGGAAAATCAGGGACCGACAGCTCGACGAGTGTCCGCTCACCTTCCGCGAGATTGCGGAGGTCAAGGAGCAGTTCGTGAAGATTCTCTCTGGTGTCCTTCATCGCCGGCTCGAGTATCCGTCCACGAAGCATCTGACGGACGGGGAGGAAGCGAAGGGTGACGACGAGGGACCGGATGTCTCGGACGTCGCCTGACGTGAGCTTGTGCGCCCCCAGAAGACAGGGGTAGCCCTCCCGGACATGGACGTTCAGGTCAACGTCGGGGACTTCGAGCCCGGGCACGAGGCGCTCTTGGACGCTGCCGTGCGGAAGGCACTCGGCACGGACCAGCGCGGCGCTCAGCTCTCGCTCACGCTGGTCGACGACACCGACATCGCGAGGCTCAACCGTGAATACCTCGGCAAGGACCGACCCACCGATGTGATCGCCTTTTCGCTGGGCAGCGACGACGAGCCGATCGGGGACGTGTACGTTGGGGCAGAACAGGCCAGGCGACAGGCCCAGGCGCTGGGGGTGCCGCTCCGGGAGGAGCTGGCGCGCTTGGCGATCCACGGCACGTTACATGTTCTGGGATACGATCATCCGGACGAGGAGGATCGTTCCGCCAGTGCGATGTATGTACTTCAGGAGCGCCTGTTGGCGGAGGTCCTGCGCGACGCGTGAGGTGGTGTCCCGACCGTCTTGCGGGCGGCACCCCCCTTCGGGGATCTTCTTCGCATGAGCACGTCCGAGCACGACATCGAGCAACGCCAGAAGCGCCTCGAGGCCCTGGCGGCCCAGGGTGATCTCACCGCTGTGCGAGAAGAGGCCGGGCAGCTGCATCCCTCCGATCTGGCTGACCTGGTCGAATTGCTCGACGAGGCCCAGCAGATCGAGCTGCTCTCGGCGTTACCCACGGAGTTGGCCTCGGACACTCTTGCCAAGATGGAGGAGGGCGAGGAGCGCGGTGACTTGTTGGCCGCCCTCGCTCCCGAAAAGGGCGCGGAACTGCTTCACGAGCTCGCCGACGACGATGCGGTCGACCTCATCGGCGAGCTCGAGCCGGACGAGCAAAGCAAGATCCTCGCGGCGTTGCCCGTCGACGAGGCCGGTGAGCTCAAGGGGCTCCTCAAGTACGACGAGGAAACGGCCGGCGGGCTGATGACGACGGATCTCGTCGAAGTCCAGGCCACCCTCACCGCCGCGCAGGCGATCGATCAGGTCCGTGTGCAGGGACAAGAGGTGGAGGACTTCTACACGGTGTTCGTGGTGGACGGGGATCGCTCTCTGCTGGGAACGCTTCGCCTCGACGACCTCATCATCGCGAATCCAGGAGAGAGCATCGAGGCGCTGGTCGAGGCCCCGATCGCGACGGTGCGGCCCGACCTCGACCAGGAGTTGGTGGGCAAGCTCATCGCGCGCTACAACCTGGCCTCCATCCCGGTCGTCGACGAGGAAGGGGCGCTACTCGGCCGTATCACCTTCGACGATGTCATCGACGTCATCGAGGCCGAACAGACCGAGGACATCTTTCGGCTCGCGGGTGTCACCGACGAGGACGCGCTCAAGCACACGTGGACCGAGTCCGTCCGGACACGCTTGCCGTGGCTGATGCTCAACCTGATCACCGCCTCGTTGGCGGCATCGGTGATCATCGTCTTCGAGGAGACGATCAACGCAGTGATCGCGCTGGCGTTTCTGGCGCCGATCATCGCGGCGATGGGCGGAAGCTCGGGTACTCAGTCGCTCGCGGTCACGATCCGCCGCATCACAACGCACGGATCCGGATCGGCGAGAGGCTTCGTCGCGAAGGAGATCCTGATCGGTCTGGTGAACGGCGCCGTTTTGGGAGGGGGGATCGCTCTGGTGGCCTTCTTGCGCGACGGCGACCCCATGCTTGGTTTGGTAGTCTTTCTGGCCATGTGGGGGAATCAGACCGTGGCGGGCTTTGCGGGCGCGTTCATCCCGACGTCTCTCGACCGAATGGGGATCGACCCGTCCGTCGCCTCATCGGTCTTCGTGCACACGCTGACGGACCTCTGCGGCTTCTTCCTGCTGCTGGGCCTAGCATCGAAGTTGTTGATGTGAGTCCCCACGTCGGAGGCGCTCTCCGAGCCCGGATGATGCCATGAGACGCTTGATCCGGTTCGTCTCGGTATTCGTCCATCTGGGACCCTTCCTCCTCGCCTTCTTATGCGATCGTCGCTCGTGGATCCTTTTTGGACGGAGCAAGAAGCGCACGGCGCAGCATCACCTCGACCGGGCGGAACGCCTCACGGCTCGTCTGGCCAACCTGGGGCCGACGTTCGTGAAGCTGGCTCAGCTGCTCTCCGCCCGGGCGGACATCCTTCCTGAGCCGTACCTCACGGAGATCAGCCGCCTTCAGGATCAGGTCCCATCCGACCCGCTGCCCCAGATCACGGCCGTTATCGAGGCGGAGCTGGAGGCGCCCATCGGGGAGATCTTCCAGGACTTCGGTGAAGAGCCCATTGCGACCGCGAGCCTCGGCCAGGTCTACCGGGCGCGCGTGAGCGGTCGGGACGTGGTCGTGAAGATCTTACGTCCGGGGGTCGAGGCAGCCGTCGCGCTCGACCTCGACATCTCGTTTCGGCTGATGTTCTGGCTGAACATCCTGTTTCCGAACCATCACGTGCGCGGCCTCACGAATGTGATCCGTGAGTTCTCCGTGCGCGTGCGGGCGGAGATGGATTTTCGCATCGAGGCGCAGAACATCGCGCGGTTCCAGGAAGTGTTTTCGGGGGACAGCAAGGTCCGTGCACCGGCCGTGCTGGAGCAATTCACGCGTCGGCGTGTGCTCGTGCTGGAGCACTGCCGCGGCACCAAGGTCGACCAACTCCACGACCTTTTTGCGTCCAGGAGACTCTCCTTCACGGGCATCATGGAGTCTCTGACGGGCGTGTACTTGCGCATGATGCTCGTCGATGGCTTCATGCACGCCGACCCGCATCCGGGCAACCTGCTCGTCCAGGACGACGGCACGTTGATCGTGCTCGACTGGGGGGCCGTGCTGGATGTGCCGCGTTGGACCCGGGAGTCGATCCTCGGGGTCGCGCTGGCGGTCGGTCGCGAAGACATCGACGGCGTCATCAACGAAGCATACCGGCTGGGAATGATCAGCCCGGAGGTGTCGAGGGGGGACATCCGGGAGGCGGCGGCGGAGATCCTGAGAATCGTGAAGCGGGCCAAGACGACGAACCGCAAACACATCGTGCGGGACACCGTCGCCGAGATGCTCGACACGTTCTATACGTGGCCGCTCGAGATGCCCCAGGAGCTCGTGTATTTCTTCCGGACCGGTGCCCTCATCGAGGGGCTCGCATTCCGCTACGACTCCAACTTCGACGGGCTCAGCTTCATACAGGGGGTCGTGCGCGAGCACCGTGCCGAGTTGCTCGACTCGATCGGTCGCCAGCCTACTCAGATCGCCAAGAATCTCCTGGACGAGGCGCAGAGCGCCGTACGGTCGGTTCGCGATCTGGTCACGCGCGCCGAGCGCGAGGAGCTCAGGATCCGCGTGCACCCCCGGGACATGCAAAGCCAGGAACGCTTTCTTCACTTGCAGGCGCGACGGCTCCTTCTGAGCATTTTCGCGAGCGCCACGGCGGTGATCACGTCGATCCTCTTCATCGCGTTACGCAGCTGGTGGCTCCTGGGGGCCGGGCTGCTCGTCGCACTGGTCATGTTCGTCGTCGTCCTGTTCATCCCGATTCACTTGCTCGAGAATCCCCTAAAGCACGCGCGTGGTGTGGGGCCCAATGATTGGAGATGAGATGAATACCGCGGTCGACGGCCTTTCGCCCAGGTTGATGTCGCTGCTCGAGCACTTTCGCGCGGGGCGGGTGACCGCGCTGGCGCGAGCCATCTCGGTGGTGGAAGACGAACGCGAGGGCTTCCAGGGCTTCCTTCACAGCGTCCTGGCCACGGGCCCGAGCGCGCGCCGTGTGGGGTTCACAGGCCCACCGGGGGCCGGCAAATCGACTCTGGTGGCCGCGGCGGCCACATCGTACAGGGCGCACGACGAGCACATCGGTGTCATCGCGGTCGACCCCACGTCTCCCTACTCGGGCGGCGCGCTGCTGGGGGATCGGATCCGCATGAACGACCTCACGTTGGATCCGGGGATCTTCATTCGCTCAATGGCTACACGCGGCTCTCTGGGCGGGCTGGCTACCACGAGCAAGGAGGTGCTCGATCTCATGGACGCGTTCGGGTTCGATCGTATCTTGGTCGAGACCGACGGTGTTGGGCAAACCGAGCTCGAGATCACGTCTGCGGCGGACACGGTCATCGTCGTCCTCGTGCCCGAATCGGGAGATGCGATCCAGGCCATGAAAGCGGGCTTGATGGAGATCGCCGACATCTTCGTCGTCAACAAGGCGGACCGTCCGGGTGCGGACCGATTCGTGAAGGAGTTGCGGCAGGCCCTCCACCTGCGAGCAGGGAACGCCATGAAGGACATTCCTTCCCACCACGGCGTAGATCTCGGGCGCGTCATGCGTCAGGAGCGCACGACCGATGCCAAGGCCCCGCAAGAGGCTGGCTGGTCGATTCCCGTGATCTCGACGGTCGGACAGAACGGCGAGGGCGTTCCCAAGTTGCTGGAGGCGGTCGATGCCCACCGGGTTTGGCTCGAGGAGAGTGGTCAGCTCGAAAGCCGTCGTCGCGCTCGGGCGCGGGCCCGAGTCGAGGACGTGGTAGAACGCGAGTTACGAAGGGTGGCCCGGGGGTCCGATCGAGCCCGCGAGCTGCTCGAATTGTCGCTCGACGACATCCAGCGCAGGGCCGAGACCCCGTACTCCGTGGCTCGGCGGATTCTGGACGCCCTCTTGCGTTGACCCTCATCGGGCCGGTGTCATCTTTCCCCTAGCGGGGTAGATAGATGCGCCCCGAGAAAATGGCCTCTGCATGACGTTGGTTGGGAGTACGAATGTCGACGATCGAAAAGGATGTCCTGAGCGCGCCTGAGCTCGAGGGTCTGGTACGCGAGAAGGAGCACGAACTCTCGCGCCTGAGAGCTCGGCTCGCGGAGTGGGAACGGACCTACGAAGCGACGCCGAAGAGGGACGTACTCTTCTCGACGGTTTCTGGCAGTGATGTAAAGCCGGTGTACACCGCCCTCGATCGGGAAGGCAGTGATCCCGACGAGGATTTGGGCTTCCCGGGTGAGTTCCCGTTCACTCGGGGCCCATACTCCACGATGTACCGGACGCGACTCTGGACGATGCGCCAGTTCGCGGGCTTTGCGACAGCGGACGAAACGAATCAGCGGTACAAGTATCTGCTCGATCACGGTCAGACCGGTCTCTCGGTGGCATTCGACTTCCCGACGCTCATGGGATACGACTCGGATCACCCCAGGTCGCTCGGAGAAGTGGGCGTGTGTGGGGTCGCGATTTCGTCGCTGGCCGACATGGAACGCCTGTTCGAGGGCATTCCGCTGGATCAGGTCTCGGTCTCGATGACGATCAACGGTCCGGCCATCATTCTTTTTTGCTTCTATGTCGCCGCGGCCGAGAGGCAGGGCGTGTCCCCGTCCATCCTGCGTGGTACCGTCCAAAACGACATCCTCAAGGAGTACCAGGCCCAGCACGCGTGGGTGTTTCCCCCGGAGCCCGCGCTTCGCTGCATTGTCGACATGTTCGAGTGGTGTAGCGCGCACACACCGAAATACAATCCCGTTTCAATCTCGGGCTATCACATTCGCGAAGCCGGGGCGACCGCCGCACAGGAGTTGGCGTTTACTCTGCGCAACGGCTTTGAGTACGTGGAGCGCGGCATTGCGCGCGGCCTCGACGTGGACAGCTTCGCACCGAGATTGTCGTTCTTCTTCGACGTCCACAACGACTTCTTCGAGGAAATCGCCAAGCTGCGTGCGGCCCGACGCATTTGGGCACGACGGATGCGCGACGTCTATGGCGCAAAGAGTCCGGAATCTTGGCGGCTGCGCACACACGCCCAGACCGCCGGCGTGAGCCTCACCGCGCAGCAAGCGGAGAACAACATCGTGCGGGTCGCATACCAAGCCATGGCGGCGGCCTTGGGTGGCACGCAGTCGCTGCACACCAATTCGATGGATGAGACCCTGGGGCTCCCCACCGAGAAGGCCGTGCGCATCGCCCTGCGCACGCAGCAGATCCTGGCGTTCGAGTCGGGGGTGGCCAATACGATCGATCCCTTGGCCGGGTCTTACTTCGTCGAATCGCTCACGGACCAACTCGAGCGGGAAGCGCTGGGCCTCTTCGACGAGATCGACGCCTTGGGCGGTGTCGTGCCCGGAATCGAGGAGGGGTGGTTCCAGCAGGAGATTGCCGCGTCCGCCATGCGTCAGCAGCGCGAGGTGGAGGCGGGGCACCGCGTCGTCGTCGGCGTGAACCACTTTACCGAGGGTTCCGACAAGATCGAGATCGACCGGCTGAAAATCGATCCGAACGTGGAGCAGCTTCAGGTCTCTCGCATGGCGGAACTGCGCACCGCGCGGGATTCGGCTCAGGTGGAGCGCGCCCTCGCGAGGCTGCGCGAGGCGAGCGCGAGTAGCGAGAATCTGGTGCCGTCCATCCTGGACTGTGCCCGCGCCTACTGCACCTTGCACGAGATCCGATACGCAATGGAGAGTGTCTTCGGCTCGTACAAGGAGCCGGTATTCTTCTGAGGCCAGCGCTGAGGTAGGCTGTGAGCCAGGAAACGGATGGGCGTTCGGCCCGCGACGGGGTGCACTTCGGGATTCAGGCCCTCGATCGGATCCACCATGGCGCGTACAGCAACTGGGTCAAGGCGGGCATCTCGGCGGCGGCGGGAGGGTACGCGCTCGTCACAGCCCTAGGCGTATTCATCCGGGGCTTCTCGCCATTCACCATGCTCACCCAGGGTGCGACGGTGGGGGTGTGCCTGGTCGCGCTCTGGCTGGCGTTTCGTAATCGACTACAGGTCGCTGCGACCCTCACGATCGGGGCCATATGGTTCGAGTTGCAGACCGGGCTTCTGAACGGGGGTATGGCGATCTCGAGCATCATGGTGCTGCCGACGGTGATCGTGGGCGCGGGGCTGCTTTGGGGCGGCCGGGGCGCCTACGCACTGGCCGGCGCCACCGCGATCACCGTTCCCGGTTTGGCGCTCGTCGGCCACCGCCTGCTCGGGGCCCCCAGCAGCGACATCGAGTACGAGATCTACCTCCTGATGATCCTGATCGCGGTGATGTTCTTTACTGCCGCACTGCTCGATCTTTCCATGCGTGCGCTCGGGTCCGTCGTTGCCTCGTCGTTGGTGAGCGCGCGTCGTGTCGCGGAGCTGGTGCGACCCACGCCGGAGGGGATCCTGGCGCTGGACGAGGGCGGCGCGATTCTGTCGGCGAATCCTGCAGCCGAGCGGTTGCTCGGCGGGCGAGAAGAGGACTTGATTGGGCGCTCAGTGATCGCCGCCCTCGGCGTGCGCCTACGACACCAGGAGGCCTCCGACCTCGAGCGCCGGCTACTCGACGCGTTCGAGTCCGTCGCTCTCGAGTTCTCTACGGAGGAGGGAAGTACCATCATCATCAACGCGACCACTACGCGCTACGAGCGTCGCGACGGGTCAGAGGGACTCCGGCTCACCCTACACGATGCCACGGCCCGGGTTCGCGCCGAAGAGCAGGAGCGAGCGACCCAGGCTCGCCTGGAGGAAACCAATCGGCTCGACTCGGTCGGGCGTTTGGCAGGTGGGGTCGCACACGACTTCAACAACCACCTCACCGTGATCGGAGGCTCCGCCGAGATCATCCTCTCGGGAGCGGGAGCGGATACCGAGGAACTCGCCAGTAGCATTCTCCGAGCCAAGATACGCGCCGCGATGCTGACCAAGAGTCTGTTGGCGTTCGCCCGCAGGCAGATGATCAGCCCACGCGAGCTCGAGATCCACGAGGTCGTGTCAGACTGCGAGCCGCTGCTGAAGAGTCTGGTGGGTGATGGAGTGCGGCTGGAGATCGTCGCCGACCATACGCCGATGGTCATGGCGGACCGTAATCAGATCGAGCAATGCCTGGTGAACCTGCTCGCGAACGCCAAGGACGCCCTCGCGGGCGGGGGCGTGGCGAGCGTTCACACGGCGAGTCCGGGGGACACGAGCCAGAGCGTTTTCGGCGAAGTCCAGACAGTTCCCCAGGGATTCGTCGAGCTCCGGGTCGAGGACCAGGGGCCCGGAATGGACGAGACTACCATGCATCGCGCTTTGGAGCCCTTCTTCACTACGAGTCCATTTGGAGAGCGAGCGGGGTTGGGGCTTTCCATGGTACACGGCGTGGTATCACAGAACGGAGGCCAAGTGCTGCTGGAGAGCCGTGAGGGGCGGGGGGACGTGCGTCCGCATTCGGTGGCCGGTCCACCCTGGTGCCTAAGCACGAATTCCCGCGACGCCCCTGATTCTCTAACTTTCTAGGCTCCCTCAAAGCCCCCTCCCAGGACACGCATGTCCGATCATCAACGCAAGATCCGAGTACTCGTTGCCAAGCCGGGGTTGGACGGTCACGACCGGGGGGCCAAGGTCATCGCGAGCGCGTTCCGTGACGGAGGCTTCGAGGTCATTTATACGGGGCTCCACCAGACGCCCGAGATGATCGTGAGTGCCGCCGTTCAAGAGGACGTCGACGTGGTGGCGATGTCGGTTCTCTCAGGCGCGCATCTCACGCTGTTTCCGCGTGTGAAGGCGTTGCTCGACGAGGCGGGCGCCGACCAGGTCCTCCTGACCGGTGGTGGCATCATCCCCGAGGACGACATGGCCGCGCTGGACGCTCAGGGCGTGGGCAAGCTCTTCGGTCCAGGAACCCCCACCACCGACGCGATCGACTACATCCGGGAGTGGTTCGCGGCCCAGGAGACAGCGTGACCCGGGTACGCACACATTCATGAAGGCCGTCGAATCTCGCCGACCCCGGGGCCGGATGGCCGAACTCTCTGTCGAACTTCGAGAGCTCCGCGATCAGCTCTACGATGGCGGTGGCTCCAAGCGCATCGAACGCCAACATGCGCAGGGCAAACTGACGGCGCGAGAGCGGGTCGACCTCCTGCTGGATGACGGCGCCGCATGGGTGGAGATCGGGCTTTTGGTCGCGTACGACCTCTACGAGGGGCAGGCACCCAGCGCTGGCGTTGTCACCGGTGTGGGGCGGGTATCGGGCCGGGAGGTCGTCGTCGTCGCCAACGACGCCACGGTGAAGGCTGGGTCGTGGTGGCCCGAAACCATCAAGAAAATCCTGCGGGCCCAAGAGGTCGCGATGCGGTGCCGCATCCCGATTGTGTATCTGGTCGACTCGGCCGGCGTCAACTTGCCGTACCAAGGCGGTGTCTTCCCTGGCCAGTACGGAGCTGCCCGCATCTTCTACTACAACTCCGTAATGCGGCGTTATCTGAACGTACCGCAGCTCGCGGCGGTCATGGGGCCGTGCATCGCGGGCGGGGCGTATTTGCCAGCGCTCTCCGACGTGATCCTCATGGTCGAGGGCACTTCGTTCATGGGGCTCGGGGGGCCGAACCTCGTGAAGGGGGCGACCGGTCAGAGTGTGGGATCAGAGGAACTCGGCGGCGCGCAAATGCACACCGAGGTCAGCGCGGTGGCGCACTATATGGTCGAGAACGACCAGGCGTGCATCGCTCGGTTGCGCCGACTCGTGGAGGAGCTTCCCCGGGGAGAGGCTCCCGAGGCGCGCACCGCGACACCGCCCAGGAGGTTGGCGTACGAACTCTACGACCTCATGCCGGACGATCACCGCCAGCCGTACGACACCCGCGCCGTGCTGGAATGCATCCTCGACGGTGAGCAGCTCGACGAGTTCCAGCCCGGCCACGCGCAGGAGATGATCTGCGGTACGGGCTTCCTCGACGGTCACCTGCTCGGGGTCATCGCCAACGCTCGGGGCATGTTCAAGAAGCCCGGCGGCGGGGCGCCACGACTGGGCGGGATCGTTTATACCGAGAGCGCGAGAAAGGTCGCCTACTTCATCGAGACCATGAACCGCCACAAGACGCCGATTTTGTTCGTCCAAGACGTGTCGGGCTTCATGGTCGGACCAGAGGCCGAGCACTCGGGCATCATCAGGGCGGGAGCGGAATTCGTGGAGGCGATGGCGACCGCGACGGTGCCCAAGATCGTGCTTACGCTCAACCACGCTTCGGGCGCCGGATACTACGCGATGGGCGGACAGGGCTTCGATCCGGACTTCATTCTGTCGCTTCCGACCGGGCGCATGGGTGTGATGGAGGGAGACAGCGCCGTGATGGCCCTGTTCAGTGCACAACTCCAGCGTCTCGAAGACGAGGGTCTGGTACCGGACGAGGACCTGACTACGAAGATGGACGAGGTGCGAGCCGAGTACGATCGCCAGTTGGACTCCAGGTTTGCCGGGGCGCGAGGCTTCGTGGACGAAATCGTATTGCCCGAGGAGCTACGTCCGGCCCTGGGCCTATTGTTGCGAGCCGCGCTTCACAATCGCGGGCCGCATATCGGCGCGTTTCAGATCGGGAGTCCGGACGCATGAGCGACGAGAGCCGCCTCGTTCGCGTCGCGAGCGGACAGGGTTTCTGGGGCGACGACCCGGAGGCGCCCGTTCGCCAGGTCGAGGGCGGTCCGATCGACTATCTCATGTTGGACTACCTCGCAGAGGTGACCATGTCCATCATGCAGAAGCAGAGGGCTCGAGACCCGCAGGCGGGATACGCGCGGGACTTCGTACCCCTGATGGAGCGTATTTTCCCGGCGTGCCTAGAGCGAGGGGTGCGCGTGGTCACGAATGCCGGGGGCGTCAATCCACTGGGTTGTGCCGAAGCGGTCGCTGACGCCGGACGCAGGGCGGGGGCCGCGGGGCGCGCCAAGGTCGGGCTCGTGAGCGGTGACGACCTTATGGATCGACTCGATGAGCTGCTCCGGGACGGTCACGAGCTGACGCACATGGAGACCGGCGCTCCGCTCTCCGAGGTGCGGGACCGGGTGCAGAGCGCCAACGCGTACATCGGGGCGGCTCCGATCGTGCGGGCGCTCGAGTTGGGCGCCGACGTGATCGTGACCGGTCGCAGCACAGACACGGCGCTCACCTATGGACCTCTGATGCACGAGTTCGGTTGGTCGGCCGACGACCACGACCGCCTCGCGGCAGGGGTGGTGGCCGGCCACATCAACGAATGTGGTGCCCAGTCCACGGGTGGGAATTGCATGGCGGACTGGTGGCAGGTGCCTGATCTGGCCCAGGTCGGATTCCCGATCGTGGAGGTCAGCCCTGACGGCACTTTCATCGTGACCAAGCACGAGGGCAGTGGCGGTTGGGTGACTCGCGCCTCAGTGACGGAGCAGATCGTGTACGAAATGGGTGACCCATCGACGTACATCACGCCGGATGTGATCGCCGACTTCACCAGCATCCAGTTGGACGACCGCGGCAATCACCGCGTCCACGTACATGGCATCACGGGGCGGGCGCGAACGGACTTCTTGAAAGTTTCGATCGCCTATTCCTCCGGCTGGAAGGCCACCGGCACGCTCACCTATGCGTGGCCCGACGCAGCGGCCAAGGCGAGGGCGGCGGATGTGATACTCCGTGAGCGTTTGCAGCGGCTTGGACTGCACTTCGACGAAATTCGGACGGAACTGGTCGGCTGGGATTCGACCCACGGGACGCTGGCGGGCGCCCCCCCGGCGGATCTGCCCGAGGTCCAGCTTCGTATTGGCGTCCGAGCCGAGCAGCGCTCCACTGTGGAGCGCTTCACTCGCGAGATCGCGCCGCTCGTGTTGACGGGCCCACCGTCGGTGACCGGCTTTGCCGGTGGCCGCCCGCGGGTCCAGGAGATCATGGCCTATTGGCCGGCGCTGATTCGGCGGGAGGCGGTCGAGCCGCATCTGGCCGTCGACGTGAAGGAGGTCTGAAGCGCATGGTCCGAATTCAGCTCGTGCACCTCGCGCACACACGCTCCGGCGACAAAGGCGACACCGCAAACGTCGGTGTCATCGCCTACGACCCGGAGCACTACGAGTTGCTTCGCAGTCAGCTCACCCCTGAGCGCGTGAAGGCACACTTCGCCTCGATGGTGCATGGAGGCGTGGAACGCTTCGAGCTCCCGAACCTGGGTGCGTTGAATTTCCTGCTGCACGGTGCGCTGGGAGGTGGCGGTACCATGTCTCTCATGAACGACGCCCAGGGCAAGGTCTTCAGCACCGCGCTGCTGAGGATGGAAATAGAAGTCCCGGCGGATGTCGCGGAGGCTGTCCGCACGCGGGGTCGCGTCCCGACCGACTGGGATCCAAGGAGCGCCGGGGGCACAGAATGAACGGATTCCCCGTTCTACCGTACACGGTCGACAACGGGATCGTGACCCTGACGCTCAATCGGCCGGAAAAGCGCAACGCGCTCAACAAGGGCATGGTTGCCTCGCTCAAGGAATTCCTCGCCCGGGCGGCGACCGACCCGGACGCCAAGGTCGTGGTCATCACCGGGCGCGGGCAGGACTTTTGTGCGGGCGCCGACCTCGAGGAACTCGAAGAAACGGTCGATCTGAGCGAGGAGGAGAACCTCATTGACGCGCTCTCTCTGGGCGAGTTGTTCTACCACATTCGACGGCACCCGCTTCCCGTGGTTGCGCTTGTGAAGGGGCGTGCGCTAGCGGGTGGCTGCGGATTGGCCACGGCGTGCGACATCGTGCTCGCGCGCGACGACGCCGAATTCGGCTATCCCGAGATCCATCTGGGATTCGTGCCCGCGATGGTCATGACGATTCTGCGGCGGAAAGTGCCTGAATCGAAGGCCTTCGAGTTGGTCATCAGCGGCCGTCGCATCCGTGCGGAGGAGGCCAGGGATCTCGGGCTCATTACCCGCGTCTTTCAAGCTTTCACGTATGCGGAGAACGTGCAGCAGTATCTGAAGGATCTCGTGCAAAAGCCGCGCGCGGCTGTGATCCTCACGAAGAAGTTGCTCTACGATCTCGATGGTCTGGACTTCGGCCCAGGCATTCAGATGGGCGCCGAGGTCAACGCAAAAGCGCGTATGACCCCAGAGTTCCGCGAGGGCGTGCGGCGCTTCCTCGACAAGTCGAGCGACTGAGGCGGGCATGTCGCTGCTTAGCCGATCACGCAGGCCTGGTCACATGCTCGAGTGGAGGGTGCGCATGTTCACCGTGGGCGCCGTGGCGGCGATGGCGGGCATCTACTTCGAGGAACGGTGGATGACCGGCTCGGCGATCGTCGTCCTGATCGCTGGTGCGCTGCTCGGGCTCCTCCCTAGGCGGGATTCTGGGGACCCCGAGCACGCGGAAGATCCCCCCGACGCCGAGCAAGACCCGGGAGCTTGAGCCCCGCCGTAAGCGGCGTCGGCCCTTCGTTACAAAGCTCGTACGTCACATACCCTAGGGAGCGGTTCGTCGGCTTTGGGCAGCTTCCGCGTGGGAGGTGACGATCAATGACGATCAACCGAATTCTGCTGTTGTGTGGCGCCGCCTTCGCGGTGAGCTCATTCACACCTGCTACGGCCCAGGAGCAGACCGACTCTATTCTGGAGATTCGGCTCATCGACGGGTCTACGCTGTACGGCGTCCTGTTGGACGACTCCGAGCACGATGCCGAGACCGCCCACATCCGACTTCTGTCGGGCGATGAGATGCTCATCGCGAGGGCGCGGATCCGAACGATATCCCCCGCCGCGGGCCCCCTCAGAGAAGGCGAATTCTGGAGGGACGATCCGAATCTCACACGCCTCTTCTTCGCCCCCACGGCCCGCACGATGCCCAAGGGAGGGGGCTACATCGCCGCGTACGAGTTGCTATTCCCCTTCGTTGCAGTCGGAGTCTCGGACAACCTCTTGCTTGCCGGTGGTACGCCGATCTTCGGCGACATCATCGACGACCGCGTCGTGTATTTTGCTCCGAAGTTGCGAGTGTTCTCGAGCGAACGGACGGACTCGGCTCTGGGTGGCTTCTTGTTCACCGAGGTCGGCAACGAGTACTCCAACTTCAACGCGGGAGCTCTGTACGGCGTGCTCACCCGCAGCACGTCGGACCGTGCCGTTTCGCTCGGCGTGGGCGCCGCCTATGACGACGACGGCTTTCTGGATGAACCGATCGTCATGCTCGGCGCGGCATTCCGTGTCTCTCGAACGATCAAGCTCATTACGGAGAACTACTTCATTCCCGACGTGAGTCTCATCACCTTCGGTCCCCGCTTCTTCGGCGAACGGCTGAGCGCCGACCTAGGCATTGGACTGTTCATAGAGAACCGTGATGTGTTCACGGTCCCCATCGTGAACTTCGTCTATGTTGGGCAGGCCCGGGCTGATTGCCGCTAGGTTCCCGGACGCATTTATCCTAGCCGCTCGTTTCCCCGAAGGCCGGTGCAGATCGTTCGACACACGCTTCGTATGCAAGTGCATGCGCGTCTTCTGGACTGGATAGAGAGCGGACGGCTCATCCCCGGCGAGCGGTTGCGGGAGGATCGCCTGGCAATGGACTTGGGGGTCAGTCGAACGCCGCTGAGAGAGGCGCTTCTCGTGCTAGAGCAAGACGGACTGCTGGCGTCACAGCCGCATCGCGGATTCATGGTGACGCCGCGTGACGAAGAGCGGGCGCTCGAACTCGATCCGCTGATCGGGGCGCTCGAGGCCCTAGCCGTGCGAAGCGGTCAACCATCTCCCGGCGAACTCGACGAAATGGATCGCCTCGCAGAGCAGATAAGATCGACGGATCCAGCGTCCGAATACCCGCACGGGTTGAGCCAACGTTGGCATGAGATCGTTTCGGGGGCGCACACTAACCGAGCTCTCAACCCGAGTTGCGCCGCCTGAGGCGGCTCGCTCGTCTGCACCGAGGCGTGGAAGGGCCGCCACGAGCCGAGCGTGAGGGGGCTGTTCAGGCGCGCGCTGAGATCCTCCGGGAGTTGCGGCTCAACAGAGCGTCGGCGGCCGCTCGCCGCTTAGAGCGTCATTGGGTGCACAGGCTGGAGAAGGTGATCCCTCAGCAAGAGCTACTGGGGGAAGAGAGCTTGGAGCTGTTCCCCGAGCGCGCGGCGGCGCGTCAGCAGTTCGCCGATCTGGACGTTCCGACCTTTGTGCGTCGTCCGCTGGGAGGGCTCGTCGGCCCGGAGACTGATCCGGTAGAGTAGCCTGCGACGGGCTGGTCGCCCCCCCGATCGGCATCGCCGCTGCACGGTGATCCTCTCGGAAGGACGCTGGTGTCGCTGGTAGTCCCCTTCCGACATGGAGCGGTCTCGCCAGCTCCGCGAGCGTGGAGTATGTGTGTCGATCCCGCCGCCCTCCTGAGAAAGCATCTCGGGTATCCCGGCTTCCGGCCCGGGCAAGAGCAACTCGTGCGCGCGGTGCTCGCGGGTCGGGACGCTCTGGGCATCCTACCAACGGGAGGAGGGAAGAGCGTTTGCTACCAGATTCCGGCGCTCGCGCTCGGAGGACTCACCTTGGTGATCACTCCGCTCGTCTCGCTCATGGAGGACCAGGTCCGGCGTGCCCGTGAGGCGGGGCTGCAGGCCGCCTTCCTTGGGTCCGCACAGGAGGCTTCCGAGCGGAGGTCCATCACCGATGCCGCGCGAACGGGGTGCCTCGACGTGCTCTTCGTGGCGCCGGAGCGCATCACTCTGCCTCCCTTCGTACGGCTGCTGGCCGAGTGTGACGTGCGCTTGCTCGCCGTCGATGAAGCGCATTGCATCAGCCAGTGGGGTCACGACTTTCGGCCCTCGTATCGCTGGATCGGTCGGCTACGCCCCTGGCTCGCGTGTCCGGTGCTGGCGCTCACCGCCACCGCCACCCCGGCGGTGAGAGACGACGTACGCCTCAATCTGCGCATGATCGACCCGGAGCTCGTTGTGCAGTCGTTCGATCGCCCGAACCTCGCATGGCGCGTCGAGTGCTGTGATGCGCGTGAGGACCGGATGCGGCGGCTCCACCGCGTGATTCAAAGCCACCCGGGAACCGCGATCGTCTATGCGGCGACGCGGCGTGGGGTAGAAGAGGCGCGAGACGCCCTCGCCCGTTTCGGGCAGCGGACGGAGGCGTACCATGCCGGACTGAGTGGCCCTGCGCGTACACGCGTGTTGCACTCGTTCCTGGCAAACGACTGCCGGATCGTGGTCGCAACCAACGCCTTTGGCATGGGAATCGACAAGCCCGACGTGCGACTGGTGGCGCACGTGCAACTCCCGACGACCCTGGAGGCGTACTATCAGGAGGCGGGGCGGGCGGGTCGCGACGGTGCGGAAGCCACGTGCGTGGCCTTCTACCACGGAGGTGATCGCCGGATGGGGCTTTTGTTTCTGGACCGGGCCCATCCACCCGCTCGCCTGCTGCGGCGAGTCCATCGAGCGCTGCTACGAAAACGTGACTCGTTCGGGGTGGTCGAGACGACGGCGTGTCGGCTTTCCTCAGATCTGGACGGCAAGCCCTCCCGGGAGGACGTGCCGCTGGTACTCGCGGCTCTGGAGCGAACGGGCGCGATCCGAACGTTGCCTGTGGCGGAGGCCTTACGGACGGGAACGGAAAGGGGGCAGGCAGTGTCTCAGCACGTGCGCCTGGGGGTTCGATCTCGGGCTGACCTGGCCTGGGCGAACGAGTTGAGACGATCTGCACTGCAGAAGCTCGACGCGGTCGAACGGTACGCTCGGGGCCGAAGCTGCCGGCGTGGGGCCCTTCTTGGTTACTTTGGAGAGGCGTCGCCGCCCCAGTGCCGCGCGTGCGACCGCTGCCGTCCCCATTGACCAACCGACTGACAAACCGACTGACAACGAGCTTCCATGGATCGCTATCTCTCTCCGGACCACGTCGCGCTGCAAGAGCGCGTGCGGCGTTTCGGGGAGGACGCGATCGCTCCGGTGGCCCGAGAACTCGACGAGACCGCGGACTTCCCCTGGGAGAACGCGAAGCTCATGGCGGAGATGGGGCTCTTCGGAGTGCCGGTTCCCAAGGAGCTCGGTGGCATGGGACTCGACTACTTGAGCTACATCCTCGTTGTGGAGGAGTTGGCCAAGTTCGACGCGAGTCATTCGATCACGGTGTCGGCGCACACCACGCTCGGCATGTCGCCGATCTTGGAATTCGGCACCGAAGACCAGAAGCGAGAATTCGTTCCCCCTCTGGCGAGTGGGGACGTGCTCGGAGGCTTCGGACTCACGGAGGCCGGCGCCGGGTCGGATTCCGGCGGTACCCGGACGCGGGCGGTGCGAGAGGCCGGCGGTTACCGCTTGAACGGGTCCAAGATTTTCATAACCCATGCGGGCGTCGGCGAGATTTTTGTCGCGACCGCAGTGACGGACCCGGAGAAGGGCCGCCGGGGCATCTCCAGCTTCATCGTCTGTAAGCCGACGGTGGACCTCGGGCGCTCGCAGGCCGTAGGGTGGGGTCATCGGCCGGACCTTCCTTTTTCAGAAGGTGTGAGCGCCGGCGAGAAAGAGGACAAGATGGGGTGGCGGGCCTCCGATACGCGTGAACTGCTCTTCCAGGACGTCCTCGTTCCCGAGAAGCAGCGCCTGGGCGACGAAGGCTTCGGCTTCATCAACTTCATGAAGACGCTCGACGCAGGACGCATCGGGATCGGGGCGCTGAGCCTCGGCTTGGCCGACGGCGCGTTTCGCACCGCCCTACGGTACGTGAATCAACGCGAGCAGTTCGGACGTAAGGTGTGGGACTTCCAGCAAGTGCAGTTCCGACTCTCCGACATGGCGACGGAGATCGAGGCGGGCAGGCACCTCGTCTACCATGCTGCCTGGCTGAAGGATCGCGGCGCGCCGTTCTCGAAACAGGCCGCCATGGCCAAGCTGTACTGTTCCGAGCTCGCCATGCGCGCTACGCTGGGCGCGATCCAGGTCATGGGCGGAGCAGGATATACCAGCGACTACCCCGTTGAGCGCATGATGCGCGATGCCAAGATCTGCGAGATCGGCGAGGGGACCAGTGAGATTCAACGGTTGGTCATCGGTCGGCACATTGTGGCCGAGCTGATGACGGACCCGATCAATGAGTTGTCCCGGACGAGCTCACGAGAGCCTGTCGGGGCAGAAACCAACTAAAGAGTCGACCCGCTGCGGTAGGGGGCTGGCGCCGTCCGGAACGAGCCCGGGGACGCCGACCTCACCGCGCCCGGGACGCCGGAGGCCGGACGGTCGCCGAACTCGTTCGCCCATTTCCAAGGGCGTGAGAGTGCGGGACGTGGACGGGCCCGGTACGGGAGACGCGGTTCGAACGACACAAACGGAGTTTTTTTTGAGGAGAGAAATCCTCGTGAGCGCGACACCCCAGGAATCATGGGTGGCGCTCCTTGAAGACCAAGAGTTGGTCCAGGTCATGCTGGACCGGCCCGACCAAGGCCGAACGCTCGGCAACATTTTTCTTGGACGCGTGGAGGCGGTGCTTCCAGGCATTCAGGCCGCGTTCGTCGACATCGGACATGAGAAAGCCGGCTTTCTCCATGTCTCCGATCTCAACTACGGAGATGACGACGAGGCGGATGCCGAAAACGGCGACGGTAATGGAGGTAAGGGTGGCCGCGGACGCGGTCGCCGACGCCCCAAGAAGTACCCTCCCATCCAGGAGAATCTGCAAAAGGGCCAGACCCTCCTGGTCCAGGTCACCAAGGAACCGATCAGCAGCAAAGGATCACGCCTGACGGCGCAGGTCTCGCTGCCGGGCCGATTCATGGTCTACATGCCCCACACGTCGCACGTGGGCGTGAGCCGAAAGATCGAGGGACGCGATCAGCGCTCGAAGCTGCGAAAAATGGCCAAACAGATCGTGAAGCCGGGCAGCGGCGGAATGATCGTGCGCACGGTCGGCGAAGAGGTGACCAAGAAGAAGCTCAGCAGCGAGTACCGTCTGCTGAGCGAGAGTTGGGCCAAGATTCAGCAGCGTAGCAACTCGAGGAAGGCGCCGGCCGTGGTGCACCAGGAGGCGCAGCTGATCGGCGGCGTCATCCGGGACCTGTTCAGCGACAAGTTCGATGCGGTTCGCATCGACTCCAAGGCGATCCACAACGAAGTGCTGGAGTACGTGAAGAGCGTCGACCCAGAGCTTCAGGATCGTATCCACCTACACACGGGTGAGGAGCCGCTCTTCGACGAATACGGCGTCGAGGAGGCGCTGCAGCGCACGTTCCAGCGGAGGGTGAACCTCAAGTCGGGCGGTCACATCGTGATCGAGCCGACCGAGGCGCTCGTCACCATCGACGTGAACACGGGCCGCTTCACTGGGAAGGGAAAGAAGGATCCCGATCAGACGATCCTTCAAACGAATCTAGAGGCCGCGGTCGAGGTCGCGAAGCAGCTTCGGCTGCGGGACGTCGGTGGCATCATCGTCATCGACTTCATCGACATGGACATACAGGACCACCGAGACAAGGTTCTCAACGAGCTGCGCAGTCACCTGGGCCGAGACCGGGCGCGCACCAAGACGTTCGGGGTATCCGACCTCGGCTTGGTCGAAATGACTCGTCAGCGAGTCCGGCCCTCGCTCTTCCAGTCCCTCACGTCGGAGTGCACGCTCTGCGGGGGCCTGGGTCGGGTCTATACGCCGGCAACCGTGGTTCGTCGCATCGAACGGTCCCTGCGCCGAGCGGCCTCCTCGAAGCAGGAGAAGCGCATCGTGGTGCGGGTACATCCAGAAGTGGCGTTGCGGGTCATCGAGGAGGAACCCGGGCTCTTGAAGAGACTGCGCAACCGGACGCGCTTGCAGTTGGATCTGAGGGACGACCCACTCATGCGGCTCGACGAGTTCCGATTGCTCTCTGGCCCCGCCGAGACCGACGTCACGAGTAAGTACGTAGCGCCCTAGCCCGCGGGCCGAGCGCGTGTGTGTTCTCGGACTTTGTCCCTGAAGCATTCCCGCGGCGACCTACGCCTTGACCGATTTCTCCATCCGGCCGACATTTGTAGCTCTGCATCAAAGCTGAGAAGGCACTAGGAAGTCGATAATTATGTACGCGGTATTCCAAACTGGTGGCAAACAGTTCCGGGCTGAGCCCGGCGTCCGTCTTCGCATTCCCTCGCTCGATATCGAGCCCGGCGATTCGATCACGTTCGACCATGTGCTTCTCGCCGGTGACGGCGAGGAGAAAATCCTGGTGGGTACGCCCACCGTGGATGGGGCTTCAGTGAAGGCAGAGGTGATCCGTCACGGACGTGCCGACAAGATCATCGTCTTCAAGCGGAAGCGCCGGAAGGGCTACAGGAAGAAGCAAGGCCACCGGCAGAATTTCACGGAGATCCGGATCGAGGAAGTCGCGCTCGCGTAGCGCTTCTCGGTTCAGCTCATATAGACGGGTAGGACTTCATGGCACACAAGAAAGGCGTAGGCTCGAGCCGGAACGGGCGCGACAGCAACGCGCAGCGCCTCGGTGTGAAGCGCTTCGGGGGGCAAGAAGTGACCGCTGGCTCGATTCTCGTGCGTCAGCGCGGCACGCGCATTCACCCCGGGCGGAACGTCGGTCGCGGTAGCGACGACACGCTCTACTCCCGCGTCGACGGGGTTGTGACGTACGAGCGCATGCGCGCCCGGAAGGTCGTATCGGTTTACCCGGCTGAATAGTCTTCCCAGCCGTGATTAGGGGTCCGGCCCCGGTGGCGTAGCTACCGGGCCGGACCTCTGCGCGTTCGCGCATTCAGTGCGAGCGGGACCACCTGCAATCCCCTCTGATCCTCGAGTCGCAACAAGACGGCCGGGAACCCGTAAGGGGGCAGGCGAGATAGAAGGAGGTTGACTATGTATACCCAGAAAAGCATCGAGTCTCGGACTCGAACATATAGATGGTGGCATGCGATGCCACTCCTGATGGCTCCGTTTCTCTTTTGGAACGGTGAGGGCGAAGTAGCAGAGGCGGTGACGGTGTCACCCTCGGTCACGATCGAGGCGCTCGGCACCCGTCTGCCCCTCCACGTGAACGCACGCGTCGAGAAGTGGATGGACCGGTTCCAGACCACAGAGAAGGCGGCGTTCGAGACGCTGCTGAAGCGACGCAGTATCTACGATGAACTCGTGCGCGGGAAGCTGCGCGATCGGGGCATGCCCGAGGAATTGCTCTACCTGGCGATGATGGAGTCCGGGCTGGACTCGCGGGCCGTTTCGAAGGTCTCGGCGGTCGGTCTTTGGCAATTCATGAGCCCTACCGCGGTCCAGTACGGGTTGCGCGTGGACGAGTGGATCGACGAGAGGCGCGATCCTGTGAGGGCGACGGACGCGGCCCTGGACTACATCGAGTGGCTACACAATCGATTTGGCTCTTGGTACCTCGCCGCTGCGGCGTACAACGCCGGGCCGGGGCGGGTCGAACGGGTGCTGAACCGGCACGCCGAGGGGCGGACCGGAGACGAACAAGTCTACTGGGATGTGCTCGATCATCTCCCTCGAGAGACCCGCGAGTATGTGCCGAGGCTCGTGGCCGCCACGATCCTCGCCGAAGATGCTGCGGCGTACGGCTTCGTCGTCGACTTTGCCGATCCTTATGAGTTCGACCGGGCCTTCGTGCCCGGAGGCACCTCGCTCGCAAGAGTGGCCGAGGGCCTCGGATTGGACGAGCGGATATTGCGCGACCTCAACCCCCATCTCCTTCGCCGCGTTACGCCTCCAGGTGAGATGTACGGCGTGAGGGTCCCGGTCGGTGACTCCCGGCAGGTGGTGGCACTCCTGAATCAGGGGCTGCGGGCGAGACGCGCCGACGACTGAGTGTTGCTTAGGCTTCGTCCGTTTCGGCGTCGGTAGCCTGGACCGGGGGAGGGGGCGGCGGAGCGGGCGGGCCCCAGCGGGTCCGCCCCTCCTGCGCGTCCCTGGCCGACGCGATGATCCTCCAGATGACGTCTCGTGTCAGCTCGACGTCGACGTCGAGCT
>Ga0066376_10000903_pt1 | contig 28581 bp, 21 predicted proteins | sample Knorr_S15_td_Bot_FD_77009 | JGI IMG/M metagenome (GOLD analysis project Ga0066376, IMG submission 77009) | Marine microbial communities from Southern Atlantic Ocean transect - Knorr_S15_td_Bottom_ad_5009_LV_A | ecosystem: Environmental > Aquatic > Marine > Oceanic | place: Southern Atlantic... | reverse complement strand
GACCACCGACGAGATGATGAACTCGCGCATCTACTTCGCGAGGACCCAACCGCTCGGGCTCGTCGCGGGCGGACCGATCCCGGCGGAACTCGTCGAGCGGGCCCATGCGGCCGACGAAAGGGCGCGGCGCTTCGCGCGCCAGTGGGAGGATGGGAGTCAGAGCTGCGCCAAGGCAGCGGACATCACCAGCCGGTAGTCTATCAGGCGTACCTGGTAGGGCCTGGGACGGGCCGCATCCTCTCCGCGAGGGCGCGGCTCGTTTCATCGGCGCTCAGTGCCGGATGACCACCTTGCCCATGAAGTCGCCGTTCATGAAGAAGTCGAACGCCTCGACCGCGTCCTCGAAGTCGAACACACGGTCCACGATGGGGCGGATCTGGTGGCCCGCCAGGAATCGGTTCATGGCCTCGAAGTCAGCGCGCGACCCCACCTGAAAACCGGTGACGGAGGCGTTCTTGTTGAAGAGCTCGAAGAACGACACCTGCCCGTTGAAGCCCGTGAGGCCCCCGATGAGCGAGACATGCGCACCGAAGTCCAGTGCCTGCATCGCGCGGGGCAGCGTTTCCCTTCCTCCGACCTCCAAGACGTGCTTGACGCCGCGGCCTCCGGTGAGCTCGAGCACGTCCTCGTGCCACTCGGGGCTGCTCCGGTAGTTCACCGTCCCGACCGCCCCGAGTTCCTCTGCCCGGGCGAGCTTCTCGTCGCTGGACGAGGTGATGATGGGTCGCGCCCCGGCCGCAGCCGCAAACAGCAGCCCGAAGCTCGAGACCCCGCCGGTGCCCTGTAACAGCACGTACTCGTTGGGCTGAAGATCCCCGTACTTGAACAGCGCGTTGTAGGCGGTGAGTCCGGCAGTCGTTAGGGTGGCGGCCTCCTCGTACGTCAGGTGATCGGGGAGGGCCACGAAGCCGTCCGCGTCATCGACGAAGCTCTCCACGAGAACGCCGGGACCGGGTCCACCGCGACGATACGGATTGGCGTCCGGAGGCTGCGGCCCGTCGATCCACGCCTCCGCGAAGAACGTCGTGACCACGCGGTCGCCCACCGCAAAGCGCGTGACACCCTCCCCAATCGCCGTGACCTCACCGGCTCCGTCGGACAGTGGGACCTGCACCTCGTCGCACCGTCCTGCGAGTCGGTACCGGTCCCGACCATTGAACGAGGACGCCCGCATTCTGACCTGGATCTCTCCCAGGGCAGGCGATCGCAAAGGCACCTCTCGCACCCCGACCGTGCAGCGGTCCCCATCGGGATCAGGCACGTAGCGCCACTCGCGGATCGTCTGCGTCTGGGCCGCTATCGCGGGCCCGAGCGGGAGCATCAGTCCGGTGAACATCAGCCCGGCGAACACGAGGGGCGCGGACGGGAGTCGGGCACCGAAGGTCACGCGACCGCTCCTACCCGCCCACCGCAGATTGCACGTGAAAGGTCCACCAGCTGTCCGGCCGCTGGGCGTCGGGCGCGGGGCCGCGCCCACCCGGCTGCATGGCCAGGACCTCGGGCTTCTGCAGCTTCTGTATCCTGGCGGACCAGGACTTGTCGAGGGTCGCGGTCTCAGACACCCGATTCAAGACGACCCGGTACACGACCCCGTCGAGGCGGAGGCGGGCCGGCTCGTCCGAGCCCACCCGTGGACACCAGTACTTCCGCTCTCCGAACGAGCAGCTCAGGAAAAGCTCGCCGTCCGGTGACGCCATGCAGTTCAGGTTCACCGAGTGGGGCCTCAGCCCCATACCGACCTGGATCTGACAAAGCGGCACGTCGTTCGCGAAGCTCCAGTCGGAGACAGGCTCATCATGCCGGTCGCCGAGCAGGACGAATCCGGGTGTGCCTGCACAAGGACAGGTCAACGCCCAGACGCCGCCCCAGCCGGCCAAGCCCAGAGCCAACGCGGCACCAATCCCGAGGGCGACCTTCTTGACGGTGCTCGACCGCCGGGATGAAGTCTCCTGCTCCTCCATGTGTAGCCTCCTCTGGTGTTCGGCACCTACACGGGAAAGATGCGACGCCCACCCTCGATCCGCGAGCAATCCCGAAATGTGCGAGGATCTCGTCGTTGACGCGGCTCATGGCTGCGGGCCGCATCCGCGCTACTTCCTGTCCGCCACCCCAAGCGTCCGACTTCCCGCCCCCCACCCCGCCGAGTTGTGGAAATTCGCCACCATGCCACCCGGCGGGACCAACTCGTCGCATGCCTGCCGGACGTCGTCGCTCAACCGCATGTCGCCCACGGGTAGCAGATCGTCGAGGTGGCCGAGCGTGCGGGGGCCGATGATCGACGCCGTGATGCCTGGTTGGTCTTTCACCCACAGCACAGCGAGCTGGACCGGCGGGATCCCCGCTTCCCTCGCCAGGGCCACGAACCGGTTGCCCACATCGATCCCGGACTCGTTGATCCGCTCGGCGTAGATGCCACCTCGGTATGCTGCCCTCGAGCCATCCGGAAAAGCCGTCGCGTTCGCGTAGCGGCCCGTGAGCACACCCTGGGCGATGGGCGACCAGGGCATGAGCCCCAGACCGTGCTCGAGGCAGAGCGGTACTAACTCATTCTCGATACGCCTGTCGAGCAGGTTATACGGAGGCTGTTCGCAACAGTAGCGCGCGTACCCCCGGCGATCGCTGATGGCCAGAGCCTCCATCACCCTCCAGGCGGGGTGCGTGGAGCAGGCCACATACCGCACCTTGCCGGAACGGACCAGCTCGTCGAGCGCGGCCAGCGTCTCCTCCTGATGGGTATCAGGATCGAAACGGTGGATGAAGTAGAGGTCGATGTAGTCCGTCTGCAGCCGACGCAGCGAGTCCTCGCAAGCCTGCATGATGTGCAGCCGCGAATTGCCACGGTCGTTGGGTCCGGGACCAGTCGGCGGAAACACTTTCGTGGTCAGCACCACTTGCTCGCGCAGCCCGCTGCTTTTCAGAGCCCGACCGATGATGCGTTCGGCCTCCCCCTTTCCGTAGCTGTCACCGGTGTCGATCAGATTGATTCCGGCGTCGACCGCGCGCTCGATGATCTGCTTCGCTTCGGCCTCGGGCGTGGGGTCGGCGAAGTTGGCGGTGCCCAACGCCAACGTGGATACCCGCACACCAGTTCGGCCGAGTACTCTGTATTCCATGGATGGATTCCTTAGTCGGCATTCGGGCCGCCCAGCAGGGCGGTGATGCGCTCGGCCTCGTCTCTCCGGTCGGGGTCCAGATCGATCTGAAATCTGCGCATCTCCAACAAGAAGCGGTCATCTGGGGCCAGGGGTTCGCCCCTGTCGAGGAGGCCCGCGACGGTCCGGTCGAAGTAGCCACCCCAGTCTGGCTGTCGCCCGTCCGCGTCCTTGAAGCCGTACTCCTTGGCCAAGGTCCACGACGCCCAGACCCTCCCGGATTTGGTACGGACGTCCGGGTCCGCGGCCAGCGCTGCCACGGCCCGACCGACGAAGGCCGGTGACTCCGACTCGGCGAAGTATGGATCCTTCTCCACTCCGTCGCGCCAGTTGGCCTCGGTGACCCCGAAGTGGTTGAGCACCGCCTCGGAGCGGAGGAACCCGGGGGTGACCGCGAGCGCTGTGATCTCGTGGGACCGCAGATCCCAGGACATGCCATACGCGAGGCGGATCACTCCCACCTTGACCAGATCGTAGAACAAGTTGCCGCGATAGCCTAGGAAGTCCCCGTCCGTGATCTCCACGATCAACCCCCGATCGCCCTCGATCATGAGCGGGACGCCGTGCCGGCTGGTGATGATGTGCGTATGCACCGCCTGCCCGAGCATGGCCAGGCCCTTCTCGCTCGAGAGCTTCCAGAACGGTTCGCCCCACTCGGTGAGCGCGTCGCCCCCCCACACGTCGTTGACGAGCACGTCGAGACGACCCTCGGCCTGGGTCACTCGGGCGAAGAGGGCCTCGACTTGCTCCTCGACGCTGTGGTCGACCTGCACCCACACGCCTCTGCCGCCCAGCTCGCTGACGAGCTCGGCGGTTTCCTCGATCGTCTCCGTGCGACCTTCCGTGGCAGGTTGTCCACGCACACTCCGCCCCGTGCAGTAGACGGTGGCGCCAGCCTCGCCCAGCATGGTCGCGATGCCGCGCCCGGCGCCGCGAGTGGCCCCCGCGACCACGGCGACCCGTCCCTCCAGGTCCTTCATATCGGCATCCTCTCTCTCAGGCCGCCGTCCTCCGGGTCAGCCGCCTGCCACCATCTCCGAGTGTACCTCAGGAAAACACGAGTAGACCGTCCGCTCTGGGCCTCCAGTCCGTCATCGTTGGACCGGCACCCCAGTAGAGCGTGGGGTTGTAGAGGAAGATCCAAGGGGCGTCGTCACGGATGATCGAGTAGATGCGCCGATAGATGGCCTGGCGATCCGTATCGGAGACGGTCGCCTGCGCTTCTTCGATCAGGCCATCGACCTCTTCGTTTTCGTACCCCTCCCACCAGGGGCCCCGGAGCCCGGAGTGGATCTTCTCCCTCAGGACTCGATAGGTGCTGCGTGGACTGGAGTCGAAGCCGGCCGCATCGTTGATCCTCTTCTCGCGGACCATCTGCGAATAACCCGACCGGTCCTCGTGCTCGACGACGTTCACCGTGATCCCGACCTCGCCGTACTGCTCCACCATCATTCGTGCCAGCTCGGGCATCTCGTCGGGCATGACCTGGGGGATGTCGAAGGTCAGCGTGAGCCCATCCGAATAGCCCGCTTCGGCCAAGAGGCTCCGCGCCCTGTCAGGGTCGTAGGTGTAGGGAGGCGTCTCGGGGTCGTATCCGAAGTGATTCGGGGGTAAATATCCACTCAGCGGCTTAGCAGCGCCGTGCGTGATTTCCTCGATGATGGCATCGACGTCAAGCGCATGGTTCAAGGCCTGCCGCACCCGACGGTCGCGACCCGGCCCCTCGAGGGCGTTGACCATGAAGATTATGGCCAGTCCGCCGTCCCGCTCGTGAGCCAGGGCTCCACCGTCCTCGACGATCCGATCTCGACCCCCGATTCCGATACCGGCCGCGATATCGGCCCTACCGTCTAGCACCGCGTTCACTCTTCGCTCGGGGTCGGCTTCAGCGAGCCAGTGGATCTCGTCGTACTCCGTAGTTCCGCCCCAATAGTCGTCATGTGCGGCGACGACAACCCGAGTATCGCCCAGCTCGACGACCCGGTACGGACCACTGCCGACGTAGGCTTTGGGCAATCGGTCGAGTTCGCTCACTGGGCTGATCGGCATGTCGACCACGAGGTCGAGCAAATCTGCCATCGGCTCCTCGGTGACGATCCTCACCACCATGTCGTCGGGCGCCGATATCTCCGCGGTTCCGAGGTAGCTGATGTACACGCCCTGGGTTCCGAACGCACCGCCGATCGAGGGGTCGAGGACCCGGCCCAGGGTAGCGACTACGTCGGCGGCGTTCATGACGTCGCCGTTGTGAAACGTCACGCCTTCACGCAAGTGGAAGGTCCAGCTTCGCGCGTCCTCCGAGAGGTCCCATTGCTCGGCCAGAGCGGGCTGATATCGACCCTGCGCGTCCAACTTCACCAGGGCCTCGTAGATGGCACTCTTGATGCTCCGTGGGCCGAGCGCGTCGCTCACGATATGGGGATCTCCGATGCTCACAGAGGATTGAACGACGGTCAGAACAGACTGCCTGTCGGCTGCGGGAGGGGTTCCGCAACCCGAGACGAGGGCGGTCGCGAAGACTGCAGCGAGGACAGCACAACGGTAGCGCGGGCTCACGCTCCGGGGCACCGGTCGAGGCCCTCTCGCCATCCTCTCACTCCGCCGTGGCGCGACTTCACCATCGCATGCGGGCGAGCAGCTCCGCATCCGCCGGAAGCTTGCTGTCCCCGGCGCGACGTCCGTTGAGCTGAAGAAAGTACGCCAAGACCGCCGCATACTCTTCACCGGAGAGACTCCCGGGCCGATCCTGGGGCATGGTCGTGCTGATGTGCTCGAACAGGTGTCCGATCGGGTCTGCCATCCACGTAAGCTCGAAGATCGGACCGCGGAACTCGTTCCCGCCGTGACAGGCCGAGCAGACCTTCGAGAACACGCTCTGGCCTCGCTGCGCTTGCTCAACGGTGAAGACCGCCGGTGTCGGCTGGGCGAATGCGATCTCTGCCGACCCCGTTGAAGCCTCCGCGGGACCGGGCGTGGTCGGCGGCGCCGAAGCGCACCCAGCTACCTCCCCCAGGAGGAGGAGGAGTGTGGTGGCCTTGGCGAGCCGCACCCGGTCGATCAGAACCTCGAGGCTTGGATGATGATGTCGGCGCGCGCCCACACCCGGTCGAACGCCGCCTTGGCCGCATCGGCCTCCGAGATCTTGCCCTGTGCCCTCAAGGCCTGCTCAAGACCGAAGTATGACCAGCCGTTGTTGGGGTGCTGCTCTAGAGCGCCGGTGTAGATGCGTTCGGCGTCGGCATGCCGGCCGGCCTCGAGTAGGGCGGCACCGAGCCAGTGCCGCGCCGAGAAATTGAGCGCCTCGGGCTCGGCATATTCGAGACCGTCGTGGGTCTCCACGGCCTGCTCCAACACGGCGATTGCGTCGCCTAGTTTGCCCTCGGAGCGAAGGATCTCGCCCCGCAGGATGTTACCGGTGATGCTGAGCAGGTCGCTGCCACGGTTGCCCCGTTCCGTGACGCTGTCCGGCAGGGTGCTCGCCTTTTCGTCTACGCTCGCCAGGTAGGCCGCCGCGCTGTCGGGCGAGCCGGTACGCAGGTGGGCGTATCCCCGCGCGAACTCCCATAGCCCGCGTCGCAGCGGCCGCTCAGGAGCCTCGGTCAACTCGAGCACTCTCCTGAAGTCGCCAAAGCGGAACAACACCAGCGCCTGGTAGAACTGACCGCCGTTCACCTGACGCGCGTACTCCTCGGCCGCCGCGCGTGAGACCTGGCCCTGGCCGTCCATAGACCCCGCGAAGAAGAGCATGTGGAGGTTGTGGGTGCCGCCGTACGAGACCCCCTCGCCGTAGGCGGTCCGATCATCGGAACGCCAAGCCATCGCGTTCGAGCGCACCGCCTTCCCCCATCGCCCGATCACATTGTAGGTGTGTGACGGCATGTGGTTGAGATGGCTCGACCCCGGCACCGCGGTCATGAGGAGGTCCGCGCACGCCTCCGCCTTATACGCCACCTCGGTTGCCTCGGTCGCGTGGATGTAGAGGTGGCACGCCCCGGGGTGGTTGATGTCCTTGTCGAGGACGCGCTCGAGCACCGAGTGGAAGCTCTGGACGTACGGGTCGGACGCCTCGTAGCGCGCCCTCTGCGTATTCAGGAGCATCAAGGACTCCGCATACAGCGTGCCTACATCCACGTCCTCCGGATACAACGAGTAGACCTCCGACATCGCGCGAGTGTAGGCGCTGTCCAGTGCCGCTCGCGTATCGGGATCGTGCTCCGGAGCGTAGCGAATCGACATCGCCCGAATGAGGGCCTTTTCCATGGGGTCGTCGGTCTGTTCGATCAGCGAGAGCGCGCGTTGGGCGGCCTCGTAGGCGGGGCCAGCATTGGCGTTGGTCAGCCGGCCGTTCAGAAAGGGACCGCGGGCCTTCGCCTCACCCCAGAAGCACACAGCACAGTTCGGATCCTGGCGTTGAGCCTCTTCGAACGACCGGATCGCTACGGGAAGCGTAAAGGCGTACACCATCTGCATGCCCTGATCGAAGTACGCCTGCGCGAGCGGTGCGTTGGTGTCGATTGTTCTGGTGTATTCGCCGGTTACCGCGTCCAGCAGCGGGAAGGCTGGCGCTGGAGCCCCCTGGGCGGCCGCGTCGCCGGCTGCCACGAATAGCGACGTGACGAGCGTCAGCGCCGAAACGAGCAAGGGCACAGCGGGCGGGCGGCGGGCAGTGTTCTCCGTGCGCTCCATCATTCCTCCAGTGATGACTTGTGAACCGGACGGCGCCCCGGGCGAGAGGAACTCTCGCGACGAATCTGCCGTCCATGACTGCTCAGAGCTTATGGGTGCTCGTCGGCCCCGGTCAATCGGGATGGCTCCATCTCCGTCCGCTCGCCGAGTATGATCACCCCCGCGAGGCTATCCGCGTCGGGCTGGAGTTCGTCACCCCCCGCCGGCATCTCGCCTACCGCGAGCATGTACGCAATGACATCGATGTACTCCTGCTCGGTCATCGACTCCGGATTGTCTTCCGGCATCGTCGCTCGAGTGAATTCGAATAAGGTGGCGAGCGATCTTCCCTGCCAGACGCGAAGGAACCTCGCGCGCGCCAGCGGTGGGGTCGAGCGCATATCGGGGTCGTCTGGAGCGCCGTTCAATCTGTAGCCATGACACGTGCCACAAGCGCCCTCGTACACCGCCTTGCCCCGGTTCGCCTGTGCCTCGGTGAATACGCCGTCCCAGACCGAGACCATGGGACTGGCTTCGTCAAATCCCTCCAGCGCCGATGCTACTTCCTCGGTGGTCACACCGCGGGAGCCGTTCGCCCACTGGTCGCGAACGTAGGTCGCCAGAGAAGAAAGCTCCTCTGCTGTCAGGCCGGGGAATGGAGGCATGCGCCCCCGGCCCCGGCGGATGCTGCGGACGACCCGGACGGGATCCTGAAGTTGGTCACTGCCGCTCAAGGCTGGAAACGTTGGCGGATCGCCCGCGCCCGAGTCCTTGTGGCAAAGCGCGCACTTCTCCTGATAGAGCTGCTGGCCCTGCTCCAACAGGTCCGTGTCGCTCCGCTGCTGTGCAACGGCCGCCGGGGCAATGAGGCAGGCCAGAGCCGGGGCGCCGACCACGAGCCTCAAGGTCAAAGCGACGGCTCCTCCACGGCATGCGTGCCGGCGATGTAGCCGTGCACGTGACCCTTCCCCAGGCCGTGCTTGTTGAACCCTCCCACAGCCTCACCTCCCGCATAGAGACCGGGAATCACCTGACCCTGCATGTCCACGACCTGCTGGCGGCCGTTCACGCGTAGGCCACCATAGGAATCGTGCCAAATCACCATGATCGAGAGCGCGTAGAAGGGCGCGGTCCCGATGCGATTCATGGGCGCATCCACTTCGCGCTCGAATTCGGGGTCGGCGCCTGATTCCACATAACCGTTCCAGGTAGCCACCGTCTCGGACAGGTACCTCAGCGGCACGCGCTGAAACTCATTGCCCGCACGGATCTGCTCGGCCAGGCCCTCGATGGTATCGGCTTGGAAGAAGTAGCCGTTGTCGGACACGTAGGGGTAGCGCAGCTCCCACCCGTTGCGATCCACCGCGTCCTGATCGAAGACCGCCCAGATCGGCCCCGAGAAGTAGTCGGGGGGCTCCGACCCCTCGTTCAGCGCCAGGGCGGCATGCACGCCGTGGTCGTAGTTGTACATCTCCCGCACCCACTCTTTGCGGCAATTGCGCCAGTCGACCGGGGTGTGATCGAGCCCTCGCCCCGGCGCGCCCCGGTCGCCCGGGTAAGCGCTCGGTCCGGGCCTCGCGGGAAGACGGACCTCGTTGAAGAAGCGCTTCCCGACCTGGTTCACAGCGATGAACTCTTCAAAGCCCGACCTGCCGACATTGAACCCGGCGGAGCCGCGGAAACCGAAAGTCGGGTGGCCGGGCATCATGCCGGTATACGCATCCCGGGTACCGAGACGCGTCGAGATGTGGAACGTTGTGAAATACGAGAGATTTTGCTGCATCCCCGCCAGGTTCGCGCCGATCCTCAGGCCGGCGATGAGCGCGGATCCGTCCTGACCTCCAGACCCCAGCAGGGCCCGACCACTCGTCGGGAAGCAGGGGTCGCGCAAGGCCGGGTAGAACATGCTGCGGACCTCGGGGTTTCCCGCATGACCGCCGCTGGCCAGGATGACCGCTTTGCGGGCCCTGATGTTCACGGTCTCCCGCCGCTCGTCGATGTTGCCGTCCTGCCAAAGGCTCTCGAGGAGCTCGCCGGTCTCGGGGTGCTGCCGTGGCGAATAGTGTGCTTTGATCCCCAAAACCCTGCCCGCAACAGGCTGCTCGCGAACGATCTCGTCGAAACGCCGGTGCAGCAGGAACTCGACGCCCTTCTCGCGGGCCGAAAACTCCAGCGACCGCGAGAGCGCGGCGCCGTTGGCTACGGCGTTGGGACCGACCATGCGGCTCGCGTTGTTCATGCGCACGGGCGCGAACGCACTCGAGCGCTCACGATCGGCTACGCCCGCGTCCTCCGCCGTGATGGTTCCCGCCTTGATGTCCGTCACGTCGCCCAGCATGAGGAAGCAGGTCGCCAAGCGCGCGCGCGACAGCCCTCCGCCACCATGCGTGCCGGCGACCCTCGAGAAGCGCACGTAGTTGTCGATGAGGAACTGCCGGGTCGCCGGACAATTCTCGGCCCAAGTGCGCGCCAGTTCCCGCTCGTTGTACCGATACGGAGCCTGACCCTTGGGGTCGACGACCGACCAGTCGGTGAGGTCCGTGAAAAGGAGCTCGACGTCGTCGTCCAACTCCTCCGGGTCCTCGATGGGATCGACCGTGATGAACCCCTCCCGGTCGCTCTCGCCCCTTATGTCTCTCTGCTGGACTGGGTCGCCTCCGCCGAGCGACATCCGGGCCGCGCTGTGCAGCATCCGGCCGCCGAGGTCGAAGTTCTGATCGACCACCAGCACGCTGGCCCCGAGATCCACCGCGCGAATGGCGGCAGTCAGGCCTGCGCACCCGCCTCCCGCGATGACCACGTCCGCCTCATAGTGCCAGACGGTTTGTTGGGGGCCGCTGGCCGGGACCTGCGCCTGGGCCTCGGCTGACTTCAAGAGAGCTCCGGAACCCAGCCCGGCAGCAACGCCGGTCTTGACGAAGTCTCGCCTATTCAGCGGCTTCTTGTTCTCGATCGTTGGCTCATTCGACGGACGGTTGTCCTTCGTTGGCATGTCTTGTCCTCCGTGGATTCTTCGAGAACGCGCGCCCGAGGGGCTTGGGAACTCGAGTCATCGCGGCAGTGGGCATCGTGACATGTCAGGCCCGTACACGCCAGAGATCGTGGCTCACGCCCCCATGAGCACGAGCAGGATCGACAGCGTCACGACCGATGCGGCGGACGCCACGACGACCGTGCCGGCCGCCACGTCCGATGCCGTCTCGTAGCGGGCGCCGAAGAGGTAAACCATCGCGCCGCTCGGCATGCCCGCCATGACGACCACGACCGGAGCCCACGGGGCGCCCAAACCCAGGATCGGAACCGCGATCACCCAGGCGAGGATCGGGTGTAGGATCAGCTTGAACACCGCCAAGGCGGCCGCCGGTCCGATCTGGCCCGTGAGCCGATAACCGGCCAAGGAGGCGCCGAGGGCAATCAACGCGCAGGGACTCGCGATCGTCGCCATCAGCCCAGCGAGCACATCGACGGGACCCGGTAGCACCACCCCTGTCACGTTCGCCGCGACTCCCAGCAGGATGCCCAGGATGATCGGGTTGGCCAGGATCTCCACGAGCAGCCTGGACACACGGAAGGAGGTATCCTCACCACTGCGGCGCTTGCCGGCCTCCATCAGCGCGACCGTGACCGGAAGGAGGGTGGCCGAGTGAAACGTTATGATCAGAAATATGGGGAGCGTCGCTTCGGGCCCGAATGCGCTGACAAGGAGCGGAATCCCCAGCAGCACCGTATTCGAGAAGCCTGCACCCAGGCCGTAGATCGCCTGCTCTTTGAGAGGTCGACGGAATACGAACCGGGCCGAAGCCATACCGGCAGCATAGGTTGCGAAAGCGCTGCCGAAGTATGCGAGCAGGAAGCTCCACTCGATCTGCTCCGGGAAGTCGATCGCCGAGATCCGATAGAAGAGCATGATCGGAATCGCGGCGTTGAAAACGAAGAGCACGAGCCGCTTCGCGCCAACCTGGCCGAAAGCTCCCATACGAACCGCCAAGAACCCCAGCGCCATGACACCGAAGACTGGTGCGATCGTGCCTGCGAGTAGGGCCATTGGAACGGTTGCAGCGAGGGACGATGGGCTTCTGCGCGGGAGCGGCACGTGAGGTCTGTCGCACCGATGACCGACCTACGAGGTTCGGCGTCGCCAGGGGCCGAGGAACGTAGCCTCCCCTGGAAAACCGGCGCTATCCGAGCAGCCAAAGGGACACCAGCGTGATCACCACGCAACCGATCAGATTCAGTACGAACCCCTCACGGGCCATCTGCCGCGTGGTGATCAACCCCGTGCCGTAGACGAAGGCGTTGGAGGCGGTGGCAACCGGGAGCATGAACGCCCAGTTGAGACCCAGCGTCGCGGGGACCATGATCAGCCACGGATCGATGCCCGCGGCGACGCCGGTGCCGGCCAGGACAGGCATCATCACGTTCGCCACCGCGGTGTTGCTGGTGATCTCGGTGATGAACGTCGCGAACAGAGCGACCAAACCGATCATCGCCCACAACGGTAGGTTGGTCAGCGGAAGCAGCGCATTCCCCAGGAGCCGACCCAGGCCGGGCACTTGGAAGGCCTGGCCGATGGCCATGCCGCCACCGATCATGATGAACACCCCCCAGGGAATCTGAGCCGCGCCTTCCCACGTGAGAAGTGCACCTTCCTGGTCGCCGCCCCGAGGGATGAGGAACATCGCGACGACCGAGGCGATGGCGACGCTGCTGTCCCCCGCCGTGCCGGAGACGCCGAGCAGCCCCGCCCATCCACCGAAAGGATCGCTGCGCGTAACCCACGCGACGGCCGTGATCGCGAAGACCATGACCACGCGTCGTTCGTCGGATCGCCACGGTCCGAGTCGAGGCAGCTCCGCGCTTCCCAGATCGCTTGTTCTGCGGGTAAGCCACACCGCCGTGAGCGGAAGCATGACCGCCACGAGCGGCACGCCGATGCGCATCCACTCAGCGAAGCTGACATCGGTGCCGGTCGCGAGTTGTTACTCACTCAGGAGGATGAAGTTCGGAGGTGTCCCGATAGGAGTGGCGGTTCCGCCAATGGCTTCGCCATACGCGATCGCCAGAATCAGCGGGACGGAGAGACGACCGCGATCCTCTCCGTAGTAGTCCATTACGGCGAGGGCCACAGGCAGCAGCATGACCACGGTGGCGGTGTTCGAGATCCGCATGCTCATGACCGCGGCGGCCAGCATGAAGCCGAGCACGAGTCTCCCCGCATGCGCGCCGCCCACGATGCTTACCATGCCGAGGGCGAGCCTCCGGTGGGCGCCGCTCAGTTCCAGTGCCATCCCGATCATGGATCCAGCGAGCATGAGCAACACCAACGTGTGCCCGTAGGCGTTCGCGATCGGTCCGTGGGCAACGACGCCGGTCAGTGGAAACGCGGCAAACGGGACGAGCGCGGTCACGGCATGGGGATCGGCTCGAAGACCCACCAGGCCGCGCACAACGCGGTGATGGCGGCTGTCCAACTGGCACCGGGTTCGAGCCCCTGGCTCCTCATCGTGAGGTAGATGACGCCCGCGAGCAGCGGTCCGCCCACCAATGCGGCTCTCTTGAGCTTCATGCCGGTTCGCCCCCCACCTCGACGCGCCGGATGTAGATGGGGCTCGCCCAGGCCATGTGTCCATCGACCTGGACCACGCGCACGAAGTAGGGTGTGACCGCGTCGTCCAATGGCGGCACGGACACCTCCAGCGAGACATCCCGATCCGAGGGGGACTCCGGGTAGCGCCGGATCTCGGCATGGACGTCCAGACCGGGGAACGTGCGACGCACCGCTTCGTCTTCGAGCGATGCCAGATCGACCCGAATCTCACCCACCGGCGAATCGAGCGTCACGGATCCGGACCGCGCGTCTCGTACCCACACGTCGATGCCGTCACGGTCGCCCGTGGTGCGCGACCTGAATCGGATGCGACCGGCGTCTTGCTCGAGGATGCCGTCCGCCGGGGAGTCGAACGCGAACGTCGCAGCCCGGGTGATGTGGTTTCCCTCGACGCGGATCGATCCATCCCAAGTCACGCGCCTGCCACGCCCGCGAATGCGGGAGCCACCCCAGGACAGACGGATGCGCTTCGAGTGACCCAGTCCGGTGAACGCCGCGGGTACGGACTCGGAATGCAGCTCGCGGCCGCGGAAGAGCTGAAGTGCCTCCACCGGCCCCGTGCCGATGCAGCGGGCGCGAAGCGTGATCGGCGCGTTCGTGTCGACGCGCGACCCCATCGGGGCCCCATTGCCGGAAAACCACAGCGCGATCCGCGGTCCCGTCGTGCCATAACAGCGGCGCTCGCGGAGCGCGCCGAAGACGGACCGGCGGGTCAGGCCTTCAGCCAGAACGCAGGTCAGCCCGCCCCCGATTCCGAACTGGCCCGCGCCTGGACCTTCCGCTCCCGGGCGGCCCTTGTGCCCATCGCTGTTGCACATGATGCCTACGACGTATCCCGCGTCGAAGGCATCCCAGAGGAGCCACTCGAACACCCCCCAGCAAGACGCGACCTCGACGAGCGGCCCGAGCTCTTCGTCGAAGAATTCGGGTTTCCTGATGTCCGCGTAGCGACCACCGACGTGAGAAGCGAGCATGACTTTGTCCAGGTCGACGTGCGCCCGGACGCTGCGAAAGAGCTCATCGACCGGGTGGGCCGGCGTTGAGGCATCCGAGGGCACCTCCGGAATCTGCCAGTGGCTCGAGCGGATGATGGGCTGGCCCTCTTCCAGGTAGAAGACGTTCCGATCTCCACCGGCAGGCGAGTTCGCGGACCACTCGTATCCGGGGAACACGACGAACCGCCCTTCCTCGTTGAAGCTCGCCACCACGTCGTTCAGCCGACGCCAATCGGCGTCGGTCATCTGGAAGTCGTTGCCTTGGTGCGACGTGAAATCGAGGAACGCCGCATCCCGTCCGAACGTGAAGTACTCGACCTCGTCGCCCGTTCCGACCGTGGCGTCCGACTGGGCGTGGAGGTCGCCCCAGAAGTGCCTCAGGGTGGGCACATCAGCGGTCACCGACGTCGGATTGCTGTAGAAGGTCTGAGCCTTCCAGCCGACGACCAGCCGACCCGCGCCGGGGTCGTGGACGGTGAGCCAGTGGCCATCGACAGTCCCACGTCCGGGGCCATCCCAGGTTATTTCGCACCCGGCGGGCGCTTCGGTCGGGTTCCCCCACTCGTCTTCGCCGCGGACGTGGAACTCCACGGGAGATCCGCACTCCACTGTCGTCGGCACCACGCAGACGATGCGAACGGGGTCACCCGGCAGGATGGGGAACGAGGGTGACGTCGGGATCCGACGCACCAGCGACGCGTTCGTAGGATCCACCAGGACCCGGAATTCGTGCGCCGATTCCTGGAAGGTCTGCGCGCGGATACCGGCCGAGCCACCAGCGGAGTCCCCGAGCGTAATGACGACCTGGTCGCCGGGAGAAAGGCTGCCGTCGAACACGTCGATGACGATGCACTTCATCCAGGGCCGTTCGTGCGCTTTGGGATCGTAGCGCGCCGAGACCCTCGCCTCACCATCGGTCACCACCGTCGTGTAGCCCGGTCCGCTGGGATCCACGAACTGGGGTGTTTCCCAGTCGCTCGCGAATCGCTGGGCGATCTTGATCGTGCCTCCCTCGTCCACGCCGTAGCCACCGACCGTGAACACCAGTCGCCAGGTGCCGACGTGCCCCGCGCGTACGCTGCCGGACGGCTCGAGCTGGACCGAACCGAGTTTCTCGTCGAGGTCGAGCGTCACGGAACGGGTCGAGGTCGGCCAGCCGCTCGGGTCGAGTAGTCGAGATCGAATCTCGATAGAATCAAGAAATGGTCGGAGGGGAAGCCGCTCGCACGCGTCGAGATGACCCGCGTCGACGTGTTGCTCAGCCCCACCCCCTTGTAGTACAGCTGATCGATCCTCCGCCCATTCCGGTGGGACGGTCCGGGATACTGCTCGGCATCCTGATAGAGACTTCGGAACGCGTCGGTGAAGCCGGCCTCGAGCAGCGCGACCGAGGCGGGACTACTGCCGCCGTCCGTGTGTGGTACCGCGTTGAAATCACCCGCGAACAGCGTCGGCACGACGTCGGACTGCCCGAACCGCGACTGGTGGAAGTCGAAGACCGCGGGGAATTGATCCATGCCGTACCAGTTCGACATCACGTACAGATCCTGTGTTTCACTGATGGCGACCTTCGTTCCGACGTTCTGGAAGGGCGAGTCTCGCTGAACGTGCACCTCGGCGATCGGATAACGGCTCAGGACCGAAATGTTGGCCCCTTGGTTCAGGTAGTCCCAGTCGACCGTGGTCGCGAAGTAGTAGCCCAATTCGGCCGCAATGAAATCGCCGGAAGAATACGTCTCTTGCATCATGATCACGTCGACGCCCTCCTCCCTCAGCATATCGGCGACCGCCACCCTGGAATCCCATCCGTGCTCATCCAGCGTGAAGTGTTTTCCTCCGTGCCAGATGTTCCAAGCGGCGGCCGTCAGGGAAGAGAGGCTCTCGGCGACGACGGCCGGGCCGGGCTCGAAGTGTCCGGAGTAGGAGCTCATCACCTCCTGCGCTGACAGCGTGCGGTCCCATACCGCGAGCTCGTCCATATCGAAGTCGGGCTCGTACAGCCTCTCGCGCTCGGCGAACCTCTCCGCTGCTTCCTGGCTGATCAGCACCTCGCCATCGAGCAACGAGTAGATCTTCATGAGCGGTGCCGCCTCCATGAACTCCATGGCCTGATGGATCGTGTAGGGGTTGGACATCAGGGCGGACTCGGCGCGGCTCACGGGTTCCCAGTCGGCCGCCTCCAACGCGGCCACGAACGCGGGTCCGTCCGCCCCTCGCTGCGCCGCAGCCTCCGCGACCATCTGCTCGAACACCCGGCGGGGATCCACGATGGCCCGTACGAAGTCTTCGGGAGCGAGCTCACGCAGACCGAAGCCGTTGAATGCGTCGACGAAGTCCTGCAGCCCCTGCGCGCCCGCTTCGATAGCCGGGAGGAGATCCGTGGGCGACTCCGCGTCCCGACCGTCCCAACCCACGACGGTCGGTTCCGGGCTCGTGAAGTCGAAGCCGTCCGAGTCGCGCACATGGTACGTCACCCAATTGACGCCATCGTAGAACAACCGGATCTCCGACAACGCGCTGTTGTGGGTCATGGTCAGCTGATGCCACCGGCCGTCGTTCAGGGGCATCCGCATTCCGTTGTCGCGTTCGTAGGTGATCCTCCGTGAGCCGGAGCCCATGGACCACGCCCAGGTGCCCCCGGAAACGTAGAAGACCCATCCCGCGTTTTTCTGAGACGCGAGGCTGTTGTCGGTGAATGCCTTCTTCGACAGAGCAACGAAGCGCCGATCGGCACCTGCATCCGTTCTCAGCCAGAATTGGACCGAGAAGTCGTTCCCGCTTTCGAACGAAGCGAGGTCGGGACCGAGCGTCACGAACGTGGACGCAGACTCCGGTCCGAGACTCAGAGCCTCTCCGTCGAGGCCGTCCACGAAGGAGGGCCGCCCGCTCGCCGCCACCTGTGCAGCCGTGGCCGTAGACGATTCGATGGTCCCATCGAAGCCGAATCGCGCGACGGGCCCAAGACGAGATTGCTGCTCGGCGGTCTGGGGCTCCGCGACCTGTCGCTCGACAGGAGCGCTCGGTGCATGCGCCGCGGTCGCGGGGACGAGAGACGCGAGCATGAGGAGTGCGATCATGCGAGCAAGATGCTCCTCATATGCGGCAGCCGCGAGTCCGGAACAAGTGCGGTTGGCGGCGAGGGCGATGGTCCGCGGCGATGGTCCGCAAGGGGTGGCTCCGGCTTCGGCGCCCCTATACAATCGGTGCCGATGCCTTGGAGACTTGGAGGGCGCTGTGTCAAAGAGTCAGGATCGTGATCTCGGGATGCACCGCGACATCACCCGACGCGACTTCTTCAACGGTATGGGGGTCGCCGTCACCGGCGCGCTCATCACACCCGACTGGCTGTCGGGGCTCGGGGGCAGGCCCCCTGGGGCGAGGGCGGCGAGGCCTCAGGAGTACTACCCGCCGGCCCAGACCGGAATGCGCGGAAGTCACCCCGGTTCGTTCGAGGTCGCCCACGGGCTCCGCGATGGGGACAGGTGGGACAATGTCACCGACACGGGTGAGCACTACGACTGCGTGGTGGTCGGCGGAGGGCTGAGCGGGCTCTCCGCAGCCTATTTCTTCCTGACGTCGGCGGGCCGCGGCGCACGTGTGCTCGTGCTCGACAACCACGACGATTTCGGCGGCCACGCCAAGCGCAACGAGATGACCTACCGCGGCCGCACACTGATGCTGAACGGCGGCACGTCGTACATCGAGTCGGTGGGTCAATACAGCACCGTCTCCAGGACGATGCTCGAGGCGATCGGTATCGACATCGAAAGTGCGACGGCCACCAGCAACGCAACTATGGGCTTCTACCGCTCGCTGGGCCTCGGCAACGCCACGTTCTTCGCGAAAGAGGTGTTCGGCGAGGATCGGCTCGTCATGGGACGAGGGGGATCCAGGAGCCGCGGATGGGCCGAGTGGCTGGCGCAGACCCCGCTCTCTGCGGATGCACGAAGGGACATCGCCCGACTCTACGATGCCGGTGCGAACCCGGACTACATGCCCGGCCTGTCTGACGTGGACAAGAAGGAGCGGCTTGCACGGATCAGCTATCGGGACTTCCTGCTCGATCTCGCTAAGGTGCACCCCGATGTGATCCCGTTCTTCGATGACCGCCCGAAGGGGAGCTTCTGCGTAGGCATCGACGGCTATCCGGCGCTCTACGGATGGGCCCAGGGCTACCCCGGCTTTGCGGGGATGAACCTCGACCCCCTGCCCCGCGTGAGCCCGCTTTCGCACATCGGGGGCGGACAACACGGTCGCGAGAGCGAGTGGAACCACGGAGACGACCTCTACTTTCCGGACGGGAACGCGACGATCGCTCGGCTCCTGGTTCGCGCCATGATTCCCGACGCACTTCCCGGTAATTCGCTGGACGACTCGATGACATCGCGACTGGCATACGACCGGATCGACCGCGATGGCTCGGACGCCCGGGTTCGGCTCAACAGCACGGTCGTGTCGGTCCGGCACCTGGGCGACGCAGAGGCGGCCCGGGAGGTCGAGATCACCTACGTGCGCGATGGCAAGGCCGAGAAGGTGCGGGCGGATCACTGCGTGATGGCCTGCTACAACGGAGTCATCCCGCACCTCGTGCCCGAGATGTCCGATGAGCAGACCGCGGCGCTTATGTATGGCGTCAAGATGCCCATCGTCTACACGAACGTGCTGCTCCGCAATTGGACGGCCTTCACCAATCTGGGCATCTCGCGGGCGACCTCCCCGGGCATGTACCACACCGGGGTCAATCTGGGCCGGTCCGTGCAGTTCGGTGACTACCAACCCTCGAGATCGCCCGACGACCCGATGATTCTGCACATGACCCGGGTGCCTTGCGCTCCGGGACACCCGAAGAAGGAGCAGCATCGAATGGGGCGGCAGGATTTACTGGACGCGAGCTTCGAGACCTTCGAGCGTAACATCCGGGATCAACTCGGTCGAACCCTGGAGGGTGGAGGCTTCGATCCGGCTCGGGACATCGAAGCGATCACGGTGAACCGCTGGCCGCACGGCTACGCGTATAGCTACGACACCTTGAACGACCCGATCGAGTGGGCGCTGTTCGCTCCCGACGATCGGCCCTGCGTAGTCGGGAGCCGGCGATTCGGTCGGATTTCCATCGCCAATTCCGACGCCGCAGCCTCGACGCATACGGACTCCGCCATCGACGAGGCACACCGAGCGGTTCGCGAGCAGCTCGTGGTTCGAAGTCGCGCCCGTCACACGAACCCCGGTAGCGACCTGACCCCATCGAGATAATACCGTGAGCGCGACGCTTCCAAGCGAAGCTCACGTCGTCGTCATCGGGGGAGGCGTGGCGGGCTGCAGCCTGCTCTACCACCTGACGCGGTTGGGATGGAACGACGTCGTCTTGGTGGAGAAGGACGAACTCACCAGCGGCTCGACCTGGCACGCCGCGGGACTCTGCACGCAGTTCATCCCGAGCTACAACCTGATGAAGCTGCTCCAGTACAGCCTCGACCTGTACGGGTCGCTCGAGGCCGAGACCGGCCGGCCGGTCGACTTCCACCGCTGCGGCAGTGTGCGCCTCGCAGAGTCGCAAGATCGCCTCGACGACTTCCACTACCGGAAGGGCATCGCCGACCTGCTGGGGGTCCCGTTCGAGATCGTCTCTCCGGAGCGAGCGCGTGAGCTCTTCCCGCTCATCGATCTGGACGGTGTCATCGGCGCGGCCCACCTCCCGACAGACGGTCACGTCGATCCGAGCGACGTGACTCAAGCGCTCGCGACGGGAGCTCGCTCCGGCGGAGCGGAGATTCACGCGCACACCCCAGTGACGGCGATCGAGCGATCCGGCGGAAGGTGGCTCGTCACGACCTCGAGGGGGGCGATCCGAGCTGACATCGTCGTCAATGCCGCCGGCCAGTGGGCGCGGCAAATCGGCCGTATGGTCGGGGTCGATCTCCCGATCGTGCCGCTCGAGCACCAGTTCCTAGTCACGGAGCCGGTCGAAGAACTCCGGGCCTTCGACGTGGAGCTGCCGGTACTTCGGGACGCATCGGCTTCCTTCTACGTTCGTGAGGAGGGTGGCGGACTGCTCGTCGGACCTTTCGAGCGCGACCCGAAGCCGTGGGCGCTCGAGGGAATCCCCGAAGGCTTTCACAGCCGTCTGCTTCCGCCCGACCTCGACCGGCTCGAATCAGTGCTCGCGGCTGCCGCCGACCGCGTGCCCGCCTTCGCGAACGTCGGGATCAAGCGCGTCATCAACGGCCCCGATGGCTATACGCCGGACGGCAAATGCCTAATGGGGCCGGTACCGGGTCTTCCAGGATTTCACGTTCTGGCCGGCTTCAGCATTTTCGGTATCGTCTTCGGCGGGGGCGCAGGCAAATACGCGGCCGAGTGGATCGTGCAGGGGCAGCCGAGTGACAACATGTGGGAGCTGGATGTTCGTCGCTTCGGCGCGTACGCCAGCTCGGCCACGTACGTGGCGGAACGCGCCAGCGAAGTGTATGAACGCGAATACGCCATCCACTATCCTGAACAGGAGCTCCCTGCCGGGCGACCGCTGAAGACGAGTCCGCTCCATGATCGACTGCTCGCCAAGGGAGCCGTGTTCGGCGCTCGATTCGCGTGGGAGCGACCGCTCTGGTTCTGCACCGAGGGCCCGGCACGGGACGAGTACTCCTTCCACCGCGGAAACTGGCACGCTGCTATGGGGAACGAGTGCCGCGCCGTGCGATCGTCGGTCGGGGTGCTCGATCAAACGAGCTTCGCGAAGTATGAGGTCGCCGGGCCGGGCGCGGAGGGATTTCTCGACCGCCTCTGCGCCAACGCACTTCCGAACTCGATCGGCCGAATGTCGCTGACGCAGATGTGCACGCCGATGGGCGGCATCGAGTGCGACGTCACAGTAACCCGACTCGCGGAGGACCGCTTTTACGTCGTGTCCGCCGCCGCGACCGAGTGCCACGACTTCGAGTGGATCGCACGCCACTTGCCGGGAGACGACAGCGTCGTACTCACGAACGTCACCGACCGGGATGCGGTTCTCACCCTCGCCGGTCCGCGCTCCCGCGACGTTCTCCAGGCGATTACCGAGATCGACTGCTCGCGAAGCGCGTGTCCGTTCTTCCGCTGCCGCGAGCTGTATGCTGGCACGGCTCCCGTGCGGGCGCTCCGCGTCTCTTACGTCGGCGAGCTGGGCTACGAGCTTCACCATGCCATCGAACATCAGACGTATCTATACGATCTCTTGATGGAAGCCGGCGGGCAGTACGGGATTGTCGACTTCGGCTACCGAGCGCTCGACTCCATGCGGCTCGAGAAGGCCTACCGTCTCTGGGGCTACGACATGTCGGCGGACTACACGCCGCTCGAGGCCGGAATGGATCGCTTCGTCAATTTCGACAAGGGCGACTTCATCGGCCGCGACGCGCTGCTGCGTCAACGAGAGCGCGGGCTCGAGCGCGCGCTCGCCTGCCTCGTGGTAGATGCCGGCGATGCCGACCCTCACGGATACGAGCCGATTCTCTCCGGCCGAGAGAGGATCGGCTACGTCGCTTCGGGCGGATACGGGCACACCGTCGAGAAGACGATCGTGCTGGCCTACCTGCCGACCGCGTACCTCGAGCTCGGCACGGAACTCACGGTGGAGATCATCGGCCAGCGCCGTGCGGCGCGGGTCGTGGCGCAGCCGCTCTACGATCCTGAGAACCAGTGCCTGCTCAGCTAGCGGAGAGCCAGTCTCTTGCGGTTGCGGCATTCTCCAGGCCGACAGTAGCGCTACGCCGGGGTGCGACCCCCGGCGTTGACCCCACCCGAGGCGTCGTCTAGCATGCCCCTTCCACGTCCCTTCTGGTCAGGAAACCCAGAAGGTGTAGTCGTAGGCCTGCACATCCTCAATGACCTCGAGCTTTTAGCCGGGATGCCGGGGAGTAGCCCAGATAGCTCATGGCGCGCACACCAGAGCGTAGGTGGTCGGCCACGAGACGGCGCTCCGCGGGGTCCCACGCCGGGTCCACGAACGCGATGGAATGCCGGTAGCGGTGTGTCCCATTTTCGGGGTTCTTCCAAAACCCAATGACTCGCAAGGCGCTCAAGTGATGTCGTCGACTGGATCGTGGCAGAGTGGCCGTTCGGCCCCTACCTCCGCGTCAACTCCAGGAGCAACTCGCCGACTCGCCAATTGTCGATCATGCCCCCGAAACGCTCCGCGCCCGGGCCGGAAGCGAAGAGCGGTATCATCTGAGCCGTGTGATCTCGAGTGGTGTAGGTGGCGCGAAGGCTCACGGTCTGCCCAGCGGTGCGCGCACCCAGGCGGATTTGTACTGCCGATGCCAGGAGCGAGTCGGCCATGAGCTCGAGCTCCGCACGCTTCGGGTCCGGAAGGAGTTCGGCCACTCCCGCCAAGCGCGAACTCGCGATCTCCAGCTCCGCCGCCGTCTCGATCATGTTGACGCTGTCGTTCGCCAGCTGGACTGCCAGTCCCCCTGTCTCGTGATCGGCCAGGACGACGATCAAGGTCTCCGGATGGCTCCGCTGATACTCCAGCCCGACCGCGATCGCCCGATCGAAGTCGAGCATCTCGGCCGTGATCGCCTGCACAGGACCATTGTCGTGACCGCGCCAGTCGGGTTGAGAGCCTTCGACCATGAGGAAGAAACCGTCCTCGTCGTGGTCCAAGACCTCGATGGCGGCCCTCGTCATGTCCGGGAGCCCCGGCGAGCGGCGTGGAGCAGGAAGCATTCCGTCCTCCGCGAACAGCCCGAAGAGACGATCCGTCGAGTCGAGGTCGAGCGCCCTGAGTTCGCTCGCGTCCATGGCCGCGCTATGGGTGCGCAAGAGGCGCCCCACGAGGTCCACGCTGTCCGGCCGGGTCTCATCGCTGAACCAGCGCCGACCGCCCCCGAGCAAAACATCCACTCCGCTCTCGACCAACTGGCGCGCGATCTCGAACTGCATCGCCCGCCGAGGCACGTGGGCTGCGAAAGAAGCCGGCGTCGCGTGTGTCACGCTCGAGGTTGCCACGAGACCGGTCGCCCAACCGCGATCCCTCACCTGCTCCAGCACCGTGGGTACCGATATGGTATCCGAGTCGACCCCGATGGCGCCGTTGTACGTGCGTATGCCGGAGGCATAGGCCGTGGCGCTTGCGGCGCTGTCCGTGATCCTGGTGTTGGACGCGCGTGTGTCCACGAGTCCCAGCACCCGGAACTCGTTGATCGCGAGATCCTCCGAGGCGAATCGCGCCAGCGTCCAATAACTGACTCCGGCGCCATCGGCGATGTAGAGGATGACCTTGCCTGGCGCTTGGGCTCGAGCCGCCAAGGGAAGGATTGCAAGGATTCCGAAGATGGTCAGCAACGGTCTCGACATCTTACCAAACACTCCCGAGGGCGACGCGAACGGCTTCCCCGCTGACACCGCTCGACTCCTTAGACGCGAAGAACGCGATCATCTCAGCCACCTCCTGAGGGGTGGCGACGCGGCCCGGCGGATAAGAGGCGGCGCGTTCCTCCCACACCTGCTCGCTGGTGATGCCACGTTCCTCCGCCTCAGCGCGCGCTGAGCGGTCAGCCATCTCCGTCCGCACCCAACCGGGCAGAACGGCGTTTGCGGTAATACCGTGCGCGCCCGCGTCCAGTGCGACCGCTCGCATCAACCCGATCAATCCGTGCTTGGCCGCCGTGTAGGCGCTGCCCGCGTACTCGGCGACCACGCCCGCGGTCGAACTGGTGTAGACCAAGCGCCCATAGCCACGTTCGACCATCCCCGGCAGCACCAAGCGCGAGAGGTGGGAGGGTCCGTCCAGGTTGATTTGCATCATCTCGGTCCAGACCTGCGGGTCCTGCTCCCAGATCACGCGCTCGTGGGCGGAGCCGAGACCGTGATTGCAAATGAGGACGTTGATCGGCCCCAAGCGCCGCTCGGTTTCCGCCACAGCACGCTGGCAACCTTCGGCCGTGCCTAGATCCGCCACGGTGTATTCCAGACCGAGCGCGGCCAACTCCCCTTCGCTTCGCGAGACGCCCATGACCTGGGCGCCTCGTGCCGCCAGTAGCTCCGCGGTCGCGCGCCCTATGCCTCGGCCTGCCCCCGTGACCAGTGTGACCCGGCCCTCGACTCCTGCCATTCTACGACTCTCCGTGGTATGCCATCGCCTATGCACCACCCTACTCGTCCGCAGCGCTGAATTCAATCCAACGCTAGCAGATCGACTACCCCACACTCTACCTTGGCACCTCCCGCAGCGGGGCCGAGCTACCTATCAGCGCCGGCCCACAGCCTAACCCACGCAGCCCTTGGAGCAACGTCGCTCGATGTCACTTCGCACGACTCCGAACCACCACGCATGGTTCCTCTTGGGCCTCGCGCTCGTCGTCCCCGTCTTCTCCGCGTGTGCCTCGCGTTCAACGACTTGGGAGAATAGAGAGGAAGACGGGTCGTTTCTCATATTCAGGAGACAGTCGCTCATCGGAGAAGAGAATTACACCATCATCTCGAGCGATAGCGCCGTCCTTGTTACGTCCTTACAAGGGGAGAATGAGAGAGGCCGAATAAGCGGAGTTCAAGCGGAGTTACGCCTCAACCTGGACCTGTCTCCTACCTACTATCTCAATCGGCGCCTATCGAACAGCGATACCACGAACATCCTCGAAGTCACCGTAGGTACCAACGAAGTGACGGTTCGGGAAAAAGACAGGGCCGTGGTTACGACGGCTACACCATCGACGTTCTTTCCCTTGCACAGCGACATTCCCGCGGCAATGGAAATGATGCTGTACCACTACTACTTGGAGCGCGGCCTGGAGGCGCTGCCGACGTTGCCCAGAGGTGAGATTTCGATCACCCACAGGGCAACGGACATGGTGCGCATCGGGGGCGAGGACGTCGCTCTCGACCGCTACGTCGTAACCGGTATCAATTGGGGCTACCGCACGATTTGGTTGGATGCATCCAGCAATCTGGTGGCGCTCGTGCAGGCCAACACCCAGATCCGGGAGCTGATTAGGAAGGGGTACGAAGAGGCTCTACCCTTCTTCATTGCCGGCAATGTAGAAGAGCAGATGAGTACCCTCTCCGACTACACCGCGGAGCTCAAAGGGGAGCAACCGGACGTCACTGCGCTGGTAGGCGGGGATCTGGTCGATGGGCGGAGCAGCGTCACCAAGTCCGACATGACCCTGATCATTGCAGATGGACGCCTACGGAGCATTGGCAACCGCTCTGACATCGAGATCCCGGAAGGCGCCAGAGTCATCGATGTCACGGGCAAGACTTTGATGCCCGGCCTATGGGATATGCACGCTCACTCCAATCAGGTGCAGTGGGCCCCGGCCTATCTGGCTGGCGGCATCACGACGATTCGGGACGTCGGCAACGAATTGGAATTCGCAACGGCCTTTCGGGATGCGATCGATCTGCACGGGGCGTTGGGCCCGGATATTCTGCTCGCAGGGATGGTCGATGGCGCGGGCATCACCGGAAACGGGGTCATCCGAGCGACGACTCCTGAGGAAGCTCGCCAAGTAGTGGCCATGTATCACGAACATGGATACAAGCAAATCAAGATCTACACCGCCGTGGAACCGGACGTGGTGCGGGCACTTGCGCACGAAGCACACGCGAGAGGGATGACCGTTACAGGGCACGTGCCACGCGCAGTCGAGAACGCCACAACCGCCGCAGAGAGCGGCATGGATCAATTCAATCACAGAGGTCTGTTCTTGTCTGTACTGTTTCCAGACGAGAAGCGATCAGAATTGGGCAGGTCGTACCTGACCGACGTGAGCAGTGCTCAGATCGATACCGCGATCGACTTCTTGTTGGAACACGAGACGGTATTGGATCCGACGATTTCGTTGGACCTCATCAGGAACCTGCCCTGGGGTACTCCCGTCGAAACCGTGGAGCCAGAGGTCACGAAAATCGCCTACGAACTTTTCGAGGGGAAAAGATTTCTCAGGGGCGTCAGCCCGGATCGCGCGAGAGAAGTCGAGGCAGACGTAAAGAGGGCCATGGAAATCATCGGCGATTTCTACAGAGCCGGAGTACCCATCGTGGCGGGGACGGACAATGTCGTGCCCGTGTACAGTCTGTATCTGGAGATCGAGTCCTACCACCGGCTGGGCGGATTGACGCCGTTCGAAGCGATTCGGACCGCAACCATCATCCCTGCCGAGGCCATGGGATTGGACGCGGAAACGGGTACGCTGGAGATCGGCAAGCAAGCGGACATCGCGATCTTGGATGAGAACCCACTCCTAGACATCGGCAATATCAGAACCGTCTCCGCTGTGATGACGAATGGCCACTACTACGAGAGTGCACCTCTCTGGCGTGCCGCGGATTTTGGGGCAAGCCGCAATTGACGCCGCCCGCCGACGGGGCTGAGCAGGAGGAGAGAGCATCGTGAGTGGCGTTGTTACGTTCGACGGCGCGCCCCCGCCGGGCACGATCAACCTGGGCATCGGGCAGCCTTCCGCCGACCTGTTGCCCGTCGACCTGCTACGCCGCGCCAGCGAGTCGTTTTTCAGTGAGGCGCAGCCGCTGGAACTGAACTACGGTGTTCTGCCCGGAGACGAGCGCTTTCTCGATTCGCTGGGGGGGTATCTGAGCGAAGGATACGACGCCGCCGTCGATCCGGAGTCGCTGTTCGTCACCGCGGGTAGCTCGCAGGCGTTGGACTTCGTATCGACGGTCTACACCGAGTCGGGCGATACCGTATTCGTCGAAGAGCCGAGCTACTTCCTGGCCTTCCAGATCTTTCGCGATCACGGACTGAAGGTGGTCGGCGTGCCGATCGATGACGAAGGCATGCGAGTCGAGGCGCTCGAGGTCCTGCTGAAGCAGCACGACCCCGCTCTCCTCTACGTCATCCCCAGCTACCACAATCCCCGCGGACACTGCATGAGCACCGAGCGCCGTGTCCGGCTCATCGAGCTGAGCCAGCAGCACGGCTTCCTGATCGTGGCCGACGAGGTGTACCAGCTTCTCAACTACTACGACGCGCCGCCCCCCGCGTTCGGTACCATGATCGAGAGCGATACCGTTCTGTCGCTCGGCTCATTTTCGAAGATTCTCGCACCAGGCATGCGGCTTGGCTGGATACAGACGGGGCCCGGGCTGCGCGAGCGGCTGCTCGAGAACGGCTTCGTCAACGGTGGCGGCAGCATCAACCACTACGGCTCGCATATCGTCCGACACGCGATCGATCTCGGCCTGCAACGGGCGCACGTGGCGGATCTGAAGCGCACCTACCGCGGGCGGGTCGAAGCGATGCACGACGCACTTCAATCACAGTTCGGCGAGCTGGCCACGTGGCGGCGACCCGACGGCGGCTACTTCCTCTGGCTGCGCTTCGAGGAAGACGTAGACACCGCACCCCTTCGTGACAGAGCAAGGGAGCTCGAGACGGGGTTTCAGCCCGGGTTCGTTTTCTCCAGCGACGGAAAGCTCGGCAACTTCCTACGCCTGTGTTTTGCCCACTACGACGAAGACGACATCCGCGAGGGCATCGCGCGAATGCGGGCGATGTTCTAGTGAATGATTCGTTTGAACACTTCCAAATCGATGTTCCGTCCACACACGACGGCCACGACTTTCTTCCCCTTGAAGCGGTCTCGGCGTTTGAGCATGCCACCGACCGCCAGGGCACCGGAGCCTTCCACCACCAGGCGATGCTGTTCGAAGAGAAGTCGAATGGATGCCTCGATCTCCGACTCGCTGAGCAGGACGATTTCCGACACGTATCGCTGACACAGCTCTAGGGTGATGCTGTCCAGGTCCACGCCGCCGGCGCAGGTGTCCGCGAGCGTTGCTTGGGTTTCCATCTGGACCATCTCGTTCCTGCGCATCGACTCGTACATCACCGGGGAGTTCTCGGGGGAAACGCCGAAGGACTTCACGTCAGGGTTGTAGGACTTCAACCATCCCGCCGAGCCGGTCAGCAGGCCCCCTGCCCCACAGGCGAAGAGTGCGGCGTCCACATCGGGGAGTTGCTGGGAGATTTCGAACCCGCAGGTGCCTTGTCCGCCAACCACGATGGGGTCGTTATAGGGCGACACATAGATCTTGTCTTCCTCTTCGGCGACGCGCCTGGCCTCCTTCTCCGCACCCCAGGCATCCCCCTCGTGAATCACCAGATCCAAGCCGTGGGCCCTCAGCAGCGCCAAGCGGGATGGTTCGAGATCCTGGCCCACGT
>Ga0066376_10000901_pt1 | contig 28607 bp, 29 predicted proteins | sample Knorr_S15_td_Bot_FD_77009 | JGI IMG/M metagenome (GOLD analysis project Ga0066376, IMG submission 77009) | Marine microbial communities from Southern Atlantic Ocean transect - Knorr_S15_td_Bottom_ad_5009_LV_A | ecosystem: Environmental > Aquatic > Marine > Oceanic | place: Southern Atlantic... | reverse complement strand
GGCCAGAGAGGGCATGCGCCCATGGACACCGTTGAATCCGTGAGAAGCTCCAAGAAAATAAGCGGGCGTCTTGCTGGAACAACCGATGCCGCTCATCTTGGCAACCTGATGGGGATTGATTCCCATCTCATAGAACGCTTTCATGATCTGGCTGGACACGGCATCGTGACCGCACCCGGCGCAGAGTGTAGAGGGTCTTCCCCGATACTCGGAGAGGGCCAGACCCAGACGATTAACCTTTTTGGGTTTGGGGGTACTTGTCGCCATGATTATCCTCTCTCATAGGCCATGATCTGGTCGGTGATCGACCTGGCGTCGATAGGAAGTCCGTCATAGTGGAGAACTTTTTTAATTTTTCCCTGCTCGTCCCTCACCTCCAGGAAGATCAGATCGCCCATTTGCCCATCCCTGTTCTGCTCCACAACGTAGACCCTCTGGCAGCGACTCAAAAATTCCTTGAGGTGATCGGTAAAGGGCAGAGCCCGAATTCTGAAGTAATGGATATCGATCCCGTGCTCCTGGCGAAGCTGCTCCTGACATTCTTCCATGGCAACATCCGTCGACCCATAGGTAATAATTCCGATTTCAGCGCCCTTCGTATATCGGACGATCGGTTCAGGCACAAGCGTCCTTGCGGTGTCATGCTTTTTGGCCAAGCGATCCATGAGGTTTGTATAGTCCTCGGGCCGCTCGGTATACCGAGACTCCTCGTTGTGCCCACTGCCACGCGTAAAATAAGCTGCCAAAGGGTGGTCCGTCCCGGGCAGGGTTCGGTAGGGGATACCATCGCCATCGACATCCTTATAGCGGGCAAAGGTTCCCACACGCTCCAGATCCTCCGCGCTGAGCACTTTTCCCCGGTCCAGAGGTTTTTCGGGATAATCAAACGGATCCGCCATCCAGTTGTTCATGCCCAAATCCAGGTCTGAGGCGACGAATATAGGCTGTTGTAACCGCTCAGCCAGATCGAAGGCGTCTAGCGAGAAATCAAAGCACTCTTTCATGGTGGCTGGGAACAGGACCACATGCTTGGTGTCCCCGTGGGAGAGGTAGTAAAGGGAAACCGTGTCCCCCTGAGAAGTTCTGGTGGGCAAACCGGTGCTGGGCCCAATCCGCTGGACATCAAAAATGACCACGGGAGTTTCAGTGAAGTAGGCTAGCCCGACAAACTCGGCCATCAAAGAGATGCCCGGCCCCGCGGTAGACGTCATACTCCTGGCACCTGCCCATCCGGCACCAATGGCCATACCGATCGCTGCCAGTTCATCTTCAGCCTGCACAACGGCAAAGGTGGCCTTTCCCGTTTCCGGATCCATTCGATAACGCCCCATGTAATCGGACAGGGTTTCCGCCAGGCTGCTGGCCGGCGTGATGGGATACCAGGTCAAAACCGTCACTCCGGCAAACATACTCCCCAGAGCACAGGCGGAATTTCCATCGATGATGATCTTACCCTGGGTCTTTTCCATCCGCTGAATCCGGAAAGGATCGCTCTTGGTGAGGTTCTCAGCAACATATTTTGCGCCCAGGTGAGCAGCCTGAACATTGACATCGATGGCTTTCTTCTTGTTCTTGAACCACCTGGCGATCACCGATTCCACCTCGGCCATTTCAATACCGAAAAGTTCAGCGGCGCTTCCCACGTATACAATATTGGCAATCAACTTGCGGAAGCGGACATCCTTGACCACTTCGCCTGCCAATTCTGAAAAGGGGATTGGATAGTAAATCAGATCATCCCTGATCTTGGACAGATTCAATTTTTCGTCGTAGATGACCACCCGGCCGGCTTCCAGACTCTCGACATCTTCTCTTGCCGTGCCTGGATTCATGGCAATGAGGACATCGATCTCCTTCTTGCGTGCAGCGTGGCCCTCCTTGGAGGCTCGAATGGTGAACCAGGTGGGCAGACCGGCGATATTCGAGGGAAAGAGATTCTTCCCACTGATGGGAACCCCCATTCGGAATATAGCCCTCATCAACACATTGTTTGAGGATTGACTTCCCGAACCATTCACGGTGGCTACCTGGATACTGAAGTCATTGACGATTTCTTGCTTCTTTTTCTCTTTAATATCTTCTCGGGGGCGGGTCTGAGTGCTCACGCTTATCTCCCTCTTCTCACCTGGACCATCTCTAAAATACCAACCTCAGGCATCTTGCTCATCCAATTATATCTTAGCAAAACATGGGATAGGATTCAGAATTTGCAAGCACAACTCTGTGTCTTCGACCTCTAAATGTTAGGGATTCTAAATTCTGGATTCCGGTTAGCTTTAACTCACCTTCTCTGCGATGGACTTGGCTTGAGTAAACAAAAGCAGGTAGTCCGGACCTCCTGCTTTCGAGTCGGTGCCACTCATGTTGAATCCACCGAAAGGATGGACCCCCACAAGGGCTCCGGTACATTTGCGATTGATATAAAGGTTACCCACGTGAAATTCTCTTTTGGCTTGGGCTATTTTTGATGGATTCTGGGTGTAAACGGCTCCTGTCAATCCATATTCGGTATTGTTGGCAACCTGCATGGCCTCATCATAGTCCGCTACTTTGATCACCGCCAAAACGGGTCCGAAGATTTCCTCCTGGGCTATCGTGGCCTGGGGATCAATATCTGCGATGATGGTGGGGGGCACGAAATATCCCTCGGACTTCCCTTCTCCTCCTCCCAACACCAGTCGTCCTTCCGTCTTCCCAACCTGGATGTAGCGCTGAATCGATTCTTGAGCCCTTTGGTTGATGACGGGACCAAAGTTCACCTCAGCCTCCTCCACATTACCCTCTACGATCGTGGCCCGAGTGTTCTCCAGGATCTTCTCCAGGAACTCATCATAAACCGACTCTACGACAATGGCACGAGAACATGCCGAGCATTTCTGACCCTGATAACTAAAGCTGGCAGCCACAACGCCAGCAGCAGCGTCATCCAGGTCCGCCTCACTATCCACCACGATGGCATCCTTGCCACCCATTTCGGCGACGACTCTCTTGATCCAGATTTGGCCCGATTGGTGTTTGGCCGCCAATTCGTTGATTCGCAGACCCACCTCTTTAGAACCGGTGAAAGAGAGAAAGCGGGTCCTGGGGTGTTGGACCAGAGCGTCCCCGATCTCTGCCCCACTCCCCGTCAGGAGATTGACCACACCAGGCGGATAGCCCACTTCCTGGAAAATTTCCATTAATTTGGCTGCGATCGCCGGTGAGTCGCTGGAAGGCTTCATCACCACGGTGTTTCCACTGACCAGGGCCGCAAACGTCATTCCCGCGAGTATGGCTAGAGGAAAGTTCCAGGGGGGGATGATCACACCCACTCCCAAGGGAATGTATTCGAGAGCGGTCTCTTCCGACTCGATTTCGATCAGGGGTTGAGGAACTGCCAAACGAAGCATCTCCCGTGAGTAGAACTCACAAAAATCGATGGCTTCGGCAACATCGGCATCGGCTTCCACCCAGGACTTCCCCACCTCGATCACCATCCAGGCGGCAAGCTCGAAACGCCGTTCTTTCATGATTCGGGACACCTTCAGCATGAGTTCAACCCGCTCTTCTGCAGGCCGCCTGCTCCAGGCAAGAAAGGCACTATCCGCGGCCTTGATGGCCTGCTCAGCAAGCTGGGAAGTTCCCTTCTGGAAAATCCCCACCACCTCTTCCCGGCTTGACGGGTTCAAGGACTCGAATTGCTGTTCACTGCGAATTTTCTCTCCACCGATCACGATGTCATAGGTTCGTCCCAACTGACTGCGCACCTGAGTAACAGCCTCCGACATGGCCTGGCGATTCTCAGGCTTTGCAAAGTCAGTAAAAGACGCGTTCTTAAACGGTTCCACTTTCACGATTCTCTCTTCCTTCCGTTTGGCCCCAACTCCCCAATGTCAGTCTTTGGGGGGATCGTGGGAATCTGAATCACTTGACCCGGATCGAATCACATCCATAAATGCGGAAACGGAGAACACTGCATTTCCGATTCCGGGCCTTCCGTATCCGGAGGGGGCCGCTAGTTTATACTTTTCATGCGTGTCTCTCCAAGTCCGTAGCATCTGCACGTGATACTCGAGAGGAGCACCATCCGGATTTTGCTTCCCCAAAACCGTAAGAGGTTCCGGGCACCAAGTGGTAAAGCGGGGCATGATGCCTTGAGACATGAAAAAGTTCAACCCCTCAGAAGTGGAATCTATGGCCTCCGCAACGGTTCTGAACCCAAACGGTCGAGCCATTTCGATTCCGGCCACAAAGTTCGGGATGACCTGAGAGGGCCCGAAAACGTCAGCGGCATCGAGAATTCGCTGAATCCACTGGTCACGACCGATGTAACCCTCCTTTCCGGGACAGATGATCTCAAAGAGCTTTCGATCCCAAACTTCATAGTTGGGGTGATAAATTTGTACTCCCACATCCTTGAATCGGCGCACTTCTTCCTTGGGCAGGGCCTGCACCACCAATTTCCCGATCCAGCGGCCCGGAAATCGCTTTTCAATCGCCTCCGGATACTGGAGATAAAAATCTACCTCGCTTTTTTGGTTAAGTTTGGAGGTAATGCTCCCTCCGGTGACCGTATAAGCATGGCTATCGGAATCGGTGCTGTTGATAATCTCCAGGGCTTCTATGATTTCTTCAACGGTCTTGACGCCCGTGTAGGGCCGACCGCTCTTCTTCTGCTGACGGTAGTTTCTGTTGATGTCGCAAAATTGGCACTCTTGTTGGCTGCCGAAGTATTGACAGATTCTGAAGACGGTCAGGTAGAGCAAATACCCCCACTCAATGGTCGGAGCGATATCGACGATGGGTTTCCCGTTACCCAAAGTCCGCTGGTAGTATTTCGGAGTTTTTTGAAACTCGACTCCGGCCACCTCCTCCTCTTCTAGCTTCAGGACGGGCTTTCCCTCATCGCTGATAGCGACTTGATAAGGGGAATTCGGATTGAGACGCACGGAAACAATGACACGGCGAAAGTTTCTTTGACCACCCACCAGACAGATTTCCTCAGGCGCACGCAGATTCTCCCGGTTTTTCATTTCCTCGATGGGAACCAGGTCGAAGGAAAAAATGAAATAGGCTTTGGGCTTAAAGCCCGAAGCAACTTTCAGCGCATCTTCCGAAAAGGATATTCCCTTGGTGAGCAGATCCTCTTTAAAAATCGCCTCGGGCGGCAAATCAGGGTATTTCTCAATTAAACTCTCGATCTGCTCCCATTTTTCAGACATCACTTTCACACCCAAGCTCTAGGCTGGTTTTGGCCCACATATTTGACTCCTTGCCATCTCATCCTATAATAGCTTCGATTTTCGGCCAACGGGAGGACCCTATGCCTGCTCAAGGAAAGAAGAAGGACCCAGCTAAAAAAAAGGCTCCGGCCAAAAAGAAAGCTTCGGTCAAAAAGAAGGCCTCGGCTAAAAAGAAGGCTCCGGCCAAGAAAAACGTGGCACCCAAGCAGGAGGTTCCATTCGTGCGGCCCCCTAAAAAAGAATTTACAAGTGGCGTTTATACCCTCTATACCCAGGCCTTGAGCCTTTTAAACCAGAACAAGCATAAGACGGCTCGCAAACAGTTCACTCGACTGATCGAAACGTTTCCCGGCGAGATTCAGGTCATTGCCAGGGCTCAATCGTTTTTGAAAATTTGCGACAGGCATCTGTCAGACCCGAAAAAGGAGTCTGCACCTACGCCTGAAGAAATTTTCAACCAAGGCGTCTTTTACCACAATGACGGCCAGTACGACGAAGCCCTGGGCGACTATTCCCGGGCTTTGAAACTCTCCAAAAAGAACAACGATCACATCTATTACGCCATGGCAGCAACGGAGCTTTCCATGGGTAACGCCGACGATGCTCTGAATCACCTGGAGAAAGCCATCCAGTTGAACGAGGAAAACCGGTTCTTTGCCAACAATGATCCCGACTTTGAACCGTTGGCCACAAATAACCGATTCCGGAATCTCGTTCATCCGGATTAGGCAACCCCGGCCCGGACCATGCATAATCCGGGCTTGACCCGCGCCTTGAATCGACGTGAATCCGCGGTATGAAAAGAAACGCTATGCCCTTGTCTTAGCCGCTGGGGAGAGTAGGCGCTTCAAGTCTACCACACCCAAGGTCGCCTATCCGTTATGCGGTCAACCTATCCTCAGCCATGTCCTGGATAAACTTGAGAACCTGGACATCGAGAAAACCTTTGTAGTCGTCGGCCCTGAGAGTCTGTCCGTGAAGGATGCAGTGGCCTCCTATGCTGTGTCTTTCGTGGTTCAAGAAGAGCCTCTGGGCACTGGTCATGCCGTTATGGCGGCTGCCCCGTTACTCAAAGATTTTTCCGGAAGCCTTCTGGTCCTTTGTGGAGATGCGCCATTAATTACAACCAAAACCCTCAGACAGCTGCTGGAAACCCAAGAAGTGAAGGATGCCGATCAAGTCATCCTCACCGCCACCTTGGAAAACCCACAGGGGTATGGACGCATCATTCGTGACCGGCAGGGCAACGCCGTTGACATCGTTGAAGAGAAAGATGCCCGTCCTGATCAAAGGGCTATTCGTGAAATCAACACCGGCTTTCATTGCTTCAAGATCCCCTCGATCCTGGAAGAAGTGTCCCAGTTGTCCCCTGCCAATGCCGCTCAGGAATACTATCTGACCGATCTGCTTCGCATCTTCTGTGGACACGGCAAAAAGGTCGTCACTCTTGCAACGGACGATCCCGATGAGACCCGGGGTATTAATGATCTAGAGCAGCTGGCCTGGGCTGAGCGCGCGCTCCGCGCGCAGAAGGAAAGAGACACGAGGTAACTGTCTGCGGTCGTGCCTTCGTGCTGTCTCTGTGGGTCAGGTGATCCCTCCTACCCCGGCTGCCTCTCCTTCTCATGGTATTCCTGCAGACTCTTGACACTGATCTTCTCTCGCTGCAGAGCCCGAACGGCGTTGACGGCTGCTGCTGCTGCCGAAAGGGTGGTAATGGCGGGCGTCCCATACTGGGTACAGACTCTTCGAATGGATTTTTCGTCGAAAAACGACTCTCGGCCTAGAGGGGTATTGATCACCAGATCGATTTTCTTGCTCTTGATGAGATCCACCACATTGGGACGACCTTCATTGACTTTATAGACCATTTCCGTCTCAAGGCCCGATTCGCGCAATACCTTGGCGGTACCCCGAGTAGCAACAATCTGAAAACCAAGTTCCTGGAAATCTCTGGCGATATTGGAAATGAAGAGCTTGTCCCGCTCATTTACGCTGACAAACACAACACCTCCCTTAGGAAGGTGGACACCGGCACTGAGCTGAGCCTTGGCATAAGCGTCTCCAAAGCTATCTGAAACGCCCATCACTTCGCCCGTTGATCTCATTTCCGGGCCCAGGATGGTGTCCACTCCAGGGAACTTATCAAAGGGAAACACCGGCGTTTTGACAAAACAGTGGCGCACTTTCAGATCATCCCGCAAACCCAACTGGTCAAGCTTTTTACCAATCATCAATTGGACCGCGATCCTGGCCAGCGAAACACCTGTGGCCTTGCTGACAAATGGGACGGTTCGACTGGCCCGCGGATTCACCTCCAAAACGTACACCTGATCGTCAACCACCGCGAACTGAATGTTCATCAGACCCACCACTTCCAGTGCTCTTCCCAGCTTTCGCGTGTATTCCCGCATGCTCTCCAGGTGTTCTTCCTCGATCACAATGGGAGGCAACACACACGTGCTATCTCCCGAGTGAATCCCCGCCTCCTCGATGTGCTCCATGATGCCTCCAATCACAACCCGGCTTCCATCGGCCAGCGCATCCACATCATATTCACGGGCATCCTCGAGAAAGCGGTCGATCAGGACAGGATGATCTGGAGACACCTCCACAGCAGACCTCACGTACTTATCCAGGGACCCTTCATCAAAAATGATGACCATGGAACGGCCACCCAGCACATAGGAGGGTCTCACCAGGATGGGATACCCGATGCTGCGAGCCACCTCTCTGGCTTCCTCCACAGACCTAGCGGTGCCGTTCTTGGGCTGGAGAATGTCCAGATCATTCAGCAGTTTTCCGAATCTGCTGCGATCTTCTGCGAGATCAATGGATTCAGGAGAAGTTCCAATAATCGGCACACCCGCATCGAAGAGTTTCAATGCCAGCTTGAGGGGAGTCTGCCCCCCGAACTGGACGATGACACCCTCCGGCTTTTCATTCTCCACGATGGCCATCACATCTTCGAAGGTCAGTGGCTCAAAATAGAGCCGATCGGAGGTGTCATAATCGGTCGACACCGTCTCCGGGTTGCAGTTCACCATGATGGTCTCGAATCCCTCATCCTTGAGAGCAAAAGCAGCGTGGCAACAGCAGTAGTCGAATTCGATTCCCTGTCCGATCCGATTGGGTCCACTTCCCAGGATGATCACTTTCCGAGCATCGGAAGTTTCCGATTCATCCTCCGTCTCATAGGTGGAATAGAGATAAGGCGTGAAAGATTCAAACTCCCCACCACAGGTATCCACTCTCTTGAAGACCGGTAAAATACCCTTCTCTTTTCGATATTTCCACAAATCGGGTTCCGTCAGCCCTGAGCCTAGGATCTGGGTCAGTCGAAGGTCAGAAAGCCCTGCCTGTTTCGCCTGCCGAAGCAACTGCGGATCGATCGTCTTTAAATCGTATGCTTTCAAGCCCTGGCTCAAATTCACGATCTGGAGAATCTGATTGAGAAACCAGCGATCGATCCGTGTCAACTCGTAAATCTGATCAATGGTGTAGCCTTCCAGAAAAGCCAGCCGGATGTAAGCCATTCGTTGAGGTGTGGGCTGTATCAGATTTTCCCGGATGCGCTCCTTGGAGACCTTCTCACTTGCCAAGGTCGTGCCTGTTTCCTGCGAGCGCAGAGCCTTGAGGAAAGCTTCACGAAAAGTTCGGCCTATGGCCATCACTTCCCCCACCGACTTCATCTGTGTGCCCAGAATGCAACTGGCCTCAGGAAACTTTTCGAAGTTCCATTTGGGTATTTTAACCACCACATAGTCGAGACTGGGTTCAAAGCAGGCGGGGGTTTTCAGAGTAATATCATTGGGAATTTCGTCCAGGGTATAGCCCACCGCCAGCTTGGCGGCGATCTTGGCGATGGGAAATCCGGTTGCCTTCGAGGCCAGCGCCGAACTTCTGCTGACTCGTGGGTTCATTTCAATGATCACCATCCGACCGGTCTCCGGGTGAACGGCAAACTGAATGTTCGAGCCGCCCGTTTCCACCCCAACCTTGCGGATGATGGCAAGTCCGGCATCACGCATTCGCTGGTATTCTCTGTCGGTTAAGGTTTGGGCAGGAGCAACGGTAATCGAATCCCCGGTGTGAACGCCCATGGGATCAACGTTTTCAATGGAACAGACGACCACAACGTTGTCATTGACGTCCCGCATCACCTCCAGCTCGAATTCCTTCCAGCCCATGATGGATTCCTCAACCATAATCTCGTGAATGGGAGAAAGCTGTAATCCGCGAGTGACAATCTCTTCAAGCTCTTCGCTGTTGAAGGCGATGCCCCCTCCCGTCCCTCCCAGAGTGAAGGAAGGGCGAATCACAGCGGGAAGCCCAATCTCCTCAATGATGACCTCAGCCTCTTTCAGGCTATTGGCAAATCCGGATCGAGGAACCTCCAACTCAATTTCTTCCATGGCAGCCCGGAAAAGGCGTCGGTCCTCCGCAACCTTAATCGCATTCAGCTTTGCCCCGATCATCTCGACACCAAATTCATCGAGAACACCCGCCTCACACAGTTCTACGGAAAGATTCAGTCCCGTCTGGCCTCCTACCGTGGAAAGTAAGGCGTCAGGGCGCTCACGCTTGATAATCTCCGTTGCATACTCGAGGGTCAGGGGCTCGATGTAGGTTCGGGCCGCAAACTCCGGATCAGTCATGATGGTGGCCGGATTGGAGTTCACCAGCACCACCTGAAACCCTTCGCTGGACAGGGCTTTACAAGCCTGAGTACCGGAATAGTCAAATTCACAGGCCTGGCCAATGACGATGGGCCCCGAACCTATGATCATGATTTTCTGGATATCCGTTCTCTTGGGCATGGCTCCTTGTCAGTTGTCTGCTGTCAGTTGTCCTTTTCCTCCTTCATCAGGCGAAGGAAATCGTCAAACAGGTAGAGCGAATCGTGTGGCCCTGGAGCCCCCTCAGGGTGGTACTGAACCGAAAACACGGGAAGATAGCGGTGACGAAATCCCTCAAGAGTCTGGTCATTCAGGTTCAGGTGGGTGAGCTGAATCTCGCTGGCCTTGAGCGAATCGGGGTCCACTGCAAACCCGTGATTATGAGCGCTGATTTCCACCTTTCCGGTGATCAGGTTCTTCACCGGGTGGTTTCCTCCCCGGTGTCCGAACTTCAGTTTGTAGGTCTTGCCTTCAAAGGCTAACCCTAGCAGTTGATGGCCCAGACAGATTCCAAAAACAGGTTTCTTGTGGATTAGTTTTTTCAGATCCTTAACGATATAGTCCAGCGGCTCAGGATCCCCAGGACCATTGGAGAGAAAAATTCCATCTGGATTCAGCGCCAGGACATCCTCGGCACTTGTGGTGGCCGGCACAATGGTCAGATCGCATCCTCGAGATGCCAGAGATCGCAGTATGTTCCTCTTGATACCAAAATCATAAGCAACCACACGGAAGCGCGGGCTCTCGCTGGCCCAGGAATAGGGCTCATTGGAAGTAACGGCGTGCACATAGTCACTTCCTTCCATCGTGGGATGTTGCAACACCTTCCGCTTCAGTGACTCCGGATCAAGGTCAACGGTTGAGAGGATACCCCGCATCGCTCCCTGCCCACGAATATGACGTACCAGGGCGCGTGTGTCGGTTTCGGCAATACCAGGAATGGAGTTCTCCTGGAGGTATCCGTCTAAAGTGTTCTCTCCTCTCCAGTTGCTGAAAATAGTGCTGCATTCGCGGACTATGAGACCCTCCACGAATGGTTTTCGGGATTCCTCGTCCTCCCGGTTTACCCCATAATTTCCAATCTCCGGCTGGGTCATGACCACGATTTGACCGGCGTAAGACGGATCGGTCAAGATCTCCTGGTAGCCTGTCATCGACGTATTGAAGACGACCTCTCCGACAGACTCCCCTTCCGCCCCAATACCCAGGCCTTCGAACAGTCTTCCGTCTTCTAGGTACAGGACAGCTTTACGTGTGTTCATGTGGTCAGTTGTCAATTATCTCCTACCGAATCAATCCCAGCTTGGAAAGGGGCCAGTAACGAAAAACGGCCTCGCCAAAGATGTTCTGTTCCGGGACAAAGCCCCAGTCCCGACTATCGTTACTGGAGTTCCGGTGGTCTCCCAAAACAAAGTAGTGCTCCGGGGGCACCACCTGTAGGGAGTACGAATCGTGGTCGAATTCCCCTGCCAAATAAGGTTCTACGAGCTTTTGGCCATTGAGGTAAACTACTCCCGATCGCACTTCAACGGACTCCCCCGGGAGCCCGATCACCCGCTTGATAAAGGATTTCGTCTTATCCTTCGGATACCAGAATACAACGATGTCTGCCCGTTTGACCCCTGAGAAATAATAAACGAATTTATTCACAAAAATTCGATCCTGGGGTGCGAGCCTGGGTTCCATACTGGTCCCTTCGACCTTCACCGGCTGCACCACGAAAATCACCACCAGTATGGCGATCAAGGCCGTAAAGAAGATATCTCTGGCCCAGCCTCGCACTTCTTGACCCAGCGAGGGCCGATCCACGGACACCTCCTCTTCCTGGGGTGGGTCCACTGCTGGGTTACGAAATAAATCCCGTTCCATGGCCATTGTCAGTACTCTCGTGCTTCCTCTCTAACCTTAGAGTCCTAATATATTGGCAAAAAAAGCCAAACGAGTCTATTCGGGTCCATTGCCACTTCCCGGACGACCACAACACTTTTCCCTTGTCGACGCCCCCTTAATGAGTGAAAATAACGCGGTTTTAAGTGTCTTGCTCCATAAACGTCACCGAATATATGAAACGAGACACTCATACTTCAGGGAAGGAACGTCAACGTTGTTCATTGCCAAGGAAATGTTCTTAACCAAGGGCACCGGCAAACACCGGGAACAGTTAACCAGTTTCGAGATGGCACTGAGAGATGCTGGCATCGCCGCCTTCAATCTCGTGCGGGTTTCCAGCATCTTTCCGCCTCACTGCAAGCTGATATCGAAAAGCAAGGGATTAAAGAAACTCCAACAGGGCCAGATCGTTTTTACCGTGATGAGCGAAGCGGCCACCGACGAAGCCAACCGGCTGGTTGCAGCAGCCGTAGGCGTCGCCATGCCCAGGGACCCCAGCCTCTATGGATACCTCAGCGAACATCACAGTCACGGCCAAACCGAAAGAGCAGCCGGAGATTATTCGGAAGATCTTGCTGCTGAGATGCTGGCAACCACCCTGGGAGTAGATTTCGATCCCGATCAAGACTGGGATGCCAAGAGGGAACTCTGGAGAATTTCGGGTCGAATTGTCAGAACCACCAACATGACTCAGTCCGCTATCGGGAAGAAAAACGGAGTGTGGACGACCGTTGTGGCCGCCGCCATCCTGATTACAGACTAGACCTCGACGAGTTCCTTTTCTTTTTGCTTGGCAAGTTCGTCAATCTCTTTGATGCGCTGGTCGGTAATTTCCTGGACTTGGTCCAGACCCGTGTGTTCCAGGTCTTCGGAGAGTTCTTTCGTTTTCAACAATTTTTTGAGTTTGTCATTGGTATCTCGACGAATATTTCGAATCGCGGTACGGTGTCCCTCAGCGATCTTACCGACCTGTTTGGCCAGGTTTTCCCTTCTTTCCTGGGTCAAGGCAGGGATAGGAACTCGTATCAGCTTGCCATCATTGGAGGGGTTGAGACCTAAATCGGCAGTGAGAATGGCCTTCTCAATCTGATCGATTTGGGAGGTATCATAGGGCTGGACTGTAATGAGGTTGGGTTCCGGAGCGTGCAGGGTGGCCAACTGATTGACGGGAGTGGGATTCCCATAGTAATCCACACTCACCTGGTCCAGCAGGTGGACCGAGGCTCGCCCGGTTCGAATCGTGGCCAGATCCATAGTCAGATCCTCAAGAGTCTTGCGCATTCGTTGTTTCGTTTCTAAGAGAATCTCTTTCATACGAACACTCTGAAAAAGAAAACGGACGGCTAATCCTTAATGACCGAACCCACGCTTTCTCCCATCACCGCAGCCTTGATATTTCCTGCCTGGCGCAGATTAAAAACGATGATGGGAAGCCCATTGTCCATACACAGGGAAATGGCAGTCGTATCCATGACCTTGAGGCCCTTTTCCAATACCTGAAAACAAGTGAGCTTCTTGAGAAACTTAGCGTTTTTGTTCTCTGCCGGATCGCTGTCATAGACTCCATCCACCTTTGTGGCCTTCAAGATGACTTCCGCCTTGATCTCCATGGCCCTTAAAACGGCGGCAGTATCGGTGGAAAAATAAGGGTTACCCGTCCCCGCCGCCAAGATCACCACTCTCTTTTTCTCCAGGTGACGAATGGCTCTGCGTCGAATAAAAGGCTCAGCCACCTCGGACATTTGGATCGCACTCAGGACTCGAGTGTCTATACCTTCCTTCTCCAGCGCGTTCTGTAGGGCCAGGGAGTTAATGACGGTAGCCAGCATGCCCATGTAGTCACCGGTAGCTCGATCAAAACCGGCCTCGCTCACCTTGACGCCCCGGATAATATTTCCTCCCCCTACAACGATCGCAATTTCAACGCCCAACTGATAAACTTCCACGATCTCGCGGGCGATATTCGCCATGACTGCGGGGTCCACCCCGAAAGATTGGAAGCCCATCAGAGCTTCTCCGCTGAGCTTGATGAGAACTCGTTTGTAGTGGGGCTTTTTGATTTCGACAGCTTCTACTGCAGCCGTTTGCTCTTTCGGAACCGCCTCCCCTGTCATACTCCGTCTCCCCTATCCTGAAGGTGGAGGTCTGCTCTATTCTCCGACCTTAAAGCGAGCGAACCGTTTTACCGCAATATTCTCTTTGAGCACCGCAATTTTGGCCTTGATGAGCTCCTCAACGGTCAGTTCGGGATCTTTAACGAACGGCTGCTCATACAGACAAACCTCAGAATAGTATTTATTCAGTTTCCCTTCAACTATTCTCTCCATAATTTTTTCAGGCTTCCCGGCCGATTGCGCCTGGTTATGGTAGATCTCCTTTTCCCGTTCGATCTCTTCTTGACGGACGTCCTCGCGCCGTACGTAGGAAGGATTAGAAGCGGCGATCTGCATGGCGATATCGCGCACCAATGCCTGAAATTCATCAGTGGCGGCCACAAAATCGGTCTCGCAGTTTACCTCAGCCAGAACACCCAACCTCCCCCCGGCGTGAATATAATGACCGATGATCCCTTCCCGGGTCTGACGATCCGCTCTCTTTGCCGCAGCGGCCAGACCTCGCTCCCGAAGTAAGGTGACAGCCTTCTCGAAATCTCCGTCGGCTTCCAACAGGGCCTTTTTACACTCCATCATCCCGGCGCCCGTTTGATCTCGCAGTGTTTTGACTTGTTCCGCAGAAATGGCCATGAGTATTCTCCTTCTCTCTAGCCTGGATCATGCCTAATCCGGGCTGGGAGCCTGTCCGAGTAATTAGACGGGGTCGCGTCAGCCCGTGGCTTACCCGAGCTGCTCGGCGTTATGAACGACCTCCGTTAGCTGGAAGAGCCGGAGGAAGCAGAAGATTCCTTGGAAGCCGTCTTTTTACGTGTTGTTGACTTTGCCGGACTCTTCGTGGACTTGCTCTTGGCAGAGGCAGTCTTGCGGGTTTTTGTAGCTGATTTCTCAGACTTCTTCTTGGTCTTTTTTTCTTTAGCCGCCTGAATCGACTTGGACTTTTCCGTCTCGCTTTTCGCTTTCTTGGCTACTGTCTTCTTCTTGGGTACCTCTTTTTTCTCCTCTTCCTTGATCTCTTGCGCCGGAGTGGCTTTCACATCTGTGCTTTCCTCAACCGGAAGAGCTTCGACGGGTACAGCAGCTGCAGCTGTTTTTAATTCCTCCGCCTCGGTCATCTTCTCCTCTCCAGCCTGCTCTTTAGCAGGAACTGCGCCGGTCTCGACTTCAGCCTCTTCCTTCGCTGCAGACTGAACAGGGGCTGCTATCTTCGCTTCAATTTTTTTTCCCGCAACAGGCTGGACAGAGGCTGTCTCGACGGCCTCTTTCTCCTGGACAGCCTGTTGGGCCGCCTCCTTGGCCTCCTTTGCGGCCTGGCGCTGAGCTGCCTCCTTAGCGACCTTATCGGCCTTCTCCTGGGCTTCTTTCATCTCAGCTTCTAGGCGACTCGAGTAGACAGCCTTTCCCGCCAGGATGGCATCGGCCATCGTTCCCGCAAATAACTTGATCGCTCTCAGCGCATCGTCATTTCCGGGAATGAGAAAATCGATCAGGTCGGGGTCACTGTTGGTATCGACGATGGCAACGATGGGAATCTTGAGCTTAGCGGCCTCTCGAATGGCAATGGTCTCCTGCTTGGAGTCCACCACAAACAAGGCATCGGGACACCTATCAATATCCTTGATGCCCAGCAGGTTCTTCTCAAACTTCTTTCTTTCACGCTCCAGACGGGCAACTTCTTTCTTGGCCAGCTTGTCGTAGTGGCCATTTTCACGCATCGACTCCAGTTCCCGGTAGCGCTTGATGCTGTTCTGGACGGTGGGGAAATTGGTGAGCAAGCCGCCCAGCCATCGATTGTTGACCCAATACATCCCACACCGACGAGCTTCTTCTTCGACGGTCTCCTGAGCCTGGCTCTTGGTTCCCACAAAGAGAACCGTTTTGCCCTGGGCTGCTAACTGGGTCAGGAAATCAACCGCTTCCTTGAAAAGCGGAAGGGTTTTCTGTAGATCAATGATGTGAACACCGTTACGCTTGCCAAAAATGAAAGGCTTCATCTTTGGATTCCAGCGTCTGGTCTGATGACCAAAGTGAACACCCGCTTCCAGTAGTTGTTTTATTGAGATCGCCCCCAAACGGATCCTCCTGATTATCTCTTGGAAAATTGAAATCGTTTCCTGGCGCCCGGCTGACCGTATTTCTTGCGTTCTTTAATTCGTGGATCGCGGGTAAGACATCCGGCTTTCTTCAATTTCTGACGCAAATCAGAATCGAAAGTCAATAAGGCCCTGGCAATGCCCAAGCGGGCTGCGCCGGCCTGTCCCGAAGAGCCTCCCCCCCTCACGTTGATATACACATCAAACTCCTCGGAATGTTCAGTCAGAACAAGGGGCTGGGTAACCGTCTCATGTTGGGCCTTACTTTTGAAATACTCCTTAAAATCCATTCGGTTGACCACAATCTGCCCGGTGCCCGGCATCAAGAAAACTCGAGCCGTCGAAGTCTTCCGCTTGCCAGTTCCATAGTATTGAGTTTTCTCCAAGGCTAATTTTCTCCTAATACTAGAGGTTCGGGCTTCTGGGCCTGGTGAGGATGATCGCTTCCCGCATAAACTTTGAGCTTCTTAAACATCTTCCGACCCAACTTGTTCTTGGGAAGCATCCCCTTGACAGCCCGTTTCATCAGCTGTTCAGGATGCTTGCCAAGCAACTCCCGAGCCTGGATCTGCTTGAGACCACCAGGATAGCCAGTGTGGGAATAATAGGTCTTGTTTTCCCACTTATTCCCCGTGAGCTTCACCTTGTCGGCATTGATCACGATCAGAAAATCGCCGGTGTCCAGAAAAGCAGTATAACACGGCTTTTCCTTGCCCATGAGAATGGAGGCGATCCGTGAAGCCAGTCGACCCAACACACGTTCCTCTGCATCCACCAGGAACCATTTTCTTTCGATTTCGTGCACCGAGGGCAAGTAAGTTTTCATCCGGGGATAGAGACCTTCCGAAAAACCGTCGAAAAAGTAAACGCAAAAAATACAGGAACTGCCTATCAGTGTCAAGTTCAGGCAAGTCCGCCAAACGCTCCTGCTTCCGCTCTTTTCGTTACCGTTAAGCGGTGTTCTTTCCCTTGACTCACACCCCCTCAGCCCCGACCCTGCATTAGATCCCGCCACTGCAGCAGACAGTTTGTGAATAGTCCGGGCTAACAGTTCGGACAAGCAACCGGCTCGCCCCTACGTCGCTTCCTGACAAGAACCTATGCATCGTCCGAGTTCCGCGGAAAGACCTCTATTCTCTGCCAGGAAAAGCGGGGTGGAAAAACTGTGAAAAATTTAACTCTGCTGTGGAAAATGTCATACTAGAAAACTATGGTAGGCATCGTTCCACGCTCGGATCCAGGGGTGATCCACCCGCATTTGGAATCTCGCTACAGGCGATGGCTCAAGGCCCTGGAAGGGCATCGCCTGGATGGCTTTCTGGTCACCCATCCTCCGAATCTCCGCTACCTCTTCAACTTTACGGGTTCGACCGGTCTGGCTTGCTTTCTGGGGGCAGAGACTCATCTTATTGTGGATTCAAGGTACCTGGAACAGGCTGCCTCTGAAACCGTCAACTGTCAGAGCCTGCTGGCAGAGAAATCTCTTGAGGACACGCTCAAAACGACTCTTTCGAATTCCAGCCACATCAAGGGTGGCACCGCCCGGATCGGTCTTGAAGCCCACCATGTCTCCTACGATTACATCCTTCGACTCCAGTCCTGGACCCTCCCTGTTGAGTGGGTCCCCACCCGTGACCTGATCGAAGAATTCCGAATGATCAAAGACGAAGAGGAAATAGAACTCCTGGAAAAGGCCTTTCAGATGGCTCAAGAAGCTTATCAACAATCGGTGAAGCAGGTCCGCTCAGGAATGACGGAAGGGGAAGTCGCAGGAATCCTGGAGTTCGAACTCCGCAAGGCAGGAGGCCAGGGCCTTGCCTTCGAAACGATCGTTGCCTCAGGACCACGCAGCTCTCTTCCTCACGGCTCCTCCACAGCCAGGGAGATCGGACCAGATGAGCTTGTGTTGATCGATTTCGGTCTGAAATATCAAGGCTACTGCAGTGATCTCACACGAATTCACCTGTTGTCTGATGCCCAACGACCGACCATTTATCAGGTGGTTCAAGAAGCCCAGGAGGCAGCTCTTTCTCTGATTGAGCCCGGCGTTCTATCTTCCGAGATCGATGCGGCAGCGCGGGGAGTGATTTCAAAGCATGGATTCGGAGATTATTTCGGGCACGGTACCGGGCACGGTCTCGGTCTGGAGGTACACGAATTGCCCAGGGTATCCACTGTCAGACCAGGTGAGATTCAGCAAGGGATGGCCTTTACCATCGAGCCGGGAATCTACCTGCCAGGCCAGTATGGCGTAAGAATCGAAGACGCTGTGGTGGTGACCCAGAATGGCTATCAGTTACTTTCAAACCGGGCTCAGTAACACCCTGGCCGCACAAACATCGAATTAATTGACTAATCAACACCAAGCTAGGACAATAATCCCGGCATGAACATCAAAGAACTCAAAGAGCTGATCGAGCTGATTGAGCAATCCAATATTGAAGAATTCGAGATGGAGAGATCTGGAGTTCGAATACGGATCAGCAAGAGTCTGACCGGTCCAGTCGTCACACAGGCGCCGATTGTCGCCAAGACCCCTACAACGGATTCCCCCGAAGCGATCCAAATAGAAAAGACACCTGAAAAAGAGGAAACCAACCATATCTTTACAGCCCCCATTGTGGGGACCTTCTATCTGACACCCAAGCCGGATGCGGAACCCTTTGTCAAGCCAGGAGATCATGTGACGGAAAGTACTGTTTTGTGCGTTATTGAAGCCATGAAAATCTTCAACCAGATTGAATGCGAAGTCGAGGGCGACATCATCCGGATACTTGTCGAGAACGGCCAACCGGTGGAGTATGGCCAACCTTTATTCGAAATTCAGGTAAACAGCTGACCCGATGTTCGGAAAAATCCTCGTTGCGAATCGCGGTGAGATCGCGCTGCGTATTATTTATGCCTGCAAGGAACTGCAAATCCCTTCGGTAGCAGTTTACTCTGAAGAAGATCGCCACTCTCTTCACGTTCGTTTTGCTGACGAAGCCCTTTGCATTGGGCCTGCCAGGAGTCAGGACAGCTACCTCAACATCCCCAGTATCATTAGCGCTGCTGAAATTGCTGATGTGGATGCGATCCATCCCGGCTACGGCTACCTCGCCGAAAGCTCTCATTTCGCCGAAGTGTGTGAAACCTGCGGCATCAAGTTTATTGGCCCCTCTGCCGGTGTGATGGAGCTCATGGGAGATAAAGCTCGGGCCAAAAAGAAGATGAGCGAACTCGGGCTCACCATTGTTCCCGGTACCGACATTCTCGAGGACGCCGATGGGAAGCTGGAGCAAATGACTAAAGAGGTGGGCTATCCGTTGATCCTCAAAGCGGCGGCAGGCGGTGGAGGAAGAGGGATGCGAGTCGTGACCGAGCCCGAACAACTATCGGATGCTCTGTCCATTGCTCAATCAGAAGCTGAGAGCGCCTTCGGCAGCGCAGAGGTTTATGCCGAACGCTACCTGGAAAGCCCCCGCCATATCGAATTTCAGATTTTGGCAGACCAGCACGGTAACGTGGTTCATCTGGGAGAACGGGAGTGCACCATTCAACGCCGTCATCAGAAGTTGATCGAGGAATCTCCAAGCCCCTTCCTTTCTGAGGAACTCAGACAAGAACTGGGACAGAAGGTCATCCAGGCCATGCAAGCCGTCAATTACGAAAATGTTGGAACCGTAGAATTCCTCTTCACCCCGGACGGCAGATCCTACTTTCTGGAAATGAACACTCGCATTCAGGTGGAACATCCCGTCACAGAGATGGTCACCGGACTGGACATCGTCAAGGAACAAATCCGAGCGGCAGCCGGGGAAAAACTGAGCTTTGCTCAGCAGGACATCACTTTTCGTGGGCACAGCATCGAATGTCGAATCAATGCGGAGTGCCCGGAGAAGTTCACCCCTTCTCCCGGTACTATTACGGCCTACCATCCCCCCGGCGGTCCCGGCATACGAGTGGACTCTGCCGCCTTCACCGAGTATAGGGTTTCTCCCCACTACGATTCCTTGATCGCCAAGCTGATTGCCCATGGCAGCGACCGACAAGAAACTCTGGCCCGCTTGAATCGGGCGCTGGATCTATTTGTCATCGAGGGGATTCAAACCCTGATCCCTCTGCACAAGAGGATCATCAATCATCCAGATTTCATCAAAGGCGAATTCGATACATCGTTCGTGAGTCGACTGAATTCATGAGAGAGAATCCTTCCACGCGAGGCAATTGGGGATCCAAATGGGGATTCATTCTGGCGGCTTCGGGATCCGCCGTCGGATTGGGAAATATCTGGAGGTTCCCGACCATGACCGGGGAAAACGGGGGGGCCGCCTTCGTCTTGATTTATCTGGGCTGTGTTCTGATCATTGGTGTTCCAGTGATGCTTGCAGAACTTTCCATCGGCCGCAAGGCAGGAAGCGACCCTGTGGGCGCCTTCAAGACTCTTGCCCCCAACACCTGGTGGAAGGCAGTGGGGGCTCTGGGAGTGTTCACCGGGTTCATGATCCTCAGCGCCTACAGCGTAGTGGCCGGATGGACGGTGAAGTATATCCTGGTCACCGTGAGTGGTCAGTTCGCCGGGGTGGATTCCACCGCGATTAGCAACATTTTCGGCGAGTTTGTCGGCAACGGCCCCTCAACCCTTTTCTATCACCTCCTCTTTATGGGGGTGACCACTTGGATTGTCAGTGGCGGGATTGAAGGAGGTATCGAAAAAGCCACCAAGATTCTGATGCCGGTTCTGGTCGCCCTCCTCCTTCTTTTGGTGGTCCGCTCGGTCACCCTTCCGGGAGCCCAGGAGGGTCTCAACTTTTATCTCAATCCAGATTTCAGCAAGGTCGACTTCGTCGTCGTCAGGACCGCGCTGGGACATGCTTTCTTTACCCTCAGTTTGGGGATGGGAGCCATGATCACCTATGGAAGTTATGTTTCCCGGAGCGACAATCTGGTCTCCAGTGCCATCTATATCAGCCTCGCCGATACGATGATTGCGTTTCTGGCCGGATTCGCCATTTTCCCGGCCCTTTTCTCCGTTCAGGGCCTCTCTCCGGAGGCTGGCCCCGGCCTTATCTTTTTGGTGCTTCCCAACATTTTCAATGCCATACCCATGGGACAACTGTTCGGGACAATCTTCTTTTCCCTTTTGGCGATTGCTGCTCTGACCTCTACCATTTCTCTCCTTGAGGTCGTGGTGGCTTATTTTATCGATCAACGGGGATGGCCAAGAAGAAGGGCGGCTCTCGTGATCGGTTCTTCCGCTTTCCTGATGGGGATTCCCAGTGCGCTGAGCAATGGCTCGGTCTCCTTCTTGTCGGGATTCATGGATTCGGCCTTTCGCTACTTCGGAGAGATCGCCCTGGCCGTCGGAGCCTTGTTCATCTGTGTTTTTACCGGTTGGAAGTGGGGTATTCACAAGGCTCTGGAGGAAATTCGCACGGGCTACCCTTCCTTGCGGCTGGCAAGGTTGTGGAGCTTCTTGGTCCGCTATGCCTGCCCGGCGGCCATTGCCTTTATCCTGGCCGAGGTCATTTTATCGTCTTTTAGATCCTGATGCGGCACCTCAAATTGGGAAAAGTGTACCCCATCACTGCTTCCAACAACCTCAACGGCTTGGATCACGCCCAATTAGTGGAGCAATACTTGAAAGGAGGGACCCGTTTTCTTCAGGTGCGAGAACCCACCCTCCCCGATTCTCTTCTCTATCCACAATTGCTGAAGATTCGGTCTTTGTGCGAGCCATTGGGAGCACAATTTCTGATCAACGACCGGATCGATCTTGCCCTGGCTGCCCGAGCCCATGGAGTTCACTTGGGTCAAGACGACCTACCCGTGCGGGTGGCCCGCGATCTATTGGGAGAGGAGGCCATCATTGGCCTTTCCACCCACAATCGCCAGCAGTTTTTGGACGCTCAGGCTCAAGACCTCGACTACATCGCCATGGGACCCGTTTTTTCCACTTCCACCAAGGCAACGGAGAATCCAACGCTGGGAGTCGAAGCTCTGGGCGAGCTTATCGCTGACAGCCGCTATCCTGTGGTTGCCATCGGAGGGATCTCTTTGGAAAATGCTCCACAGGTATGGACAGCGGGAGCGGATTCCGTGGCCGTGATTTCCAACGTCGCCAATGCTGAAGATCCAGCCCGGCGGGTCTCCCAATATCTAAGTGCCTCGCTAAGCCTGAGGAAGGAGGCTCATCCTTGAGCCCCGGGGATCCATGCACGCCCCAATGGCAACTGCCTACTTCGGTGATCCGTTCATGAACTTGCTGTTGTTTCAAACCCAATCTGGAGATCCATACCCCATCCTGGAAATCGTTTCCAGGCCCGAACCGGATTTTGCCACGGGTTCGGGAAGATGGAGCCGCATCAAGAAAGGGGTGTACCAGACTTATCAAAGGCTCATGGACCGTGTGGACTACCATGAAAGACTGTGCTCTCAGCTGCGACATTCCACGGATCTTCAGGTCTACCATCCTTCCAACATCGATTCGACTGAGGCACGCAACAGGCTTCGTGCTTTCCTCAGATCTTGCTACAGTAAACACAGCCGCTGGGTCGGAATTGACGCCATTTTGGCTGTCGTTGTCGGGATACCACTGATGCCACTGCCAGGTCCAAACATCTTCTTCTTTTACCCGGCAGCACGGACTCTAGGGCACTATCTGGCCCGAAAAGGGGCTCAACATGCTCTGAATTGTGATAAGCTATCCTTTCATAGTGAGCCACTGATCGACCAAGTTCAAAATCATCTACAGGATTTAAAAACAGTGCGAGACACCCTTGCCGGGCTGGTAGAGCATTACCAGCTTCCGGACCTTGAAAAGCTTCTCTCATCCCCTTAGGAAAACAATGAACGAAAACATAGAGTTTCTCAGCCAGGTCGCCATTTTCGAAGATTTGGCCGAGGCCGAAATGGAAACGGTGGCGCCACTCTTCAAGGAACGAACCTACAAGAGAAATGAGGTGATCTTCCTCGAGGAAGACACCGGAAAGTACATGTACGTCATCAAGAAAGGGCGTGTTAAGGTCTCCCGAGCCCTGCCAACGTCACAGCCGTCGTCCCCACAACAATACTTGTGATCACTCGTCACGACTTTGCCGTCTTGCTCAAGAACCCGGCAGTGAACGCCATGTTCTTGAAGATGCTGTGCAAGCGATGCCGGGATGCCTGGGCCCAAATCTCCGTTCTCGCCTTCCACCATTGTACTAGCTCAGAATCGGGAACCCGAGTACTCAGATTGGCTGGGAAGCTATTACAAGCCACCGCGGTCGACACCTACGGCAACCCGCAGCGAGGGGCTCTGCGCAGCCTACCAGCTGGCCCGAGATTTCAAGACCTCCATAGAGGCTGACCCGATCTTGAAAGCCATGGAACTGGGAATCGCCTTTCAACTTCAAACTCAGTTTCGCCCTGAGTCGGTGATGTACCTCAGTGATCCACAGAGGTCTCTGGGAGGCTTCCATTCCAGCCTAACCAACTTCAGGCTTCGGATTGACTACACTCAACACAATATCTCCAGCCTGCTTTGTGGGGCTCGTGTTCTGTCAGAGACGCAAAGCCACGCCCAGTAGGGTCTCCTCCACTTTGCTCCGACCGCGGGAAATATGGGAAAGTATATCTAGGAGCAAAGAGATGCGTTACGACGGAGGTCGGCAGAGTAGGTTCATCGACAGGAAGCAGCAGGTCCGCTTTGCCCTCGAGCTGGGGGTTTATGCGTTGCTGTTGCCGCTGTTTTTCCTGGTGATTTCGCTGGCAGATCCAATTGCCGGTCTGATCATGGGTAGGACCACGGCACAACCCCTGCTCTATACGATACTTGCCTTCTGCGCTGACCGCTGGTGGGCACTTTTATTTGCTCTTTCCTTTGTTGTGTCCTTCAGCGTTTTGTTCAGCCATCGGATATTTGGTCCCATGCGCAGCTTCGAGAACGCTATCCTCCAAAAGAAACTTCATCCCACCGAACCCGTGCTTTGCAGGCTGCGCCCAGGCGATTATTTCCACGATTTTTCAGAACTTTTCGACGAGTTCTTGAACGACTCCAAGTCCCTTGAAAGCCCCGGACAGAGGGTGGGACAAGAGGCCGGAACTTTCACAAATTCTCAAGCTGATCAGGAAGAACATGACAGCTCTTCCTGAGATCGGGAGAAACTAGAAATGGGCAAACACCGCAGGCGCAAGCAAAAATCCACCGACAGAAAGCAGCAGGTCCGTTTTGCAATCGAACTGACGATCTATGCAATGCTCTTTCCCCTGCTTTTGTCGTGATCTCGCTGATTCACCCAATTGCCAAGCAACTGATCGGCGTGGCCACGGAAGAATTGGAACCCCTGAATGCGATGCTCGCTTATTGTCTTGAGTACTGGTGGGCACTCATTGCTGCTCTTGCCTTAACAGGCTTCATCAGCGTTTTATTCAGCCACCGGATCTTTGGTCCTAGGTACAGCTTCGAGCAGGCTCTCCTCCAGAAGCAACTTCATCCCACCGAGCCTGTGGATTCTGAGTTGCGCCCAGACGACTATTTCCATGACCTCTCCAGCCTTTTAGCAAAGTGTTTGAACGGACTCCAGAAAGTTGGAGACCCCGGGCAGATCATGGAAAGCGAGCCAGTCGAAGCTTCTCAAGACCCTCAACCTGACAGTGCAGGTTCTGATAACGCTCCCTGAGACGGAAAGAAACGAAAGATGAGCAATCGCCACCGCTTCCGCAAGCTAAAGTTCATCGACAAAAAGCAGCAGCTCCGCTTTGCTATGGAGCTTGCCCTGTATGCGATGCTCTTTTCTCTGTTCTTTCTGGTTCTGTCCCTGGCCGACCCTATCGCCAACAGCTTCATGGGCAGACACACGGAAGAAATACTCCCCCTCTATTCGCTGCTCGCTTTCTGTACTGAGCACTGGTGGGAATTCCTTCTGACTCTTGGCTTGGTTGGATTTATCAGCGTTTTGTTCAGTCACCGGCTCGTGGGTCCGATTCGCAGGTTTGAGAACGCTCTGATTCAGAAGGCAGAAAATCCCGAGGAACCGGTGAACTGCAGGTTGCGCCCGAAGGATTATTTCCAGGAGTTTTCCCAGCGTCTTGACGATTTCTTGAATGCACCCCAGACACTCGCAGGCTCCGGGGATCCTGAGGGCTCTACTCAGAGTCCTGGTCCCGAGATTTACGATGAGGACTCTGAGGTATCGACGTAAGCTTCAACCCCAAAATCACCGGCGAGGCGCTTCAGACGGACTTCACGCAGCTTGATCGCCTCCTCCAACCGGCTCACACCCAGATCTTCGATTCCCGAAAGGCCGCTCCCTCCAAGGATCTTCGGTCCGTAAAAGAAGTGGATCTTTTGAATTATTCCTGCATGCAAGGCTGAGGCCGCCACCTGAGCTCCTCCCTCGATGATCAGACTGGTGATCTTCAGCCGCGCCAGATGGGCCAGGACCTCCTTCCAATTCAGCTGCCCCTTTTTTCCGGACACCCTGATCAGCGTGGCCTTCTTAGACAGGGTCTCGAATCTGGTCTTGGGAGCCTGGCGGCCACAGAAAAGAATGACCCGATCCGAGGAGTTGAAGAGTTTGGCCTTGGGTGGCGTCCGCAGGCTGGAGTCCAGAATGACCTTGTTGATGGAATTGGATCGGGTCAAACGCACGTCCAAGGAGGGATCGTCTTTCAGGAGGGTGTTCACTCCCACCAAAAGGGCATCATACTCATAACGTAGCCGGTGGACTTCCTTTCGTGCCTGGGCACCGGTGATCCACTGCGACTGGCCGCTGCCGGTGGCGATCTTGCCATCCAGGGTCATGGCCAGTTTGAGCAGCACAAAGGGTCGCTTCCTCTCCATGTAGTGGAGGTATTTTTCGTTCAGGACGAGAGCTTCACCCCGGCAAAGACCCTCATGAACACCGATGCCCTGTTTTCGAAGCCGTTGGACTCCCTTTGCCGCTACCTGCGGATTGGGATCTCTCACCGCCACATAGACCTGAGCAACCCTGGCCTCAACGATTCGATCCACACAGGGAGGAGTTCTACCCTGGTGGGTACAGGGTTCCAGATTGAGGTAGAGACTGGCCCCGGCGGCTTGCCGGCCCGCCCTCTCCAGGGCCACCACCTCGGCGTGGTTTTTCTTTTGGTAGAGATGATACCCTTCGGCGACGATTCGACCCTTTTTAACCAGTACCGCCCCTACCAGAGGATTGGGGCTGACTCGACCCACCCCCCGACGGGCCAAAGCGATGGCCCGCTTCATGAACCCTTCGTGCACTGTTTCCGACTCGTCTCCCCGCTCCACTCCGCTCGTTCGCTTCTCTCCCTGTTTTCCTATTTTTCTTTGGCTCTTGGGTTCTCGTTGCTGCCCCTTCCCTCCTGCTCCAAGGGTAGGGAACCTTCAACTCCCGACTTCCTCACTCGCATGCTTTGAATCCTCTTGCGGTCGGCGCTGAGAATCTCAACCGAAAGTCCGTCCAAAACGACGGTTTCGCCTGCCGAAGGAACCTTTCCCAGGTGACCCACAATGAGCCCTGAGACGGTGGTCACAGCCAGATCTCCAAAATCGACTTCCAGGGTCTCCTCCAGTTCTTCAATCTCGGCTCCTCCGCTCACGATATAGCTCCCGTCTCCTGCATAGGTGAGATCGATCTTCTCAAGCTCATCCTCGTCACGGATTTCTCCCACAAGCTCTTCAATCATATCTTCCATGGTGACCAATCCCGATACCGATCCGTACTCATTAATGAGGATGGCCAGATGCTCCGCATTGTGCTGCATTTCCTTGAGCAATTCCGACACCTTCTTGGTCTCCGGCACAAACCATGCCTTATGGATCAATGGGGTAATCGGTTCCTCGCCTCCCCCGTCGCCGAGATAACTCAAGAAATTGCGGACATACACGACGCCAATGGCTTGATCGAGTTGTTCCCGGTACACCAGGATTCGCGAGAATTTGCTGGAAATCATCAGGTCCTTCAGTTCCGCGATGGTCGCCTTTTCTTCGATAGCCACGATTTCCGTACGGGGAGTCATGATCTCACGGGCCAGCAGATCCCCGAATTCGAGGGCCGACTGAATCAGCCGGCTTTCTTCCTCCTCGATGATCCCCTCTTCCTCTCCCACACCCAGATAAGCCTGGATCTCCTCTTCAGTGGCCTCGTCCTCGGGACCCGACGCCACCTGGTTGTCCTGCCGGGAAGCCTTGGATATCCGCAAGAGGGTGATGAGAGGGTAGCTTAACCAGCACAAAAAGGGATAGAACCTCCTGAAAAGGGGAAGAAAGCGGAGAAGAACCTGTTCCGGTTCGGACTGAGTGATCATTCTTGGAAACAATTGGCGAAACAGGGCGATAATGGCCACCATCACGGCCAGGGCCCAAGCGGGGGCATAAGGCAAATCGGAACTGAAGAACATCCATGTAATAAGGACAGCCGAGATGACGACCGAAAGCTGCGCTCCAAACTTGAGAGGCAACACAAACTGGATACGGTCCGCTGCAATGTCCCCCAAAAGACGGAACTTGGCTTCCTTCTCTCTCTCGGCCAGAACCTTCGTTGACAATCGGGACAGCCCGAAAATGGCACTCTCCAGGACGGAGAGCAAGAAGAGCAAGACAATGAGCAAGGAGACTATGAATAATCCTAAGCTATACCCACTCAATGAATTTGAAATTTCCTCCTTAGTCTTCCCTCCAGCGTCTCCATTTCTCCTTGATCGGCTTGGTGGTCGTATCCGAGAAGATGGAGCAGTCCATGGAGGGAGAGCACTTGAAGCTCCTCCAGCAAAGTCTTCCTCTGCTGGCGGGCCGCAGCGTCCACGGAGATCAGTATATCTCCCAGGTAGGGTTTTTCCTCCCCATCATCCTCTTCATAGGAAAATGAGAGCACATCGGTGGCTCTGTCTTCACCGCGAAAGTCGCGATTGTAGGTCTTCATCGCCGCATCGTTGACGAGTACCACTGAAAAACCGGTCTGCAGGGTCATCTGGCTGGAAAGCTGATCCAGAAAGTTTCTCAACCCCTTCATCTCGACAGAAACCTTCCGCTGCCTATTGAATACGTTGACTTTCGGTCTGTGTTTTTTCAAACGATTGTTTCTCTTCCACCCTCTTATTGAAATCAAACCCCGGGTATTCAATCCGGTGATGATGCATTCCTGTAATCACCCGCTCGAAAGCCCGGAGGATTTTGTCCAGATCCTTCATGGTAATGTCGCATTCATCGAACTGCCGCTCCTGAATGTTGACCTGTATCAAACGCCGGATCAGGCCGCGAATCTGACTGGGATTGGGCTCCTGCAGGGTTCGAGCAGCAGCCTCCACTTGATCGGCCAACATCAGTATGGCCGCTTCCTTTCTCTGTGGCCTGGGTCCCGGATAGCGGAAATCATTTTCGTTGACCTGTCGGTCTTTTCCGTCGGCGGCGTCTCGAGCCTTCTCATAAAAGTACTTCATCAGCCTTGTGCCATGGTGTTGGGGAATCAAGTCACGGACCTCGGGAACCAGTTTGATCTCGTCGGCGAGTGCCAGACCATCCTTCACGTGGCTAGCCAGGATCAGGCTGGACATACTGGGTGAGAGGTTTTCATGTTTGTTGGAGATGTAGATTTGGTTTTCGATGTAATATTCCGGCGTCTTCAACTTCCCAATGTCGTGATAGTAAGC
>Ga0066376_10000900_pt1 | contig 28615 bp, 24 predicted proteins | sample Knorr_S15_td_Bot_FD_77009 | JGI IMG/M metagenome (GOLD analysis project Ga0066376, IMG submission 77009) | Marine microbial communities from Southern Atlantic Ocean transect - Knorr_S15_td_Bottom_ad_5009_LV_A | ecosystem: Environmental > Aquatic > Marine > Oceanic | place: Southern Atlantic... | reverse complement strand
TCTTCGATAAAGTTATTGATACGCTCACCCACGCTCACCCAGTTTTCCATACCGTCGAAATGGTAGATACTCTCGGGTTTACCGGTCTCGAGCTTGTGTGCTCGGCGTTCTTTGACAAACGTCAGATCAGAAAAATCCACATTCTTTCCTTCCCACTCTCCAAATTCCACTTCGCGCAGCCGGTCATCAACGACTACTTTCGCCCCAGTCTTCTTCGCTATAACTTCAGCAGTTTGGATGGTTCTCGCAAGTGGGCTGCAGTAGATAACATCAACGTTCTGCGTCTTAAGCCACGTACCAACATCTTTTGCTTGCCCCGTACCGCGCTTCGTGAGATCTGTTCCCGGTAGCTCTCCCTGATAGATAGGGGCGAGGTTACCTTCGCTCTCTGCATGACGCAGAGTTGTGATTTTCGTAAACCGGATCAACTTCTTTTTCATCAAGTCATCTCGGCTACTCATTACTTCGATATCGGAGTCTTCTTCTGCGCGCCAAATAGGCAGCGGTGTTCCCCAGTATCGATTGCGACTGATGGCCCAGTCACGCGCATTTTCCAGCCAACGCCCAAAGCGTCCATCACGTATATGAGAAGGTACCCATTCGGTTCTACCGTTTGCCTTCAGCATGCTTTCTTTTATGCGGTCAATCGAAACAAACCACGATGCTGTAGCGTAGTTCATTAGTGCAGAGTCGCAGCGCCAACAGTGAGGATAGCTGTGTCTGAGTGATCCTGTATCCCACACACGTCCATTTTTTTTGCAATCTTCAATAATCTTCTTTTGTGCATCTTTAATAAACATTCCCGCGTATGGACCTGCATGTTCGTTGAAGTGTCCTGACATATCTATATCCATTAAGATGGGGAGATTGTTTTTGTTCGCGGCTTCCATGTCTATTTCTCCATATGCCCCATTGATTGTAACCAGCCCTGTTCCTTCTGTAGGGTCGACGTAGTCTTCTGCAAAGATATGGTATGTGTTTGGATTCTCTTGTACTTCTGGAATATCTCCATACCAGTCTACGATGTGTTCGTATTGTCTTCCTACTAATGTACTACCCAAAAATTCATCAACAACTTCATAGCCATCAACATGTTTCATTATTTCTTCTATACGGTCTTTGGCAAAGATAACATACTCATCACCACTCTTCACTTTTACATAGGTATGTTTAGGACCAATAGCGAGACCCATTGTAGAGAGGGTGCTCCATGGAGTAGTAGTCCATGCAAGAACAGAGGTGTTTTCCTCATCCAATAATGCGAATTTCCATGTTGCATATACATCATCGACATCCTTATACCCCAGTGTTACTTCAAAATTACTCAAAGGAGTCGCACAACGTGGACAGATATGCATCGATTTAAAGCCCTCGTATATCAAATCTTTCTTGTGTAGCTGCGCAAACACCCACCAGATACTTTCCATATAATCTGGATCCATCGTTTTGTAGTCCCAGTCCATATCTACCCAACGTCCCATGCGCTCTACCACAACGCGCCAGTCGCTTGCGTGACGTTGTACCGCAGAACGACAGAGGTCATTAAACGCTCCTATACCCATCTCTTCGATTGCTTGTTTATCCTTAATATCGTGCTCTTTCTCTATGATATTTTCGATCGGTAGTCCATGGCAGTCCCATCCAAACCTTCGTTGCACAGTTTTGCCGCGCATGGTTTGGTAGCGAGGAATGACATCCTTGATCGTTCCTGCAAGCAGATGACCGTAGTGGGGGAGTCCTGTCGCAAAGGGGGGCCCGTCATAAAACGAGAAGCTTGAACTGTGCTTTCCAGAAGCACCTTCCGGATTATCCAGTACATCACCGGTATTTGCAGTATGTTTGCGAATAGATCGTTTGAATGTGTCTTCCTCACGCCAATACTGAAGAATTCCTTCTTCTAAGTCTGGGAGGCTCTGTGAGGGGTCTACTGGGTCGAACATGTGGCAGAAATCCTACCACACTATCGAAGAACAGGTAGAAATTAAGGATATGAAGGCTAATAGCTATTAATTGCTGCAATAAACCAATAGTCCAATGGTGTCAAATAGTACAGTATTCATGTATTAATACACAAATTTAGACAAGAATTTACTTGTGCGCTATACTGATGGGTCTACAATCCCCGGGCCCCGTAACTTACTATCTAGAATGCATGAGTCATCATCTTAGTAGCACTGATTTCGGAACCGTAGCTCAAAATTATAGAGGTATTGTACACCTCGGAGACGGTGTACCTGCAGCTGCAGTACAACACGAAGAGGAAAATTTTCTAGGACAGTTCATTGGAGCACGTGCAATGCGGGATTTACAGCTTAACGGAAAAGAGGTCGATGAAAGTATTTGTATCAAGGGACAACCCATTCCGATACGGTGGTTTATTACCAGAGGGTACCTTCATGAAGTTCTCGTGGTGGCACATGAGCAAAACAAAATTATTGTAGATCAAAATCGTGTATCTAATTTTGTAAAAAGATTAATACTTGATAATGCAGCACTAGACGGAGAGCCCGATTTTCGTAGCTCTAGAAACTTATTCGAACAGCAGGCTCTAAACTGTGCGAATGTCAGGGAGTATGAAGTGACGATAGATATTGCTGAGGAGATAGGACATATGCCAGTGCAGGCTGATGATTGGGATCTACTAGATGAGGCTATCGTTATTGAGTTAATTGGTGAAACAGTGGATAATTCATTGCGAGATGCTTTGGAAAAAGATACGAAGTCTGATGGTCCAAATCTATTAAGGCTTATTGCTGATCATGACGAAACGGATCAGGCCCAGCCAAGTAGGGAAGAGATGGAAGCATTCATTGCCGATGATACACAAGTAAAACGTTGTGAGTTTGTCCAAACTGCACGTGCGGCGATTATTGAGCAACTTATTCATATGGTAGCTCATGGACTTCAAAAGGACGGTGTTTTGGAGTTTAGCTTACGTGCACTCAAGAATGATGTACGAAAAAAAATTGTTGAAAAAATGTAGATTAGAGAATATGAACTTGGAAATATATCGAATAAATCTTTGCTTATATAGCATATAAACGTAGAATGAGCGTATCATGTTCCGAAAGAAGCCATTAGAGGCATTTAGTAGCACAGGGGGGGTGGAATCCGCTTCCGCTTCCGCTGATCCACTTAGTATAAATCACATGTATGATCCCAGAGTAACGGTATCCAGAGCAGGTCAAGGAATTAAGACCGGATTGGCAAAGGTATTACGAATGATGAGACCGGCCGACAAGGGGGGGAAACAGCGAATAAATGAAGATGCTGTAGCAGAAGCAAAGATGTATCAGAGCTATAGTGTGGGTATGCGTGGAGCAGTAGAATGCGGTCTTTTGAAGGCGCTATCTCGTCATTGTGACGTGCCGGTATCTCTAACAACAGAAGAGAGAGACCACTTATTTCCAGCTGAATCACAGAGCTTAGAAAACGATTTAATGGATGCAAGAATCTCAGCAGCACAGACTTTGGGTTTTTCTAATTTTGAAGAATTAAAGCAATTCTTTTTTGTTCAATATGCTGATCGATTTTCATTGGCTCTTTTTCGGAATCATCTAGAAGCCGATCCAGAGGAGTTGGTCATTCCTAGAGCAGAACTAGAATTGACTGTGGAGCAGATTATTGAAATGGCAGTAGAATCGATTGGAAGTCATCCAGAAGGCTCAGCAAGGCAGATGTTTGACGGTATTTTTGAGAAAAAAGTGGGGAAAACCTCGGCAGAGACATCTTAAAAAAGCTAGAATACGCCCTCAATAGGTCTAATAGCAGTGGGAATGCGTATTCTTAGATGATGATCAAACCCCCAGACAATGAATCCGAAGCAGCCAATGATGCGCGGAGAAGTCCTCTAGCTGAAGAATCTGATCCTAATCCGCACAATTTTGATAGCCCCGAGTACAGAATTGCCAGTGAGCCCCTTCAAAGGATTCTTCAAGAAATAGATGCTCTTTGCAGCGATGAGAAAGAGAAGATACCACTCATTATTCCTACAGAATTAGAAAAAGGAGGCTCTACGGTACTTGAAAATGTTTCAGCGCTTCGGAAGATAATTGATGATCCAGATGCAGAAGGTCAGATCAAATTGGAAGAAGTGCGTGATTTAGTGATTCAACTTCGTATAAATCGTTTTAAATATTTACACGATCTTGGATTAAAGCCTCATGATAAAGAGAGTACTATAACTTCTCAACAGGAATGGGAAGCTGTGCAGTACGCAAGTAAGGAAGTATTTTTGAATGTACCACAAAAAGATGATGTGCAAATGTATGTTGACAGGCTCGTAAATAGAGGGGTTTCTCTTTTGGAAGTGACAAGAATAATGCAAGAAGCTGGATGTAACAGTGATGACTATGTTCGGTTATTTATTGAAGCAGCGCATACAGTTCAGACACGTACGAATAATGAAATGCCTTTAAGACTCGCAACAAGTCTGCAGGATATGGAACACTATATCCGTATTGGAGGTGGTGAAAATGCCTCTGAAGCAAGCGAATTTCTTAGTGCCAACGAAGTGCAAAACTTCCTTCGTGTACCCGGTATTCTTGATCGAGTTGAGTATGATGAGTTGCACAGGAGAGGTTTGTATGATTTTACGAACAGATTGGAACCATACTTTTTTGCGCAGTTTACTGCTGATTATGGTGAGTGCGACGCATCGCCTTTAGTAGAAGGAAAAGTAGTACTGACACTAGGGCCTGGAAATGGATCTGATGAAATATACTTTGTAGAAAGAGGAGCGCAGCGAATAGATATGATTGAGGTAAGTCCTCTCATGGTAGAAAAGCTCCATTATCGAAAAGCTGCTCTTAGACCCGTGGAGCTCCAGAGTCGCCTGAATGTCCCTTTTGAAGCGGCGGATATGATTCAAGCACTTCGCCGTTTGGATCTTAGTGATGAAGAGAAATATGATCTTATCTACAGCCATTCAGTACTACACTTTCTAGACGATGAGCATTTACAGTATTTGCTCATGCTTATTCATCGTAATCTTAATGATGAAAATGGACATTTGGCCTTTGCAGTGAAAACCCCGGGTGCAGTGCTGGATAACGATGATGCTGGAATATTACTTATTGATGATACAGCAGAATTTACTTTGCCAGCCGACTCTCCAGTAAAGGAGACTCGTACATCCATTCGACAGCGTTTGCGTCTTAATCTGGATGGAATACCCCGAGCCTTTAGAGATGTGGAGTCATGGAGTAGAATTTTGGAGATGAGTGGTTTTGAAATAGTCAGTAAAACAGTGCAAGATGTTAAAACCTATGCAGCACCTGGTCAGCCGAAACAAACTTTCTTTTACTTCCTTTGCAAAAAGGTAGCATAAGAGCTTTGTGGTGAAAGTGTATTATACGCAATCTTCATCCTCTGTTCTACTCCAAGCATGTTCAAATATTGCTCGGAATACAGCAGCAATGACTTTTCCATTAAAAACAAACCCAACAGGCTTATCATTTTCAAATGTAATAACAGCAACTTTATCACCGTAGATACGAATTTCTCCATCAATAGGAAGACACTTTGAAAGTTTACCTTCACGCATTTCTCCATGCTCTTGTCGCTCACGGTTTCGAGGAGTATCAGGGAGAATCGAATGTGTTGTGATGCCAGCTTCTACTCGTCTATCGATGAATTCCAACATATAGTCTCCAAGGCACTCGTAAATACTATCAATGTTTGTCCAGCAGTAGATATCTTTTCCGGTTTGCAGCATATCTTCATAAATATCAAGAATTCCCTGTTTACCTTCAAAATACATCACATTTGGTTTCCATGTTGATTCACCAATGGTTTGTAAATACCCCTCTATAGCATCTTTTGCATCGTTATACACAGCAGCGTTTTTTCCTCTCTGCTTATCGATCCAGTTTAAGAATTCCTGATCTGAGCAGATTTCTACCATATCGTCTCCCTTGGATGAAACGCGTGAAATGAGCTTTTTCTTTTCAAGAGAGGTCAGTGAGTAGTGTACGACATCATAGGAAAGTGAGGTTTGTTGCGATATATCCTTCGTAGAGAGCTTTTTACGTAGGAAAAGCAATGTAAGGATATTTACCTCGTTTTCCAGAAAGCCAAGTAGCTTGAGCTTTTGCCGCGTGTGGAGCGGGGCTATAGGATCCATGAAGATTAGAGTAGAGGATTTTGCCTCTTATTTCGAGCTTTCTTCGTGTGATTCTATGAGATTCTGAATATCTTGCATCATCTGCTGGTGGAGGTTTCTATAGGGGAGTGGAACTCTATGATAGTATTCTGAGAAAAGTGGTAGATATTCGTGTTTTAATTCTGTAATCCATCGTTCTTTGCGCTCAGAAGCAAGGGCACTAATAGTACTAATATTGTGAAGTTGGTCTGCGATTTTGATGAAAAATATATTTATATCTACTTCAAATGCCTGCTCAATTTGTTCCAGGTATTTACTCTGTTGCGCGAGTTTATCAGTAATAGCGTTGTCCTTTGACAGCGCTTGAACCATATAGAGTACGTGATCTCCAAATTCTCTGAGAATGTGGCCTTCTAGCCAAGGGTACTTTTCCCCACTATCTTCGAGAGAATCGTGGAGAAGTGCTGCGCATATTGTGTCTCTATCTGCCCCATTATCAAAAAGCATTTTTGCAACAGCTACTGGGTGTGTAATATACGGCTCACCAGATTTACGTTTTTGGTCGATGTGAACACGTTCGGCAAGCTGGAAAGCCTTTAAGACTTTATCCCCCATAGAGTTGCTCATTGCCCTTATCGTCTGTATGTAATCCGCCATCAGAACAGTAGGCTAACATTATTATGGCAAGATCTGCAGAATATACTGCTTTACATTTCCAAAAATCTCTGTTTTCGGGTCTAATGCCTCGATATCCGCTTTAGTAAACCATTGCATGTCCTCACCTTCGTCTTCAGCGAGTACTAGCTCCTGAGCTTCATCCAGAGGGCGTGCGAGGAAGAGAAAATCGATATGTTGATGTGCAGGCTCGCGGCGCTCTGGGCATTCTGGAATGTTTTCCTGTAGCATCGCGATGGGGTTTTTGGTACTTCGTTGACTGCGTATCTGCTATGGTCATAAGGAGGACAAGCGTGAATTATACACAGTAATACTTGAATCGTATAAATAATATTTTATAATCTTTTACTATATGAGTCGAGTGTTTGTAAACGAATAATTGATTGCAAGAGAAAATATGCCTGAACTCAGATTGCATACCATAGGCGGCACGATAACGTGCGATGAGGACTCAGTTAGAGATTTTTCTCTCTTTCATGCTGTTCATCTATCAGGCATAACCTTTCGGCTTTTTGCTTAGCTTCTAATTGGTACTGTTGCATTTCATGTAGGAACATTGTGAAGATGATCTGATCGTGAAAAGCAGCAGCTATCTGAACAGGATCTTCTGATTGCAGACGTTTTACCATCAATGCAACTATGTCACCTTCCTCATCATCAACATCAGCACGAAATTCCTCTATTCGTGTGGATAAACGCGCAATCACTTGCATAGTATCGAGATTGACACCTTGAAAGAACGGTGCGTTTGAGAGAGGAATTTGCGGGAAAACGCGTGCTCCAGGGTTTGTAGGATCTCCATGGGGTTGTAATGCACACAAAATATCGCGAGGATTGCTGAGAGCATTATTGACAACACGATAGTCCCCAATACCAAATGTTGTGTTGGGGGCACATCCTTTACTTTTGACCTCATCAAGATCGTCATCTCCTCTTCGTGTTTGAATAGAGCCAGCACACAGAGCAAGTACATGTACACCTCGTTTAATGCGTTCTACGAGTAGTTCGTTAATTCCCAAATCTCTTTGACGTTCATATTGAATTTTGTGCCATCCCCCAGGAAAGACTACCGCATCACCCTTTGTATGCTCTAATTGCTTTGCATTCTCTACCAGAACGACTTCTACATTGAGGCCACCTATGTGTTGCGATGCACGAAGAAGTGCGGTGGCGTCTTCGCGGGCGCTTCCTTGCACATTTAATACCGCAACGCGAAATGTATGCTCCGGATTCTCTACATTAAAAGGATTGTCGAGTTGCCTTCCAGTTTTCCTTTTTTGCATTTTTGCCAAACTGAGTTTTGCTAAATGAGTAGCAGCTTCTATGGAAGGTGTTTCTGTACAAATAAGGGTATCCACCTCTGGGTGGCCATTTGCTTCCATTAGTGATATCAACGTGCTTGTGTCCCCTTTTATAGCAATAAATGGCCTAGAAAGTAGCTGAGGATTTTTCTGTGTCTCTAAAAATTGCTCCCATTGTTTGTGTGTCTTTTGTACATCATTCATCTTTTCTAGTATCACTCCTTGAGTTACACCTTTGGCCATTAACGCAAAGAACTCCTGATTTATCTTTCTACCTTTTCCTTGAGGTACTTCGGTAAAGATAGGTAAATCTAATGCACGACGCATACTTTCATCACCTCCAGCCAATGCATGTGTTTGTGAATCTTGAAAATGCTGTAGATCTTCTATGCTTACCAATCCAAATAATCGTGGTACAGCATCTGTTCTATGGGCGTCTGTATACTCTTCAGCCCATCCCCAGAAATGGGATTGCGACGCTTTATTGTACTCTATAACAGGAAGTGTCCGGGGGTTCTCTAGCTCCCGTTTTCGTAGATCACTCGAAACACCACTACGAATAATATGTGCGGTAACTCCCAATGTATCCAACACCCTTTCATCATCAGCTTTCCTCGGTTGCACTGGTAGCATTGTTGTCCCACCATGACGCCCTGCTGTGCAGAGAGCATCGAGTCTTTTGCCAGTCATTTGATGTTCATTGTCCATAGATTCATGTACGAATGTCGCCATTCACTCTAGGTCAGAGGTGCGCAGATGCGCATTTCCCATGATGAATTACGGGACAGGTATATTATGGTATAATTCTATTTATGTCAAAAGAGATAAAGGAGTTTCCCCATGAGAGAAGGGTAAAAAATGGTACTATTTCCTTATGAAAGACGATATACGACTATTATTGAACGAATGTTCCAGATTCAATAAGAAGGATCAGAAGCGTATAGAAGGTGCTATAAAAATAGCGCAAAAAGCACACGAAGGACAGACAAGAAAATCTGATGGAAGACCGTATTTTATGCATCCACTAGCGGTTGCTCAGCTTCTTGTTGAGTGGGGGGCAGATGCCGATACGATTATTACTGGTCTTCTACACGACACCGTAGAGGACACTTCTATTAAACTCTCTGATATCAAAAAAGAGTTTGGACCAACGGTAACTTTTCTGGTTGAAGGAGTGACAAAATTTAACAAAGCGGACTTTGAAGGTAAACTGTTGCTTTCTGGAGACGTGGAAACATTGCGACGATTATTTGAAGTGATGCGTAAAGATATTCGTGTTGTCATTATTAAAATTGCGGACCGATTGCATAACCTTCGAACCATCGAGGGCTTACCCAAAGAGCGCCGTGTAACATTCTCAAAAGAGAGTTTAGATATCTATTATAAGATAGCATTTCACTTAGGTATGGGAGAAGTCTGTAGGGAGATTACGGATATCTCTGTTCCGTATGTGTATCCGGAAAAGGCAGCGATACGTAAGAAGTATCGCAAGGAGCAAAAAAAAATTGTTTGCTCTGCAGTAAAGGACATAGAGAAGTTGCTCCAAAAGGAGATGAAGAAAGGCAGTATCCTTGAGGCTCTCTGTGTAGAGAGTTCCCAAGATTTACCGCGACTCAATAAGGATGATGAGTCTGCAGACAGAGCATACTACTGTGTGATTATTACTAATACTGAAGACAGTTGCTATAACACCTTTAAGACATTGCATGAATTCTTCCGACCTGTGCGAAGAAAGTTTCATGACTATATAGCTTCCCCGCCAGAGTCGGGTTACAGAAGTTTGCATACAACGATTATTGGACCACATGACAAGTCGATTCAGATTCGCATACGCACGCAAAAAATGCATGAAATGAATAATTTCGGAGTGTTGCTTTCTGCGTTCGGAGAGCAAGAAGAGAAAGACGACGTGCAAGCATTTTCATGGTTACAGCGTTCTGCAGATCTTGATAGAACTACCCGTGAAAGTAGTGAAGCATTTTGGGAAGCGATGCAAACAGATATTTTCAAGAAGTCTATGCAGGTGACCGTTGACGGAGAGGGAGTCTCTTTGCCCTTAGAATCGACAGCATTGGATGCCGCATATTTTCATCTAGGACAAAAAGCACATAAGATCAAAAGTATTACTGTAAACGGGAGAGAAACAGAGCTTTCTCTGATTCTTAGCGAAGATGATGTTATAGAAACTTCTGTAGCAAAAGAGGTTCTAGTTCAATTTTCTTGGCTCGATCTTGTCGTGACAAAATATGCACGCAATCACATAACCGAAGCACTGAAGGAATTTGATCGTGAAGAACGATTTAATTTGGGACAAGAACTCCTCCAAAAAGAGCTGGATCATTTTCAAAAAATATTGGTTGGTGAAATCCATAGACACCATCAAAAGGCTATTGCAGAGCATTTTAAGAGAGATACGTTCGAAGAGGTGATCGTGATGATTGGGGAAGGAGTCATACAGCCCAGTGAGCTAACTGCACTGATACACAAGCAGACGAAAAAGAGTCAGGAGAAATCGTATAAATTTAGATTATTGCTGCATGTTTCCGATAATCATCGTGATGATATTATCCCTCAAATTGCAACAATTGCACGATTGCATGATGTATTTATCGGAAATATTTATATGAGCGCAGAATCAAAGCACGGACTCATTGTTATGAGGTTGCGTGGTAAATCTCTTCACAAACATTCATATGCTAGCTTCCTCTCTGCTCTCGAGAGGAATAGTTGGATCTCTCGGTTACAGACGATGATTTCTATCCGGCAAAAATTCACCATGATGGCGATGTGCTCCTTTGCATTTGTCATACTTTTTGTAGAGTTCATGTTGTTGATAGCTTGGAAGGATTGGCTGTTAACTCTGCCGTATTTTGATATTTTATTGATTCAGATTATTCTCATTGTACCGCCTCTTATTGCAAATTTTTATGCACTGAGGATACTCAGAAACTTTGTGGTAGTGCTGCGAAACGACAAATGGTTTTTTGGGCTCTACCTATTGCTCAATGTATTCGTATGCATACTGATCACATACGCAAGTTTTATCTTAGGCGCATACAAAAATTTACTACCTCTTCTAGTCGTATTTATCTTTTTCATGTTCTACTTTATTTATCGTTTTATTGTGACAGAGCAATTAATGACAAAAGTAGAACGGTCTTCTATAAAACCTCTGACAAAAATCCAGTGGCAAAAATTGCGTCGCAAGAAGATTATTGGTTATAGCTTTAGAATGGGAGCCGTAACCATTTGGGGTATTCAACCTCTTTACCTGAAATACACGCCGGCCAATGAAGTAGATCCATTAATTCGCGTATTTCTCACGGGAATTGGTGTATTAGTTATTACAGGTATATTTATGTGTATCAAAAAGCTGATAACGAGACGTCCGAGCAAGGCTATAAAATTGCCTAAAAATATTCTATTAGCAAATATCATCATCGGATACATTCTGTTTACGTATTTTCTTAATGCCAGTCTTCAGTTTACGACAAGCACGAACTTCGCTCTTTTAAATAACTTTTCCCCAGTTCTCGCTTTGCTTGTAGCTGCCATACTATGGCGCTCTTCTATTCCCTATCTTAGAGATCCACAGAAGATGTTGTGGATTTTCCTTGTGTTCCTTATGGGATCCACGGGTGCAGCTCTGATTATTTACAATACTATGCGAGGGTCAAGCAGTGGTTCTCTCTATGGAGACACTCTAGGAATATTTGCAATGGTTGCTGATACATTCTTAGTAGTTTCTACGATCCGTTATATGAAACTTCATCAGAAAGTATCAAGTCTAATTCTTACCATATATGTATTTACCATAATTATACTTCTCCTATTGCCGCTTATGCTATGGTATTACTTCACTGGTAATCCCAATATCCTTTCTCTTACTCTTGTACCGATACTGTTCGGGCTTGGTGCGGGAATATTTACTGGTGTTGGGCAAATATTGAATTTAGAAACATTTAGGCGTGTCGATGGATTTATCGCATTCCTCATGTTTAACATTTCCATTCTTATTACCTTTGTTGTGGAAGTGTACTTCTTGGGTCAATTCAAGCCATCGTGGATCCTCATGGTAGGAGGAGGTATTATTATTGCTTCCACGATCATTGCAGAGCTTATTAATAGTCACTGCGAGAGAAAGGGGCTATAGCACAGAGAGGATATATGCCTTCACATTTCCAAAAATCTCCGAAGAGTCATCGAGAGCTTCGATATCTTCTTTGGTAAACCATTGCATGTCCTCACCTTCGTCTTCAGCGAGTACTAGCTCCTGAGCTTCATCCAAAGGGCGAGCAAGGAAGAGAAAATCGGTATGTTGGTGAGCGGGTTCGTTGCGGTCTGGGCATTCTGGAATGTTTTCCTGTAGCATCGCGATGGGGTTTTTCAGCATGTGTCCTTCTTCGGGGCAGCTGGCAAATAAGTCAATATTAGAAAATTTGAAAAACTGAAAATTTGAAAAACCGAAAAGTATTTTCAACTTTTCAACTTTGCTTTTTTTCAGCTTTTCTCCAAGTCCTAAAATTTCTACATCCAGCCCCGTTTCTTCTTTGCATTCACGCGCAGCAGTTTCTTGTGGTGTTTCATTTTCATCAACATGCCCGCCTGGCGGCATCCATCTTTGCAGTCTCTTATGCCACAGAAGAAGCGTTCGATTCTGTGAATCGACGATGAAGGCCGTTGCGGTGAAATGCTTAGTCAAACGGAAAACGGAAAGTGCAAAACGGAAAGTGCAAACGAAGTATGCTATACTTCCATTCCATTCTCCACTTTCCGTTCGCCATTTTCCACTTTTCACATGGTATTAATCAACGACAACTCATCAGTACTTGCTATCGGTGACTCCATGCCACAATTTAGCTTGCCTGCCACAGATGGTTTGACGGTGGACTCCACCAGTATTAAAGATCCTGTAGTTGCCGTAGTTTTTACCTGCAATCACTGTCCGTACGCTCAAGCATATGAAGAGCGTCTCAAGGTGATGATGGAGAAGTTTGAACAAACTCAGTTTGTTTTGATCAATAGTAATGATGCTACCGAGTATCCAGAAGACAGCTTCGAACGTATGAAGGTGAAAAAAGAAGAGGCTGGGTGGCCGTGTATGTATTGCTACGATGAATCCCAAGAAGTGGCGAAGAGTTTTGGAGCACTGTGCACACCGCACTGCTTTGTGTTTGATATCGATAGAAACCTAAAGTACAAAGGTCGTATCGACAACAATTGGGAGAATGCTGGAGAAGTCACAGAACAGAACTTACACGATGCGATTCAGGCACTAGAAGAGCACGAAGAGCCTACCAATCACGAAGAGCACGCAATTGGATGTAGCATCAAATGGAAGGCGGAGGCAGTTGTATAGTGATCAAATATTTTGATCAGTTATTTTCCCTGTAGTACTTCAATCAATAGGATTTCCGGCCAAGCAAAAAGGCGTGTTCTTGCAGTGCTTTCGCCGATTCCACGGGTAATAGCAAGTGTGCGGTCGTTTTCTAGAGGAAAGAGCCCTTGGTCAAACTGCTGTCCTAGGCTGGTAGGGAGGTTTGGAATAGGTCCAAGTCCTGGTAGGCGCATTTGTCCTCCATGCGTATGTCCGGATACTATGAGGTGAGCTGCCGTGCTCTCCTCGGTATCAATCACACTGGGGTTATGGGAGAGTAAGATGGTAAATGCATCGCTAGGGATACCACTGAGACTCTGTGAAAGATCATGGTGACCGGTCCAAAGATCATCGATGCCAGCAATGGCAACTGTTGTATTGGGCAAAGACAAGATCGTATGTTCATTGCGCAGCACTGTTATACCAAACTCCTCGAGTGTTTGCGTAATGTTCTCTCCACGGTTAGTACCGGAGTAGCGTTTCCCGGTGAGTGACTGGTATTGTCCAACGTCATGGTTTCCTAGTACAGCAAATGTACCAAGTGAGGAGTTGATATCTCCAAGTGGCAACAGTTCTCTGGGGTCTGCAGATCGAGTGAAGACAAAATCACCTGGCAGAAGTACCAGATCTGGTAGGAGGCTATTTATTCTTGTCACGACTCTTCGTAAAAATGCTTCCCCTTTATAGGGGCCGACATGCGCGTCAGAGATAACAGCGATTTTCATGGGTTCTGCTTTGGGATGGGTCACCTGCACGCGTGTGACAACAATAATCTGTGGTTCGATAAACGCGGCGTAGGTCATACTCAAAAATCCCAGAAATCCGAGCACACCCAAAGACCCAATGAGTAGCTTTTGCAGACCTCGATCACTATGTCGTTTAGCCCAGATCGTGCATGCTATCCCTCCACACAGCGTAAACGCCATGATTAAAATAATCAGAAGATCCCAGACGAAAATGTCAGAGTTCAATAAAAACATTCAAACGGAAAGTGGAAAGTGGAAAATGATCTGGACCATAGTGTAGCGTTATTTTCCGTTTTCCGTTTTCCGTTTTCCGTTCTTTAAGACTTTCTTCAAATAGTCTCCGGTAAAACTACCCTTGGTATTGGCGACCTCTTCGGGTGTTCCTTCTGCAATAATTTTTCCACCACCACTTCCACCCTCAGGGCCGATATCAATAACGTGGTCCACAGATTTTACTACATCAAGGTTGTGTTCAATAACCAACACAGTGTTTCCCTTATCGACAAGCCGTTGCAACACATCAAGCAGCTTTTGAATATCGTCAAAATGCAGTCCTGTTGTGGGTTCATCCAAAATATAAAAAGTTTTTCCTGTTGCGCGTTTCGTGAGCTCCGTCGCTAGTTTGACACGTTGTGCTTCTCCACCAGAGAGGGTGGTGGCACTTTGTCCTAAGTGAATGTACCCGAGTCCTACATCTTGCAGAGTTTGTAGTTTCTTTTTGACCGAAGGAATCGCATCAAAGAATTTGAGTGATTCATTAATCGTCATCTCCAGCACATCAGCGATCGTCTTTCCTTTGTAGGTAATTTCGAGAGTCTCTCTGTTATACCGGCGAGCTTTACAGGCTTCGCAGGTGACAAATACATCCGGGAGAAAGTGCATTTCTATACGCTTGAGTCCATCTCCTTCACATTCTTCGCAGCGTCCACCTTTGACATTAAAACTAAAGCGACCTGCCTTGTATCCACGGAGCTTAGCTTCCGGTGATGCTGCAAACATATCGCGAACATCCGTAAACACTCCGGTGTACGTAGCAGGATTACTGCGTGGTGTTCTTCCGATAGGGGATTGGTCGATAACAATCGCTTTATCCAACGCTTCAAGTCCAGTGATGTTTCCGACATTCTGCGGTTTGGATTTGGCTTTATTCAACATTCTCTGTAGCTCCGGCCCGAGTATTCCATGAATCAAACTAGATTTACCAGAACCAGAAACCCCCGTAACCCCAATGAAGGTTCCCAGAGGAATGGAAACATCAATGTGTTGCAGATTGTGATGATGTGCATCTGTAATATTAATAGTCTTTCCGTTTCCCTTACGTCGCTTATCAGGAATAGGAATCGATTTCTTTCCACTTAAGTATTGTCCGGTGACAGATTTAGGATTTTTGATCAGCTCAGCAGGCGTACCATGTGCAACAATAGAGCCACCGTACTTACCAGCACCTGGGCCGATTTCTAGAAGGTAGTCGGCAGATTGAATAGTTTCTTCATCATGCTCAACAACTATTACAGTATTACCGAGGTCGCGGAGATTATTGAGCGTAGCAATGAGCCGCGCGTTATCCCGTTGGTGCAGCCCGATACTAGGTTCATCCAAGACATAGAGTACTCCTTGCAATGCAGAACCAATTTGTGTTGCGAGTCTGATACGTTGTGCTTCTCCACCGGACAGTGTTGCTGCACTTCGTGAGAGTGTGAGGTAGGTGAGTCCTACATTTTCGAGGAACGATAATCTACAGATCACTTCCTTGAGTACTTTTTTGACGATGGTGTACTCGTACTGTGTCAGTACGTTGATATCCTTCATAGGCACATCACCTTTGATGCGGTCATCTTTGGGTGTGAGAGCTACAAAGAATTGCTTTGCCTCATCAATACTCATATCGGTTGCATCGACAATGTTCATGTGCCCTACTTTCACAGCAAGGATTTCTTTCTTTAGACGACGCCCCTTACAGTCGTTGCACGGGAGCTCCAGCATGTAGCCTTCTATTTGACTACGCATGTAGCTACTGTCGGTTTCTCGGTGACGACGTTCAAGATTCGGAACCACTCCTTCATATGTTGTTTGATATTCTCCTTCAAATTTATTGGAGTCCCAACTCACACTCAATTCCTCATCACATCCATTCAAAATAAGCTCGCGGGTTTCTTCTGGAAGCTTGTTCCACGGCTTGTGGAGATCAATGTTTTTCTTCTTAGCCAGCGCCTCAAGTATTTTCATCATAAAGCCCATGCGGCTAGCGGACGTTGCCCACGGATGAATAGCACCTTCGGCAATCGAAAGTTTAATGTTTGGTATAATACTGGATTCTTCTACTTGTAAAATAGAACCAAGCCCATGACAGGTTTCACACGCTCCATGTGGGGAGTTAAAGGAGAAGCTGCGCGGTTCGATAACGGGAATGGTGCATTCGGGGTGCTTGTGACAGACGTAGTCTTCAGAAAACTGATGGATATCATTGGTATCTGCATTCATCACCATCATGAGTCCACTACCTTTTTTGAGTGCAAGTTCCACAGAATCTGCAAGACGTGTGCGGTTGGGATTCGTGTCACCATCTTTTGGTTCAAGATCGCGTATGATCATACGGTCGACCACGATTTCGATATCGTGTGATTTCTTTGGATCCAACTCCACTTCCTCGTCGACAGTGACAATATCTCCATCAATGCGCATACGAACGAATCCTTCTCGACGAATAGAATCAATAATCTTTACGTGTTGCCCTTTTCTCCCTCGTATCATTGGTGCTAGGAGGAAAATCTTCATGCCATCTTCCATATCAGCAATAATATCGACAATTTGACTGGAGGTTTGCTTGGTGAGTTCTCCATTGCAGTCTGGGCAGTGCACATGGCCCGTTTTTGCCCACAAAAGACGCATGTAATCGTAGATTTCCGTCACGGTTCCAACGGTAGAACGTGGATTCCTGGGTGCAGTCTTTTGATCGATAGAGATCGCAGGGCTCAAGCCCTCAATACTATCGACTTCTGGCTTTTCCATTTGCGAGATGAATTGGCGAGCGTATGCAGAAAGGGATTCTACGTATCGGCGTTGTCCTTCGGCGAAAATGGTATCAAACGCAAGAGAGGACTTACCAGAGCCTGAAAGCCCGGTCACGACCGTCAGTTTATTGCGAGGGATTTCTACGTCTATACCCTTCAGATTATGCATTCTGGCGCCTTTTACGATTATTTTTTCCATACAAAAATGTGATATATATAAAAAAGCCGTCCGTTTGGGGGACCGCTCCGACAGCTAAGTTTAGCAAGAAAAACACCTTCTGTCTAGGGTAAGAGAGTGAATATGTATACTAGTACTGATGGATATATCCCTCGATACAACGCTAGAGACTGAGAGATGCACGCTGAGATGTGTTTCAGATGCTGATGTGGAATGCGTATGGACAGCCTCAAGAGTTCCTGGTTTTACTGATGGGATGACGTGGGATCCTGCTGAGACAAAAGAGGAAATTATAGAAATAACGAAGCAATGCATCGAGCGATGGAAACATGAGGATGATTTCTGCTTCTCTCTTTGCCTGCAAGAATCTGGTGAATGCATAGGTCGTATAGTTATACGCAAGAAAGAAGGAGATGGTCTGTGGAATATTGGTTACTGGATGCATCATGATTTTCAAGGCAAGGGCTATATGACAGAGGCAGTCCTCGCAATTGTTGAATGGGGGTTTACCGTATTGCAGGCGCAGACAATTACCAGTGAGCATGCATCATGGAACGAAGCGAGCGGCAAGGTCCTTCTACGAGCGGGATTTACACATATTGGGCATCTACCCTGTGGTTTTATAAAGCATGGGAAAGAAATTCCTGAGGAGGAATATGCTATGGCAAGAGAACAATGGGGTGAAAAATTATGATTGCAGTTGTAGTTTCTTTTCGATACGACTGATGCGTTTGGGTAGAAATTCAAGTTCTATGTCATCAAGGCGCCCGTCTATGTTTCCTAATGCCGTACTTTGCCAGACCAATTTTTGGTCAATACCATCTAATCGAACATCAATACTATCGATACGCGTATGTACCTTTCGAAATTCCTTTCGAAATTCACCTGCATGTACTTGCATCTGATTGATTACATCGATGAGGGTAATGTCGTTTGTCATGGGTCGTAAAGAATAAATGATCTATGGCCAATGAACAATGATCAAAATATCTCTCATACATATAGATTCGATCATTTCGCTTGCATAAGGGCAATAACCAGTTCCAAAATGTTATGGAACCACTCCAGAAACTTCCAAATCTTCTACAAACTACACACTACAAACTATAAACTAGCCCTGTGTTTACCGGTATCATTGAAGCAACGGCTCCACTACTAGCCAAAACGGATCACCAGCTGATTATTGCCCGTCCAGAGTCTTTTGCAGACTTTCTGATAGGGGCAAGCATTGCGGTATCTGGCGTATGCCTTTCGATTACCTCTTTTGATGAGCGGTCCATGACCTTTGATGTAGTAGAAGAAACCTGGAAAAAGTCGAAGCTCGGATCTCTTGAAGTAGGGGATCTCGTTAACCTTGAACAAGCGTGTTTGGCAGACACACGTCTCGATGGGCATGTTGTGCAGGGGCATTGCGAAGGAGTGGGAGAGTGTATTTCCTGTGAGGATGGTGTTTTACTTTTGACAGCACCTGAAGAGTTGAATAAATTTTTTGTACAAAAGGGATCCATAGCCTTAGATGGAGTATCACTGACGATTGCAGATAGGAAGGATGGTACTATCAGTATTGCTCTTGTTCCGCTCACGTTAGAGAATACAACTCTCGGATCTCTACAAACCGGTGATCCTATCAATATAGAAACCGATATAGTCGGACGTTATCTTTACGCTTTCACTCATGAAGAAACTGCCCTCCAAAAATGATATTCAAGAAATCATAGAACTATCTATGCGACCAGCATGGAGGGTCGGCATCGTCTACTCCTCATTTTACACAAAAGAGATCAACCACATGCTCAAAGGGGCTATCGATACACTAAAAGTGGTAGGCATGGAAGAAAAAAATATCAGACAGTACCCAGTGCCAGGTTCTTTTGAAATTCCACTTGTTGGCGCTGCACTTGCCAAAGAAGGGAGCATCGACGCCCTTATTGGACTTGGTATTATTATAGAAGGGGAGACGCATCATGCGCGGTTGATAGCGGAAAATGCGGCACGTGGCATGATGGATGTACAGACGAAGTACGGGATACCATTTGCTAACGAAGTGCTGTATGTAGACTCCATTGTTTTAGCTCGCGAGCGACTACATAAGGGGGAAGAGGCCGCAATCAGTGTTCTACATTCGCTTGCGCAACTTGCAAGCCTACAGTCTTGATACCTTGTGAAGACTATACAAGTAAGGGTAAGATCCACAGTAACCTTTCATGTATAGATCTCCTATTGTCGTTTTTTCGGCGCTGAGTATTGCTCTCGGGTATACAACTGTTGTAGTTGCTTCTGCATCGGTCTTTCCTGATGTACCGCAAGGGCATCTATTTCAGAAGGAAATAGAAGAGTTGGTGCGCGAAGGAGCCATCACTGGAAATCCTGATGGAACCTATCGACCTGATGATTTTGTTAACCGTGCTGCTATGCTCAAGATGCTCTACAAGGCAAAAGGGAAAACGCCAGATCCTTTGAGTATACGCTGTTTCCCCGATGTAGTGATAGATAGTTGGTACGAACCGTTTGTGTGTGATGCTGCTGCAAGAAAATATGTGAAAGGATATGCTAACGGAACATTTCACCCCAATGATCCAGTAAATAAAGTAGAAGCACTCAAAATGATTATGATGGTGTTTGATATTCCTTTGGAAATCGTCACCGATGACAATCGTGAAATCGTGAACTTTGCGGATGTTTCACTTTCTGCGTGGTACACCCAGTATCTTCTTACGGCATACAACACCAAAGTTCTGCCTATCCCAGGCCAGACCGGTGCACACTTTGGTCCATCAGACCCCGTTATGCGTGGTGCTGCTGCTGCAATGATCTTTAACGCTCAACATGCAGATCTCATGTCTGTAAGGGAAAAAACGCAGCGTAGTCGCGACAATAGTTCGCAAGAGTCTACGTCATACAGTAGTCAGATGGCAGACAGCGGAGCGTCACAAGTACATGACAATGACGATGGTAGTGGAACAGTGTCGGGTGTTATGGAAGAGTCATTTCCGTTTGATCGCAATGGAAAGTTCTCCGAAAAGCAATCCGTCTCCTATAGGTTTGAAATGACGAGTGCGAAGACAGTTGATATCGTCGCAAGTTTGCAGACAGGACAACCTGGTCAAATAGTGTGTCGCCTGTACCTTCTTGATGCTTCAGGATTCTCTGATGAATACTTCCTTGGATACCAAGAGGGCAACAAGTGTTACCTTGATGCGACGCTCAACCCCGGAACGTATCAGTTGCAGTTGCAACCGACAGTAAAAGATACAACGTTTACTGTTGATGCAAAGGAAGGTGTCGGTGATGGGAATAATGGATTCCGCAACGCACGCAGCATTGCTGCGAATGTAACACGCACAGATGTACTCGGTGCATCTGATCTTGAGGATTGGTATACGTTCTCTCTTATCTCCGAGCAGAGGATCAATGTAATAGTGACCAATCCTACGGAGCTTCGGTGCATTGTGTACGCTATGAGTGACGTCGATTTGGCAAGTTTCTCGGGGCCTCAATGCAATCAGAGCTATTTATATCCTCCAGGAACGTATTACATCGCTATTGGCCGAAAAGCGCCTCTTAATGCACAGCAGACCTATACGATAAAGTTAGATAAATAGGAGCCTGAGCCAAAATATGGCCTATACTCTGGATGATGAAGCGCGATACCTTTGCAACGATTCCCGAGGCTCTCGAGGCCCTGCGGCAGGGCAAGATGATTATTGTTGTTGATGATGAACAGCGAGAGAACGAAGGAGATTTGGTGGTAGCCGCACAGCATATGACCACTGAGAAGATGGCATTTTTCATTCGCAATACCGGAGGTGTTGTCTGCCTTTCTCTGAGTAACGACATTGCAGATACGTTGGAACTTCCACCGATGGTTGCACGCAACACGTCAGTACGTGGAACGCCGTTTACCGAAAGTATAGAAGCTGCGCAAAACGTTACTACTGGAATCTCTGCACATGATCGCACTACAACTGTTGCAGCTGCTATTAATCCTGTTGCTGTACCTGAGGATCTCTGTCGTCCAGGACATGTGTTTCCATTGCGCGCAGAAGATGGTGGTGTGCTGGTGCGCGCAGGTCACACCGAAGCATCAGTTGATCTTTGTAAGCTTGCAGGTTTACGGCAAGGTGCAGTTATTTCTGAGTTGATGCATGAAGATGGATCCATGATGCGTTTACCGGACTTACAAACGTTTGCAAAGACACATGACATTGCATTGATGTCGATTGCAGATTTAATTGCGTACAGAAGAAAAAATGAAACGTTCATTCGTAAAGAAGCTGAGTCTATATTAGAAACACAAACAGGGGAGTGGACGATGCGCGTGTACACCGAAACTATTCACAACTCAGAACACGTTGCACTCATCAAGGGAAACATCGAGCCACTAATACCGACACTTGTTCGTGTACATAGTGAATGTCTGACGGGTGATGCGTTTGGCTCATTGCACTGTGACTGTGGTGCACAACTTGATGCTGCTATGGAACAGATTGAAGCAGAGGGTTCTGGAGTAGTGGTCTACATGCGTCAAGAAGGTCGTGGCATTGGTCTTGCCAATAAAGTTCGTGCGTACAATTTGCAAGAGCAGGGACTCGATACGGTAGAAGCAAATGAGAAACTTGGTTTTCCTATGGACTTAAGAACGTATGGTATTGGTGCACAGATTTTAAAAGATTGCGGTGTGGGACACATGCGTTTACTGACAAACAATCCGAAAAAAGTTGTAGGACTCGAAGGGTACGGATTACATCTCACAGAGCAAGTACCGTTGCGTACTGAATTAACAACGGAAAAACAAAAAAAATATGTGCGTACAAAAATAGAAAAGATGGGACACACATTATAAAAAAGAAAATTTGAAAAATTGAAATGTTAAAAACACGGTGTAACAAACTTGGTTCTTGTTCGTTTTAATATACCCAAATACACATGCAGAAAACGTAAAAAGTTTCCAAAAGAGGTAATTTCAATTATTTGTTAGCAGAATGCCCAAAAAGTTGAACACATTTTTTGGTTTTTTCCGTGTTTTTTTCTACGAAAAAATGTGTGGAGTTTTTCTCTGATGTAAAACAAAAAAAGAAGTTTGTTACAAAAAGTTGTTTTTACACAAAAACATAAATTCATATTTACGCTTTACGAAAGAACTTCACCGAAAAATTTTTACCACGTAACATACATTACAACCCTTCTTATTTATTACCCACCCGTGCTATGCCGGTTCGCAAAAAGAGAGCGACCAAAAAACGTAAGCCAGCCAAGCGCAAGACAGCCAAGCGTAAGACAACGAAGCGCAAGGCAGTTAGGCGCAAGACTGCTACGAAGAAACGTAAGCCAGCCAAGCGTAAGACAGCCAAGCGTAAGACAACGAAGCGCAAGGCAGTTAAGCGCAAGACTGCTACGAAGAAACGTAAGCCAGCCAAGAGGCGCAAGGCTACGAAGAAGCGCAAGCCAGCTCGAAAAGCTGCTAGGCGCAAGACGGCGACAAAGCGCAAGACTAAGAAGCGCAAGACAACTCGTCGCAAGAAGCGCCGATAGTATCGCTACAAGATCTTGTCGCGTGATCAACACCCGCCTTCGCAAGAGGTGGGTGTTTTTGAGGTTTCCTCTTATGGGCTCTCCTTCCCTTCAAAGGAGTCACTCCAGCGAAAACAAGTTTCCGCTTCGTGACAGATTGTTAGATTGGAGAAAATAACCCAAGACATTACAGGTTTTTTGCTTTAGAAATAGATATAATACGCATGTGCCCGCGTGGCTCAACTGGATAGAGCATCGGTCTTCGGAACCGAGGGTTGCAGGTTCGAGTCCTGCCGCGGGTACCATTGATATTATTAATCAATTACAATAATCATATGGCTTGGAAAGATGATAAAGACGCGCTACCTTCTTCCTCTTCTAGTAAGAGGTTCGATCGTGCAGACCATGGTAAGAAAGATGCGTTGAAAAAGAAAATCAAAGAACGTGTTGGAATGGAAAAAGAGACAGATATTCAAAAAATCGATTTAAAATCTCAGATGAATTTACAAGATCTTAAAGGGGAACTTGCTGGCAAACAAGATGAAGAGACGAAGCGGAAAAAAGAAACGGAGGAGAAAGCAAAAGAGAGGAGTACCGCACCAAAGACACGATCGGTGAAAGAACGTGAAGAGGCGCTCTTAGAAGATGCTCATGAAAAAATAGATACAGATACGATGATTCAACGTGAGGAGGCACAGCAAAAACTCTCCGATGAAGAAACAACAGCAGAACCGGGGTAGAAATGCACAGTGGAAAGTGGAAAGTGAAAAATGTATACTTTATTCGATGAAACGTACAGGATTCATTTTTGTTGTGATAGGGTTGCTGGTATCTACATCTGTTTCAGCTCTTAATGACATTGAACAGTATCCGTATAAGAGTTCTATCGATCTTCTTGAAGCGCGTGGTATTATCAATGGATATCCCGATGGATCATTTCGTCCATACAAGGCAATCAACCGCGCAGAGTTTTTGAAACTCCTTATGCTCGCTGTATACGGAGACCAAGCGTATCAAGGTGGAAGTGAACGGTGTTTTAAGGATTTTGTTGGAAACAATCAGTGGTTTTGGGCATATGCCTGTACTGCAAAATTGCTTGGCGTGATTCAAGGGCATCCTGATGGAACATTTCGCGGAGAAGACACCATTATTCTTGCAGAAGCTCTCAAAATGAGCTTTGAAGCGTGGAACGTCGCATTGCAACGTGAAGATGTTACTAAACCCTGGTATCACCGTTACATGGACGCTGCAGCCCCGAGACAAATTTTTAGGAGGTTCCCTTTTACGCCAGATTACCAACTCACCCGTGGAGAGATGGCACTGCTGTTGACGATGATTGGTGAGCCGATTGCCACGCTCAGTGGTGAGCCAATAGATCCAAATGCACCAATACTTGTTCCAGTAACGTTTCCTACTACTCCCGCTGTGTGTGGCAATGGATTCAAAGAGGGGACAGAGCAGTGTGATGATGGCAATGTCGTGAATGGTGATGGGTGTAGCAAGACCTGTATTTTAGTCGCAGAACCTATTCGCCATGGTGCGCTGCGTATTGAGCAACAACCGATATCAAACAGCGCACAGGCGTCGGGAAACCTTGATGTACCACTGTTTGCCTTTACGGCTATTGCTGGAAGACAGGACATTTTTATGACAACATTAAAATTTAAAAGTTCAGTAGGCTCATTAGCATTTGCAGAAAACTACAGAATATTTATCGATCGTGATGGGGATGGCACCGTAGAAACACTCTACGGACGCGCAGTGTCCCAAGGAGAAACACTGACGTTTGCAGGACAAAATATTCTCGTAAAAGACGGAGCATATATACGAGTAGAGCTATGGGCTGATATAGAAACGTCACAGTCTGCGAGTACTATTGCCATTGCCTTTGATACCTCTCAGCTAGATTTTATTGAAGGTGTCGATAAAGTTGATGGAGAGGATGTGACGGGTATTACTTTGAACAATGATGATTGCACATTGAGTACTATCTGTTGGATTACTGTGATTACGGATGATGATCAATCGGTTATTATTCACACACAGGGTAATCTCTTTGTTTCAAAGGGGAGTGTTCCTATTGGCAGCAGGCAGATTCTTGCAAGTACGCTGACGCCATCATTACTCATTCTAAAATTTCGTTCGGACGCAGAGGATGTCACAGTAAAAGAGTTGGCGATAGAAGGGATACCTAGCAGTGTGGAACATCTGCTTCTCTTTGAATCCACGAGCCCAACATCGTTTGCTACAGCGCGACTTGTGAATTGTGGAAGTGTCGTGACCGGAAGATTTTGCACGGATAATGAATTTATTGTTCCGCAAAACGGTGAGAAGTCGATTGTCGTAAAAGCAGTGCTCAAGCCTGATGATACGGGTGCGGTGTCGGGGCAGTCGGTAACACTTTCGGTGAGCGCAGTTACGTCTGGCACTGTCTCCATAGATGCACAGGGGTATTACTCTGGTCAGCAGCTTCCACAGAACAATGGGGATGCAATAGGCGATGGAGAAGTGTTTATTGGAACAGAGTCTGTCGCCAGCAATAGTTTGATTACCGGGGCAACACATACAGTCGTGTTGGCGAAGATTGCTGATATCGTGGATACCAATTCCGACCCTGATGAAACTATTATTTCGAATGGAGGCATGACCTTTGCACAGTTTGCATTTAGAGCTGCAGATCACAATAACTCTTCTGGTGGATTTAACCCTGTAGAAATCTCGAAGCTTGTCTTTACGGTAAGCGCGGTGAATATGGAGTTTACGTCTGGCTCGTTCTATCTCTTTAATATCCTCAATGCTTCGGTTATTGCTACCTGTACAGAAAGCGCTATTACCGGAACCATCAGTGTGACATGCGATAATCTAGATGCGGGTTCTGTGAGTACCATTATTTCAAAAAATGACACGATTCAACTCGCACTGCATGCCACAGTATCTAGTGCACAGGTTTCCCCTGGGGTGAGCATTCTGCAGGCAAGTCTCCAAAATCTTAGCAACCCTACGATTACCGGTACGATCAATTGGACTGATGGAGCCGCGAGTCTTGGATGGGTGGATATCGGAAAGACAAACGTCAAATCTACGAGTTATCGATTGAATTGATATGGCTGGGGCGGAGGGATTCGAACCCCCGATCACGGGACCAGAACCCGTTGCCTTACCACTTGGCTACGCCCCAATGTACGAGAGATTATAGAGCGCATAGCGCTTTATCCAAGCACTTTTTGTGGTTTAGCATAGTGTCGCATTGGAAAGGATAAAATATTGAATAAATATTTTATACAACTAATCGGTATGTGGAAGGTTATAGAATCTGCCTGAGCTTTCTTCAGTTTCTATGAATATCTCCACAGGCTGGGACGAACGTGTGGATTGTTGTATTGCTTCCACAGGAATAGAGTCAGTGGGATGTTCGACTGTGGCCCCTTGTTGTTGTAATCGTAATATTTCATCTGCACCGTAGCGTCCATGGCTATCGTCAATTGTTTCCATGATAGATAGGGGAATGTAAGTAAATCAAAAAACCCTCGCCGCTTCGTGGAAAGGCGGCTCGTATCTGGAATCTAGTTAGATTATGTACGCAGCCGTCCTTCCGCCGTAAGGAGGAGGAGTGAAAGTTTGGTAAGGAGCTTTTGACTGTACATAACTGTATCTATTGTACTGTGAACATTCTCTATTGCAAGAATTTTGAGAAAAAGGCTCTACACGTCTGCAGAGCCTTTTCCAGTGGAATTCCGTTCCCTGTGTTGGACGTAAGGCAAGAGAGAGGTAGCAATTAATTCGTAGAGAGTTCAGCCAACGGGCTGTCCCGCTTTGTTGACAGTAGCACGACAGAATCTTCCCTTTGTTCAATGGTGACATTGGATGAAGACAGTCCAAGACCGAGAGCCACTTTCTGCCGAAGCTGAAGGTGAGTCTTCAATTTTTTTGTCCGCATAAATACTGAGTTAGCCGAGGTTTTCTTAAACCATTCACGCAATTGCGTTTCTGGAGAAAGCTTCGGATAGGAATCCTTTCGTCGAGGATATCCACCAGCATGTCGATAGCACGGGTCGAAGTGTTGTTGTACCATGGTCAGTACTCCTTTCGTAAGAGTTTGGGGTCCAACAGGGAGGTCTAAAGGCTTTTAGCCTGCAGGCCACCCTGTTTGAGATTGGATCGAAAATGTAAATGAACAAAACGCCTTCTGTAGTCGAGAGGGCGGGGGAATCGTTACCGTTATCTTGTCCGTATACTACCGCTCTGCCGACATCTTCACGATGCAGCGAGTCTTGGCAGTAGTAATGACAAATTGAATCACGGATACATTTTATTCTATGTTCAGCCGTTGTCAACTTTTACCGTTTAAAGAGTGCTATGAATGCGTCGCGTTTTTGTTGAAATGCTGCGATTTTTTCTGGAGAAATCGATACATCGTACTTCATAACTGGCGGAGGAGTGTTACTGGTAAATTCGATACCAACACTTTTAGGAAGAGTGATTGCTTTTGAGCGAGAGGTTATGCCTGTAAGGGCGAGTAAGTTATTTGCTGCATTGCATCCTTGCGCAAGACTTAATGCAAGTCTTCCATCGGCATTCGGCTCTATATCCACAGCAATGTTGACTGTTGTTACCGTATTATCTTGTGGGTTCATCACAGGCTCTGGGTGCGCGAGTGCCCAAAGAGCCTTATCAAATTCTTCCATAGAAAGATGGATGACCCCTACTGAAGTCATAATATCAATGCCAGAACCATCTTGAGATGCAATGATATCCTTGGCACCATTTTCTATGGTGTAGTCAGTACTCGGAATTCCTGCACTTGGAGGATACGCACATCCATCGACAATAAGGTGAGTCATTGCATGGTCTTGATCATTGACCTTCCATTCCAATGGCGCTGTAATAGTGATACGAATGGTTTCAGTTCCTTGCTGTGTCTCAATGGTACGTTCGAGCTCTTTTCCGACTATTGTTTCTCCGGGTACGAACCGATCACCAAAATCTAATTGGCTTTTGATTGCCATAAGTGTTCCTTGGCTTACTGTTGCACTGAAAAATAAGGATTTTGCGATAAACAATCGTCGATCTATTTGCGCATGGCTTCTTGTATGTTGTCGGTCGCCGGAATGTCTCAGGCTATCCATTTCTCCTAACTATACTCTAATGCATCGTTACAGTAAAAAGGTTCAGCTTGCTAAAATCTATGAGAGGATAGAGCCAGAAAATGATGTTACCTCCACTTCACCATTTGCAATGACTGACCCCGCAACTTTGGCTGTAATTTCGGCTAATTCTAAAAGCTTTAGTGAGACATCTTTGTCATCTTTGGAAACGACCACCAGCATGCCGTTACCCATGTTCCACGTGCGATACGCTTCGTCGATTTCAACAGGTCCAAGCTCGATTAAATCTTTCAGTGCATCATGTGGTTCAAAAAGATCGGTAAGTACGGCACCGCATCCAGATTTCTTTAACGTGCGCTTCAAGTTTTCTGCTATGCCTCCACCAGTGATGTGTGCAACTCCTTTTACCGCTACCTTGCGGTCTTCTCCATGTCGTCCGAGTAAACTCAGAAGTGCACTGTGGTAAATAATGCTCGGTGTTAGCATCACTTCTCCCCAAGTGGTTCCGTCTTTCCACTCAGTGCTATGCCAGTCTTTGCCATGAGCATCAGCAAGAATCTTGCGGATCAAACTAAACCCGTTACTGCGTGCAACGGCAGACTTCAGTG
>Ga0066376_10000898_pt1 | contig 28634 bp, 26 predicted proteins | sample Knorr_S15_td_Bot_FD_77009 | JGI IMG/M metagenome (GOLD analysis project Ga0066376, IMG submission 77009) | Marine microbial communities from Southern Atlantic Ocean transect - Knorr_S15_td_Bottom_ad_5009_LV_A | ecosystem: Environmental > Aquatic > Marine > Oceanic | place: Southern Atlantic... | reverse complement strand
TTAGAATTGATCCGACATGATTGGCGAAAGTATACCCCTTCTACTCAGCAACAGCCAAGACACAAAAAGTTAGATTACTCTACCCTACGCCCGGTTTTGTTTCTAGCCCGGATTATGAATAAATTCTCTACTGCATCGCCGAAATCACTCGGCCTGACTGTGTTGCGACTCCGTCGGCCTCCTCAGCGTACCATACAGTACGCTTGCGGGGGCCTCGGTCGCGCGCCTTGTCAGGCCGGCGCTTTCGCCGCTTCGTGACGAAAACCTATTCATAATTCGGGCTAGCCCGCAGAAAGATTAACTGGTTGTCTCCAACTCGAAGCTTGCGCACAAGGGTCAAAGCTTCCGGAACAAAGTCCAGCTTGGCCTTCTTGAAGGTTTCCAAGATGACCTGAGTACTGGGCTGCAAAAAAGGGCGTCGACTCGCCACCGTCAATAGCTTTTCATAACGGCCGAAATCACGCGGGGGGTCAAAAAAAACAAAATCTACAGCAGGAAGCTCTAGCTTTTTGAGAAGCACGAAAGCATCCATTTGATGGATCTGGTAGCCCTCTTCCACCTGGCAGATATCCAGATTCTTCCGCACCAGCCGCAGGGCCCGGGAACTCCGATCGTTAAAGATCAGATGCCGAGCACCCCGACTGAGTGCTTCAAGGCCGACGGCTCCCGATCCGGCGAAGAGATCCAGCCACACCGACCCCCTGATCGAATCCCCCAAGATGCTGAACAAGGCTTCCCTCAAGCGCTCCGTGCTGGGCCGGACTGGCATGGGCACCGCTGCCAGACGCCGCCCTCGATATTGACCACTAATGATCCGCATGATGTTTAGCCCGGACTATACATAAATTCTCTAGTGCAGCTACGAAATCATCCGGCGTGCGTTGCGCACCGCCCGTGTTGCACTCGGTCGGCCTCCTCAACGTACTGCAGAGAGTATGTTTGCGGGGGCCTCTGTCGCGCGTGGCGCAACGCACTCAGGTCGGCGCATTCGGTCTCTCGGGTCGTCGGCGGCGGCTTCGCGACGAGAACCTATGCATAATCCGGGCTAGCCCACGTGGTAGAGACCGTAACGTTGCCTCCACCACTTATCAAACCAGGGAAATTCCTCCTGAGGAGATCGAGCAGAGGATTTCATATAGTGCCGCAAGTACCGTTTCGCCTCCCGTCGAGCCAGCTCCAAGAGCTTGCGGTCCCTGACAATATTCGCGAACAGGAACTCGGGAATCCCCGACTGGCGGGTCCCGAGAAACTCACCCGGTCCCCGAATTTCAAGATCTTTTTCCGCAATCTTGAATCCATCCTGGGTCTGGCACAGGATGTTGATTCGCTCCTCAGCCTCCTGGGAGCGAAGATCTTTGGTCATTAGAATACAGAGTCCCGGGTGCTGACCACGCCCGATCCTTCCTCTGAGTTGATGGAGTTGAGAAAGACCGAATCGCTCGGCATGCTCAATCACCATAAGGGTAGCACCGGGAATGTCGATACCCACTTCGATGACAGTTGTGGAGACGAGCACCTGAATTTCACCCGCCCTGAACCTGCGCATGAGCTGGCCTTTTTCCTCCACTTTGAGCCGACCGTGCATCAGCATCACGGCCGCGTCCGGGAAAACCTCTTTCTGTAAATGTTTGGCCATTGCCGCTGCTGCTCGAAGATCCACTTTTTCAGATTCTTCGATGAGTGGATAGACCACGAAGGCCTGGCGACCTTCATTCAGTTCCTGGTGAACCAAGGCATAGACCTCTTCACGGTTCCGCTCGCCCATGACGATCGTCTGAACCGGCTGCCTGCCCGGCGGCATTTCATCCAAAACTGAGACATCCAAATCTCCGTAGAGGGTGAGTGCCAGACTGCGGGGAATCGGGGTAGCCGTCATGACCAGAGTTTCGGGGAGATCTCCTTTGCTGATCAGCTTTGACCTTTGCAAAACACCAAAGCGATGCTGCTCATCAATCACGACCAGGCCCAGTTTTTTGAACTGAACTCCTTTTTGAATCAAGGCATGGGTCCCGACGATCAAATCGGTTTTCCCGGACTGAATTTGACCCAGAACCGATTCTCGCCTTTTACCTTTAACACTGCTGGTGAGAAAGGAGATCCGGTAGCCAGTACCGCTCAGAAGCTGGCAAACCGTGTGGTAGTGCTGTTCAGCCAGAATTTCCGTAGGGGCCATCAACGCCGTCTGAAAACCATTCTCTACCGCGATCACCATGGCCTGCAGAGCCACAATGGTTTTTCCCGATCCAACATCCCCTTGAAGCAATCGGTTCATAACCCTGGAGCTGCACAAATCATCTCCGATCTCCTTCAGGACCCGTGCTTGAGCAGAGGTGGGTTGGAAGGGAAGAATGGATCTCACTCTTGCTTGAACGCCCTTCCCCATCCGAATGCACCTCTTCTTGGAACGGATTTCGCGTTTTTTCTTGATGAGTTGAAGTCCCAGTTGGAAGAGGTAAAACTCTTCGAAGATGAACCTTTGCTGGGCCAGGGTCTGGTTCAAGCCAAGCTCTTTGAGGTAGGCCTCTTTAGAGACTCCTGTAGCAGCGCTCGGAAAATGGATCTCCTCTAAGGCTGACTTACGATCTGGAAATTGGTACTGACGAACGACAGATGTGGGAAGCGGTTCATCAAGCTGATCCGGCAAATCAGCCAGCAAGTGAAAAATGAACTGGCGCAGGGTCCGAGTGGTCAGTCGGCCAATTTTGCGATAAATCGGAGCAATCCGTCCGCTATGTACCTTCTCGTCGGATCCTCCTGCCAGAATCTCATACTCCGGATTGATCATGGAAATGCCCTGACTGTACTCGTCCACACGGGGAATCCCGTAAAGGATGACCGTTCTTCCCCGCTGAAAGACCTGGCTCAGGTAGGGCTGGTTGAAGAATTTGGCTTTCACGGAACCCGAGTCATCCTTCACCACCATCTCAAAGATACGCATTCTCTTCATGGGAGTGGTGTAACGGCCCGTTGTGGAAACCTGACCTTCGATCACCACCACCCGGTCAGCTTCTATCTCTCCAATAGGCCGAAGATTGGTTCTGTCCTCGTAACGAATAGGCTTGTACTTTAGGAAATCTTCTACCGTGTGAATGTTGGCCCCGGCCAGCATTTCGGCCCTTCGTGGTCCAACCCCTTTGATCTCCTGAACCGGTGTCTCCAGCGTAACGGGCATCTGAGCCGGGATTATGCATCAATTCGCTGGTCCGGGCTATGCATAGAAGGCGCGCGTTCGCGCGCGTTCCAGGTTTCAGGTTCCAAGTTTCATGTTGGTCCTGCCTCCTGTCTCCTGTCTGTTGTCTGTTGTCTGTTGTCTGTTGTCTACGAACGAGCGGGCTTCGCCCGTTCGTTCGTTATGCTATATTGGCGAACGTGAAGAGCTTGGGTCTGTTTTTGATTCTGTTGGGATCGTTGGGCTGTGGAAAAAGCCTGGAAAAACAGGTTCAGGAACAGATTCGTACCTTCGATCATGCCTCCCTTTCAGAGCAGCAGGTGGAGGTGCAGAATGTGAAAGAAAACGGAGACCACGCCGTAGCAGAGGTTCGAATTACGACTGCTGTGAGGCTCGTCAAGAAAGACGGAAATTGGGTGATTGAGGAATTCCGTATCGGAGACCGCCGCTGGGAACGAGCGGAGCACATCTTGGCGGTGATCAACGAACAACGAACTGAGACGACTCTCCAGCAGCTGAACCTGATCACCGAAGGAATCCGCCGCTACGCCGATCTAAATCAAGAGATTCCAAAGGTTTCCAGTTTTGAAGAGCTGATGGACATACTGTCTCCGCAGTTTCACAACCAGGTGGTGCGAATCGATGCCTGGTCCAACCCTTTTTCCTACCAGACGGTTGGGGCCGATGCTTATGATCTCAAATCGGCAGGTCCCGATGGAAATCTGGGAACCCCTGACGATATAGTTCCAGACCCCTAGTGTCTCGTCCCAGGAATACTACTCATAAGTCCAACAGGTGGCCGAGTTTCTCCTTCTTGGTCTTCAGGTAATTCCGGGAGAGACTAGAGGCCTTGACAATCAAAGGAATGCGCTCAACAACGTCGATCCCCTCAGCACTCAAGCCTTGGATCTTGTCAGGATTATTGGACATCAGACGGACTTTCGTAACGCCGAAATACTTCAGTATTTGGGCACAGAAACTGTAGGAGCGCTGATCGGCCTCAAAGCCCAGCTGCAAGTTGGCTTCCACGGTATCGACTCCGCGATCCTGAAGCTCGTAGGCATACAGCTTATTCAGCAGTCCAATGCCGCGTCCTTCCTGCATTTGATAGATAAGAATTCCGTGACCTTCAGCTTGAAGCTTGGCCAGTGCCTGCTCCAGCTGCTCACCACAATCGCATTTCAAAGAGTGGAGTGTGTCCCCCGTGAAACACTGAGAATGAATCCGGACCAGTGCGGTCTGATCCTTCTGAATCTTCCCCTTAGTGAGTGCCGCAGCTTCTTCCCCGTCCACTTCGTTTTCGAATCCGAAAATCTCGAATTCTCCGAACCGGGTCGGTAACTGGGCGTGCGGAACTTTGTCCAGTCTTAATTGTGCCTTCGCCATAGACCCGAAGTATAGCATGGAGACACCTCACAGGCCCCATGCCGTTTGTTCTCAGAGGCCCACTTGTGGCAACAATGGATATGAGTGCTATCTCTCCTGAGAAGCGGAAGCACCTCCTTTGGCTTCAGTGGCTGCTGATCCTGGGTATGGCCTATCTTCTTGCCTTTAACCCACCCAAGGAGCCAGCCAGCACGGCTGCGATCCTGGTTCTGGTCACCCTGACCACTCTACTCATTGCCGGACTCTTTATTCTCCCTCTGAAATATCTCAGCGATCCTAGAGTCATCATCGTGCTGGTTTCCTTGAATATCGTGATGGTTTCGGTAGCCATTTATCTGACCAACAAGGGAAACTCGGACTTCTATCTCTTTTTCTTCATCATACTGATGATGGCAGCAGCGGCTCAGAATTCGAAGGCATTTGTGATTGGGACTATGATCACCAGTGGTCTCTACGTTCTGGTGGTCTACCGCACAGGAGTTTTCACCTTCACCGAAGGATTCCTGCTCCGCATTCCCTTCCTGTTTATTGTCGGTCTCTTTTTTGGTTATCTGGTCTACCTCCAAAAACAAGAGAAAGAAGAACTCGAACCCGTGGCTGACCCTGCCTCCGATCTCTTCGAATTCGGAAAAGTCCTGGTTGAAGCTAAAGATTTGCAGGTTCTGCAGTCCAAACTTCCTAAGCTGTTCAACGACATCATGAGGTCTGATGCCTGTGAATTGGCCATCATTGAAGGAGAGCGTATTACCGAACAGATCTCTGAAGGACTGGAAGACCAGGAACCAGAGCAGTCCTCTAGCCTGGATATCAGCAAGAGCATTCACCATGAGACCTATCAATCCGGTGATATTTGCCTTGCTTCGGATCTCAGCCAGGATCCCCAGTTCGCAGAGAAGGAGGATGCTCACCTTTATCCCTACCAAAGCTACATGGGAAAATCGTTGAAATCATTGGGTCGTCCTTCAACGCTGATTGCTGTCTATCACAAGGATCAGAAACGGTGGAGCAAGGATGACATCAACAAGTTCCAGTTTTTGATAGACCAAACAGAATTGGGCCTTCAACATGCTCAGGCCATCAAACAATTGGAAACCCAGGCTCGCACTGACGACCTCACGGGTCTCGCCAATTATGCTTATTTTTCCGAACGAATGGACCAGGAATTCGCCCGTGCCCGGCGCCACAATATCCCGCTCTCTCTCATCGTCGTAGACATGGACCATTTCAAGAAGATTAACGACGAATCCGGCCACGCTGTCGGAGATCGACTGCTGCGGTATCTTGCCAGCGTTCTTCTCGACACCACCCGCCCCATGGATCTTGCAGGACGCTGTGGAGGTGATGAATTCGTGATGCTCCTTCCATCAACCGACATCGAAGGCGTGGGAGCACTTTCTCAGCGTTTAATCGAAGAGATCAAGAATCATGATTCCAACGATCTTCCCGACTTTTCGATCAGCGTCGGTTGCTCAACTTTCCCAGAGAATAGCATCACCCTTGCTGAACTTCTGGCTCATGCCGATGAGGCGCTTTACTTTGCCAAATCGAAGGGTCGAGGCTCTGCCTTTCATTACTCCAACATTTCCAGCCCAGCTTGAAGAGAATTTGGGGACTGTCCCCAAATTCTCTTGTGCATTCGTGCTTTCGTGCGGTCGAACGTCCCCACTAGCCTGCGGGCCTAAAGGTTGTCCCTTTCACTCACCCCTGCCTAAAGAGTGTAGAATGAGAAACCCACGTGAGGCTTGAGTTGTGTCGGAGGAAGGTGAATGGTGGAATTTAAAAAGTGACAGGCACTGAAGCTCTGTACGCGATAGGAAGTGTCGTACTGGTGAGTTTGTTTTCACTTGTGGGGATTCTACTCCTGCTGCTACGGGAGAAAATTCTCAACTACGTGGTGATTTTACTGGTCAGTTTCAGCTCGGGGAGCCTCTTCGGAAACGCTTTCATTCATCTACTTCCGGAAACCGTGGCAAGAAACGGATTTACAGTCTGGGTTTCCATCTTCACACTGTCGGGCATCGCCGGCTGCTTTGTGGTGGAAAAGTTCGTTCACTGGAGGCACGTTCACTCAACGGCGCACTCAGAAGTAGAAGCTTTCGCCTATATGAATCTCCTGGGTGATGCGGTTCACAATCTTCTAGATGGGGTCGTCATTGTGAGTGCCTATGCGCTCGATATTCGTGTCGGAGTTGCCACGACCATTGCCATATTATTCCATGAGATCCCCCAGGAGATGGGTGATTTCGGGGTTTTGGTTCATGGTGGCCTCAGCCGAAAAAAGGCTCTCTTCTTCAATTTTGTCACGGCCTTAACGGCACTGCTAGGAGCGCTGTTGACGATGGTCTTGATCAACTTTGCTCAGCAAATAACGGTTTTCTTAATTCCCTTCTCGGCCGGCACATTTATCTATATTGCCGGATCTGATCTCATTCCTCAGCTCCACAAGGAGAATGAAATCAGAGATTCTCTGCTGCAATTGGTGTTCTTTTCATTGGGAATATCCGTCATGCTTGTCCTGCACCTGAGCACCTAGTGTCTCGTCCCGGGAATACCGTGACATTTGCTAAGGAGACGGCCTGAAACTGAACCGGCTTCAAGAGAAAATCGTCCAGTGCCGACTTTGCCCACGTCTGGTCGAGCACCGTGAGAAGGTAGCTCGAGAAAAGCGACGCGCATTTCTGGACTGGACCTACTGGGGAAAACCCATCCCCTCTTTCGGAACCGGATCTGCGCGCTTGTTGATTCTGGGGTTGGCACCGGCGGCCCACGGAGCCAATCGCACCGGTCGAATGTTCACGGGTGACCGGAGTGGAGACTTTCTTTTCCGCGCCCTTCACCGGTTTGGATTTTGTACTCAGCCTTCCAGCCGACAGCGAAACGATGGCCTGCGCCTTCGTGACGCCTATATTACGGCCGCCCTCCACTGTGCGCCTCCAGGCAACAAACCTGCACGCACGGAATTGGCCAACTGCCGACTCTACCTGAGACAGGAATTGCAGATTCTGAACAAGGTCCGTGTGGTGGTGGTTTTAGGAAGGGTGGCCTGGCACGCTTATTTACTGGCTCGGAGGGAGCTTGAATGGCCAGTGCCCAAACCCCGTCCCAAGTTTGCCCACGGCGCAAGCCACCGATTGGACGATCAATCCACCGTGATCACCTCCTATCATCCCAGCCAGCAGAATACCCAAACCGGACGACTCACTGAAGAGATGTTTGATGAGGTTTTCGCGAGGGCCCGCGAACTGCTGACCTAGTCCGAACTAGAGGATTTCAATCGTATCTTCGTCCTGAATCAAGCCGGACTGGACCACCCGCGCACAAATTCCGCTGTGCCCCACAAGCGCTCTGGTCATACCCGGTTGTGTAATGGACTGAATATAGCTGCACGGCGGCCGGGGTCTATCGTATTCCAAAATCGCCTGCCCAACCTGAAATTGCTTACCACTCAAGCTTTCCAGATCAATACCCCGAGTGATCAGATTGCGTCGGTGCTCGCCATTGTCCACCCGGACACCAGTGGACCGCTTGATATCTTCCAGATCCTCAGCCGCAATCAATGTAACTTGACATTCATCAACGCCGGTCCAATAACCTGTTCGGCCGCAGTATCGATCACCCTCCAAACCACAGCCAGCCAGAGCTTCGACCTGACTGACTTTCTGCATCTCTACGCCACCCTGGGGAGCAACATAGATTCTTTCAACTTTACCCTGCATGGGAACGAACTCTTCGATTGGAGTGGTGCCAGGCCCTAATCCAGCTGCAAAAGGTCTTCCGTGGGGCCCGGTTTGGAAGGAGCCCCCTGGGCCGGATTATTCTGGGGAACAAACGCCTTGAGTGTCTGAGGCGCCCGCCAGAAATCTGCCATGGAAGAAGAATGCACACAGGAAATAGTGCAATTCGGGGCACAAGGTTTTTCGGTGAGATACTCGCGGCGAATATGTTCCCGTGTGTATTCCTTCAGGGCAACCCCCGGGTATCCTCTTTGCTGTGAGCAATAGTGCACCAAACCATCCTCGCAGACGTATAAGTAACGGGCACCGGCCCTGCAGCGCCATCCGTTGGACTTTCCATTGACCAGATTGTCCTGAAAATAACGATTCACCCGGGCATAGCTCTTCCTGCCCAGATCCCTCACCTGATAAAAAATCTGCTTCTCTTTCTCACCCAAAGCCTTCAACGCTCCACTGCCGTCGTGAATGAGACCCACGGTGCAAGAGAAACCTAATTCCACGGCCCGACGCCCAATGGTCAACGCATCTTCGGGGTTATTGACCTCCGATCCCAGAACAGAGTTGATGTTGACTTTGAAATCTGCCAACTCGGCCAGGTAGCGAAGTTTCTTGTCCAGTACCTTCAAACTCTTCATGGAAGTTTCATCCGGCTCAACGTTGTCGATGCTGATCTGAAGATGCTCCAGGCCCGCTTCGTTAAGAGACTGGATGCGCTTTCGAGACAGCAAATAGCCGTTGGTGATCAGACCTGCGAGCATTCCTCGCCGACGGATTTCAGCGATAATACTCTCCAACTCGGGATGCATCAGAGGTTCACCCCCACTGATGGTGATGATGGAGGTACCCAGGTCGGCCAATCGCCCGATCCGCCGAAACATGATTTCGGTCTCGACGGGCTTCGAGACGTCGTCATATTCATTACAATAGGCACAGGACAAATTACAACGGCGCATGGGGATGATGTGCACCAACATGGGGTGGCCTTGGGAAATTAAGGCCTTGGCAACCATTTTCCACTCGCGGATCGAAGTGCGAAATCGCTTCCACCTACGCATTGGAGTACCTCAGAAGGGTGACTGGGCTTCGGGGGCTTTGAAAAGTGAATGGTTCAGACAGAAAGAACTCCTCCCCCTTTTGACGATCCAGCAAATCATATCAAGTGGCCCTGCCAGAGTCAATGAGCGAGCCGCTCTCCGCGCGGTTGTGCGGTCGTGTTATAATTCGTCCCCCAGTGGCCGACCAGAGTGAGGACCAGATAGAGCACAAATCCCATTCATCGAATGACCGCACGGTAACAGTAGGGCTCATTCAGATGAGCTGCGGCGAAGATCCTGAAGAAAATTTCACCAGGAGCACTCAAAACATTCAAACCGCTGCCTCAAAAGGGGCCCAGATCATCTGTTTGCAGGAACTCTTCTGCTCCCGGTATTTCTGCCAAAAAGAGGATGTCGCCTTCTTCGATCTGGCCGAGCCGATCCCCGGACCCACCACCGACCGCCTCAGCCATCTGGCCCAGGAGCTGCAAGTGGTGATCATCGCCTCAATTTTCGAAAAGCGGGCTCCCGGCCTGTATCACAACAGTGCCGTCACCTTCGATCCTAGCGGCGAACGGGTGGGCAAATATCGGAAAATGCACATACCCGACGATCCCTACTATTACGAAAAGTTTTATTTCACTCCGGGTGACCTTGGTTTTCAGAGTAATTCAACTCCCTATGCTGAACTCGGGGTTCTGGTGTGTTGGGATCAGTGGTTTCCAGAAGCGGCACGGCTGACGGCCTTAAAGGGAGCCCAGATTCTCTTCTATCCAACCGCCATAGGCTGGTTGGAAGGCGAAGTCGAGGAAACCAACCAGGCTCAATATACGGCCTGGGAGACCATCCAACGGGGACATGCCGTGGCCAATGGTGTCTTTCTGGCCGCCGTCAATCGGGTGGGCCGGGAGGAGAAGCTGACCTTCTGGGGGCAGTCCTTTGTCTGTGATCCGTTTGGGCGTGTTTTAGCCAGGGCTTCGGCGGAAGAAGAAGAAGTCCTGGTGGTCGAGTGCAACCTCCGGGAAATCGAAGAGACTCGTCGCAATTGGCCCTTCCTGAGAGATCGTCGAATCGATGCATATGGGGATCTGAGTGCCTTGTTTCATAAATAACATGAAACAGCCCGTGACTAGGTGTCTCGTTCCAGCTGCCCTCGGCTACTGTATGCCCGCTGAGTGGCATCCTCATGAATCCACCTGGCTGGTATGGCCCAAGAACCCTCTGACCTGGCCGGATCGAGTGGCTGAGGTGCAGGAACTCTACCTGCAGATCATGACCCTCCTGGCCTTTCAGGAACGGGTCGACCTGCTGGTGGACGACCGGGACACGGCGGACGTCATTGCTGGAAAACTGCGAAAGAGAAACGCGGCTCTCGAGCAAATTGCATTTCATCCCATCAAGACGGCCGACTCCTGGATCCGCGACTATGGTCCGAATTTCCTCCTGCGTCGAACCCAGGGGAAGGCTGAGCTGGCCTTTAACCATTGGAGGTTTAACGCCTGGGGCAACAAATATGAAGATTTGAAAAGAGACGAGGTGATCCCCGCACAGCTTGAACCGCTCCTCAAGGTCCCGCGCTTTGCCCCGGAACTTGTTCTGGAAGGAGGCTCCATCGAGGTCAACGGAGAGGGACTTTGTCTCACTACAGAAGAATGTCTGTTGAGTCCAAGTCGCAATCCCGGCAAGTCGAAATCTGAAGTCGAGCAGTTTTTGAGGGACTATTTAGGAGTGCAGCAGATTGCCTGGCTCCGAGGGGAAATTCCCGGGGATGATACCGATGGACATGTGGATAATTTGGCCCGATTTGTGAACCCCGGCACCATTGTGTGTGCCCTGGAGAACGATCCTTCCGATGAGGGTTACGAAACACTGCAAGAGAATTACCAACGACTCCAGGCCATACTCGACGGCCATGGGGCGCCACTTGAGGTGATCCGCTTACCGATGCCGGGAAGGCTGCAAACAGCGCAAGGTAGACTGCCTGCCAGCTATACTAATTTCTATATCGCCAACGGAATGGTTCTCTTCCCCACATTTGCTCAGGACAACGACGCCCAGGCAGCGGACATCCTTCAGAAACTATTTCCCACACGAAAGGTCATCGGAATGGACTGTCGATCAGCGGTGTGGGGACTGGGCACTTTGCACTGCCTGACCCAACAACAACCCGCCTTATCCCTCTTCTGACTGACGAATCTTATCGACTTCCTTCTCCATTTCTCGATTGAGCCGCTGTTTGTCCTCTGTCAAGTGCAGCTGGAGCTTTTCCACCTCATCGAATGCCCCAGACTGCAGAGCCTCTTTGATTCTCGATTGTGTGCTGATCTCCGATTCAGCTACCCGGGCCTGGTATTTCTTCCGGATTTCTCCAATGGCCGACTTCTGCTCTTGAGTCAACTTCTTTACAGCCATATCCTCCCGACCTTCCATTTTCTCGAGGGCGATTTCCCAGGCTGATTTCAATTCTTCAGACATCTTAGAAATGGGGACGGCTACCGCTATTCTTCGTAGATGGTGTCGGCAAAGGTATGACCCGTGGGGATCATGGGGAGCACGTGTTCCGTATAAGGAATGATCACATCCAAAACGTAGGGTGTCTTAGCAGCAAGCATTTCATCGAGAGCATCAGAAACTTCATCCCTGGTCGTGATGCGACGGGCGGGGATATCGAACCCCTTGGCGATAGTCACGAAATCCGGATAGATACCCTCAGGTTCGCGGGGGTTACCGATGAAGGTGTGACCTCGATTACCGGCATAGAATCGGTCTTCCCATTGCACCACCATACCGAGATGCTGATTGTTCAAGATCAAGGCTTTCACCGCAATCTCTTCCACGCAGGCGGTGGCCAGTTCCTGGATGTTCATGACGAAGCTGCCATCCCCGTCAATATCAATGACCTCCATGTCAGGACACCCCAATTTTGCGCCCAGAGCAGCGGGAAAACCAAATCCCATGGCTCCCAATCCCGCAGAGGTCAACATCGTACGGGGATGGAGAAACTTATAGTACTGGGCCGCCCACATTTGGTGCTGTCCAACGCCCGTGGTAATGATGGCCTTCCCTTCAGTCTTTTCAGAGAGAAGCTCCAGCACGTACTGAGGCATGATTTGCTTTCCGTTATCCTGGTAACGAAAAGGCTTTTCCGACTTGACCTGCTCCAGTTCCTTCACCCACGGTGTATAGTCACTTGAGCCCAAATCCATCTTGTTCAACTGTTGCAGTGCGTAGCGAACGTCACTGGTGACGGGAATGTGGGCGGGTTTGATCTTGTTGATCTCTGAGGCATCGATGTCCACGTGGACGATGGTTCCATGTTTGGCGAATTCCGAAACCTTACCCGTTACCCGATCATCAAAACGAACACCAAAGGCCAAGAGTAGATCCGCCTGATTGACCGCATAGTTGGCGTACACCGCTCCATGCATCCCCAACATGTCAAAACAGAGCGGATGATTGGATGGAAAGACTCCCAAACCCAAAACCGTTGTCACGATGGGGATCCCCGTCTTTTCCACAAACTTTAGGAGCTCCTCTGAAGCGTTGGCACAAATGGCACCGTTTCCCGCGTAGATGATGGGCTTTGCAGCACCACGAATGGCTTCCGCGATCTGCTCCAATTCTCCCTGACCTGCTTCGATGTGGGGACGATAACTCTGCATTTGGATCTCGGTAGGCCACTCGGGAATGGCCGTGGCCTGCTGGACATCTTTCGGGATATCAATCAACACCGGTCCCGGGCGACCCGTAGAAGCGATATAAAAGGCTTCTTTGATGATCTGAGGCAGATCCTCGATTCGCTGAACCAGATAGTTGTGTTTGGTGATAGGACGGCTGATCCCAACCACATCCGTCTCTTGAAAGGCATCCTTACCGATCAGAGCCTGAGGAACCTGTCCTGTGATGGCCACAATGGGGACAGAATCCATCTTGGCATCCGCCAGGCCGGTGACCAGGTTGGTGGCACCTGGACCCGACGTGGCCAGTGCAACACCGACTTTGCCCGTGGCCTTGGCATAACCCTCGGCAGCAAAAACAGCCCCCTGTTCATGACGGGGAAGGATCACTCGCAGCTTATGAGCCGGGTCCACTCGGGTCAGGGCCTGATGGATTTCCATGGAGGCTCCCCCAGGGTAACCAAAAATCACCTCGACGCCTTCTCGGATGAGAGCTTCGACCGTAATATCCGAGCCCTTGAGCACTTCCCTATCGGTTGCAATCTTCGTGGTCATAACACTTCACATCCCTTAACTGAACTAGCCATTCTAGCCGCAGAGGCTAGGAACTTCAAGAAGAAGCCAGGAGCCCTGAGCCGGCAGACCGGCTTAAATTCCAAATCCCAAACTCCAAATTCCAAACAAATTCCAAATTTCAAAATTCAAAACCTGGAACTTGGAACCTGAAACCTGGAACGCGCGCGAAAGCGGGCTCACTACTCCTGTCCCCTACCCACCGCCTGTCGTCTGTGGTGGTTGTCACCGGTCAGGTGGTTGTCACCGGTCAGGTGGTCAGACAGTCCCCTGTCTCCCCTCTTATGCTACCCTTCCATCATGATCAGTCCGACGCCAGTTCCCTCTTCTCTCACTCTCCAGCAGGACGTGTCACTGGCTGATCTAAGCACCTTGAACGTGGGTGGAACCGCCTCCTGGTTCACCCAGGTGTATGACCTGCAGCAGTTCCAGGAAACGAGTATCTGGGCGGAAAAGCAGGGACTTCCCATCTTGTATCTGGGTGAGGGGAGTAATGTGCTCTTCTCAGACGAGGGTTTTCCCGGCTTGATCGTGCAGAATTGCATCACAGGAATTGAGCCCCATGGAGAGGAAGTGGAAATCGGCGCTGGCCAGAATCTGATCGAGGCCATTCGTCGGCTCAATCGTCTGAAGCTCTCGGGCATGGAACGTTTATACGGGATTCCCGGAACAGTTGCCGGCGCTTTGGTGGGAAACGCAGGTGCCTACGGCCAGCAGATCGGCGATTCAGTGTTGGAAGTGAGTATCTGGTCGAATCATCAGGTGCAAGTGCTCCCGGCTGGCGATCTGGACCTTCGCTACCGCAACAGTCTGTTTCAGAGGCAGCGAGACTGGTTTATCCTGAAATGCAGGCTGCGCCTGCGAAAGAGTAGCGAGCCCCTTCAGGAAATTTCCGATGAGATTCTGACCAAGCGCCTGGTGAAGTATCCTCAGGGTTTGAAATGCCCGGGAAGTTTCTTTAAAAACATCAACTTAGATGAAGTTCCCAAGACGGCCCTGGAAAAGATCCCCGAGGACTTCATCATGTTTGGAAAAATACCGGCAGGTAAACTACTGGAAGCTGTAGGAGCCAATGGAGTCCGCCGTGGAAATGCCCAGTTCGCACTCTATCATGGCAATCTCATCGTCAATCTGGGCCAAGCAACCAGCCAGGACATCCTTACTCTGGCCGACGAGTATGCCGGGCGGGTGTGGGAGCATTTTCGAATTCGTCTCGAACCGGAGATCCTCATCATTGATGACGGAGAGTGGATCCATCTGAGAGGTGGGGATGAGTAAGCGGTTTGTGATCTCAGGACGCCAGCAACTTTCGGGTGCATATCCGGTACAGGGAAGCAAAAATGCTGCTCTTCCCCTGATTTCGGCAGCTTTACTCTCCAAATCCATCATTCATTTTCAGAACGTTCCCCGAATCGCGGACGTGGATGGCTTACTGCAACTCGTCGAGTCCCTCGACGTGAAAACTCAGTGGGAGAATGGGACTCTCTCTCTGGACTCGAGAAACTTTCGAGGCGGAGAACTGCCGCCCCTCCTGGTGGAAAAACTGCGCGGGGCCATCCTCTTACTGGGATCCATGGCGCCCTTGCTGGGTTCCGTCTCCTGTCCGATGCCAGGAGGCTGCCACATCGGCAGGCGTTCCTTTGATGCCCACTGGGAAGTCTTCCGGGCGGCTGGATTCTCGGTGACCGAGCATGCTCGTCGAATCGAGTTGGAGAAAACCGAAACCGTTGAAATGCCCCGAGTGTATCTTACGGAAAGCTCGGTTACGGCAACCGAGAACGCACTGATTCTCTTTGCTGCACTGGGCCAGGGGATCATCGAAAATCCGGCACGGGAACTTCATGTCCTGACTCTGGTGGAATTTTTGCGTCAACTGGGTTGCGAAATCGAATTACATCCCCTTTGGTATCGTGTCAGGAGCGGACTTTCCGGCCAGGAACAGGAGTTGGTCTTTCAGGTACCCGCCGACTACATGGATGCCGGGACCATAGCCATCGCTGCCGCGGTCACCGGAGGAGAGGTGCAGCTGCAGGGAGTCTCAAAGGAAGAACTCCGGCCCATCCTGAATATCTTTGAACAGTTCGGTCTTCAGTTTGAGGAGATGGGGAACCAGGAGTTGAAGGTCAAGGGAGTCGATCTCACCAACCCTTCCCAGGTTACCGCAGGTCTCTGGCCCTCCTTTCCCACCGACCTGGTGAGTCTGGCCATCGTTCTGGCCACTCAGAGCAAGGGACTTTGCCTGATCCATGACTGGATGTACGAAGCCCGCATGTTCTTCATCGACAAGCTGATTCGAATGGGGGCCAACATCACCATGTGTGATCCTCATAGAGTGATCGCTGAAGGACCCTCCCTGTTGAGAGGTGCCCAGCTGGAATCTCCCGACATTCGCGCCGGGATGGCTCTGGTTGTGGCAGGTCTTTGTGCCGATGGGGTGACCACCATCGAACATATTGAAGTGATCCAGCGAGGATATGAAAGGGTGGCAGAGCGACTCAGCGCCATCGGCGCCCAAATCACGGAAGAGGACTGATTTGGCCCGCAGGCTGAAACCTGCGGCTCTGCCGGAGTTACCCAGGACCAGTCAGAGCCGTGGGCTTTAGCCCACGGGCATCTTCCTTAAACCTCACGTGGAAAAACCACCACTCGACGAAAAGGCGCCTTCCCTTTGCTTTCAGAGTAAAGCCCATGTCCAAACACGAGCTCGTGCTGTCGGCGTCGAATGTAAGGATTCTGGGGAGAAAGCTCGGAGGGCTCAACATTGCGTTGAACCCTGATCACCGCATCCTCCGCCTCCTGGATGGCGAAACCAAAATCGGGAGTAAAATCATCCTCAGGGTGCAGGACATCACGAAAATAACCTCTCAAGAAATTCTTGATCTGGGTTAGCGTGTTACTCTTAATGACAAAAAATTCCACACCTTCATTGAGTGCCTGCTGTAACTTTCTGGGCTGACGCTTCTTCTGGGCTTTGAGGCTAAGAATAACCTCCGAGTTGATCGGCTGATCTCCGACTCGCGCAGGCACACCCAATTCCTTGATTGCCTTCTCCAGACGAGTCCGGCTGACGGCCAAGGGGTAGATTCGTACCGTCTCTGTTCTGCTTCGAAGACCCGTCTGGCCAGGCGCCTCTTTGGATTCCCGCGCCGTGTCTGCAGAAACTTCTTTAATCTGAACACTCCCATTGGCACCGCGAACACGAATCTCGGGATGAAATCGGGCTCCAGCCAGGAGTCGGTCCACGACAGTCGCGGTGTCATGGTAGATGGCCAGACGATCTCGGTGTTGGATTTCGACCAGATTATCAAAGGTGGGTGGGGCCTTCCGCTCCAACACCGTTTTTTGCGTTCCTCTTCTTCGAGCTTCTTCGTCAGAGAGAGTCACGGCCTGAATTCCTCCCAGCAGATCGGAAAGAGTAGGATTCATGATCAGATTGTTCAGAGTGATCCCATGGGCGGTGGCAATCAACTGCACTCCCCGCTCGGCGATGGTTCTTGCTGCTCGGGCTTCCTCGAGAGTTCCGATTTCGTCAATGAGGATCACCTCGGGCATATGATTTTCCACCGCCTCAATCATCACCCGATGCTGCAGTTCCGGGGACAAGACCTGCATGCGACGCGCCCTCCCAATACCGGGATGAGGAACGTCGCCATCACCCGCAATCTCGTTGGAGGTGTCGACAACCACCACCCGTTTACCGAGTTCATCCGCCAACACACGGGCCGCTTCTCGAAGAAGCGTCGTCTTTCCAACACCAGGCGGCCCCAAAAGAAGCAGGCTTTCTCCCGTTTCGATGACGTCTCTTATGATATCTACCGTACCGGTGACCGCCCTGCCCACCCGACAGGTGAGTCCGATGATCTCCTGGCGTCGATTGCGAATGGCACTAATCCGATGCAAGGTGCGCTCAATTCCAGCACGATTGTCCCCGCTAAAGGCTCCCACCCGGCTGGTGACGTAGTCCAGGTCCTGGCGTGTCACCTCCAGATCATCCAGGTAGACGACACGATCGAAAAAACGAGCTTCAGGCTGTCGGCCCAAATCCTCTACGACTTCTACCAGTTCCTGAAGATCAGGCTCTTTTTCAAGGGTCTCCCGAAGGTGAGGAGGCAACACTTCCAAAAGCATCGGCAGGTCATCGATGACCACCTGAGCTGCCTTGTCAGGGGGCTTTTTCTTGACTCTTACTTCCATCTTTTCCCTATATCATACGATTTTTCCTGATTTCGTTACAGGGGAGTAGCGGTGAATGGCCCGCAGGCTAAAGCCTGCGGCTCTGACGGAGTCACCAGAAATGCTCAGGCGGTGGGTTGACGAGGGACAACAGAACCATGGGCTTTAGCCCACGGGCCAGCTGGAACGTGTGCCCAATTTCCCTGCCAGTTAATTTTAAAACAGTTCGCTTTTCACTTCTTGTCGAAACGCTTTGAATAATCCTCACTGCATAGTAAAGTTCGGTTCATGAGCAAACTACTCCTACTCCTGATACCCTTCTGGCTGGGGCCTCTCCTGGCCCAGCCCACGGCGGAGGAGAAAGTCCTCCAGAGCGTTCAGCAAATGATGGCGAATGACGACGGTACCGTCATTTTTTCTGAACTGTACAACGATGACCGATTCAACTCCGAGGAAAAGGCTTTTCTGGGACGCTTGTATGAGATTTTCTTCCAGATTCCTCTTTTTCTGAAATCCGAATACGAGAGAACGGGGGAGATCCCAACCCGGAGCCACATCGCTTCCGGTTTCAGCATCACTCCTCAATCCGTGGATCTGCTGCTAACGGTCATGGAGTCAGATTCACGAATGCCCGCCCTTTTTGAAAGAAATTCTCAGAGCCGGGAAATTGAATCCCTCCAGCCGGCCCCCATTGACGCATTCATTGAGCGCCGCAGCGGTGAGGTCAAGGTGACCCAGTGGGAGGGACAAACCCTTCCCGAATTTGAGCTGACCACTTTTCAAGATGAAAAGATAAGCAGCAATGATCTGGCCGAAAAGAGTGTGCTGATTTACTTCTGGTTTACGGGCTGCCCTCCGTGTATCCAGATCGCTCCCAATCTGGATTACTTGGACCGCCAGTACGCTGCCTCCAATTTCCAGGTCATTGGCTTCAACGCCGACCACGTCATTGGGGTGAATGCCACCGATCAGCAAAGGGAGGCTTATCTTCAAAAGCATGACTTGCGTTTTGCAAATGCCCACCTGGATCAGGCCACTTGGGAAGCGTTTGGAAATGTGCAGATATTTCCCACCCTATTCTTCGTGGCTCCCGACGGCACGATCTTCCGTCACATGATCAATTATCAGGATCGAGAGACCTTGGAGAGCATCATCAAAGCACTGATTCAAGCGGGATAACTCCACCCTATGCAGCTGTTTCGCGAAATCGGTCTGCTTTCGGCCACTTTCCTGGTGGTTGGCAACATCATCGGCATCGGAATCTTTACCACCACCGGTCTCATTGCCGCTGAAATCGGAAATTCCCCCTGGCTGCTGGGTGTTTGGATCCTGGGAGGATTCCTGGCGCTGATTGGGGCTACTTGCTATTCCCTACTCAGTAAACGCATTCCACAGGCCGGTGGAGAATATGCGTTTCTTTACCCCTCTTACGGTCCCTTTGCCGCCTTCCTCGCCGGGTGGGCTTCCCTTCTGATCGGGTTTTCAGGGCCCATCGCCGCCTACGCACTGGCTCTGATCGCCTACCTCAACCCTTTCCTTCCCTCCCAACTGTTCGAGGACCCTCTTATTCAAAAAGGATCGGCCGGTTTGATCCTACTGGCCATCACCTTTCTGATGGTTCTGGGATTGAGATTCGGCAGCCGCTTCCATTCAGCCATGACCCTGCTCACCCTGGGACTCACCATCAGCTTTGCCACGCTGGTCCTTGTGCGCACTCCAGCCCGTCAAAACCTGGAACCCATTCTTGGGGGAGACCTGTTGCCTGACTTACCCTCGTTGGGTGTAGCCACCGTTATGGTGATGTTTGCTTATAGTGGATGGAACGCAGCCGTTTACATCGCTGAAGAAATTCGCCGACCCGCTGTCTATGTTTCCGCAGCCCTGCTGCTGGGCACCATTCTGGTCATAGCTGTTTACGTTTGTATGAATCTCGCCTATTTGGGTTCCGTGCCTCTCTCTCAGATTGAAGGAGAGATCACCATTGCCGAGATCACGGCACTCGCTGCTTTCGGACCCGAAGGCCGGGTGATCGTCAATATCCTGGTCCTCTTCGCCATTCTCAGCTCGATCACGGCCATGTCCATCGCCGGACCCCGAGTCTATTTCGCCATGTCTCGGGATCACCTCTTCCCGGCCTGGCTGGCCGAAGTGGATGAAAAAAGGAAGATTCCTCTGAAATCCATCTGGTTCCAGACCGCCATTGCCCTTCTGCTGGTGGCCATCGGGACTTTCCGCCAACTTCTCATTTACTCCGGATTCATTCTTCTTCTTTTTTCGACGCTCACGGTTTCGACCCTGTTCATGGTCCGAAAGGAGCGGGACAACCCGTATTTCTGGATTCTCTATCGCCTTTTGCCGGGCCTCTTCGTCCTCATCAATGCAGTGGTTCTGGTAAGCGCGGCTGTCTCCAATCCAGCCGAAACTCTAGCAGGAGGGGTGACCCTGCTTTTGGGTGTGCCGGTTTACTTCTATTACAAAGGGAAACACTAGCGCGACTGCTGGACCTCTCCGGTCATGGGGACAAAACGCACATCCGTGATATAGGTTTTCTTAACCTCTCCCTTTTCCCTGGTCACCAAGGTCAGAGTTTGAATCTCTCCCTGTGGGCCCACCGGCACCACCAGTCTTCCTCCTTCAGCTAGTTGGTCGATGAGGGGTTGTGGAATCTCCTCGGGTGCGGCAGTGATCAAGATGATGTCAAAGGGCGCCTTTGCGGGCCAACCCTGGTAACCATCGCCCTGGCGAACCTCCACGTTGTCATAACCCAAGTCAGAAAGCGCCTTACCTGCTCTTTCTGCCAAATCGGGGATGATTTCGATCGAAAACACTTCCTTTACCAGTTCACCCAGAACCGCCGCCTGGTATCCAGAACCCGTTCCCACCTCCAGAGCTCGATCTCCGGGCTTGGGAACCACCGTCTGAGTCATCAGGCCGACTATATAGGGCTGAGAAATGGTCTGTCCTTTGCCAATAGGCACAGGACGATCCACGTAGGCATATTGACGTACCGATGCAGGCATGAACAGATGTCTTGGAACCTTTTTCATGGCCTCCAGGACACGTTCACTTTGAATGTCCCGACTTTCCAGTTGGGTTTCCACCATCTGTTCACGCTGCTGGGCAAAGTCCTCTTGGGTCATCGGGTTCCCGCTGACGGGAGGAGAGCTACAGGAGACAAGCAGGACAGAACCGAGGAGCAACGGAGCGAGGCGAAGCATGAATGAAGTCTATGCTTTTGAGTCCAAACTTTCCAGATGGCCCGTGGGCGTCGGAAATTCGGGGACAGACTACTCATTCCCCGATGTCAGAAATGGGGAATGAGTAGTCTGTCCCCGAATTTCCCGTTAAAATAGAAAGAACCGTGCTGATTCGAGTTCTGATCCTCACTTTTAGCTTAGGGGTCGCCTCCGGCCAGAGTGTGGGGGAGTTTACTCAACAAGCCTCCCAGCTGGTCCTCCAACATCAGTGGGAAAAGGCGATCAACCTGCTCAGAGCTGCACTCGATCAACACCCCCGTCAACCCGAGCTCCTACTGCAATTGGGAAGCCTCCTAGTGCGCTCTGGAAGGTTTGAGGAAGGCGAAAAACTGCTTCAAGAAGCCTTGGAACAGCAACCCGGGAACTCGGAAGTCCTTCGCAATGCCGGAGAGGCTCAACTGAAGCAAGGCCGCTTTTCTTCTGCTATCGCCTTATTTCAAGAATCTCTACGCCACAGTTCTGAGAACGTGGAAGCACATCATCGTTTGGCTTTCTCACTGCTGGCTCAAGGCCAAGAGGAACTTGCCCTTGCACATTCACGCCATGCGGTTGAGCTCAACCCGCTCGACCCAAGATTCCGTCGTCTTTATGCTTTTTTGCTGGACACTCAGGGTGAAGAAGAGAAGGCCAATGAACAGTTAAAGCTCGCCTATCGACTGGCACCGCGGGACTCGAAACTGCTTTTTCAGCTCAGTCAGAGACGCCTGCAGGCGGGTCATCTTTTTCAGGCTCTGGAATACCTGGAACTGGCCTCCGAGGTGGACCCTGAAAACCCTCTTTATCACGAGAGACTTTCCGATCTTTATGAACAGCTGGGTCAAACAGAAATGGCAGAAGAGGAAGCCAAGCGGGAAAGCGATCTGCGCCAGGCCTTCGAAAAGTACATCACGGCCATGAGCCTGGCCGTCTACGGAAAGAGAGTTGAGGCAGTGGGCATTTTGGAGCCCGTCGTCCAGGCCCATCCGGAGTTCGTCACGGGAATAATGCTTCTCGCCGACCTCTATCAGAAATTGGGCCAGCAGAGCCGAGCTTTCGACCTCTATCTGAAGATTCTCGAGCAAGATCCTTTCCAGGCCTCTGCTCGAGAGGAAGGCGCCTGGATCCAGGTCCAGCAGGGTCTCCTGGATTCCGCTCTTCAGTTGTTGGAGGAATCCGGTGTTCAAACGCCCACCTACACTCTGATCACCGCCTACCAGAGAATGATTCAAGGGGACTGGGCGGGCGCTCTCCAATACTTTCGTCAGGTAGAGGCCCGGAATCCCCTGCATCCCGGTCTGTTACAACTGATCAGCTATTGCCTCAACGCCCAGGGAGAAAGAGAAGAAGCACTGCGTCATCTGGACAAGGCTGAAGCACTTCGCCCCGGAGATCCTGAGATTAAGCTTCAGATGCGGGAGATCAAATTCGAGGACGCCTTGCACCTTCTTTCTGAGAAGAAATGGAGCGTCGCCCTGGAAATTCTCCAAGAACTGATGAAAGAGGACGTCCAAGCAAACTATCTACTGCGCATGGCTTATTGTCACCAGCAACTGGGAGATCTCCGCCAGGCAAGTCTGGAGTATCGGGCGGGATTGGAGGCCGAGCCGACCGCCACCTGGGCCCGAATCAATTTCGCCTCGACTCTTTATCGCTTGGGAGAATATCAGGAATCGGCCAACCAATGGGAACGGATTCTGCCGGAATCCAAGACCCCGGACACCTACTACAGGCTGGGACTGTCCTATTCTCACCTGGGTCGTTTTCCCGAAGCCGAGTACACCTTTGATAAGGCCGTGCGTTTGGGTGATGAACGCCCGGAGGTATTGTACAACCTGGGCCTGAGCCGTCTTCGTTCCAAAAAGCAGGATGAAGCTCGGGATCTGATCCGTCGGGCGGCCGTTGCGGGCTATCCACCGGCCAGAGAGCTGCTTCCCCAACTGGCTCAGTGAATAGGGGAGTTTGGGGACAGTCCCCGAATTCCGGGAGAATTCTTAGGACAGTCCCCAAACTCTCCTACAACTCATTGATCCGGTCGATGAACTGTCTTAATCGACCAAAATTGCGGCGATTAAAGGACAGGCTCAACCGGGGAAGCTCCAGCAAGTCGGGTTGATCTCGCTCTTCCTGATAGGGGTCGCAGGCTTCAACTGAACCGCCCAGGACAATATCCTGAAACTCTTCATTCAGGCTCTTGATCGATGCCTCGGACAAGGATTGGTTCAGGCGCAGAACCAGTTTTTGTCCGTGGTCCACGTATCGAGAAGAATGGTAACAACGATAAAAGTTCTGAATTTCCCGCCGAGCTTCCTCCACATCGTCCGTGATGGAGAAGAGGGATTCATCTTCGGCAGAAACATAGCCGCCGGCAAGTAGCTGGTTCTGGAAAAATTGGAGCCAATCCCTCCAGTACGTTCCTCCAGGGCCGTCCAGCATCACGATCGGTGTCGGTTCGCTCCTTCCAGTTTGCACGAGAGTGAGGGTCTCGAAGCCTTCGTCTTGAGTTCCCAGGCCACCCGGCATCAATACGACCGCCTTGGATTCTTTGACAAAAAAGAGTTTTCGGGTGAAAAAGTAGCGGAAGTTGATCAATTTTTGGTCGCTTGCGATCGTTTCATTGGCCGACTGCTCAAAAGGCAGCGAGATATTCAGTCCGAAACTTTTTTCCCGCCCAGCTCCCAGATGTCCCGCCCCCATGATTCCTTCACCTGCCCCAGTAATCACCATGTATCCATCTTCAGCCAGCTTCCGGCCCAGTTCGACCGCTGCCTGAAACACGGGATCCTCAGGCTGAGTGCGGGAGGAACCAAAAATCGTGACCTTGGGAACGTCCCGGTAGTCGTTGAAAACTTTAAAGGCGTAGCGCAGCTCCTTGATGGAACTCCGCAGAATCTTGAGATCCCCGCGGCTGCAGTCCTCCTGGGCCAGTTTGGCTCCAGTGACCAGGACTTCTCGAATCAAATCCAGGTGGGAATAGGGCTTGAGCGCTTCCAAAAGGTCATCGATCCTTTGGGAAAGTGCTTTATCGTCAACATCGAAGGAAGGAGAAAGGTGATCAATATCGGTGCGTTGACTCATAGGGGATAAGTATACCCTCGCTGGCAAATGCGTGTGGTCCTATAATAGAACCGTGCCGGCCAACTTGACACACGCATACCTTGAGGCTGAGCAAAAGTTCAAAAGTGCCTCCGGCAACCCCGAGAAGGTGGCGGCACTCGAAGAAATGCTCCGCACCATCCCTAAACACAAGGGAACGGAGAAGATGCAGGCCGACATCAAACGCCGCCTTTCACAGCAGCGCAAAGAGGCCCAGAAAAAAAAGCCAAAAGCCTCCCAAAAACCCTTTCACTACGTCGAAAAAGAAGGCGCAGGGCAGGTTGTCCTGTGCGGTCCGCCCAATAGCGGCAAGTCACAACTTCTCAAAAATCTCACTCGCGCTGAACCCAAAGTGGCCCAATATCCCTTTACGACTCAGAAACCTCTACCGGGAATGCTGCCCTACCAGGATATTCGAATTCAGCTTGTGGACACTCCCCCGCTGGCACCGGAAATCCTGGAGCCGTGGCAGCTGGTGATGATCCAGCAAGCGGATGCAGGATTACTTCTTTTTGACGTGAACGACCCCAATCTCCTGGTACAGACAGACTTCGTGCTCGCTGCTTTCGGGGATCGACAAATCGTGTTCGATGGCTCCCAGGGCCTACCGCTGTTCGTTCTCGGCAACAAGATCGACGACCCTCAGGGGAAGGAAAATTTCTCTGCTTGGCAGGAATTGTACCAGGAGAACTTTCAGGCCGAGCCCTTCTCCGCTCTGTCGGAAGAGGACCTGGGCAAGATTCCCAAGCTTTTGTTCGATGCCCTGGAGCTCGTCCGCGTCTACACAAAGGCACCCGGGGGAAAACCCGAAGCCCATCCCACTCCTTATGTTCTGAAACAAGGAAGCACGATTTTTGATGTAGCCGTGACCGTGCACAGAGAGCTGGCCCAGAATTTCAAGTTTGCTCGAGTCTGGGGCAAGGCTAAATTCGACGGTCAAATGGTAGAAAGAAGTTATCTCGTGGAAGATGGGGATCTGGTGGAGATTCATTGGTGAACGACAGTTCACGACCTCATTGACTGACTTCACTTCCCAGACTAGAGTGATCACCCCATGCGCCTTTTCATTGCAGCCACCGTAGCCACAACTTTTCCCGCCCTCTACATGCGTTGGTACCACATCCAACTGGATCCACGGCTTGATTCGATGATTTTTGGATTGGGCATTCTGGGAGCGGCCTTCCTACTGTCCTGGGGAGCGGAGGTGGCCCAGATGGACATGTCCCGAGGTTTGGCACTGGCCATCCTGGCCCTCATTGCCGTTCTTCCCGAGTATGCTGTCGATCTCTACTTCGCCTGGGTGGCCGCCCACGACCCCCAGTATATTCCTTACGTTACCGCCAACATGACGGGTGCCAATCGCCTGCTGGTGGGAGGGGGATGGCCCTTCATCGTCCTCCTTTTTTATCTGAAATTCCGCAAGAAGGCCATTCAACTGGATCGAAAGAATCGTGTAGAAATCGCCTACCTCACCCTAGCCACCGTCTATGCCTTCACCATTCCTTTAAGACACCACCTTACCCTCATCGATTGTGTCTTTCTGGTGGGAATCTTCGGGGCTTATGCCTGGCGCACAGCCATTATGGAAGTTGAGGAACCGGAACTGGTCGGGCCCGCCCGACTGATCGGTCAGCTGCCCAAGGGCAGACGCCGACTGGTCACAGCAGGATTGTTCGGTTTTGCCGGAATGGCCATTTTCGCCTGCGCCGAACCTTTTGCCGAAGCCCTGCTTTCTTCAGGCTCGCTTCTGGGCATTGATGAGTACTTTCTGGTGCAGTGGTTGGCACCCATTGCTTCCGAGGCTCCGGAGTTCATTATCGCCGCCCTGTGGACTTTGCGGGGACAGGCTCAAGCCGCCATAGGGGCACTCATTTCCTCCAAGGTCAATCAGTGGACCCTCCTGGTGGGAACGATTCCCCTGGTCTACAGCATCAGTTCGGGAGAGATTATCCCGATGCCCCTGGATGCGCGTCAGGATCAGGAAATACTGCTCACCGCAGCTCAATCGATTTTTGCCGTGGTGGTCTTGATGAACCTGAACTTGAGTCTTTGGGAAGCGGGTGGGCTGTTTACTCTTTTTGTGACACAGCTTGTCTATCCAGAAATCCGCGTCGAAGTTTCCATCCTCTATATCGTCCTGGCCGTGGTGCTGCTGTTCAGACGAACCCACGATCTACTTCCGCTCATCCGAGAAGGTCTTCTCTTCCCGAGCAAGAGCAGGAAGTGAGGTCAACCGATACTGGATAGGATCTCCTCCCCGGTGGCGGCGGCCGTTCCCAACTTGCCCACTGCCACACCGGCCGCATGGTTGGCCAAAATGGCCGCATCGCGGATCGATGCCCCCGCCGCAACGGCAAGGGTGAGCGAGGCGATCACGGTGTCCCCGGCTCCACTGACGTCGAAAACCTCGCGAGCAACGGTGGGGATATGGGAGTGCTCTTTGCCCTCAAACAGTGTCATGCCCTCTTCCCCCCGTGTGATCAGAAGATAATCCGAAGCGATCACTTCCAAAAGCTTCTCACCTGCCTGGATAAACGAGGCTTCATCCACGATCTCCACCCCGGAAGCCCGCACCGCCTCCTTCTTGTTGGGAGTCACGATGGAGGCTCCACGGTAGACCGAAAAATCATCTGACTTCGGGTCCACGGCCAGAAATTTCTTCGCCTGTCGAGCCTCCTGGATCAAATCCACAACCAGAGCCGCCGACAAGGCTCCCTTAGCATAATCTGAAAGGATCATTCCTTGCGCCTGTTCGAGAAGGGTCTGGTAAGCACTTCTCATTTGGTCCACGGTCCCTTGGGAAAATGGTGTCTTGTCCTCTCGATCGGTCCGGCAAACCTGCTGGTTGTGGGCGATAATCCGAGTCTTTATGGTGGTGGACCGACCCTGATCTCGCACAATGCCTTCGCTGCTGATCTCCTGCCGATGAAGCTCCTCAACCAGCCGATCTCCTGCTTCATCACTGCCCACAACACCCACCAGAAGGGGCCGCGCTTTTAAGACGGCAAGATTGTAGGCCACGTTAGCGGCCCCACCGAGATGGACAGTCTCTTTGACCACCTCGACCACAGGCACCGGAGCTTCCGGTGAAATCCGCTCGACCCGGCCCCACACGAACCGGTCCAGCATCAGATCTCCCACCACCAGGATGGGTTGATCGGAAAACTGCTGAACGACCTTCTGGAGTTGTTGATTATTTTTGCTCATAACAGTGACTGCACAGCCTCAAAGACGGGCTCAACGGGAATGGAACGAATACAACGGGGCTCATCGAACTCAAGACAGAAATAGCCCGCACAGGGCATACAAGGCAAATCCGACCGGATCAATTGATGCTCCGCATTCCAAGGATACCAAACCTTAAAGTCAGAGGATCCGAAGATGACGACGATCTTCTTCCCCAGCGCCGCCACAATATGGGTGGAACCCGTGTCATTGCCCACATAAAGACCACACAGTGAAGTCAGGGCCGAGAATCTTCCAAGGGGCAGCGGATCGATCAAGCGAATCGCCGAAGCACAGCGTTCTCGGATCCGTTCAAGGACAGGTTCTTCTCCAGGACCTGCTGTAATCACCACCTCCTGACCTGCTTCCACCAGCCGGGTGGCCAGCGAGGCAAACTTGTCCGCATCCCACTGCTTGGTATCGAAGGCTGCTGCAGGATGGATCAAGATGAATCCTTCTCCCAGCCCCTGGCCGGCAAGGAGATCCTTAATCCACTCAAGATCTTGGGAATGAATGGGAATTTCCGGAGGGGGGATGGGTTCGACAGGGAAGCCCAGGTGTTTCAAGATGGAGAGCTGGTGCTCGACCGTATGAACGTTCTCCCGGCCCCATATTTTCCGAGAGTCCGGAACTTTGACGTTGTAGAGGTAGGAATGACGGCTTTGAAGGTATCCCGCCCGCTTCGGAGCACCCGAAAGCGCAGTGATCAGGGCACTGGAGGTGCCGCCGTGAAGATCCACCGCCAGAGTCGGTCGGAAAGCACGGATCTTACGAATCGTTCGTAAGCGAGCCATCCACCTGTTCCCATGATTTTCAATCACAAAGACCGAGTCGACATGGGGATTGTCCTGCAGGATCTGCTCATAGGGCTCCTCAATGACCACCCCGACTTGCCAACCCGCCACGCGTTTCATCACAGCCAGCATGGGAGTCATCAGGACCGTGTCACCCAGTGAGCGGAGTCTGGTGAACAGAACACGAGCTTGCCCCGAACCTTCAGGCAGTGACTTAGACACGGTTCTCTACTCGGAGGGTGTCCCTTCAGGAGGCTCGATCGTTGCCTCATCAATGAGCATCACCGGAATATCATCGCGGATGGGATACACCCGGTGGCAGGAGACACATTTGAGCCCTTTTTCATCCGAAGTGAGCTTGACCTCGGCCTTACAGGCCGGACAGGCTAGAATATCGAGCAGTTCCTGATTAATGGCCATGATGGACTCCTTTCGGACAACAGACAACAAACAACAGACAACTGACAGTATACAAGGATACCACCCTGGCGCACTTCGCGCGCCCGTGCCAACCTGCCATCGTGCTTTCGTGCTTTCGTG
>Ga0066376_10000897_pt1 | contig 28639 bp, 29 predicted proteins | sample Knorr_S15_td_Bot_FD_77009 | JGI IMG/M metagenome (GOLD analysis project Ga0066376, IMG submission 77009) | Marine microbial communities from Southern Atlantic Ocean transect - Knorr_S15_td_Bottom_ad_5009_LV_A | ecosystem: Environmental > Aquatic > Marine > Oceanic | place: Southern Atlantic... | reverse complement strand
TGGTCAGCCCCACTTCATGGCTGCCCTTCTCCAGCACCGCCCGCGCACTGTAGCCGCTGCTCTCGACTTCCTTGCCGTCCACCGTGTAGATGCGCTGCTCCACGCGGTCGCGGGGGTGGCCCCCGGTCACGTAGGGCCGCATACGCAGCTCCAGCGGTTCACGGTTGTAGTCGTTCGAGGCGCTGTAGTTGATTTCCACCACATACGGCGGCGCTTCACCAATTTCCAGCGTCTCTTCCAGCACGGCCACGTTGCCCCGTGCGTCGGTGATGGTCACCTTCACCGGATACGTCCCCGGCTCGTTGATCTGGAAGGTTCGCATGTCGTCCCAGCGGTTCTCGGTCACCACGAAGGCGTCACTCTCCGGGAACTCCCACTGGTACTGCGGCTCGTCCAACTGCCCCCGGAACGCGATTTCGCGCACTCGTGCGGTCACCTCTGCCGGGGCCATGTCGGCGCTACTGCGCATATACAGGTTGAACTCCGGCCACACGTACTCCCAGACTCGCGCACGGATGTCGCGGCTGGCCTCGGTGCCCTGGTCACGGTAGCCCTTCACCCAGGCGGTGTAGAGCAGCTCCATGCTGCCCAGTGCCAGGTCTGCCTCGGTCGGCGTGTAGGTCAGCGTGTCGCCTTCCACCTTCTCGCCGTTCGGCAGGGTGAAGTAACCCTCGACCTCGCCTTCCATGCCCTTGTACGGCAGGCTCAGGCGCACCAGGTACTCGTATTCCTTCCCGGTCTCGATCACTCGTGGCCCGGTCATGAACACTCGCGGTCCCTTGACGACGCGGAAGTCCGCATACACCCGCTCACGGGTATAGGCATAGCGGTCGTCATCCGGAGCCGTGGCATCCCGTACCCACGCTTCCATGCTGAAGCGCTTGGCTTCCTCGCTGGTCAGGGTCAGGGTGTCGCCCTCGTGGAAGAAGGTCTCGCCACGGTCCTGCGTCCACTTGATGACGGGGTTCTCCATCGGCTCGCCATCCGGCCCGGTCACCTTCACGGTGTAGGTGGCTTCGGTGCCCACGAACAGGGTCCGTACCCCTTCGATCTCCACCTTCGGGGTGTCGTAGGCGATCACCTCAATGGTTTCGGTGTACGACTCGGCCCCGGAGTTGACGTTCAGCAGCTTGGCCCGTACCAGGTACTCGCCCTTGTCGTAGGTTCTGTACCAGCGGAACCGGTTGCGGTCGGTCGAGCGGTGGCTCTCCCAGGTGGCCCCGTCATCGGCGCTGATTTCCCAGATCACGTCGCCGGTTGCGGCCATGTCCGCCCGGTTCTCCAGCTCCAGTTGCAGGATGGTGGTGAACGGCGCTGCGCCTGACAGGCGGCGGCCTTCCACGTTGGCGTCAATCGCGCCACCGCGCAGCACGGTCATGAACACCCGCTGGCTGTCCTCGATGCGCTCATAGCCCTCAATCGGGCTCTTCAGCCTGGCTTGCGCCACCAGCCGCACAGAGCGCTCGATACCGGTCAGGTCGAGGTTGAACTGCACCTCGCCGTTCGGCGCGTCCACGAAGTCGGTCATCGGCACCACTTCATCGAAGCTCTCTTCGCGCACCAGACGGATGGCCCATTCGCCCATCACTGCCGGGTCGTAGCTCATCTCCGGGTTCAGGCGGTCGCTGATGCGTACCGTCACCGGCAACGGAGCCGTGTCCAGCGCTTCGCTTACGCCTACGTCGATCTGCGGTGTGATGTCGTCCCCCGGCACCGCAATGGCCCGCAGGGTTTTCTCGACTTTCACTTCCGGCAGCAGGTTGTAGGCGGCCTCGATGTTGAACACCGTCTCATCCCACAACGCGGCTTCCTCGGTCTCCATGCGACGGAACACCTTGTTGTAGATGCTGCGTCCCGGCTGGAAGGTCTCGTTGGTCAGTACCTCTGAGTCGCGGGTCATCCGCACGTCCAGCGGCGAGGGCTCGCCCTCGATCACCGCGTCCCCCAGATAGCCGCCCTGCATGGGCACCATGTAGAGGTCGTCGCTGTACTGGTAGCTGGACATCACGTCCACGGTCGGCAGCGGCGGGTCTACCGCCTCGATGTCGTAGCTCTCGGTCGCCAGCGTGACGCGGGTGCCGTTGCGGGTGAAGATGCTCACGCGCCAGCGCAGCGTATGCACCTTCTGTTCACGCAGGGTGCCGAACAGGTACGGACTCTCCGAGTACGAGTCTTGCTGCATCCCGTCCGGAATGTCGATCCACTCGAACAGGCAGGTGCTGGCCGCGCTACCCACCTGGCGGTTGGCCGCTGCGTCCTGTGCCCGTGTCGCGTCCAGGGTCAGCGTACAGGCTGGTCCCATGCTCTGTTTCATCCGAACATCGAACTCCTGGATGACCCGGTACACCTCGTCCACGTCGCCCATGGGCTTGTAGGCCACTGAGCCAAAGGCAGAGGTCACGGTCAGGGTGCGTTCACCCCCACCCACGCGGATCTTGCGGCCATCGCCGCTGAACAGGTACAGGCTGTAGCTCACCGGCTGCTCGCCCATCGCCACCGCCTGGCCCTGCAAACCGGTCAGCTTGAGGCCACCGACCTCGGCTTCCACCGGCTCGGCTTCGTCCGGGGTCTGTTCCCACTCCAGCAGACACACCGGGTCACGCACGGCGTCCGCGCCCTGCGCGGCGGCCACGTCGCTGGTCAGGCGGCAGGCTACGCCCGCCTCCGGCGAGGCGCTGATGTTCACCGGGTCGATGACCTGGCGCACTTCCCAGCTCTCGGCAGACAGCTTGGCCTTGCCGATCCAGGTGTTCACATCGAGCACCAGCACTGGCGAGTTCGGGGCGCTGGTCATCACCAGCAGGTTGGAGGAGCCTTCCACGCCCGCGACCGCTGGCCGCAGTGGCAGGTCAATCCGGCCTCCGGAGGTGCTGAAGTCGTGCTGGCTCATGACGCTCATGGTCTGGCCTGGCTCAATCCGGATCCCGTTGACCACCAGCGGCACCTCGGCATCCGAACGCAACGTGGCGAACACGTCATAAGTGCCAGAGACGGTGGAGCCATCTGACAATGTAAGCGGGTTGGTCTGGATGATGCTGCCGCCATCGAGACGCTTGAACTCCTGCGTCACCGCAGGAATCATCAGCTTGCCGTCCATGCCATCAGCCAACGAAACTTGGGGAGGATTGTATGTGAAACTTGTAGTTTTACTGGTTTCGTTTAGCTGATCATCTTCAGCTACCACTGTGATCCTGTATTCTTCACCTTCTTTCAAACTTGGGAAGACAACTGGATACTCTAGCCTATAGAGTGATTCACTTTCCTTGCGTACCGATAGATAAATATCATCAGATGCTGGCCCACCTTTTATATTGACAGACGTAATTTTAGGGCTTTCCGAAATGTTATCAGTTACATCTATAGTTATTTCATCCAGTGTACTCACTATTCCTGATGAGGGGTGATTAATTTTCAATATTGGCGGAGTTTTGTCTATAACAACATTGCTCTTCTGATATATAACCTCCCTATCGTAAACATCTATTGCGGAAAGTTCTAAGGTATATACCCCAGTAGCTAGTTTAGAATAGGAAAATGTTTTTCTCGAAGAATATCTAGTGAAGTTTTGCGTAGCAAGCAAAGGTAATTCGGTTTTCTGATTTTGTGAATCTATAGCGTAGGCTTTTATTGAATCAAAGCCAAATCGCCAAGAGTCAGACGTTGAGAGATCATATTCTTCTGTTTCTCTGAATGTTGCGGCTATCGTTTTGTCAATGACTTTCACATCTTCAATCAGAGGTTTGTTGAAATCGAAAGCAATCATCAACTGTCCTTGAGTCAACAATCCAAATCTATCAGTGTAACCTCCAGATGAATCAGCCTCACCTGCTTGAATATTAAAGTTCGCATAACCACCTCCAACGGAGAAGTCTGATTGCCTAATAGATATTGCTACGTTAGCAACGTCACATGATTGTTCGCCAACGCTCACCACACATGAAAAATACTTATTGGGGCCTTGGGAAAAATTAGTGGAGGCTCTCATGTACGTAGGATATGTCGCTTTATTCTCCAAAGTAAACCGTATCCCCGTAATCTCAAATTCTCCTCCGATTTTATCAATATGCTTAGTTGTTTGCGAAGCTATCCCACTTTGCCATGAAGAAGCTCCGTTCAACTGATATTGCATCATCCAATTATGTTCAGAAGGAGATGCTTGAGGTGCTAAAGTAACACCATCTTTTAAATTAATATTGAGTTGTGAAGGGCGAAAATCTCTATATAATCCACTTGCTGTCCGTAACCTCCAATAAAGTTTCCCATTAGAGGGCGCAAACCATAAAGGCCAATTCCCACTTCCGGTAATGTAAGTAACTTCGCCTTGAATATCAAAATCCCAGTTGCCTTTATCAACCCAGCCAATGCCATTTATATTTTGCGATGCTAAAGACTTCGTATCGGTCTTTAATCGTAACTTTATCGGATTTTCACCAACAGTCATTCCTGGCTGGTAAGGTATCCATTTCCCACTTTTTTCATCCCAAATGTCAGAATACTCTAAAGAAGGCATTACTACATCGGCATAGCTTTCTCTACTAATTGCATTTATATTTCCCGCACTATCTTCTATTTCGAAACCGATTAAATAAAGAGAGTCATCGTGAGTAAACAGGTCTCTTTGAGTTACATTTCCGCGTAAATCAATATTTACTTTTTGAGTTCCTGAGTCGTATGCCGCTGTTTTCTTTCTAACTTCACCGGACGCTAGATGTTTGGTAAAAAATGTGACCCTTGTAATTCCGTTCGCATCATATACCCCCTCCAGACCTATTGAATCCGTACCGGTGCCGATCATATCAATGCTCCCCCCAAGCCCAGCAAACTCAGTCCATATAAATGTATCTTCAGCTTTGGGAGCTGTAGTATCAACAACCAATGATTCGGTTTCTGACTGGACAGAAAGCCCTTGAGCAGAAAGAATCTCCGACTTAATTGAGTATTTACCCTCATTTAAGCCTGCGATACTTAAAAATGCACCATAATAATCTTTGCCTCCAACGGTTATGCGGTCATTTGCACCTAACAGCTTACTTGTTTTTGAAACAACCACATCACCCGAGGTGCTGATGATGGAAAGTCGCACCTTCCGGTCTACCCCAGCGCTCAACGCAAAAGTGATAGGCCCTGATGGGTTGGCATAGGTATCCCCTGGTGACAAAGTGCGCTGGCTTCCGTCTACTGCCGAAAAGGAGTATTCAAGGAGGTCGGCTTGCGCCGTGCCTCCCATCAGGAGCGCCAGCACCCCGGTTGCAGTAATAGCGCCGCGTTTTAGTGATTTCATAGGTTGCCCCCGAAATAAAGGTTCTTAGCAACCTGAAGGTTATCGAAATATTATCTACACCCACGGATGCCTAACTGCCTATTTCGGGCGCAAAGAGCAAAAAAACACCCGAAATATCGCTATTCCGGGTGTTTTTCGATGAAATTCCAGCGTTTTTAGCGGTTTAGGAACAGCCGCCGAGGCCGTTGGTCAACTGCATAACGGTTGGGGTTACAGTCGCAGCCTTCTCCAGAGTGGCAGACATGATGGTTTCAATGATGGTCGGCGTGTTGTAGAGACCCATGCCACCAGCGACACCCAGGGCGAACGCCATCAGGGACTGACGGGCGATGCCGCCGATAATACCCACGAGGATCATGGCACCGGCTACGATGCGACCCAGAGTACCTTCCGTCCACTCACGGAGGGTCGCCCAGACATCATCGAATTCAGCACCACCACCACCTGCATACGCAGCATCAGAAAACACAAGTGATAACGCCACGAGACCCAGGGCCATCGCAGCGGGCGATTTACTCACGGTTCGAGCCGTGTGTACTACATTTTGCGCAATGTTCATCCAGAACACTCCTTCTTTCATTCATAATCAGTTATCGGGAACTCGGACTATCCGCACGGATTGGCCTAGCGGCTTTATGTTATTGATATGTTGGTTGAAGTAGCGCATCGCTTTTTTGCCATTTTGGGCACTTCCAGTCTCCTACCCCCTAAAAAACAAAGCCCCCGAACTACCTCTCGGCAGACGGGGGGCTCAGGCTTTTACTGCAATCGGGAAGCCGGTCAGCCCCCCAATCCGTTCGACAGTTGAATGACTGCCGGAGTGACGGTGGACGCCTTCTCCAGAGTGGCAGACATGATGGTTTCAATGATGGTCGGCGTGTTGTAGAGGCCCATGCCACCAGCCACACCCATGGCGAACGCCATCAGGGACTGACGGGCAATACCGCCGATGATACCCACGAGGATCATGGCACCGGCTACAATGCGGCCCAGAGTACCTTCCGTCCACTCACGGAGGGTCGCCCAGACATCATCGAATTCGGCACCACCACCACCTGCATACGCAGCATCAGAAAACACAAATGACAGAGCAACCAGACCGAGGGTCACTGCTGCCGGAGATTTGCCCACTTCACGGGCTGTTTGAACTATGTTCATTAAGAACGCTCCTTTTTTTAACTTACTTTGCTGATTGCAGCGGCCTAATAACAGGCTCACTATCCGGCGCGCTGTCACCAATAACCCAGCGTCGCGGCTCAATTTCGGTGTAGATGTAACCCGTCACGATGAGGTCACCGTTCGTGTCCTCCCAGGGAGCCACCCATATCCGCATAACTTGAGCCGGTGTTCTGATTGGAACAGGCTTGTTTGGGAGTCGAGGCGCAACGTAAGTGTTGATAACCTCATCCCCCGCACTTCTTGTAGAGCCTGGAGCCGCTGCCCCCTGCCCCGATTCATCTAGGTTGCCTTCTGCCTTGGCCTCTGCTTCGTCAGGGCTCATCGGTCGAGGTACTTGCCCATCGTTCGTGGCGGCATAGACATCCCGAGCTGACATGCACTGGACGCCATTTGGCATACCAGGACATGCGTATTCACTACTGCCGATGTTGAGGGACGAACAGCCACTGAGCGCGGTCAGCAAACCGCCCACCATCAACATCTTCCTGAATGTTACTGAAAGGAATCGCGAACCCACGCCCGCGCTTTTGCCCGTTTTGGTTGTTTTCGACATTTTTCACCCCTTATTCGGCTTTAGAACCACGAACTCGCAGCGAGGAGCCCTTGGTCACAATGATTTCGACTTGGCGACCAGCATCAATTTCGATTACCGGGAAGATGCCTTCAGCCATCTGGATATAGAACTGAGCGATTCGATCCAGAGCGTTACTTGCACCCTTAGCCGCAGCACCTTGAGCCAACGTGCCGGTAAAGTCGGTCTGTTGATACTGGGTCCGCCCTGTGTTCTCCAGGTTGAGGGTAGGCACGGCGTCTACGTCGAATGCCTCTGCTGCGCCACTGAGGAAGCCCGCCATCAAGGATTTGGCGATGATTTGTCCCTGCTTGGAGACCAGGCGACCACGAATACCTGCTTTACCGTCTTCACCCACGGCGTAAGCATCGAACGGGGTTTCAATGACATCACCGTTGTCTTTCACGCAAGAAAGCGTTTCGCCACGCAGATATGCGCGTTCAGAACTAAGGTCACCGTAGCCTGAGATGATCAAGAAACATTCGCGAATATCAGCCCGGAACCTATTCGGCAGAATGGCTTCCTTCTGGATGCGCAGTGTTGCCGGGAAAGGATCCTGCCGAGCCCCCTGCGCGGTCGGTGCATCCATACCGTTAATCAGGACGCCAGTGATGATGGAACCCGCTGGCATGAACATCTCATCGTCCTTGCCATCGACATCCGCAACCTCTTCATCCTCCGCTGACGAGGAAGAGTAGCTGGCGATAGTCAGCCCTTTTGGCTTAGGAGCTTGTCCTCTGGCACCACGCTCATTCTCAGCATCTTCTGCCTTGGTGTCCGGGACCGGGGCGTTCTTGAAGAAGTCTTCAGGGTTCTTGTAATCCAGCTCTCCGTCAGCTCCGGCTGGTGCTGGTGCTGACGCTGTGTTGACCGGTGTAGCACCTCGGGCACGAGGATCTGTTTCGCCTTCACTGGCGGCAGAGTTGCCTTTCTTGACCTCTTCAGCCAGCTCCTTATTGCGATCTTTCAGCTTTTCAAGCTCTTCCTGCATACGAGCCAGGTCACGGCTCAATGCTTTGTCGGCGGACGCTTGGCCTGAATTACGAGCCACCTCTTCTTTAAAACGCTCAAGGTCTCTGCGCAGCGTCTCGTTTTCACGAGTCACTAACTTCAGGTCGGCAGATAGAGCATCAATGCCAACTTCGCGAGTATTGGTGTCAGTCAGAATGTGGCGGATGCTGTCTTCCCGAGAAGTCTTTTTCCGCTCGCTTGGTTCACCGCCAGAGAAAAGGGCAACCACACTGAAGATAACCACCCCACCCAGACCTATGGCGACCCATCGCTTGTGTTTGGGGTTTAAATTGTCCCATGCTCCCCTCATTGCGCACCTCCTAGCAGCGATGGACGCTTAGAAGTCACAGGAGCCTGCCCAGTCATTTGTTTCCGGGCGACATACACTTCAGTTTTCTGACCAGGCTCCAGCACTTTCAGCGGCCAAGTAGTCACAGCCGCTACATCCCAGTCACCACAGGTGGCTTCTTGGAACTCCAGCGCGTCAGAAGAAGTGTTTTCCGCCACCCCTACAAATACCGACAAGCTATGCCCCATGAGCATCTGTCCGTGCTTGAACGAAACCTTCATGCCTGGGTGGTCGCAGTAAGGAGGCGCGACGGTATTGGGGATAGCGTTCATGGTGTAGCCCTGCGGGATTTCTCCCAGCGCCAGCTTACGGAACACGGAACGAAGAGTTTCCACGTATGGCTTGCTGCGCTCCCAGCGTTCGGCTTTGGGGTTGGAATAAAGCCCAGAAGCGACAGTCTGGCCGTCGAGCTTGAGGAAAACTTCGCGAGGCGGGATCTTGCGCGGAACCATCGTCAGGCTCAGCGCTTGTGTTTCGCTGCCCTTCTCGGTGATAAACATGGTGACGGGGTGTTCTTTATCAGTTGCAACGTACACCACGTTTTCCTTGATGCAGACTTCGCCACATTCCCCTTCTTTTTCTCCGCCAGACAGGGAGGTAGAGACAACCTCGGGGTTGCCAAAAGGCGTCACAATACGATTAGGGTGACCAATCGCCACCGGGATAATCTGGTTCACCCCCGGCGTCATGGTAAGAACAGGATCCTGAGACACGCTTGCCCCTGCATAGGAACTATCAGGGCTATTCTTGCTTTCACCCTCGATGCCCACTTTTCGCGCTTCCTGGGCGGCATTTTTCATGACGCTGGCCGGAACCACAGGAATAGCATCTTGCGCATTGGCTGTTGCCGATGCAGACAGCACCACCGCCAGCGCCAAAATAGTTTTTTTCATATTCATCGTTCGCTCCGGCGCTCCTCTCTTCGTTGCAATCGCTCCAGCACATCCTCAGTCCGAGGGCGTCCTTCATAGGTATCCATGAAGTCAATAACGGGGATATAGTTTGAGATGGCTATTTCAAACTCGTAGGTTCTGTCAGTACGGACTTCGGATTCGTTGGACATACCTTTGGTGAACGAATAGCCGTAAACGAAGACCTTTTCGCTCTTCGGTTCGTACTCTACAAATCTGGGTTCAAAACGAATGCTCACGCGGTCATTGCGGATTTGCTGAGACTGCATCTCCAGCACGTTAACCACATCGTTATAGATAGCGGGCGAAAGCAGGCGATCAATGCGGTCTTTGATGAAGCCAACATTGGAAGGCGTGACGTTCCCAAACAACTGCGCCAGCGCAAATCCCCAGGCTTCCTTGTAGCCTTGCGATGAGTCATCCTCGGTCACCCAGGCTTCGTCGTGGAGAGTGAAAGGCTGAATGGTCACGATGGTTTGCTTGTTAGCGAGCATCCCAATCAGAACCAAAACGGCAACGATCAGGCCCGCGATAAACATGCGGCCCCACTTGTTTTCGTTCTGCGTCCCTTCCCACGACTTCAAGTAACTTTTGAGGTTCATGGGAAGTACCTCCGGATGTAGGGATTCTTAAAGGTCTTGGATTTCGTCATCGGCAGTCCCGTCCAATACAACATGTGAAGGAGATAACCGTCTGGATGGTTATCTCTGAATTTTCGGTAAAGGTTCGTAATGACAAGACCGATAACCGTACAGATGAATGCCTTACCCAGAACTACCCCGATAACAAGGCCTATCAGCATGGGAGCCAGTTCATCCGCACTCCACATCATCAGGTGCGGCGGTTCATCGACTCGTCTTGGAATTTTTACAGGTTTCATAAACCTCCCCTTTTGATTTCTCGGGCTATTTTCTGATACATCGGGAAGTAAGCTGGCATCCGTTCTCACCCTTTTTGGGCAATTCCAGCCGGTTGGCAAAAAAAAAGCGGCCACGAGGGCCGCTAAGGGATAGGAGGGGTGGCTACGCCTGTCAGAATACGGATGTCAAAGCGCCGAGAACGCTGTATCCAGATGCTTCCAGGCCAAATACGAGACCACCGAGAAATAGCGCATTCCAGAAAACCCACGCGGACACAATGCCTGCGCTACTGGATTCACATTTCGGATGTTCTTGAGCGACGTGATTCATGGTTACCTCTCTAGTGCTCATTACCCATGAACGCATTGTCACCCAGAGGGAAGGAAATCGACGGACGCCGAATTGCCCATTTTGGGCGCAAAGCGTCCGCCAGCGAGAAAAGTGAACTTTCACATGTGAAAGATTTTCGGGTGGCGTCGGCCATCCGATGTTTCACACTCGTTTTTGCAGGTTACCCATGGTGAGTCCAATCAGCACACAGCAGATCATCATGACGATGGGTATGATGATTGGGTTCAGCGCAATTGGCGCAAAGAATGCGATTCCCAAGCCCAGCACCAGGTAGCCGGTGAAACGGATCCCGTAACGATGAATAATGGGAGAGGCGTAATCGAAGTTTGTCCTCTTGATACGCCAGGTCATCATCCCATCGTAGATGGCCGGGAGCAGCAGTATCAGCATGTACGGCGCCCAAGTCATAAACAGCGCCGTCCTGGTCATGAACTGGTATACCACGTTGGCTAACGCCTCCATTCGACCTTTCGCCCACACGAACCACCACGTTCCCATATTCTCCATGCCTCGGGAGTTCTTGCGTTGCTCCTCGGTCGGGATAAGCGTGTAATACATGCCTTCGTAGAACCCCGAGTCGATCATGACGCTTTGATACCATGACTCTGCCTGTTCTCTTATCCAGTACCGGGACTCACTTCCGAGGCTTGCCTCCACCAGCGCACTCTCTTTCTCAATTGCCTTGTCGGTCCAATCACCTGGCACCAACAACAGGATGACCAGGATCTCAATGACCAGTAGCCATGCCACCAGCCACAACGGCTTCTTCATAATTGACTCTCCTCAATACACTGCGGATCTGTTCACTGGTAATCAGCTCGTACAGAACCGACCTTAGACTTTTCTCGTTCTCATGGAGCTTTGGGTAGATATTCAAGCCCCCGGAATGTGTGCTGTACCACTCGCAGAAGCTGGTCCCGCTGCCGACATTCCAGGCAGAGCCTTCGTCATCTTGTATCTCAATCTCCATAATTCGGGACGTTTCTGAAATCAGCGCCTCGATAAAGACCCCAAAGCGCACGGGGTCTGGTATCTTCTTACCTTCTTTGAAATGGACGACTTCGCTGTAACGAATGAGTGCCCCTTCAATGATTTCGTAAATCACTGGCTCTTCATCGGCGCAAATCTGGTCGCTGATGTATTCGCTGATCTTTTCAAGAACGAAGCGGGACACCGGCCAATCAAATTGCAGAAGCGTCAGCAGCTCTGCGTTCTTCCGGCCTCTTGCCTTGAGACCTTCTATCACCCGTGCGTAGGGGTGCTGTTTTGCCATCGGAGTAACCTCATACTTTCGTGTTTCACTGCCTGCCATGGCGACGTACTTATTGAAGGATTGGCAGTCGGCCTTTAATCAGCCTCCCACCAGAGATCGTTGCAAAGAACTCAAGGTTCGGGAGCATCCCCAGCAACTGGGGAGGAAGCAGGTCTGATTCCTCCTCCATGAGTCGCTCACCCTGGTTACCCCCGTGCATGATTGGCTCATCCCCATGCGTGTTTTGGCCTTGTGTCCTCATGACATATTTCACGCGGGTTTTGGGCAGGTTGCTGGTGATGTATTCCTGTGTCTCGGTGTCCAGCACACGCAAAGCAAATTTGTTATTGAGGTTCCCCAAGACCTGAATAGCCTTATCTTTACTGCCCATACGAGCCGCGAAGTCGGAGAAGGTCTGGGTTGCAACGAAGAGTCGAAGTTTTGCACCTCGACCTTTGTTCAGGAGTTGGATGAACGGGTCGTTGATGACCTCTGCGGCCTCGTCAACAAAGATGTTCACCACCCGGTTGTTCACACCGAAGTTGTAGCGATCACCGGCAACAGCGGTCAGGTCGGACAGCATTATGGAACCAATTGCACTGCCCACCATGCTATCGGTCAGCGAGTCCAGGCCGATGTATGCCACCTGTCCATTGTTGATGATCTTTGCGGTATCGGTGATTCCGCGAGTATCGTTCAAGTCGCCCGCATCCGGGGACAGCATCTTGCCCAACTCGCCAGAGGTGAGCATGTTCATGATCGGCAGCAGGTTCGCCACCATCTTCGAGAAGTGCGTTGAATCGTGCTGGAACATGCTGAGCAAGCCTTCAAGCTCTGAGCTTGGCTGAACCGGCTGAATCACATCGTAATAGAAACGTAGCATCGCGAAGGCTTTCTTCTCTTTGCTGCCGGTTTTGACCTTTTCTCTGTAAGGCTCAGCTTCGGCCTCCCACTCAGGCATGACTTGCTCTGCATAGGCTTCTACGGCCTTGATAACCAACCCGGCTGGCCCGCCTTCCAGGAATCGTCTCAACAGTACAAGGTTCGGGCGCTGGTAAGTCATAACCAGGGCCTGAGCAATATTATTCAAAGCCTGCCAGGCAAAGCTCTTGAATGGATCCGCTCCCGCCTCGGAGGGAATGAGTGCTGCCAGACGGCTCGCAATTTCCGTGACACGAGTGAAGTTTCTCAGCGGGTCAATACGGATAGACTCTTCAGGGAACGCCGGGTGGAAAGAGATGAATTTTTCAGGTTCGCCCATCGCCTCACACACGCGGCGGGCCTTGTCGCGCATATCCCTATCGCCCTTCGGGTCGATAATGATCACAGCCTCACCACGCATGATGGCCTGAGAAATCATGATGTCGAACATACGGGTTTTACCGGCACCCGTGGTGCCTACAATCAGCGTATGGCCTTCGGCGTGATCCAAGTCCTGCATCAGTGTCTGTTCTTGAGGCTCCAACCCATGGATCCACGGAGCACCAATCGGTTTCGGCTTCTTCTTTTTGCCTGTTGCCAGGCGCACGACCTTCTCTGTCGTGGTTTCAAAGTTGACGATACTCGACCAGTCCCGTTTGAGAATTTCAAAGGCTCGTTGTGTGTGCCGATTCTCCCAATCGAAACCTGAGCCAACCCACATTTCAGTTGGATGGCCCTTAATGGTCTTTTGTAGCTCCTTCATGCTGATGAACTCCAGTTCCCTACCCCGCAGGTGCTTCTGAAGGTTCGCCAGTCGAATGGCTTTGGGTAACTGGGCCATCGCCATTACACCGCAGATGCCTGTCATCCAGTAGAAGGGGTCGGATGGCATGGGGCTGTAGTGGTTCACGGCTACCGCTGCCGCACTCGCGGCCAGCCACCCAGCTACAGCCTGTTTCTCGTAGTTAGGCCGCCAGGGCATTTCATATTCAAGAGCGTTATATTTCATGCTTCGTTGTTCTCCTTCAGGACCAAATACAATTTGCCCTGCTTATACATCATGGGCGGATCAGCCTGGCCTCTCTTCAGGTGACCTCGCAGGTTATGTTTACTCAGGTCGGCAAACTCACCGGCAATGATGTCCAGTGACTTTCCGCTAGTAACCAGGAACCCTCCTTCCTTCGTGACAGCGCTGGTTATCCAGCGCCCTTCACGCTTCAGAATCATCTCTTTTAGCTGTGCAATAGCCGCCTCAACGGTCATTGTTTTGGGCTTGATGTCATCAAAATCCGCCGTCATCTGGCCTCGCCCTTTCGGAAGCAGCGTGTTCTCTTCAATCTCTGGGATGTCCACTTCTTTTTTGGCCGGTTTGGGCTCAGGGCGACTGGGAGGTGGCGTTACGGATTTCTCTGGACGGCGAACCGGTGTGCTGTTTTGTTTCGGCTGCACAGATTCCGTCTGAGCTTTTTCCGTGTGTACCTTTTTCTCTGGCTGCTTCGCCGCTGAACTCTGTGCATCATGACCTCCAGCTTTTCGGTTGCCCTGCTCGCTCGATGTGGGCTTCTTCTTGCCAGCCTTCGGCGCTTTCTTGTTCTTCCGCCCGCCAGCACCCCCAAGAAGCACATCCTGTATCCCTTCCATGCTTGATTCGGCTTCATTCAGAGCATCGACAACCAGCGATGAGATACCCGGTGCAAGCACCAGCCCTTTCATCCCTTTGAACGTCTGAATTTTCTTACCTGGCATTACCGGGTCTCCGGCTACCGCGCCAGCATCCCAAAGACTGGAAAGCACTTCAGATGCCCCGCCAAGAGCGTCAGCCCCTTCTGGATAGAGGATGGCTGCCTGCCCTTGGAACATGCAGAGCACGTCGCCCAACAGCTTCTCGCCAGAAAGAACGGGGAAAATTGCCTGTTCAAGTATCTTCTGGACGTTAGAGGGCAAGCCTCTCAGCGCAGCATCGAGCTTCGCTCTCGCTTGTTTCTTCTCCACCTTGGGTGACGGGGCCTTGTCCCCATCCGCCGCTGGCTGCACTGCCGCTTTCAGCGGCGCTGCCTTGCCCTTCTCGGCTGGCTTGGGTGAACCGTTTTTCTTGGCAGCCTTGGCACTATTTCCACCGCCTGTCCCTTTAGGGCTCTGACCAGGGAACAGGCTGCTAACGTCCAAAGCGGTCTCATCCGTCGATGCGAACATGTCTGCCATTGCAGGCATTGGCTTGCCGGTAGGAGATGGAGGCTCAGGGGAGCCCATCATGGAATTGGGGTCCATCGGCGGTGCATCCATGAATGATGGCTCATCCATGAAGGGCGGCTCGGAGTTATCCTCTGGGACACTGCCAGGTATCTCATCCACCAGCGGAGGCATTTCATCACCTTGGGAAGATGCAGGAGAGCCCTCTTCAGGAGCTGCTGGTGCTGCTGGAGCATCCTGGGCTGGTTGGTCCATCCCAAAGGCATCAAACGGGAAGTCCATCCCGTCAGCTCCCCCCATCAGACCGTCAAGCGGGTTTGCACCGTCAGCACCAATCTCAGGAACGCTTGCAGCCACTTCATACGCATCCTCCAACCCGCTCGGACGCGACTCTCCTGACTGTACTTCGCCACCGGACTCCTCACCGTCGCCATCAGGATCAGCGCTCTCTGAGGCCGATTGCTGGCCTTCAGTGTCACCGTCGAGGTCTGCAAAATGAATCTCCGGCTCTTCCCTCTCGCCGACGATGACAGCCTTCACTGGTGCCGGAGGCTCTGTTGTAAATACCAGCTCGTGGGACTCAAGCCGCAAACCGAGGAGTTTCACCGACCCGGCAGGACGCCCCTCTTGGAGCACGTCAGGGCATACTTCCCAGTAGCGATAATGCGCTGATTCGCCGTTGCTCCCTGGCACCTTGTTAGGAATGGCAAAGCCACGCTCGATTAGGATGTCCGCCAGCGTGTCAGGGTCGCGGGGGATACCAGGTATCTTGTCCTTGGAGATCAGCTCGTATAGATCACCCAACTGCCGCCAGGTGATGAAGACCCCTTGGTGCAGGTGCCATACGCGAGCGCCAGCCTCGTTGACCTTCCATTTGCCTGTTTTGACTAGGCGGCGGATAGCATCGAACACGTACCGCTCGACTGGGACGCCATAGGAAAACTCGTCCACATCCAAACGACTTTGCTTGAGGTCGCGGGCAACACTCTCCTGGTCAGCCTTCAACATGAGCTTGGTGACTGGCTGATTTGTGCTGGTGCCCGCTATTGCCTCCAGCATAGCCTCAAGAATCTCCGGGCCAGCTTCCGATAGGTATTGCAGGACGTTGGGCGGAATGATCCGCTCGATGGTCAGCAGTGAGAACTGCTCATGCCGCTTGTGGCGGTTGTCCCGCCAGCGCAGGAAATACCGGTCGATTTTATGGTGTGCCGCCCAGCCATATAGCGTGTTCGCATACGGATTCCAGGTAACAGAACCATCTTTGTCCGTTACGGACACATCAGACAGGGGCTTGCCTACGTCATGCAGCAGGCCCGAGAAGCAGCTTGCCAAACGCCAACGCGGCTCATTGTTCCGGCGCTCACGCGGAGAGCCTTCCATCGAGAAGATAACGGCCTCGGACGCTTGGGCGGCCCAGAAGGCCACCTCAAGGCCGTGCCGGAACAAACCGCCAGCGCCCCGGTGGTGATGCGCCTCAGATGCTGGCAACAAATGCACAAATTCTGCGTACCGATGAATCACCGGGAGGATCAGCTCCTGGTGTTGCTCCCGATTGAAGCCCAACGCATTGCGGATACGCTCCACCAGTTCATCTTGCGTTGCCACCACCTTATCAATGGGGGCGACGGGCAAACCTTTGGCGAACGGCGGGTATCGAGGGATTTCCTCGTCATATTCATCTACTACGGCCAACGCGCCCTTCTTTTGCTCTGTGGGCGCAGTTCGGCCAAATATACCTTTCAGGGTGCTCAACATTCGGACTAGACCAAACCAAGTTATTTTGGGGATGGCTAATCCTCCCAGATTTTGAAATCGACCCTGAACCGCGTTTCTGTCCAAATTGGGTAATTAGAGCTGCCTGTGTTCAGTCCGTGACACCGTAGACTTACGGGGTCTTTTTTTGATTGAACAGGAAATACTCAATGAAGCGGATCCCCCTCCTTTTTATCAGTGTTGCTCTGGTGGCTGGTTGCGCCAGCTCCCCGGAGCCCAAGCAAAAGCCTGAACCCAAAGTCGTCGAAACAAAGCAGGAGCGAGTCACCCGAGACCTGACTCTCTCATGGGACAACATGGGACGCGGTGGCGCGGCTGTTCGTCAACCGGCTTACATTCACGTTCTGGGCGAAGGCAACCTCTATGATTCCGGCAGCAAGGCGTCTATACCGAAGACCGATGCAGCTAACCCGTACACCCCCAGCAACATCGCTGAGGCGGTCGATGCGATTGACAGCGCCAAGAAACAAAAGCCTGTCGTCAACGTCACTGTGAAGGACTCCTCGACCAGCGATGATTCCGGCGAGCCCAAGGGTAAAGAAGGTTACTCCCTCTACGAACTCTCCCGATGGGAGCGTTTCTGTGATGGTGGCAAGGGTATGGACGAGGCCGACTGGCGCTTTGTGACTCGCCACGGTGGGGAAGCCAATGTTCCCGACATCCTCCAGGGCTCCTGCGCCGCGCCAGAGCACGACTACAAAGCGTACCTGGTCGCATGGACTGGCTTCTGCACTGGCACTGAGATCAGTTCGTTTCAACGTGACATTGTTCGTGAGAGCGTCCGTCCCAAGTCTCGGGTGAACCCATGCGCAGCGCTCAGCAAGTAGTGCCTCCCAGCAGCGAGGATGCACTGGACCGAAAGGCCGAACTCTACGACGCGCTGCACATAATGTTGGAAGAGGCCGGTTCGCGAGGCACCCCTCGTGACGCTATGTGTGTAATCACCGGCATTCTTGAGAGCTTGGCTCAGGATTACGACGAAATCCGGCCTTTGGTCATTCCATGGAAATCCTTAATGGAAGCGGAGTTTTCCCGTCACCAGTCTTTGCTGACCGACGATGATTCTGCTGGATCCGTTGCCTCTTCCTCCGTTCGTTATCTGGTTGTTGAACCTCAGAAGAAACAGGAGGGGTAATGGAACTCTATCTTTGTGAAAAACCATCCCAGGCGAACGACCTGGCAGCAGTGCTGGGAGTACGCCAGCGGGGCGAAGGTTTCCTGCATGACGGGAATAACCGAACGATCACTTGGGCCTACGGGCATCTGCTCGAAATGTTCATGCCTGATGACTATGACGAACGCTTCAAGTCATGGTCACTCGAAACACTTCCGATAGCGCCTGATAGCTGGAAGTCCAAGGTCCGAAAAACAGGCTTCAAGCAGTTCAAAGTCATCGAAGGGTTGCTGAAGAAAGCCTCAACGGTCTACATCGCTACCGACTATGATCGGGAAGGTGAGGCTATTGCTCGGTCCCTCATGGACAGAACGCGCTACTCAGGGCCAGTGAAGCGCGTATGCCTAACCGCTCTGGACGAGAGCAGCATCCGTAAGGCCCTGGCAAACATCCGGGACGGGCACGATACCATGCCGCTCTACTACGCCGCTATGGCCCGCCAGCGGGCGGATTGGTTGATTGGCATGAACGTCAGTCGGCTATACACCGTCCTGACCCGCGATGTGGGTTTCAATCAGACGCTGCATGTAGGCCGGGTCATCACGCCCACCGTGGCACTCGTTTGTCAGCGTGACCGAGAGATCGCCAACTTCAAGCCCTCTCCGTTCTGGACACTAACCGTTGGCGTCTCTGTGCAGAACGGTCAGTTCACCGCCAACTGGGTAGCTCCTGAAGAATGCAGCGATGATCATGGCCGTTGTACTAACAAGACATACGCTGAGCAGGTGGCCGCACAGGTAAAAGGTGCTCAGGCCATTATCAGTAAGGCCGAAACAAAGGCCGGGAAGGAATCTGCTCCCCTGCCCTTCGATCTGACCTCACTCCAGCAGTACGCCAGCAAACGCTGGGGATACACAGCTCAGCAGGTTCTCGATGCCGCTCAAGCTCTGTACGAAACGCACAAAGCTACCACGTACCCGCGTACCGATTGCCGCTACCTGCCTGAATCGCAACGAGAGGACATTCCTGACATCCTTCAGGGGCTGATCCTGTCCGACCAAAGCGTATCCGGACTCGTGGCTGGTGCTGATCCGAACCGCAAGTCTCGCGCCTTCAATGACAAGAAGATAACCGCGCACCACGCGATCATTCCCACACCGGCACGAACAGACATTACCAAGATGTCCGAGGTTGAGTTCAACCTCTATGACGCAATACGGCGCTTTTACATAGCACAGTTCTACAGCGCCTTTGAATTCAACCGTACCAACATCGAGGTTACCTGCGGCAACCACTTGTTCGCGGCCACAGGTAAAACACCGACCAAGCAAGGCTGGAAGGTGCTGTTCAACTCCGACAGTGAAAGCTCTCCGGAAGATGATTCCGATCAGAACGACAATCCGAAGGAGCAAGAGAAATTGCCTCGGGTCAATCATGGCGAGCCCGCGATGATTCGTGATTCGTTGCTTGAGGACAAAATGACTCGTCCACCGGCACATTTCACTGAGTCGTCACTATTGGCGGCCATGGAGAATATTGCCCGGTTCGTCACTGAGGAGAAGTTCCGCCAGATCCTGAAGGATACGGCTGGCCTTGGAACTCCAGCGACTCGGGCAGGCATCATCCAGGGGGCCGTGGACAAGGGATACTTCAAGCGCCAGAAGAAGGTGTTGATTGCCACAGACAAGGCTCACGCACTGATCACGGTTCTACCGCCAGCCATCAAGTCTCCGGGGATGACAGCGGCCTGGGAACAGGAACTGGAGAAGATCGCTTCAGGCAACGGCAATATGACCGTTTTCATGAACCAGATTTCCCAGTGGATCTGCAAGCTGGTGGACCAGCTCAAGGCCAACTCGGCGGCGCTAACCCAAGATGGTGGGCCTCTTTCCAAGGCATTCGAGGGAGCAAAGCCGCCTACACACGATTGCTTCAACTGCGGCGGTGAGATGAACCGCATCCGGGGCTCGAAAGGCTTCTTCTGGGGCTGTCAGAACCCTGCCTGCAAGAAAACCTACAACGACAACCGTGGAAAGCCGGTTAACCCGGCCACGGCGAACGAGCCGCCGAAGAACGCTCCTAAGTGCCCGGAGTGCGACTCGCCCATGTTACGACGCAAAGGGAAGCCGAAGGACGGAAAGAAAGCCTCTTCGTTCTGGGGCTGCTCAAATTACCCCAACTGCACCGGCATCAAGCCAATCAAGTCCCGGCGCAAAAAAAACAGCTTATAACGACTGATTAACTAGAAGGAGAACGCCTATGCTCTACCGGAGCAAAGTTAACCGATGCAACAAACCTATAGGTCGCGTTTGCGCACTGTCTGCCTTTATCTCCATTGCCCTGACAGGGTGCGGTGGAGCTAGTGAGGATGGTAGCGATACAACAAACGAACAAAGCACCACCCCCATGGTGTCTGTCGATGGGGCCAGTGTGAACGAGGGTAGCCGGGGGAACACTGAACTGACGCTACCGATTAGCCTTTCGGCGACCCCCAGTGAGGATGTGGAAATAACCTACTCGTTTGAAGATGTGACTGCCGTGAATGGCGAGGACTACGCTGCTTCTGGCGGGAAGCTGACGATTCCTGCTGGTACGCGCCGTGCTGAAATTGTCCTGACGGTGCAAAGTGATGACATCCACGAGCCGGATGAAACCTTCAAGGTACACCTGGAGTCGGCCACGAACGCTGACCTCAGTACCCGAGGGAAAACTGCCACAGTCACTCTGCGCAATGACGACGACGCGCCAGAGATTGCCTTTGACATGGAACAGCAATCCGTATCGGAGACCGTGGGTTCAGTGATCGTTCCGGTGTCCCTGTCAGCTCCCAGCGGGTTTGAGGTCTCTGCCAGCATTTCTCTCAGCGGTACTGCACTCGAAAACGGTGACTACCAGTTGGATGGTGATACCCACCTGACTTTCGCTGTCGGCGAGACCTTCAAAGAGATAGAGCTTGCCATTCTCCCGGACACAATCCCCGAGGGCGGCGAAACTGTGTTTGTATCGTTGGAACAACCTGAAAACGGCGTGGTGTCCTCAGACGGCAATTCGACGCACACGGTTGTCATTCTGGGTGACACCACACTCAACGATACCGGCTTGACCAGCTACAGTGACGGTGTGGTTGGCGACCTTGCGTTCGAGCCCTCCAGTCACCCAGGGCAAGATGCGTCCTTTGGCCGGGATGCAGATGGAGCCCAATTGTCCACTGACGGACACGCAGGCTTCTCTTACACGAAGCTCGACCTTAACGGTAACCCCCTCCCCTCTTCAGCCAGCTCATGGAGTTGCGTCCGAGATAACGTCACTGGATTGGTCTGGGAAAACAAGCAGGCTGATTTCACCATCGAGTCAACCGATGGCGACGGCGCTACGGTGCTGAACACGCCAACTGGCGAACAGTGGCGGGCGGGGAACTTTGTCTACGGCTGGCACAATGAAGAGGCTGAGAACAACGGCGGCAACTCAGGCTATCTCAGAACCTCTGATAACAGGCTGGATAAAGACGAGCCCGTGACTGCCGAATATGGGTACTGCGGTTTCCGTTACAGCGGTGGACGCCGGTTCAATCTGCATTGTGATACCGCCGCCTACATCCAGGAGATGAACCTGCAAGGCACCTGCGGCTTCGATGACTGGCGGATGCCTGAAGTCAGCGAACTCCGCTCTCTCGCCAACTACGACAAGCTGGACGGAACAATGCGTCCCGAAGGTGCATTCTTCTCAAACCTTAAATCTTCGGTGAGTTACCTCAGCGGCACCCCGGCTGCCGACAATGAAGCCTCTGCCTGGTGCTATGACTACCAGGATGGGGAAGTCGAACTTTGTCAGAAAAGCTATTACCAAGGCTTCATGGCCGTAAGGAGTAAACAATGAGAACCCCTACTCTTATCTTTTGTGCTGTCGTTACAGTGTTTGCCAATACCCATGTTATGGCGCAGGTTTGCAAGGACAGTACAATTAAGCCTCGCATTGACCCGGAGCAATACATCGACCACGGCGATGGAACTATAACCGATGCGAAAACCGGCTTGATGTGGGCAACGTGCAGTATTGGTCAGAACTGGTCATCAGGTGGTTGCAGCGGTGTCGCGGCAAACTTGGACTGGGATGATGCGCTCACCACTGTTGAGCAGTTCAACTCCAGTGGTGGTCTCGGCGGCCATGCTGATTGGCGGCTGCCGAACATTAAGGAACTGGGGTCTCTGGTGGATCCACAGTGCCACAGCCCAGCAATCAATTTGGAGTTTTTCCCGGACACGCCTTCGGCCACTTACTGGAGTTCTACAGCGCGAGTTGACGATTCCGGAAATGCTGATGGCGGCTACAGCATAGATTTTGCCACGGGCTCTGATCTTAGCCCGGAAGTTACAGAGTTACGTCACATTCGAGTAGTAAGGAGCAATTAATGCCAGCGATAGAATTCACTGTAGTAGCAGAACACCTGTTTGTGGATGACCAACTATCAATGGAAGGGTTAGAGTTGCTCGCCACGCTGGTTCCTCTGGCTGAAAATGGAAGGATGGACCAGAAAGGCATATCAAAAGCTCGCCAGGAATGCTCACAAGGGGCTTGTCACTTCGATGAGCTACTCGATGAGTTGGTAGAGCAGGGTTACATTCGTTACCACCTGCCTACCGAGCGTCGAAGCGAAAAGCGTCAGTGGATGGTGCGCCCTATCGACAACGAGCAAGCTGCCTAAACCCACCATCCTATTTAGCAGAGCCCTCACGGGCTCTGATTCCCCTCCTCACTTAGTCAAGCGTCCCCGCAAGATTTCTTCCGCCCGGTTGCAGAATACGGTATCGCTCAGACCATGCTTGAAAGCAACATCCTGCACGTCCGCTGGTAGCATCTCAAACGCTTCTCTCACCTTTTCTTTCGTTGGCTCGACACCTGCCTCTTTTGCGATGAACCGGCTGAATTCCCCCCAGTTGCCATTAAGCAACTGCACCAGAGTCAACTTCGTGCCATCGCTCCACTTTTGGCGCTGATGCCTTAGCTGCCGCCCAAATACGGTTCTGGTGTACTTCGCCATAGCGGCATAGTCACTTCCCCGGCACCAGTTATCCAGGCGAAAGGGGAGGTCTGGATCGAAGGTCTTTTTGTGAAGGTTCTCAACGAACTCTTTCCCGGCGCGTGAGAGTGCGTACTGTTTCTTGTCTCCGTCGCTCTTGACGCTCAAGGCACCACGCCTACAGGCGCTTTCAAATATAGCCATTCTGGACATGGCGCTGCCAATACCGATATATCCATCCTGCTTATATTTTCCCGTTCCTCGCCATTTATCCATCAGGCGCATCACTTCATCCACGTTCAGCGGGCGATCTTCCGAATCCATTAGCGCAATAAGCATCAGCTCGTATTTCGATATTAGCGGTTCAGCTTTCAGGCCAGTCCACTTACAAAGCTCAGAAAGCACCACAGACGAGTTTGCGTTCCACCAGTAATCGAACGTCTGCTTCGCGTTTTGCTGGTCAGCCAACTGCTGCGCGAGCGAGTCTGGCTCCCACTTATTATCGGCTCTTTTGGCCCAGGCTTTTTCCACCGTTTTCCTGTCCGTAGACACAAGATACAAGCAGTGAATCGGCGTCTCACCTGCCCCGCCGACTCTCTCCAATAGCTGGTTGGCCGATCCGTAACCCGTGCGGTCACAGTCAACTGCACAGATAACCTCCGTATAGCTTGGCATTTTGTCTGCCAAGTAGTTAACCAGGTGATCGAGCGCTGCCTGGTGCTCCTCCTTGGTAGGGGTATCCGAAAGTGAAATAATCGGTTTCCCGGAACCATCCAGAAGTAGTTTTCTCGGTTTGAATCGCTGCGGGCGGAGAGAAGAAGGCGGAGATGTAAAAGGAATGCTGGGAAAAGACAATTTTGGCAGCTTGTATCGCCACAGGCCAATGCCAAAGGTATAGACGACTTCAATATCCTGAGAGAGCAGCTCGTACTCCTTCAGTGTACTTACAATAGATGGTTTTTCTGCGATCAATAAGCGCATATATACTCCTAATCCTGAGTTATCAAGCATCAAAATGCGCAGCTTAGCTACGAACTATTAGCAACCTATCTCATTTGCGTTTGGTTGTCAGCAATTAGTTTTCACTTTCCGCCAGCATTCCCTTTTCCCGCTCAAACCACGCAGCCATCTCTGCCTGGATATGGTCATCTGGTGGATTCAGCGCCCCCGCAGCGAGTTTCATCTCCTTCGCTTTCTGAAGAGAGCGCTTACGGGCAATCTCGGCCCGTTGCTCCGCGAAAACGGCTGACAGGGCCTCTACGGGGATTTCGTAGCCATCATGCTCATTCATACGCCTTCGCAGCCGCTTGAACTGCTCAGGATCCGGAGGTGACGCAAGAACGCGGTCCCGGTCAGACGATTCAATCCCGTGCTCATCTGCCCAGAAGTAAACGACATCTCTCCAGACCTGCGAGAAGGGCCTCGTGCAGAACGTGAATCGTTTGCTCGGCTTCCGGCGTCCCTTTTCATTTTGATCCCGCGACACCGTGAACCCGGCCTGCCAGGTCTTTCTCCTATCGAGGAAGAAAGATGCGGTGATGCAGTGGACCCCGACTCCGCGCTCTGGCTTGGTTGTTGGGTGATTCTGTGTGACGAATCGCTGGTACTGATAGCGCAAACTTTCCAACTGCCATTCAACATCCTGCTTTTCAGCACTCAGCCGCTGGTAACGAAAGTACGGGTCATCGTCCGTCTGGCTTTCTGCCGCGACTGTGCTGAAGTATCGCTGGTGGTAGTTGTCACCGTAGGCGACCGTCACACGAAACCCAACAAATCCTGCCGGGTGTTCTCCCGGCTTGTACGGCTTCACCCCCATTATGCGTGACCCACCTTCCTTCGAGTGGTGGCTTTCACCCATAGCTCAATCGTAAAGCCGCAGAGGAGCATCGCGCCGGGTATCACTGCCACCAGGAGCGTCGTTATGTTTTCGAGGGGAGTTGCCGAGAAGAATGGCTGTCCAAGCTGGTCTTTCCAGCAGGCGTGGAAGAATGCCAGGAGTGCCACGTAGCAAACGACGAACACTACCGTCCCTTGCCTCATAGATAGTTCATTGCTGTTGGCTTGATTGAATTCGACATCTGACATGGTTGCACCTCGTTGATGCTCAGTTGGATGGTCTTGGAGTTAAATTCTTGCCCGTTTTGTGTCGATGTTGAGGTCTTCTGGTTCGAGGGTTTGCTCAAGGGCCTCATCGTAATGGTCATGCCCGATTGCTCCGAGGCGGCTGGCTACCTGAACCATTACTGTGTCCCGACCGAACTTTCTTGCTACAGCAGCAGCGCCAGGGCAGTGGCTCACATCAACCGGCTGATAGTTTCCGTCCTCGTCGTGATTGCGGCCATCGCTGCGATAGACGGTTTTGTGGCAGTGGAATGTCGAGTCCTTACCTGACAGAAGATCTTCGATTATTTGCTCGCGTCGCCCCGGCTGGAGGCTGATAGCCTTGTCATCCTTTCTAAACGGGCAGTTCGCACAGGGCTTTCTCACCGCAAATTGGTTCTTCATTTCAGGCTTTGCCCCTTTCCGCTTTCCTGAAAATCCATTCTGCACCGAATACGATACCAGAGGTTCCTACGATGATAGCAACGTCTTCCCACTCAAAGGTCATACCCAGGATCCAACCTAGCGTTGAGTCTACGGCCACCAGCACTCCAGCCCAAAGTGCCCATGCGGAAATTCCGGCACCAAGGCCGCGAGCTGCATACTTGCTGCCTATCGCGAACGAGAGGATGACTGCCAGGTGCTTCAGCAGCTCCATGAACTCCGGCATATCCTCAAACGAGGCTCCAGTGATAGCTCTGGCAAAAGACTCGGTAATGACCATTGCAACCGCGAACAGCAGCATGGCTCCCGAGACAACCCCTATCCCCATACATAGGCTTGTTAGAATCTGACCAAAGGAGAGCCGTTCGCCGTTTCGTATCAACATAGAAACCACCTCTTAGCTTTCCGATGGTTGAACATAGAGATGCTCAAACCGGTGTTTCAACAAACCATACACGACCGGGCAGACTATCAGGACGAGGTTCCCCAGCGCGATGCCGACCAGGATCGAAATACCAATGCTCGCCCACTCGATCAGTGGAGGTGTTCTTCGCGCCACACGCGCTTGCGCCAGCTTGTCGCGTAGCCGTGATGAGTTCACGGCGGCCACGGCCAGGGCAGCGTTCAGTAAGGCCATGAAAGACAGATACCCCTCTCCCAGCATTTGCGGCCATCCGCTGGCAGCCACGGCCAGCATGGCGCATACGGGGCCTATACCCCAAAGCACCCAGAATACGGCTGTTTCTTTGTTCTGTTCGGACATCTCACACCCTTTTGTCATATTCAAAACTGCTCATTCGACTGGATTCTGACTGGATTTGAACCAGCGACCGACCCCATATAGCCTTTATCGCGAAATCATAACTTCGGTGTTTGCAACCACCTCAGTAGCGGCGTAGCGCTCTACCAAACTGAGCTACAGAACCCATGCGAATAAGCAGAGGGATAGCGCAGACTCTGCCTGCACGTCATTTTATAGCATCATATCATGATACTGTAAAGAAGGAAGCATAAAAAAATGAGGTGGCCTAGACCACTGATGCCCACTTTAAATTCCTTGAATTAAAGTGGGTAGTTCACATCTTGGTATCTTTTACCTAACACTCCAAATACATGTGTTCCCAACCCTTTACCCGGCGCTTTTGCCGGGTTTTTTTGGCTATTTTGTAGCGCTAAAAAGCCAAGATGTAAGAATAATCTCAGTTAAAACAACCGCTGGGGATAACCATGTCTAATACTGACGACACAGTAAAAAGTTTTGTTTCTTATAATGCGTTTATGCGAGCGATATTTAAGGACAAGGTGTTACTTTACAAAAAAGCGGATATTACCCCGCCATCTTTCGAAGAGTTCAAGTCTTATAGTATTGCCTCAAATGGTTTTTCGCCATGGTTGGATTCAATACGCGGTCTGCAAGCGACAGAGAAACAGATATATTCCATTTTGAATACATATATGAAACAGGCAAAACGCTCACTCTCCGACATCCCGAACATCCTACGTTGGCTGGAACGTTATTACGACATAGAAACGCCAGTCGTGGAGGGGATTGCGACTGAAGCGTATTGGCGTAAAAGGCTGCTCGCACAGCACAGGGACTAATTGTCTGACGTCGTTCTGCCTTTAGAGTGACGAAAATCACTGTGTCTATGCGAAAACTAGTGCTTATCCATTGGCTATGATGTAGCGAATGTAGAAGCGCTTGCTGATGCCAATCAATGTCCTTTATGGACGGCTTTAATCACTACTATTAATTTCCCGTTTTATAGCGAACATTACCAATGTAGGTAAAGTAATCGTGTAGTTAAGAGTTGCGTCTGGCACATGCGTGGCCCCAAACGTACCGCTTGAGTCATTTGTTCCTTATGGCGATGGACGTTGGATAAGCTGAATGTGCAAGCCTTCATCATTTTAACCGTGTTTATAGGCTGGTATCCCCGCCAGTGGCGACAGAGGGGTTATTTCTAATCTTCCGTGGAGAGTTGTCATGCAAGTTTCAGTCGATAAAAATGATTTGATCACACTGATAAAAATGGCGCAAAGCACGGATGATATGTGGGATGAATCAATGGATAGGGCGCTGTCTGTGTTATGTAAAAAGTATCGTCCTGCATCGACACCAGTGACGCTTAATAACGACTCAGCTTCTGCCTGATATTGCTGCTCAAGGAGTGTTTATGAGGCCAGTTAACGAAGATAAAACTATCATACTGCGCGTAAATTATACGCAGCTTGCTTTTTCATGCGAAGGGCGTTTGGCTAAGGCGCTTGCCAATGATTATAAGGGGAGTCATGTGTCGCTGATTGAAAAGAAAAGCTCCGGCGTAAAAGTGCCATATTTTGTGTCTGTTACGGACGACGGTAAGCTGGTGGATACCTATACGGGTGAGCCCTTTGAATTATCGAAATTCTGGCAACATACCCTATGACGGCACCGCTGAAATTAAATACGCCATGGAAAAATAGAGTGGCATTCGTGCATCGTGTTGGCTCTGAGGCGTTCTTTTTGTTAGTTCATCCTTGCGGCGAACTTCTGCTAGTGAGCAATACTGCTAGAGGTGCAGCGCGTTGGGATAGCGCCTGCATTCGCTGGATAGAAGCGCGTGGTGCGTATTGGATGTGTAAGTACGGCGTTCATGATTTGAAATTTGAACTCTCTGGTTTCACCGAGGCGCAACTGACTCAGTTAGCGGTTCAAACAGGTATTGTGTTTATCACGCGTGATAAAAAGCGCATTGAAACGCCGGCGATGCTAGACACGGTGATGGCGAGGAGTCTTCTTAACTGGATAGCAAAGCACCCGAAGATGGCCAACAATAATGCAACCGTATTGGTGTATCAGAATTTGATGGAGGAGGCAGGCTTGTCGCCGCTTCCCAAAGATGATTACACGGGTAACTAATACCCCGACCTAACTACCAAAAACGAATAGGAAATACCTATGTTAAGAAAGCTATTTTTGTCCTCTTTTGCGATCACTCTATCTTTTTCTGTATGCGCGAATGACGCGTTCTTTAAAGGCGTATCAGCGCTCGAAGAGGGCGATACAAAATCTGCAATCACGCATTTTAAGCAGGCTGCTAGTGAAGGGCATGATATTGCGCCTTATACGCTTGGTGTGCTGTATGAAAAAGGTGAGGGCGTCAAACAAGATTTTTATAAGGCAAAAACTTGGTATTCAAAAGCTGCCGCTAAAGGACACAGAGGTGCCAGGGCGAGATTGCCGATCATAGAATCAAAAATCGCTGCCCTTGAAGAAGGCAATTAGTGTCCATGCGCATTCCTGTTCAGCAAGGAATGCGTTTTGATATCTTT
>Ga0066376_10000896_pt1 | contig 28650 bp, 24 predicted proteins | sample Knorr_S15_td_Bot_FD_77009 | JGI IMG/M metagenome (GOLD analysis project Ga0066376, IMG submission 77009) | Marine microbial communities from Southern Atlantic Ocean transect - Knorr_S15_td_Bottom_ad_5009_LV_A | ecosystem: Environmental > Aquatic > Marine > Oceanic | place: Southern Atlantic... | reverse complement strand
GCGGGTACACGGGTACGAAGAGGATGACGCTGCTGAAGTAACGTTGTAAGTGTTGGTTGTCACTCAGACAGCCTGAAGACTGCAGTGGACAGCCGCCAATGGTCGTTCTTGAGTTTGACACGTAGATGTTATCAGGGGTTCCCCGTGGCCCTACGCGCGCAGGAGAGGCATTCGATAATATTGATGCAAAAGGAGATGTTGCCTTGTTAATGGGGGGAATGGGGATGTTACATAACTATCTTTAATGAATAAAATCCAATGTGGCTATATCCCAATAAGTATTATACCGGCCCTCTTCGTAAAGTTGAATAAATGATTCAGCTTTTTGCATTACAGTTGTCAATATCTGACCTTTTTTAAATTCTGGATGTAATTGCCCTTTTTTATTTGCGACAGTTCTAATCAGGAGACTACTACTGTTTTTTGGTAAATTTTTTATATTATTCATATACTGATCAAATAATTTTTCCTCGAAAATGAATTGCTCTGCATTAGATATATAAATAGTTGTTATCGACTTGCGTCTTTTTTTTGCAAATTCTGCAATCGTGCTTAAGGATTGCTCCCCTGTCAAATCACCTACGATAGGGATAATAAGGTTGTTTGTCTGCATGGTCTTAAGCCGTTGAAATTGCCAATCATCATTTAAGAAATTCCAATTACGACCGTTTTGGTCTGTGGCGAGCAAGAAATCCCTATAGGTAGGGTACAGCCATCCTTGCCAAGATGTTAAATCATTACGCGTGCGTAGGAATAGATTATATTCGAAAAAATCTCTGTACATTGAGTATATCTGATCGAGATCATTGTCAGATAAATTTGTTCTGTATTTTTGAATCTTCTTACATAGCAAATCCCAATTTCTATTAAAGTAATATATGTCTCCCTCTATTTTTAAAAAATAGTGTACCAGATCACGTAAAGATTTGAGGCCAGCATCGTTCTTTAACGGTTTGCTGAATAATATGGAGAGATATTCCTGGCGGGAGGAGGCCAACTCAAAACAGGCCTTGAAGAGGTAATGCAGATTCTGATTTTCTTTTCGGTTATCTACAATAAAAGCGAATGATGGACGAGTTACAGCAATATAGCTAAAATTTTGTTCAGTACCAATGCCAATATAAATTCCATTACAATTTGTATATTGTTGAAGGCCAAGTATTACATTTTGATGACCAAGTTCATTTGATACTAGATAATTTTGGTATGACATCAAATTGGCTCAGAATTGACTAGTTATCACGAGCTCTCCCGGATGATGTTTTCCAGCAGCAGTTGTGATATTCTAACAATACAAATCAGAATTTATTCCACCATTATAGAGTAATTAACAAACCAGGTCGCTGTTTAGTCCACCTGGCGCTACCCGCGGCTCGATCTCTTCAGTGGCCATCTCGAGCAGCAGTTCCAGATCTGCCATGGTAAACTCGTCTACCTCTTCTATCGTTAACTCGCGTAATTCCTGTGCCATGATTAGGTCTCCTGATAACAAAAAATGATGTGATAGCGGTATATATCGAGTTCAATATATACCGCGTGGCAAAATTACAAAATCAGCTTTATTTTTGAACAGGATTAAAAAAGTCTATCACTTCCTTTTTGTCAAGCTTAATTTCCACTCCCTTGTTTTAAGACGTAACATAATTTAAATACAGGAAGTTATTGCAAAATAAAACCGCTTAGCCGAGTTAAATATTACGTCAACTATAACGTGAAGCAGGTCGCTCGGTCCTCTTTTTTACTGCGCTATTGTATTTTACCGGATCAGACGACATAATCCATGCGTGCAGCATGACATTTCAAAATAAAACAGCTATTATGAGCATCATTCATTCGGTGTGTATCTGGCTAAAGTTCCGCTTTATTATCGATTCCTTCTTTTCTTATGTCCATTTGCCCCGGATGTCATACGCCGGTCCCCTGCGAGGATGAATTTTGTGGCGAATGCGGGGCCAGGCTCCAGGCTGGTTCATCAGGTTCTTCCTCCCTCACCCAGCATGCCCTCAATGTCACAGAGGTGAAGTTCCGTCTGGCCGGGATCTATTATAAGAAGGGAAATATTAAAGCGGTGATCGACATGTGCCGACAGGTCATGGAAGTAGATCCGAATCATCAGGAAGCCCTGAAGATGTTGTCTCAGGCTGAGCAGGACCAACCAGAGGATAGGGACACGTGATTTGCCCGGCATGCAGTCACTACAATCGTGACGATCACCGTTTTTGTACCCAGTGCGGCATGGCGCTGGGCAGGTCTTCGCCCTGTCGTGGACAGCTGATCATCGTCAGTGAACCGGCCAGATAGGATCAGCAGAGGCGGATGCAGACGCCTGTCGTGTTGGAGAGACGCGGAGGCGTTGAAATCAATCAAACCGCGTTTCTCATCGGCCGATACATCGATAACGCCTTTGTCATTAAAGACGATCAGGCGTCCACGCATCATGCCCGCATCATATCGAAAGGCGCCCGCTTCCATCTCGAAGACCTCGGCAGTACGAACGGCACCTAGGTGGACGGCACGCAGGTCGGCGCCCCCGTTAAGCTCCAATCCGACAGTCTGATCAAAATCGGCTCCACCATCATTAAATTCGAATACCTGTCATTCCCTTCCGATAAATAATTGCCATTTTCCCTCTGATGCGGTATCTTTCGCCCGAATGCCGTTTTCTAAACTTATACTAATTGACAAGTGAAAGACCATATATAACTGACTGAAAACAATATAGTTTTTAACCCCGAAGGCCCGCATGTGTCCAAAGGACTGTCCCTAGGACACGTGCAATCACCATTCACCAATTGGTATAAATTGAAGGAGTACCAACCATGGATGTTGTGTATCCCCGTCGAAAGACGCGTGAAGTACACGTGGGAGATGTCGTCATCGGCGGGCAGAACCCGATCGTCGTCCAGTCGATGATCACGGAGAATACGCGTGATGTCGAGGCCTGTGTCCAGTCGATTACGCGGTTGCATGAGGCCGGTTGTGAGATCGTTCGGGTTACTACGCCGACGCTGGCGGATGCCCATTGTCTGAGCCGGATCAAGGACACACTGACTGCGCGTGGGATCTCTGTGCCGCTGGTGGCCGACGTGCATCATCAGGGCGCCAAAATCGCCGAGGCCGTCGCCCGGACCATCGATAAGGTCCGGATCAATCCGGGCCTGTTCGTATTCAAACGGCTGGCGGATACCGTCGATTACACGGCGGAGGAGATGCAAGCTGCCCGCCAGGAAGTGGAAACGGACCTGACCCCGGTGATAAAGGTGTGTAAAGCGCGCGACATCGCCATGCGCATCGGCGTGAACCACGGTTCCCTATCAGATCGTATGACGGTGACCTACGGCGACACCCCCCTCGGCATGGTGGAGTCGGCTCTTGAGTTCATCCAGGTCTGTGAGCAACAGGACTACCGCAACCTCATCATCTCTCTAAAAGCCTCCCGGGTTCCGGTCATGCTCGAAGCCAACCGCCTGATGGCCGGGCGCATGGATGAAGAGGGTATGGATTATCCCTTACATCTGGGCGTGACCGAAGCCGGTGACGGCGACTATGCCCGCATCAAATCCACCACCGGCATCGGCACCCTCCTGGCAGAAGGTCTCGGCGATACCATCCGCGTGTCTCTGGCCGAAGATCCCATCCATGAATTGCCGGTGTGCTACGACATCCTGCAAGCCCTGGGCCTGCGTCGTACCAAGGTGGAATTCATCGCGTGTCCGTCCTGCGGCCGTACCAAGTTCGATCTGACGACGGTCCTGGCGGAAGTCAAATCCGCTACCGGCCACCTGGCCGGCCTCGATATTGCGGTAATGGGCTGTATCGTCAATGGCCCCGGTGAGATGGCCGATGCGGATTACGGCTATGTGGGCCGCGCCAACGGCATTATATCCCTGTACAGAGGGCATGAAGTCGTGAAGATGAGTGTCCCGCAAGAACGCGGGGTGGAGGAGCTGGTGGATCTGATCAAGACGGACGGGAGATGGGTGGAACCGTAGGGGAGTCCCGAGTTTTATGTGTTGATTTTAGGGGTTAGGGTCAGGATGATAAAATCTGTGGTGAGGTCCATCGTCGGGGTATTTTTAATGCTCTCCCGGGCTTCTCTTGTGGAGCGCCAGTATAGCGGGGTCATCAGGTAGAGATGCTGTAAATCAGGTTGTTTCAACGTCATGGGGTAGGTCAGGGATGACTGGTCGACCAGATTGAAATGAGGTAAGAGCTTATCTAACTCCTGTTGGACTTTGTGACCGGTATCTCTGACGTCGGCCATGGCCTGGTCCCTCAATGCCGTCAAGTGCGCCGGGCCCGGCACAACGATCAACAGCAGGCCGTGCCGGGCCATAATCCGGTGAATAACCGCACTGAATCGAGGCGCAAAGATCGATAGCGCCACGTCTACCGACCCATCAGCAAACAAAATATCCTGCGCCACATTTGCCACGCACCAGCGTGCCTCGGGATAACGCCGGGCAGCATACCGAACGCCGTCTCTGGCGATGTCCATTCCGCACCCGCTATATCTGTCTTCCTTCGATGACGCCCGCAACGCCTGCATCAAACGCCCCAGATAATAGCCTTCCCCACAACCGATATCGGCCACCTGCCATGTATCACTTGCGGGCGCTTCCACCTGTGTAAAATCCTGCACACACGCATTGAGCCTGTCCGATAACGGAGCATACCAGCCGGCATCCAGAAACGCCCGGCGCGCCAGCAGCATATCGCGTGTGTCACCCGGCTGATTCGACCGCCTTCGACTGGTGCGATACAGGTTGACATACCCTTCCCGGGCGATATCGAACGTATGATCAGCCGGACAGGTCACTCTGCGCTCACCCCAGGTAAGCGGTGCTCGACACACAGGGCAGATTATTGGAAGATCCATGTTGTCACCCATGCTTAACAGTTGTCCAATAAAAAAGAGCGGCTCATGAGATCTGCCACTCTTTTTTATTGGATAAGGTCAATCGGGTACGGATTTATTTGCCACCGCGATAGGCGATAAGGTCAATCTCCACACTGGCATTGAGCACCACGCCGGACTGTACGGTCGAACGGGCCGGTTTATCGCCGGTAAAGAAGGTCCCGTACACTTCATTCATTCCCGCATAGTCCTCCAGACTACCAAGATAGACGGTGGACTTGACGACATCATCCATCGTCAAGCCGGACTTGGCGAGGGCTTTTTTCAAGTCGTTCATTACCTTCTTCGTTTCGGGCTTGATCCCGCCGGGAAGCACCTTACCGTTTCTGGATGCGATTTTGCCGGACAGGAAAACAAAGTCACCGGCTTCGATGGCCTCACTGTAGTTTTGAGCCGGTGCAATCGCCTTTCGGCTCCGACTATCATCCTGTGATTGCGCGGGCATCACCACATAGCCGAATGAAAGTGCCGTAACCAACACGGCCATACAGCCGATCAGCAATCCTTTCGACAACCCGATGGTCACTTCGACCGTATCATCTTCTTTCCGTGCACGAAAACGAATTAACGAACTCATATATAACCTCCATTAAAATATAGAACGGAATATTGCGTGCTGAGCGTTAATCGACATGTCAACACCCTTACATATACTATCTGTGTGGATTTATATCAGCATAAATACGCTGAAGCTGTGGACTTGTTGCACATCATATACAAACAACGGCAGGGATTCTTCAAGACTGGTCACGAAAGTGACCGGTTACGTCTGGAAACAACGATATGTGATGATCTCGATTTCCTGTTGACAACAGGTCCTTTTTCTATTATCTTTAACGCCTCTATAAGAAGAAGTCAAGGATATACAAGCGAAAGGATTCTCCACTAACTATGAGTCCGATCTTTGCCATAACTTTGTCGTTGTTGCTCCAGCGTTGGACACGGCAAAATCGATTCATGAGTTAATCAAGTGCACTATCAAGGTGCACTTTTTTTTATGTCTACACCTTAGGGAGGGGGTACGGAAAGTTCAACTGTTCGTGGGCCGGCGGTGTAACTTTACATATACCCTCTCAGCTCTCATTACGAGAATGGAGGTCGCATGCTGGAAAGTTTAACAACCCTTTTTAAATTGCAAAAAATCGATCAGGATCTGCACGAAATAGAACAGCTTAAGGTAAACATACCCCATCAGATTGAGACCATGCGTGACGAACAGGCCGAGGTGGAGCAGCGTTTTTCTGAACAGGAACAGCAGGTAGAATCATTGGGAAAAGACAGACGGCAGCATGAACGGGACCTGGAGGGCGTCCAGGAGCAGATCAAAAAGTATCAGGGTCAATTGCACAGTGTCAAGACCAATAAGGAATACGATGCCCTGCAGAAGGAAATGCAGACGCAAAAGGACAATATCTCGGTACATGAAGATGCGATTCTTCAATTGATGTCAGATACGGAAGAGGCCGGGGAAGCGCTGGAAGCGATCCGGGTTGAAATGGAAACCACCATAGCTGCGATCAAAAAACAAAGCAGCAGGCTGGAGAAAAAATTGACCACGGTCGATGAGGATGTCGCGGTCAAACAGGATGAACGCCAACGCACAGCGATGCGGATAGAAGCCAGGGTCGCCAGGGCCTATGACCGAATCCGCCGTAAATTGGGCGGGTTGGCGGTCGTGCCTATAAAAAAAGGCGCCTGCGGCGGGTGTTTTAATATCATTCCGTTACAGATCGTGACGGAAATTCGAAAAATGAACCGCCTGACAGTCTGTGAGGGTTGTGGTCGCATTCTGTTGGTTGAAGAAACGGTGGAGGTTTAGGTCGCGTCATCCACTGATTTTACCATAGGACCCAGGGCCTGAAATACTCCCAAGTCGCCCAGGCGATCGCGTTCATCAGATGTTGGATGAATGAGGAAAGTCCGAGCACCGCAGGGCAGGATGCCTGTTAACGGCAGGGGGCAGTGATGCTACGGAAAGTGTCACAGAAAATACACGGCCGATCCCTTCGGGGAGGCAAAGGTGAAATGGCGAGGTAAGAGCTCACCGCGGTCCGGGTAACCGGGCCGGCAGGATAAACCCCATCTGGTGCAAGACCAAATAGGAGAGGAGAGGCGGCCCGTCTCATCCCCCGGCTATGCCGGACACCTCTCGGGTTAGGTCGCTAGAGGCGGCTGGTGACAGCCGTCCCAGATAGATGATCGCCACCTTCGTGAGAAGGTACAGAACTCGGCTTATGGTCGGCTTGGGGTATTTTATCGTCCTGGGTTCTAAGGATTTATTATGAAACAACGTTGGACATACTACGATATACATCCTCAGGTTGATCAGATCATGGAGCTGATTAACGTCCCTCGCGTTATCGCCCAGATTCTGCTCAATCGCGGTGTGGGCACGTTCGACGAAGCGCGTTATTTTCTGAAGCCCACCATGGATGACCTGCATAACCCGTTTCTTATGGCAGGCATGGATCAGGCCATAGAGCGCATCGCCTCAGCCATTCAGAAAAACGAACATATCATGATCTTCGGGGATTATGATGTCGATGGAACAACCTCCACCACCTTGTTATATCTGACGATCAAACTGTTGACCGACCAGGTGTCTTATTTCATTCCGGATCGATTGAAAGAAGGCTACGGCCTCTCTATATATGGCATTCAGGTTGCCAAGGATCGAGGGGCCGGTTTGATACTGGCCGTCGACTGTGGTATCACAGCAAATAAAGAAGTAGATCAGGCCCGTCTGATGGGGCTTGATGTGATCATCATCGACCATCACGTGCCGGGAGAAACCTTGCCTGACGCCGTGGCGGTACTGAATCCTAAACGGATGGATTGCGACTATCCCTTCAAAGAATTATGCGGCGTGGGCCTGGCATATAAAGTGGCCCAGGCGCTGGCCGAGCAGGTGGGCCTCCCGGATCATGCCGTCTATGCCCACATGGATCTCGTTGCCCTTGGAACGACGGCGGACATTGTTCCTTTGCGTGATGAAAACCGGGTGTTGACAAAATATGGTCTGGCGATGATACAACAGACGAAGAAACCCGGGCTTCAGGCGTTGATTAATGCGGTGGGGTTAAACCAGAAAGAGATTGTAACCGGGCATGTGGTCTTCGGTCTGGCGCCCCGTATCAACGCAGCCGGCCGTATGGGAGATGCCAACCGGGTGGTGCGGTTGCTGACCACCGAAAATCGTGAGGAGGCGGATCAACTGGCCGAAGAACTGAATATGGAAAATGTACGGCGCCGTCAGCAGGATTCCGTGGCGTTTGAGGAAGCAAGAGACGTAGTCGAAAACGATGCGTTTCTGAGTGAGGCAAATGGGATCGTTCTGGCTTCAGAGCGCTGGCATCCGGGTATTATCGGCATTGTGGCTTCCCGTATGGTTGAAGCCTTCTCCCGGCCGGTAGTCATGATTGCCATGAACGGCGATACCGGTCGTGGATCGGCGCGCACCATGGGTGATTTTCATCTGTATAACGCGATAAAAGAATGTGCCGACCTGCTTATTCAATTCGGCGGCCATCATCATGCGGCCGGTCTTTCGATTGCCAGAGAAAACGTGACGGCGTTTCAGCAGCGATTTCATGAGGTGGTGACAGCCAATGCCACGCCTGACGATTTTATTCCCCGGCTGAATATCGATTCGGAAATCGAATTTGATGAGGTGACCCCCAGGCTCATGAAGTTATTAAAGATGCTGGGACCGTTCGGTCCGGATAATAATCATCCCGTACTGGTGTCCCGTAATCTGACGCTCGTCGGTGCGCCGAATATCATCGGCAGTGAAAAAACCCATCTTAAATTTAAAGTACGACAGAAAAACCATGTCATCGATGCGATCGGTTTCGGTATGGCCGATTATGCGGATCAACTCCGCGCCCAGCCCAACCGGGTCCATCTGGCTTATACCCTTGAAGAGAACACCTGGCACGGGAAGACCAGCACGCAACTTCGGATCAAGGATATTGTCGTCGGTGATATATAGCTGCTCTGGCCATCCATGAAACTACTCGATCGTTTCTTTGCCGGGGACCGGCTTGCCTTGTCGCGTATCATCACCCTTCTGGAAAATGACGCCGGTCGCCGTAATACGTTGCTTGATGTGCTGCTTCCCAAAACCGGCGGCGCCCGCCGGATCGGACTGACCGGACCGCCCGGCTCCGGAAAGAGTACGCTCACGGACCGATTGATCCGCCTGTTCCGTCAGGAAGACCGGACGGTCGGGGTGATCGCCGTTGACCCGACCAGCCCGTTCACCGGCGGCGCTCTTCTTGGTGATCGGCTGCGCATGCAAAGTTCGTGGGATGATACCGGCGTGTTTGTGAGAAGTATGGCGGATCGTACCCATACCGGCGGTCTTTCAGCCTCCACGCCTCATGTGATCACCGCTCTTGACGCGTTCGGTAAAGACGTTGTTATTGTAGAGACGGTAGGCGTAGGGCAGTCTACTCTCGAGATCGCCGACGTGACTGATACCACGGTCGTGGTCCTGACCCCGGAATCAGGAGACAGTATCCAGGCCATGAAAGCCGGCTTGATGGAAATTGCGGATATTCTGGTCGTCAACAAAGATGACCGGGCGGGGGCCGGACACTTTGCATCCGAACTCCGCATGGTTCTGAATATGCGTCAATGGGCCGATCAGTGGCAACCACCGATATTACGCATCAGCGCCCAGAACAATACCGGCGTAGACGCCTTGTACGAGCAATTGACTGCGCATCATCAATATTTATCTGAACAGCAACACTCCGAAACACGTCGCCTTCGTCAGAGTCGCTCGGCGATTGACCGGGCTATTGAAGAACGCCTGGGCCATTTGTTGGCCGGTATTCCGGACATCGTCGCCATAATGGACCGCCTATCGGAACAGGTCGCTCGACACGAGATCCATCCGTCCGCCGCCGCCGCCGAAATCATAAAAAATATCAACCTGGAATAATATGTCAGGAACTCAGAACCAGCATTCTATGGAACGAAAAATCCGTGTTTTAGTGGCCAAACCGGGCCTGGATGGTCATGACCGGGGCGCCAAGGTGGTGGCCAGCGCCCTTCGAGATGCCGGTATGGAAGTCATTTACACCGGATTACGGCAAACGCCCGAAATGATCGTGGAGGCCTCCATTCAGGAAGATGTGGATGTCGTCGCCCTCAGTATTCTCTCCGGCGCCCACATGACCATCTTCCCCCGTGTTCTCAATCTGTTACGAGAACACGGGGTCGATCATCTGCTTCTGACCGGCGGCGGGATTATCCCCAGGGCCGATGCAGAAACACTCAAGGAAATGGGTGTCGGTCAACTCTTCGGCCCGGGCACCTCCACGCGAGATATCATAGCCTATATAAAAAAGGAAGTCGCCGACAAAAGGCAAGAAGACGAAATATAGACGCTGTTAATAAATGGTGATTTGGTGATCGAAAAACTAAAATTGACAAATCAATACTTTCACTGGAGATTTTTATGTTAAAACGTCTGTTATCATTTGTTATCGCCGGATTGTTGATGGTTTCACTGTCGGCTAACGCCGGGGCGCAGGTGCGTAAGTCTACGGCGGATCTGGTGTTGAAGAACGGCACGGTCTATACGATGGATCAAGGCCGGCCGAAGGCGCAGGCTGTGGCGATTATCGGCAACCAGATCGCCGTGGTCGGTACGGATGCCGATGTCGAGCCGTATATCGGTCCGGAGACCAGGGTCATCGACCTGAACGGGCAGACGGTCGTGCCGGGACTGAAAGAGAGCCACGGTCATCTGATCGGCATCGGGCGGGCGAAAATGATCGTCAATCTGGTCGGTATTTCTGGGTACGATGAATTGATCGAACGCGTGAAGGCCGCAGCGGAGAAAGCGGCCCCGGGAGAATGGATTAGAGGGCGTGGCTGGCATGAAGAAAAATGGTCCGACAGAAGCTCCCTGACGGTACGCGGTTTCATGACGCACCATAAGCTGAGCGAGGCGATTCCTGATCATCCGGTGTACCTGAGCCGGGCGGATGGTCACGCCGCCCTCGTTAATGCCAAAGCCATGGACATGATGAACGTGGGTAAGGCCACGCAACCCCCCGAAGGCGGAGAAATCATAAAAGGTGGAGATGGTCATCCGACCGGTATCTTCGTCGATCGGGCACAGAAATTGATTGAAGTGCCGCCTATGACAGATAGCCAATTACGCCAGGCACTCGAACTCGGTATTCAGGAATGTCTGACCAATGGCATTACCATGTTCGATGATGCAGGTGTGGGCCACAGAACCATTCGTATGTATAAGGCGTATGCTGAGCAGGGCAAGCTGGATATGCGTATTTACGCCATGGCCGCAGGTCTCTATACCATGCGGGCGATCGGCAAACCGATTCTTGATCAGGGCGGCTTTCTGACCGTTCGGACCGTCAAACTGGTTGCAGATGGGGCGTTGGGATCACGCGGCGCTGCCCTGCTGGAACCGTATGAAGATGATCCGGGGAATTCGGGATTTTTCACCACCCCGCCGGAATCGGTCTATACCGCCGCGCAGTACGCTCTGAAACATGGCTGGCAGGTGGCGGTCCATGCAATCGGGGATCGGGCGAATCGTATGATGCTCGATATGTACGAAAAGGCCATGAATGAATTCCCCCATGTTAAGGACCACCGATTTCGGAATGAGCACACGCAGATTCTGGATGAAGCGGATATTCCCCGTTTTGCCAAACTGGGTATCATCGCCTCCATGCAGGGCATTCACGCCACCTCCGACCTGCCGTGGGCGCCGGATCGACTCGGCGAACGCCGTACCGAGGAAGGCGGCTACGTCTGGCAGAAGCTGCTTAAAGAAGGGGTGAAGATCATCAACGGCACCGACGCGCCGGTTGAGCATGTCAATCCCATCGCCTCCTTCTATGCCAGCGTCACCCGCAAGAGCCCGGATGGCAACCCCAAAGGCGGCATGTATCCGGACCAGCGGATGTCCCGCGAAGAAGCGCTGCGGTCGTATACACTGGATGCCGCTTACGGTTCGTTCCATGAGGACAAGCTCGGCTCCATTGAAACCGGTAAGCTGGCCGATATCACCGTCCTGTCGAAGGACATCATGACCGTACCGGAAGATGAGATCCTCTCAACCGAAGTGACCTTTACCATTGTGGACGGCAAAGTCCGCTATGAAAAGAGTAAAGCGATGATACCCTGAGGCTTCAACGCTGGATAGCGCACCATAAATACACGGGGAAAGGAACCAACAGGGCCTTTCCCCGTTCTTTATAGTAAGATGAAGTCACGCAAAGATTACGTAACAGAAGAATACTTGACGTAAGTCATTCTTTATTGCATATTTACGAACTTGACTTTATCAAGCACTTATGCTGGACATGTAATCTGCAGGAGAAACCGTGATGATGTCTGCCTGGGCAGTTATGCTTATCGGCCTTATGGCTATAGAGGGAACGGAAGCGCCCGCTAAAAAAATAACTGCCGAGGCGATTACGAAGAAGATGCAGCAGCGTATCGATAAGGTGGAGGGGCTGTCTGCCGAGTTTTCGATTTCCACGTATATGGCCGCGCTGGATCAGCATCGTGAATCATCAGGGCGATTGTATATTCTGAGGAAAAAGAGCAAACTCCGCCTTGAACAGGCCGATCAGACGATTGTATCCGACGGGAAGTCCGTATGGACGTATATTCCCGTCAATCAGCAAATCATTGTGATGCCGGCAGAGGACTCAAAAGCCGGTATAAGGCCGGATGAATTTCTGTTTTTCTATACCAATCAATACACCCATACCCTGATCGGCGACGAAATGATTGACGGGGTTGTCCACTATGAGTTGCATCTCAAAGCCAATACGGTGCTGGCGGATTTTCCTGAGTTGCGCATCTGGGTGGACAGTATAGAATGGTTGACCCGGAGAGTCTTGTATGCCGATGATATGGGGTCGGAAACAGTTGTTCAGTTTACTCATATCCGTTTGAATCCGGACATGCCATCCGGAACCTTTACCATGTCGGCGCCTGAGGGTGTGGAAGTGGTCGATCTTCGGTAGGGATGGATGATACATTAGAAGGCTGAAACTATGGAGAGGTGCTGTGCCGACAATTAGCCTGGCTAGTCTGGGATGTTCCAAAAATCTGGTAGACTCCGAAGTCATGCTGGGGCAATTGACCCGTGCAGGCTATGAGATCGTAGCCGACCATCAGGACGCGGATGTCATTATCATCAATACCTGCGCGTTTATCGGGCCCGCCAAGGAAGAGTCTATAGAAACCATCCTGGATCTGGCGCGTTTTAAAGAGGACGGGCGATGCACCTCGCTTGTGGTGACCGGTTGTATGGCGCAGCGATATTCCAATGCATTGGTTTCGGATATGCCGGAAATAGATGCCGTGATCGGCGTGCACCAGTATCCGCAGATCGTTCCTTTGCTGGATCGGTTGCAGGACAGGCAGGATACCCTGCGGGAAATACGCCGACAGCCGCTGCCGACCGATTACTCCTATCCGCGGATACTGACGACACCCCCTCATTCGGTCTATATGAAGATAGCTGAAGGCTGTGACCGTCGGTGTACCTTTTGTATTATTCCCGCTATTCGAGGCAAACAACGCAGCCGGACGGTGGCATCTCTGGTCGCCGAAGCGCGTGATCTGGCGGCTCAGGGGGCGGTAGAGCTGAATTTAATTTCGCAGGATACGACCTGGTACGGCAAAGACCTGCCGGAACCGGCTACTCTGCCGGACTTGCTGCGTGCATTGAACGAAGTAGATGGTATCCAATGGATCAGACCGCTGTACAACCATCCCGTACGGTTTAATAATGAACTGATTCAGACGATCGCGGATCTGGAACACGTCTGTAATTATATCGATATGCCGCTTCAACATATTTCGGATCACATGCTCACTGCCATGAACCGGGAGATTATGCAAAAAGAGACCCGCAGCCTGCTGGACCGAATCAGGTCGCATATACCCGAGGTGACGCTGAGAACCACGTTTATCGTTGGTTTTCCAGGTGAGACGGATCAGGATTTTGAGGCCCTCTATGATTTCGTGGGGGATACCCGGTTTGACCGGGTAGGTGTTTTTATCTATTCCCAGGAAGAACATACGCCGGCCGCCGGATATGTAGATCAGATCCCCGAAGAAGTTAAAACAGAACGCTATAACCGTCTTATGGCCTTACAACGATCTATTTCTCTGGAAAGGAATCAGCATTTTATCGGACGTTCGATCCCGGTGCTTATTGATGAGGTGGATGACGAAAACGGAAACGCTGTGGGACGAACCGAGGCGGATGCGCCGGAAGTAGATAATGAAGTGTTGCTTACCGGCGATGGGTTAACATCCGGCGCCTTCGTTCAGGCGACCATCACCGATGCGGTAGAGTATGATCTTGTCGGTCGAGTTATAGACGCAACAACAGATGGTAGAGAACAACCCGGCGACAAACGGAGGCGCAGTCACCCTGCCGTATTCATCCGGGAACCTTTTAAACAAGTCGTGATCGAAAGCATCCCATAGGACACCGAATCAGGATTATGAAACCTTTTTATCGCAAATTTTTATCATGGATGGTTCTATGTGCCGGCATAGGCTGGTCCGCCTGTGTACCGCCCGGTCCCAGAGAAGATTGGGCGGCGGAAGAGATCTATGCTTATGGCCAGGAAAAAATGGAGAAAAAAGACTGGTTGGAAGCCATGCAGGCCTTTCGCGTGCTCACCCTTAATCACTCTGGAAGTAATCTGGTCGATGATGCGTTATATTATCTGGGTGAAACACATATTCAAATGAAAGAATATCCCGTGGCGGTGGTAACCTATCGTCGATTAATTCGCGACTTTCCACAGAGTCCCTACGCCGATAAGGGCCAGTACCAAATGGCCCGCTCCATCTTCAAACAATCCAGTCCGGTTCATCTGACTCAGGATAAAACGTTTGAAGCGATTCGTGAGCTACAGATTTTCCTCGATGAATACCCGGATAGTGAGATGGCGCCGGAGGCGATCAAACTCCTGCAAACCTGCCTGGATAAGGTGGCGGAAAAGGATTACAAAATCGGCCATCTCTATTTTAAGATGCACGATTGGGAAGCTGCACGACTCTATCTCACGGAGTTACTCGAAGAATTTCCCATGAGCAATTGGGCGTCAAAAGCTCAGTATGACGTTGCCGAAAGTTACGCCAGGGAGGAAAATTGGGAAGAGGCGATTGAACAGTACAGCATATACGTACAGAGTTACTTCGACGAAGAATTACAGGAGAAGGCCAGAAAACGCTTGGAAGAAATCAAGCTCTATTATGCGGAAGAACCTAAGGGTATGGATGAAGACCACCCTGATTTAATCAACAGCGCCCCAGGCACTCCCACGCTGACGAATACGCCTTCGAATGACACAGGGGCTAACACGCCGTAATCAGTATACGTACACCCTCACCATCCTGATCACACCCATGAATCCCGGCAGGCTGGGTATCTATGGCGGTACATTCAATCCCATTCATACCGGCCATCTGATTATTGCACAAGAAATATACGAACAATGCAAGCTGGATCGCTTGCTGTTCATCCCCTCTGCCCGGCCACCTCATAAACATCATGCCAACATCAGCGCACCTGAGCATCGGTATCAAATGGTCGAACTGGCTATCCGGGATGATGCGCGATTTGAGGTGTCCGACCTTGAAATTCATCGCCCGGGCTTATCCTACACCGTTGAAACTCTGACGGCGCTTCATCATCTCTATGGTTCATCCTCCCTCTTTTTTATTATTGGTGCGGATAGTCTGTTGGAAATCGATACCTGGCGTGAACCTGATCAGGTGTTTGAGCTGGCAACTATTGTGGTGGTACCCCGCCCCGGGGTGGATGCCTATAAGGCGAATGTACGCTGGCGAGACCAGATCCTCATGGTCCCGTCGCCTGAAGTCGATATTTCATCCACAGATATTCGTAAGCGTGTAGAGGCAGGTCAGCAGATTCAATATCTGGTGCCACACCAGGTAGAAGCGTATATTCGGGAGAATGGGCTTTATAAAAGCGGGGGAAACTGAAAGGAAGAATGGAAGCGAGGACGACAGGATAAACTTCTCGGCCAGCCTCTTAAAAATCGAAGGCTTCGGAATATAGGATTCTTAACTCGCGTGATGGGGATATGGCACCCACGCGGTTATCGAGCAGGTTTCGCAAATCGAACTCCAGACCGACCCGGTCGCCCAGGGTGATTCGGGCGCCGATATTAAGGTAGCCTTTATCCCGGCCAAAACCGGGTAGGCTCTGATTGTCATTGCGGGCGAAATCGTATTCGAACAGGAAGGTCAGATGTGGGTTGATGGATTTATCCGCACCGATAAAAACATTCAGGCGATCATCCTTATCTTTATTCTCAATGCTATAGTTAACGCCTGCGTGCATCCCGAAAGTACCGGCCAGAGAGAAATTCCTGCTTAAAACTCCGTAAAACCACCGGGCTTTGATCTGATATCGATTCAGGGTATTGTTGTAGGAACCATACCCCTGTGATTCGAATCCGACGGCCAGGGCAGGCAGGGTTTCTGTTTCCCCGAGCATCAGGTATTTAATAGCGACTTCAGGTCGTGGATTCCAATTTATATCCCCTGTCCCGATGATATTACTTCCACCAAATGAAATCCCGAGTAAAAACCGATCACTGACCCCGGCATATATGCTGCTCAGCAACCCGCCACGGGAAAGTACTCTGAGGGTCATGATCGCCGTGCCTCTGGACACCACCGCAGCGGTTGGTATATCCAGGATATGAAGAGAGGTAAACCGCTCCTCCGTGCCGAACTCATTAAAATTCTGAGCATACGCAACCGTGAGGGGCCATGATATTGTGCCCATCAACAGAATGAGGTAACAACCTATCTGAATAGCCATGTTATTGATTCTGATCATATCCATACCTGATTTCGTCTGTCCATACAGAAACATAGTTTCGTAGTTTCAACTAATCCTTCACGATCTGGTTCCACAAATTTTCAGCCTGCCGGGTCAAGGCAGCCTGGGTGCCGGTGTTTTCAAGGAGATAGTCCGCCCATTGTGCTTGCTGCGTATCCGGCGTCTGGGCGGCGATGCGTTGTTCCGCCTCTTCTTCCGACAACTGATTCCGATGGATAATCCGTTTTTTTCGAACCGCAGGCGGCGCCGTGACCAGGATAATGACATCGGCCAGATCCGTCGGGCCGGTTTCCACCATCAAGGCTGCATCAACGACGATGACGTCCTGGTGGCCATGGGCTCGTTCCTCTGCAATCCGTCGTCTTATTTCCGCCCGGATAGCGGGTCGTACGATACGATTCAACGTCTGACGGGCATCGCTGTTCTCGAATACGATACGACCCAATGCTCGACGGTCTATAGCGCCTTCCGGCGCGAGTATTTCCGATCCGAATGTCTCGACCAGCTTCGTTTGCATGGGGTCTGTCTTGAGCAGTTCATGAACCATTACATCCGCATCAATGACCAGGGCACCGAGCTGTTCGAAGACCCGAGCGACCGTTGATTTGCCGGATGCAATGTTGCCGGCCACTCCGATTACGACCACGGACGCCTCACACTCACGTTACTTCAACGGCGTCGGAGCCGTTGCTCTCGGTAGTCACCGGCGTCAAGGGATCCTCGTGTTTGCCTTCGAGGCGGACAGACACCATCTTGGACATGCCCGGTTCTTCCATGGTGATGCCGTACAGATAATCGGCTGCTTCCATGGTCCGTTTATTATGGGTGATCACAAGAAACTGTGTATCCTTGGAAAATTGATGCAATGCAGCCGCAAAACGATGCACATTGGCATCATCAAGCGGAGCGTCTACCTCGTCAAATACACAGAACGGGCTGGGTTTTACCAGATAAATAGCGAACAACAGGGCGATAGCGGTCAGCGCTGTCTCTCCGCCGGAAAGCAGGGCGATACTTTGCCGCCGTTTTCCGCTCGGGCGCGCCATGATTTCGATACCGGCTTCCAGCGGATCGCCTTCTTCCAGGTTGAGATCCGCCTCGCCCCCTTCGAACAGCGCTTGGAATGTCTTCATGAAATAGTGCCGTATTTCCTCGAATGCATCCAGAAAACGAGCGCGCGCAGCCCGGTTCATCCTGACAATGGTTTTCTCCAGATTTTCTTTCGCTTCGATCAGATCATCCTGCTGTTGTTTTAAGAAATCCACCCGTTCTTTTGCGGCGGAATACTCTTCCACTGCAGCCATATTGATCGGACCCAATTCATCTACTTTACGTTGCTGATCGTGCCGCATCGCCCGGGCTGTTTCAGCATCGAATGTTTCCAATCCCGGGATGTCGGGCAGTTCGGAAATGTTTTCAGGATCCGTTTCATACTTTTCTATCAACAGGCTACGGACTTGGTGTCCTTTCACATCAAGTTCGGTATCTTCCAATTCCGCTTGATGGATTTGTTCTTGAATTTGCGAGAGGGCATTCCGGCTTTCCTGAGAATTCTGTTGCAACGACCGTACCTGCTCCTGTATCGCCCGGTGTTCCTCCATCACGGCATCCCGGGCCCGTTCTTTTTCACGCCGGTTCGTGTACAGGGCTTTTAATTTTTCTTCACCCTGTTCCAGCATTTTTTTCAGTTCCGAAATTTGCTTGGCCGCCTGTGTTATCTCTTCCCGGCGCTGCGTAAAGACGGTATTCAATCGCTCATCCTGCCGGGTAAGATGTTCACCGGTCATACGAAGTTCGTTTCCCCGGCTTTCGAGAGAAATCAGGGTTACCCGCGCTTCGTGGGCTGCGTTGGACAATCGCTGCCCATCCGCCTCAAGCTGATCCAGTTCCTCCTGCGCCTCCTGCGCGGCAGCCTCGGCCATTTCGCGTGATCGTGCTGATTTTACCAGTTCATCCCGAAGATCCTTGAGATGCGCGACGGCCTCTTCGGTCTGGTGGGTGAGTGTTTTTTCTTCCTGTGCGAGCCCTCTTTCCCGGTCGCTCAACTGTTCATGCTGGAATTCATGCTGCCTGACGTTTTGCTCGATCTGCATGTGGTCCTGCTGGCATTTTTCAAGCGCCCGATCCGTTGTGGTTCTACGCTCAAGCAGTGTATTCAGCTCAGCGGAGAGTGTCGTCAATTTCTCGGTAACCGTTTTGTGTTCTTCCCGTAAGCCCTTTATTTCTTCTTCAATGGTTTCAATGCGATGGGTGCGGCCGAGCAGGTTCGTATCCTCTTCAACAGCGGTCCCCCCGGTTAATATGCCGGCAGGATCTACGTGTTCTCCGGTCAGTGCTAGAAGGTGCCAACTCTGTCCATCATTAAAGAGCGGCGCCAGACGAAGCGCCGTATCGAGATTCTTGACCAGCACGGCATGAGAAAGCAGGTAAGCCGCCGCAGAATCCAGTTCTTTACCCGTTTCGACATAGTCGATAGCCCGCCCGATTATCTCTTTATCGGTAGACGGCAGGGTGTTGGATGACTCGGGTGGCTCATTCATCCGGTCGAGCAATAGAAAAGAGACCGTACCCGCCTGGTTATCCTGCAGGTATTGTATGCCCTGTTGCGCGTCATCCGTCGTCCCGGCGACCACGTACTGTAATATATCTCCCAGGTACGCCTCGATCACGGCTGCGTATCGTTCATCTACCGTAATGTGTTCTGCCAGCGTCCCGCGCAGTCCCTTTATAGAAGGACCGTCGGTCATCAGGGCTTTGATTCCCTGCTCGTAGCCCTCATATTGTTGTTGCATCTGCACCAGCAGACTGTGTTCCCGTTCTCTGGCCGCCAGCTGTGTATTCACTGTTGATAGACGGTCACGGTCTGTTTCACGGCGTTGTTGTTTATCCTGTAGATCTTCATCTACCGAGGTCTTCATCGCCGTGTTTTCCTTCACCTGTTGTACAGCCCTGTGTAAATCTTTCCTGGATCCTTTTAATTTCTTATCGATTTCTACAAGGTCTCCGGCAATTTTTTCATGGGTCTGGCCGACATCGTACTGGCGATTACGCAGCCCATCGATCCTGGACTCGAGGGATTTGACCTCCACCTGCTTTTCTGTCTGCTGCTGTATGAGCATAAACCGCCTGCTCTGAAGCACCCTGGTGGATTCTTTATTTTGAGTAATCTGATCGGCAAACGATTGTGCTTCCCTATCTTTTTCCTGAAATGATTTACGGGCTTGCTCCAACGCCTTCATCACCCTCTGCTGATCGTCCAGCGCCTGTTTTTTCTGTTCAGTGATATGTGTCAACTCGGTCTGGGATTGTTCCACGTCTCTCTCAGCAGTTTTTACCCGCTGTTCCAGACCGCTGCGTCGCTCGCGATTGACCAGCACCTGCTCGTTCAATGTACGGATACTATTATCGACCTCGTTGAACACAGCATGGCGTTCCTGGAGCGTTCGTTCTTTTTCTGTCATCTCCAGTTGTTGTTTTTCTATATTAGCTTCCACTGTATGTATACGTGTGGAAATCATTTCTTTCTGTCTGGTCTGTTCTAAAATTTTGGCCCGCACCGGTTCAGTTTGCTGACGCAACGTCATAAAATCGTGATAGGCGATCACAATTTCAATATCCTGAATATCCTGGGTCAGCCGCTGATGACGTTCGTACTTCCATACCTGACGCCGGAGCGATCCCGAACTGCGCTCCACCTCTTCAAGAAGATCAGCGATACGGACCAGATCATGCTCCGTACTTTCCAGTTTTCGTTGGGCTAGCCGGCGACGTGTTTTGTATTTATTGATCCCTGCCGCTTCTTCTATCAACTGACGCCTGTCAATTGTACTGCCGTTAACGATGGAATCCACCATACCCTGTTCGATAATCGAATAGGCGTGGGCACCCATTCCGGTATCGAGCAACAGGTCCGTGATGTCTTTCAATCGGCAGGGCACCTTATTGATAAAATATTCACTGTCACCGGACCGAAAATAACGGCGTGTAATTGTCACCTCGCTGTATTCGATCGGCAATTTCTGATCGTTATTGTCTATGGTCAGAGAGACTTCCGCCATCCCGAGCGGCTTACGCGTAGCCGTGCCATTGAAAATAATATCTTCCATCCGGTTGCCACGCAATGAGGTCGCCCGGTGTTCACCCAGCGCCCAGCGTATGGCATCCACGATATTGGACTTACCACATCCATTGGGACCGACTAACGCCGTAATACCATCGCTGAATTCAACTTTCAGTTTGGATGAAAATGATTTGAATCCGACCACTTCAAGATGTGATAAACGCATGGAATGGACCTTGAGATCACGGATGAATGGCCCCCTGTGGGGACGCATCGAACACTACGTGTTTGCGAATTGCGAAATCAATCCTGTGAGTATGGCTCGTTACATCTTATGATCTAAAAAGACTAAACAGGAGACAAAGCGTTGAAGAATATTACTATATGTTGGGGGGTTGTCAAGAGGTTTATACATTATATAGTTAAAAAATGGAAATACGAGTGGCAGATGGCAGGTGGCAAGTGGCAAGTAGCGGGTAGGATAGTGTAAAGATTCTTTCGGTTAGATTGTACATGGTGGAATAACAGGATGGAACCGATAGGATGGATCTATGCATTGATATAGACGGGTTATGCATCAAGACGAGTGGTGGGCGCCTGGTATAATAAGGCCTAAGGCCTGTTTGAGTAAAGGATTCGGGGGAGCGTTTTTGACAAAGACGAACAGATTGCAGGACATTACGGTGATTATACCTGTGCTTAATGAAGAGGCCTCCATCGGGTTGGTGCTGGCGGATTTGCCTGATGATCTGGTATCACGCGTCATAGTTGTGGATAACGGGTCTACCGATCAGACGGGTCAGGTCGCTTCAAATGCAGGGGCTATCGTCGTGAAAGAGCCGCAGCGGGGGTATGGCGCCGCCTGTTTGCGCGGCATGGCAGAAGCGAGACAGTATCATCCTGATCTCATTGTATTTCTTGATGGGGACTACAGCGATCATCCGGAAGACCTGAGCCTGCTGGTCAAACCGATCCTTGAAGATAACTATGATATGGTAATCGGCTCCAGGATGCTCGGTCGGCGGGAGCCGGGTGCGCTCCCCATTCAATCACTCGTCGGCAATTACATGGTGCCCAGAATCATCCGGCTCCTGTACGGCCATCATTATACCGACCTGGGTCCATTTCGAGCGATCCGGTATGATCGGCTGCTTGATTTGAATATGGAAGATACAAACTACGGTTGGACGGTCGAAATGCAGATCAAGGCGGCACAAAAAAAATACAGGACCATCGATGTACCCGTGCAATACAGGCAACGTATCGGCATATCTAAAATCACGGGTACGCTCAGTGGTGCTGTACGGGCTGGCTTTAAGATCCTATGGGTGACGTTTAGCTATGTGTTCAGGAAAAAAGGGTGAGGGAGAGGGAATCCGCAGATTCGCCATTATCTATCCCCCGTTCCCACCGGTCTGCTTTCATCGGTGATCCATTCGCTCCAGGAGCCGGAATAGAGCACGGCGTCACCAAGGCCGGCATGGGCAATGGCGAGCAAATTGTGGCACGCGGTGACGCCGGAGCCGCAATAGGAAATGATGTGCTCCGTATCGATCCCATCGAATAGTTGTTCATATCGGCGCCGTAGTTCTTCCGGGCTTCGAAGGCGTCCACCGTCTGTAATATTTTCCGCAAAGGAAGCGCAATGCGCGCCCGGGATATGTCCGGCAACCGGATCAATAGGCTCCTGTTCTCCTCGATACCGTTCCGGGGTCCGCGCATCGAATACACGATAGGTCGAGTCGTTTCGATATAGGTCTACGTGCTCTGTATCCGTCAGCAGTCGGGGGCGAACGTCAGGCACAAAAGATCGCGCAGGGCGTGGTGATGTCTCCTGCGTAATCGGTAATTCAGCCGCCTGCCAGGCCGGCCATCCGCCATCCAGCACGGCCACGGCATCGTGACCGAGCCATTTGAGCATCCACCACAAACGGGCGGCGATGGATCCGGACGCGCTATCGTATACGACGACCTGCACATCATGATCCATACCCCAGCCGGAAAAGGTTTGGGCCGCAGCCTCTACCTTGGGCAATGGATGCCGACCGGTCGTACCGGGAATAATAGGCCCCGACAGATCCTCATCCAGGTGTGCATAAAGGGCATTAGGAATGTGTGATGTCTGATAATCCTGCCTGCCCTGTTCCGTATCCGCCAGAGAAAAGCGGGCATCGATGATACACCATTCGGTATGCTGGATGTGCTGGTGAAGCGTTTCAATATCGATCAGTGTGTTATACATATTAATGTCTCCACTTGTGTCAAACTGGACACATATTTACTGAAGATACGCAAAGACCGCGTAACGTACTTTGTATTTTGTGCCTGGTGATTTGTTAAGAGTATCTGCTGCGTTATAGCCCTGCATCCTCTTCATCATCATACACAATTCGGATGGCTTTGATATTGGCGATTTTGAATGATCGCAGGTCGTCTTCAAAGATACGATGGGCTTCTACGTAGGGCGTCCCCCGGGTTCGTTCGATACGGATGGGCTTAATTCTATGTATATCACTACGGCTTCGATTACCGAGATAATAGTCGATTACAGCGATATGGTTGTAGTTGACGGCCATATCCAGGAGCTCTTCCGTCTGCTTTGAAGACAGGAATTGCATCGTCGCAGCCTGCTCAAAATGGGGGGCGTTTTCGGTCGGTGAATTTAATCGTTTTCTCAGTCGATAACCAGGCAAACAATCGTTGAAACCGATGACAATCTTCGGAGATGGATGTGGCGTATGGCGGCTTCGGACGTCCGCAAAATGCTCACGGGCAAACAGATGGTGTACGGCGTTGGGTTCCGGCTCCATACCGATTACCTGAGACCTGGGCATATACCCATTCTTACGGAGCAGGTCCATCAACTCACGATATCGGTGACGTTTTACGATCAGGGCGTCCGGCGCCACTTCACCCTGGATGAAAGGTGACAGATCTCTATGCGCTTTGATATGACTCGCAATTTCGGCATTTTCAGTTCGGAGTAAAAAGACATCCATGAAAAACACCTGCCCGTATGTGTCACTCCAGGAATGGATGGAATACTCGATATTCTGCGGGATCGCTTTCTCTGAATGACGTTTTAGAAAGGCGATAATGGCTTCCCCCGACATGCCTTCATCACCAGCTCTGTATATAGTGTCCCGGGTAATACGGTACGTCGAGGTGACATCCACGGTAATCAGATCGGCGAACCGCTCCAGTTCTTCTTTGATAATCAGATTCAGGGTTCGTGGCACGAGGATCTCAAAGGTGGGTTGGACAATAAATTGTTCCGTCCAGGCCCCGTCTTCCATCCATGTTCGATTACCCAACACGCTTTTTCCCAGTGGCGTGATGGTCAGATAAGACGGACTTTTCGTATCATCGTGCTGACGTATGATACCGAGCCATGCCAGTTCATGCAAGGCTTTGCGTATCCCCTGACGCGTATGTTCGAGTGTGGCATCACGCCTGGAGATACCGGGCGTACAGGCCGCCGTCAATCCGATCATAGCATCCAGGTTGATGCCTTCCAGATCTATGCAGATCTGCAGCACGCCGATTACACTGGTTGTTTGAGGGGATAGGGGCTGGTGTTTACTATACCAGAACGCCAGCAGGTCATCCAACTTTTCGGTGGTTGGTAAATGAAGCCACTGTTCGAAGGCCGTTGAACAGTGCAGCCTCGATTCTTCTTCGTAGACCAGCCGTCGTGATTGACAATAATCCAGCATTAAACTCAAACGATCAGGATAGGTATTTAGTGAAGAAGAGGTATGGTTGTCTTTTGATTCAAGCCGGTTCAGTATGTTTTCCAGCGCCCGTTTATACAAGATGCCGCGGTCTGTAAGCCGGGCAGGTTCGTACTGTACACTGTTTAACAGGGCAAACAGGTCCCGGATTATCATAAGCTCATCTGAGCCGACGGACTTCGGCGGCTGTACGAGATCTGCAGACAGCAGTTCCGATATTTGCCGGGTAACATGCCGATTCAGGATATCGCGAATATCTGTGGGAATGATATACTCGACCGTATGAAAATGTTCTCGCCGCCCCATGATCAGGCTGCGTGTCAACAGGGTATAAATATGGTCTGCCACGTCGTCGTTACTGGATTTTTTCACATCGAAAGCATACCCCTTATCCCCGGCAAACAGGATTGCGAGGAGTAAATCCTGCTCGTCCTCATTCAACGAATCAACCCGAGATTCGATGAACCCCGGTTGTAAGATATGGTTCGGCAATTCCCGTATGAGCCGGGCGCGGGAAATCACACTGGATCGTATTTCAAGCGTAGAAGCGATTAACTTGAGATCGTCCAGCGGTAAGGCGGAAATGTAATCGTGGTAGGTCATCAATAAGGGAGCAAGTGGACAAGTGGACAGTCCCCTCAAGGGGGATCGGAAAGTTGCCGTTTAGAACTTTCTAATTTTTCAACCAGCTATCATTCCCATTCTATGGTACTTGGGGGCTTGGTACTCAGGTCGTAGACGACGCGATTGATACCGCGGACTTCGTTGATAATCCGATTAGATACCCGGGCCAGGAATTCAGACGGCAGGCGCGACCAGTCCGCCGTCATGAAATCGAGTGTGGTGACGGCCCGTAGGGCCACGACGCTTTCATAGGTTCTGGCATCGCCCATCACGCCGACGGTGTTCACGGGCAGGAGGACCGCCAGCGCCTGGGATACGTCATCATACAGACCGGCAGACCGCAGTTCGCTGATAAAAATATGATCCGCTTCCTGCAAAATCGAAATCCGCTCCGGGGTGACTTCTCCCAGAATGCGAATGCCCAGACCGGGGCCTGGAAAAGGATGGCGGCTGATAATTTCTTCGGGCACGCCCAGTTCGCGCCCGACCGAGCGCACTTCATCTTTAAACAGATCCCGGACCGGTTCGAGCAACTGAAGCTTCAGGTCATCCGGCAATCCGCCTACGTTATGGTGTGTCTTGATCGTGGTCGCGGGTCCTGTGGCCATGGCGCTTTCTATCACATCCGGGTAGAGGGTACCCTGGGCCAGAAATTCCACATTCGGCAGGGAATGCAGTTCATCTTCCAGCACCCGAATGAATTCATCACCGATGATCTTTCTTTTTTCTTCAGGTTCTATAACGCCCGCCAGGCGGTTTAAGAACCGGTCGGACGCGTTTACGAAACGAAACCGGGCATGGATGGTCCGTCTATAGGTCTCCTCTACCTGTTTCCCTTCGCCTTTTCTGAGCATACCGGTGTCTACGAAGATACAAGTCAGCCGATCGCCGACGGCCTGGCCGATCAACGCGGCCACCACCGTAGAATCGACGCCGCCGCTGACAAAACAGGCCACCCGCTGTTCACCTACAGTCTCCTGTATAGAAGCAATCGCCTGCTCGATAAACGACTGCGGTGTCCAGTCGCCTGCGCACCCACATATATTAAACAGGAAGTTGTTCAGGATCTCCAATCCCTGGACCGTATGCGCTACCTCGGGATGAAACTGAACGCCATACATACGCCGCTCCGCCTGCCCGACGGCGGCGATCACTCCATTGCCTGACCGGGCAATAACCTCGAAATCCGTCGGGGGTTCGCTCAACTCGTCCCCATGGCTCATCCATACAGTCATATTCTCCGGCAGAGTTTTAAACAGCGCGGTATTTGTTTCAGCACGGATCGTGGCATGGCCGTATTCCCGGGAATCAGTCCCGGTCACTTTGCCGCCGAGGTAATGCCCCATAAGTTGCAGGCCGTAGCAAATGCCCAGCACCGGCCGGCCCATAGTAAATATCTCCGGGTCTGGATGCGGCGCCTGGTCCCCATACACACTGGCCGGTCCACCCGAAAGCACCATTCCGGTTACCCCTCGCCGATCAAGTTCTTCTGCCGTCGTATCGTAAGGCAGCACCTCGCAGTAGACGTGGCTTTCCCGTATCCGACGAGCAATCAACTGAGCATACTGGGCTCCAAAATCGAGAATGGCGATCCATTCGTGCTGGGCCATAGATATCCTTTTAAAAATGGTGATTTGGTGATTTGGTGATTTGGAAAAAAGGGATTAGAAATTAGTGCTTCAAGGTGTAGGGTTCATATGTTTTAACCGATCAGTGGTACAATTTAACAAAGTATAAAATACCAGGTACAAAGCACCACTTTGTTCAAAAGGTAAGATTTTATAATATACCATTTTATTTCGGAATGTCTAACGACAAAATCAAGTTTTTCAATATCTCTTCGCCTGTGGGGATGGAAAGCGAGATATCGAGAGCGAGAAGATGGGTTTGGATCAGATGATCGGGAATACGCACGGCGTCCTTCTCGGTGGTTATGATCCACTCGGTTCCCACCTGTCGGGCTGATTGAACGACCTCATCCATATCCTTTATAGAATAGGTGTGATGATCAGGGAAATACAGCGTGAACGCCACGTGGGCACCCAGGTCGGATACCGTCCGGCAGAAGGAATCCGGATTCGCGATGCCGCAAAGGATGAGCACCGGCTGTTTTTTTATGTCGTCCACAGACAGAATGGTGTTGTCTGAGATCCGGCGAAGACGAACGGGTTCGTAGATACTTTCTATGATCTGTATATTCGGGTTGACAGCCTGGATGTCTTGAGAAACATCGGTGGGTGCATTGACCTGATCTGTCCGTGTCAGGATAAGCCCCTGAGCGCGTTGCAAAGCGGTCAGGGGCTCGCGCGACGGTCCGGCTGGTATCAGGGGTAGATTCCGGGCATAGCCTGTGCTATCGTACACCACAATATCCAGGTCCCTCTGTAGACGCCTGTGTTGAAATCCGTCATCAAGGAGCAGAACATCAGGCTGAAATTCAGCTATGGCGTGACGCCCTGCCGACACGCGATCCGCCCCGACCACGATCGGCACATCCGGCAACATGGTCGCCAGAAAAAACGGTTCATCGCCAACGTTTTGCCAGTTCTCTTCAAGTGACACGGAGACGATTCGGCGATCCGTTCGTCCATATCCTCGACTCAAGATGACAGGGCGATGCCCCATGTCCATCAGAAGCCCCGCCAGATACCGCACGACCGGCGTCTTTCCAGCGCCGCCTATGGTAAGCCCGCCCACACTGATTACTGGTACAGGTAATCGTTCCGCCTTTAACAAACCGGCTTCATACATCCATCCACGCCATCGAACCATAAACCCGAACAACCAGGCAGGCATCCGCAGGAGGGCGCGTAATAGCATGATGCCCGGCGCGTGATCGTCAGTATCACGGATACGTAAAAAAAGCGTGTGGAAAGACATATCTCTATCTATCCCCGAAGAGCCGTTCCTCGAGCAACGCCATGGTCCGATCCAGGGCGCCGTTCCCGGCATGAACGGCTTCCTTTGCCGCTGCGCCCATCTCTTTACGCCGGTCCGGTTGCGCTATCAACATCATCCAGGCTTCGGCCAGTTCATCCCCGTTTTGAACAACCCTTCCCCCGCCGGAACGCAGCAAGGCCTCTGCACTTGCCCGGACGTTTTCCGTGTGTGGCCCGAAAAGCACCGGAATGCCGCACGCCGCCGGCTCCAGTACATTATGCCCGCCAAGCGGTACGATCGTAGCCCCTACAAACGCCATATCGGCCGCGGCATACAGCGTGGCCAGTTCCCCCATGGTATCGAGGATCAATACCGTGGCCGCCATGGAGATTTGATGATCCAGCCGGCTACGAAGCAGGTAGGGCAGGCCGGCTTCCGTCAACCTGTTTTCCACATCAGGGATACGTTCCAGATGCCTGGGCGCCCAGATGATCTTACAATCCGGATATCGGTCATGCACCACCTTACACGCCTG
>Ga0066376_10000895_pt1 | contig 28650 bp, 16 predicted proteins | sample Knorr_S15_td_Bot_FD_77009 | JGI IMG/M metagenome (GOLD analysis project Ga0066376, IMG submission 77009) | Marine microbial communities from Southern Atlantic Ocean transect - Knorr_S15_td_Bottom_ad_5009_LV_A | ecosystem: Environmental > Aquatic > Marine > Oceanic | place: Southern Atlantic... | reverse complement strand
TCATGATCTATCAGCCAGCCTTCAGGCGCCTGGATGCCCTTGTTTACACATACACGGACTTTTCCTTCGGCCACCACAGAGGTGGTCATGTCAACCAGAATGGGGTCGGCATGACGACGCGGTGCAGAAAAGGCGATCGGATTGGTGCTGATCCTGCCATCGATCCCGCCGAAAGGGGCGATCTGCCGACCAAATCGTCCTGCATTCACGAACGCCAGACCGATCATACCTTCCTTGGCCGCCATCAGTGGATACGCTCCCGCACGGCCTACATGACTTGTTCGTTGTAATGAAACGGTGGCTGTCCCATGTTCTCTGGCTTTTTCGATAGCCAAACGCATGGCATAGGCGCCACCCACCTGCCCCAGGCCACCGCCATTATCAACGACAGCCGTACATGGACTTTCACGAAGCAGCTTGATGGCGCCTCTTGCTTTAAATCGACCATCTACCTTGATCGCTTTGACATATTCCGGAAATCGTATGGCGCCGTGGGAATCATGTCCGAACAGGTTCGAATCAACAAGATGATCTACTACCGCGCGCGTGTCTTCTTCCGTGCATCCAGCTGCAAGAAGGATGTCACTACCGATCTGATGTAATTTCTCCGGTGTAAATACTGGCATACTTTTCCTTTCAAATGGTTAACGGCATGATCCCTTCCACCCTTCCATCCCACCCTCCTACTGTTGATTTTCCCAAATCTCTTTATATCGCCTAAGCTTGTTTTTCAGGCCAGGCCGTTCCAGCACCGCTTTGTTAACCACATACGGGGGCACCTCCCCGTGGGCGACAGCCATGGTTGCCTTGATACAGTCATGTCCGATATCTCGGAATAGCTCATACGTCCAGGCAGAGGCATGGGGCGCCAGTATGATATTCTCCAGAGAAAGCAGGGGGTCAGATGGATCAATGGGTTCCTGTTCGAAGACGTCGATAGCCGCCCCTTGAATCCACCCCTCCAGCAGGGCTTTTGTTAAAGCCGTTTGATCGACAATCGGCCCCCTGGCGGTATTGATAAGGAAGGCGCTGGATTTCATGATCCGGAATTCTTGCTCGCTCATGAGTTTGTGCGTATGGGTATTTAGCGGACAATGAATGGAGACAAAATCACTCTGGCGTAACAGGGTATCTTTATCGACCAGCCTCACGCCGATCTTTGCTGCTTCTTCGTCTGTCACCACCGGATCGGAAGCCAGTATCTCAGCCGGCTCAAACGCTTTCAGGAGGCGGACGACTTCCTGACCTATTTGACCGAGGCCGATTAATCCGATGACCCGATCCCTTATCTCGCACCCCATATGGTTGAAACGGGAGGGCCAGTTGTTCTCCCTTACGATGGCATCTTTTATTCGGATGCGATGGCAGAGTCCCAGCATCAAGGCCAGTGTAGCACTGGCTACGGGTTTTTTCGTTGCTTCCGGCGTAATGGTGACCATGACCTCCGCTTCGGTCGCCGCATCAAGATCCACCATGTCGTAGCCAACACCCGTACGAGCGATCAGAGAGAGCCGTTTGACCCCTTCAAAACTTGTAGGAACATACGGTTGTCCCATGGATATAACGACATCATAATCTCTTATCTGATCCGGAATAACCGGGCGAAGGTCTTCTTCGATATATCGGTAAGGGATACCGATATCAGCCAACAGGTCAACCCCGAAATCCTGAAACACAACCTGGCCATCCGGACCAAGAAGATCAGCAACAAGGGCTACCTGGAAATTTTGATTCATTTGCCAATAATTCCTTAATATGTGATGATCGCTGGGTCTAAAATAAAATTTGAGATGTGGATTTAGCGATCAAGACCAGAGACACGGCGGCCATACCAATCAGGCCCAGACCACAGCCATAGCCAGCAAGGATGACAGGTGCATAGGCACGCCATCGCTTTTCTCCATATTTTTTACTGAAATAAAATTTTCCCAGCATGGCGCCGATAAACGTGGGAAGGGTATAGTGGATCCAGGCGCCTGTTCCTATACCGGCGATTAATCCATAAAAGAGTAACGGCGGGGCTTTTAACACCATTAATCCACCATACAGCAGGGTCGTAAAGACCATGCCGGCACTGATATATTCCCATCGAATCAACCGGCCGACCACATCAGCGCCGCCCGGCAAAGTCGATTTGATCCAGATCGTCTCCATCGTCGCCTGTAAGGGCCACATTTTTTCTACAAAGGGATAGGCTCCAGAGGGTATCGGCGCCAGTTTCCAGATCAGGGCATAGAAAATAAAGCTGAATACAATGAGCAGGGCAAGACTCAGAAGATGTAATTTAATGATACTACCGAATTTTGTTTTCGTCAACTCCAGTTGCCTGAATGTACTCACCACGCCGCTATGATCAAAAAGCGGCACAGGTGCGAACCAGATGGCTGCGCCTTTGTAACCTGATAAATAAAACGATCCCTCACGGGCATACGGGAACGACGAACCATAGGGAGATCCCGTCAGGCCGATCATTCTGGCGCCTATATACGAGAAGAAGGGGGTCCATAGAAAACCGAAGATCAATGAAATCCATATTGGAAATCCTGGTTCGAGATAATAGACCAGCGCTACGAAGCAGAGCGTTGATATAGCCCAGAGGGCAATGGGAATAGATAATTTGATGTCCCCACGGTCAGGTGGTGGTTTACGTATGCCGGGTCCGGACGCCGATGTGTTGGGCCCACGCCTTATCGATTTTACAAAGGCCACTACGCCGATCAGACCGATAACGAGTGATGTGCCGATAGATGAGAAGCTGAGCCAAAAATCTATCGTATTATTAATGCTGGTCGGTATGGTGCTCATCCCTGGAGTCCAACCATGTAAAATACCGAAATGGTATAACGTCGGGTTGGCGATGAACGTCACGACAAAAGAACTGATGAACGTGCCCACCACAATCCAGAATGGGAGAACAAAACCAACGAGCAACGTGGCCAGGTCTGTTCCGATTCCAATTGGAGAGGCATACAGGACATCTCTAAAACGGGGGGTAAAATCGGCAAACGGTATTGGGAAAATTTCCACTTGCTTGGTTAAAATGACGCCGGATACCGTGGGGATCACAATATACAATACCCCCCATCCCAGACCGATCATCGCGCCTATCGTGAACATACGCCATCGCCAGGTTTCTTCACCCGCTGAAGAATCAGCCAGCGCAGTGGCGCCTGCAGCCTGGACAGGGGCCAGGGGAAAGGGTAAACGTTCCACATCCGCCGTCACGCGAAACAGGACATATCCCAAGGACAAGGAATTCACCAGACCCAGCATGGCGACAAGGATCGCCAGGACGATGGGTTTAAACCAATCCATAGAAAACAACGTGCGACTGATCAGGGATTCCGACCCGCGTATGGGGGCCACCCAATCGGGAATGAATTGAGCGATACCATCTGCTTGAGGCGCTTGCATGAGATATTGAAACCAGATCATCTTGGCAAATGGCGACCCGTGAACAGCTGAACCTGCAGACAACCCACTGGCGCCTAATCCGGTTGCTGCCAAACCCGCAGCCAGCCAGTAAAGGATGATCGTCTCCTGGGGTTTGAGCTTGATAAACAGCCGTTTACTTATTTCGATGAACATGATGATGGTGACCCATTCCGCAGCGCCGGCAAAACTTTTGCCTGTAACCAGCTCAAGATAGATGGCGCCGGGCAGCATCAAGAGACCGACGAAAAATGCCGCCCAGATGGTTCGAGTATTAAACCCATCCTCATAAGGCATATCATCTGAAACGATCTTCCACTGCTCATCCTGATTGGACGGGTCTTCGTGCAAATCCTCACTGCTTTGTTCTTTGGTTTCGCTCATAAGATATACTTACTCCAGATGAAAAAATCTGGCCTCTACACACCCGCTCACTCCGCCCGGCGGTATTCATCTATTGTATTCCATTCAGGACGGGTTAATCCATTCAGATCCCAAACAACCTGCCCTGCTCTGACCGTAAACATACATTGCAAACGTTTATCTCCACCCATCCTGGCACGGCCGGAATCAACGAAACCGAAATCACCGTATTGTAAATCGAGCACCGCAATATCCGCCTCGGCGCCGACACGTAAGGTACCCAGTTCCGCTCTACGTATCATCCGGGCGGGATTAGAAGTTGAGCGCATGATGACATCCGGCAATGACATGCCCATATTCAAGCATTTCGACATGGTGGTGGTCATATTGGCATTTGGAATCAACGCGCTGTTTTTATGTAGATCGGTGCTGATGGTGTCCGGTAAGAACCCCTGTTCAATGGAGGGAATGGCAATTCGAAACCAGAAGCTGCCCCCACCGTGCCCCAGATCGAAAATGATGCCTTTATCTCTCGCTTCGATGACATAGTCATTGACCTGCTTGTTCTCATCCAGTAATGGGATATGCTGGGCATACATATGTGTGTGTATATCACCAGGACTCATTTTATCCAACAGAAGATCCCGATAGCTCCTCGTCGGTTTAGGGGCGAAATCCATCATGGCGATGGTCCCGCTTCTCCGTGCCGCTTCAATGGCGCCGTCTACAGCCTCCCAACCCGGTCCGCCGAAGTGCGCTGTCTTAGATCCTATGATATGCTCGGGGTATTTCCTGATCATTGTGGCACACGGGATCGGATCCATTTCGGAGGTATCCTGTTCTACAGCCCCTTCCATGCCTGCACCTACAATGTTAATCAGGGCTAATACCCGGGTTCTGGAATCGGCGATGATCGTTTCCCTGAAATGCTCGAATTTCTTCCACCCTGCCCCACCTGTATCCACCACAGTAGTCACTCCGTGGGGGAGTACATGCTCATCAGGAAACATCCACCCCTTGTATCCCCCATACGCATGTAAATGTATATCTATCAACCCGGGCGTGACATAATAACCGTCCACATTGGCGACTTTCCCGGCCTTTTCCGATGGAATATCCCTGTCCACAGCGGCAATACGGTCGCCCACTACAGCGACATCCATATCGTCGTCGATATCATTGGCCGGATCAATAACATGCCCACCTTTGATGATAAGATCATACATCGACTAAACCCTTTTCAATTTTTGGCCAACTCACCAATTCACCAACTCACCAATTCCACCACTCTCTACACCTGCCTATTTTCCCGATATTGCGCCTTAATCGACTCCGCCAGTGTACGCCATACCAGGAAGCGTTTGCGCAGCACGGTGAAAAACCGCCGATTAATCGTCTGCCACTGTGACCAATCCCCGCTGCGTCGATTAATACTGACCATGATCCGATAGAGGCGCTCATCGGGGATCTGCTCGATTTCCAGACAAACATCCTGACTGATCGCCAGATCATAGGGAGCCAGCCATACCGTGGCGTTAACCTGATACGTCTCGAGGTGTTCTCCACTAACAGAGGAAAGGAACGAATTCTCCGCTACAAAATCTTCTGCTGAACTATCTTCGTGGGTTTTAAAAATATGTGTTAAATAGTTGGAAAGTGGTAAAGCCTCGACTGCTGAGACGGTAAATGGAAATTCAAAACGCCATGCATCCCCTTCGGGAACAGGTGGTTTCCATCTTCGATTCACATCTTCTACCGTCATATCGGCCGCTTTTTTGGCTGGATAGAGCGTGGATAACAGCACAACGGCCATGACGACTATCGTTGAATAGACAGCCGATAGAGAAGAATAATTAATCGACATGCCACCAAGCAAATCGAAATAGGATAGGCCCAGGGTAATGAACTGGCCTACAAGATAGCCCATCACGGCGCCGATCGTGGCAAAAACAGAGGCTTCTGCAATGAATAAGGCCGCCACATGATTTGGCGCCAGGCCAACCGCACTATATACGCCGATTTCCCGGAATCGTTCATATACGGCACCCATCATAGTGTTGAGTACCAGAAAGGCGGCGATCAGAATGGGGATGATTAAATTCGCAATGCCCGATATAGAGGTCGTCCCGAGAGAACTATACACCTTAACCTGATCATCGACCCCGACAAACATGGCGAGCATCACACGTGACATGAACGCTTCTACCGCTGATTTCAGGACCGTTTTATCTCCAAATCCGGAGATAGCTATAGATCGCGTGGACCCATTGATATCAAGTGTTTGACGGTACGGTAAAATCAAAATATTGTTCGATATCACATGCTCTGCCGCCTGAATGGTCGACATAAACACTTCTTCGTCCATCTGAGTCATGGTGCGCGTCATTTGAAATAGAGCGGGCATAAGGCTTTCATCATCCATATCCCGGTAGATATCCAACTGCTCCGAGTCAAGCAGGCCGATGACCGTATACCGGGTCCCCAATAATTCTATAACGGCACGCCCGACATCCTCCTCTGAAACATTCAACCGCTCTGCCAGATAACTCGGCAGCAGGCAAACCATCCGTTCTTCGGGTTCGAACCAACGCCCCCCCGGCAGCAGATATTTATCCAGACCTGATATCTGAGGTTCATCCACGTGCAATCCGAGTATGCCTTGAATTGTGGTGCCATTTTCTCCTCCAGCAAGCCTCAGATCGATAAATGGACTGGTCAGATCTTCGGGCCGATACCAGGATCTGGGCACCACTTTTGCTTTATCTCCGAACGCATTCTGAATATATGGCAGGAAAGATGTCGGCAGTGAATTCCAGGTGAGATTCCTTAAAAGCGCCCCCTGGTATGGAGGAGGATTATCTCGCTCAATTGTATAAAATTGAATCCCTGTTTTAAACGAGGTGAAGGAGAGGACGGTAAAGGTGAGCAACGTCAGCGTGATGGCTGTAAGTGCGGTACGCAGCTTACGTTTTTTAAGATTTGAAATGCCGAGTGAGATCGCTACCGCCGTGGCGCTCAAGCGACCGATATCCATTTCATGAAGTCCGGTTGTAGAGCGTGTCATCGATTTCATTTCACCGTCGAATCGGGTAACGACCAAAGCGATGATCATTAAGGAGAGGGCCAGCATAACAAAGGCCAGAAAAACCATGTAAGGCGTCAGGCTGAGCTGGAAGGCGGGATGTACGTTTTGAAGCATCAGAAACACCACGGCAAAAATAATACCAATGACCATCAGTTGTTTTCGAACATCCGGTGAACCGAAGAAAAGACGTTCTATAAATAAACAGAAAGGGATAAGCAGCATAAAATAAAATACAATGCCGTTCACGGTATCATCCGCCGCATATCGAACATCCGGATAAGCCCGTGCCTCATACCCCCAGGCTTCCCGAGATTTTGCTGCAAAGACATCATATTGTAAGGCCTCACGCGCTTCTCTGGCCTCCTTGAGCGCCTCGGTACTCTTCTGGTGCAATATAGAAGCCCGGGCGGACGTGACCCCATTTTGCTGTAAATTCTCCAGGCGAGCGCCGTTCAATGCCCATAAATCCAATGCGCTTTGATAAAATGGATGTAAGATGATATTCTGACCCGCAGAAAATCCTTTGCCTCGTGCTTCTGCCATGATGTCATCGGAAATGTCTTTGGGCGGGGTATCAAGCCATTCTTCGGGGGTATTGGTTAGAAGATATTTTACACCGCGTGGCCCTGTACTCATGAATATTTTAGGGTGATCCTCAGGTTTAGAAAAGATGACGGCGGCATTGGTCATCCAGTTGCCGAAAAGGCTTTGATTTTCGACGAATGCGGCCCCGTATTTTCTTAACGGGCTATTATCTTCACCAAGAACAGTCAAATTGTCCAGCGCGACAAACGTGCCGGGATCAACGATATCGAACAGGTTGAGTTCTTCACTGGGAAATAAAACCTGTATGGTATTATTAACCTTCGCAGAATTAGGGACATCCAATGGGAACGTCGCATTCCCCTCTTCACCTAAATCTGGGGCATAGATAATTTTCCCGGTCTGATCAAGCCCATAACTGCGCACCTTGACGGCGCCAATTGTTTCCCGAACCATGGAAAAACGGAAATAGCCCATAGAATCGGCCTGGGTAACCATAAATCCCCGGACTCCGCTATGACTTTGATATCCGGGTTCATACACTACGAGTGCGTCCGGAACCGGCGTATTGGGCTTGAAGAAATCCTTGGTTCGGTCGAATTCCAGCACGCGTCCTTCTATATCACGGCCGTCATCTCGTAATCGAATCGCCTCATCTACATCAAAGGCCACAGGATCCGATAGCATGGCTGGAATTAAATTCCCGATGGTCCTGATTTGTTTGACCAGGTTGGGCAGGTTTAAATTTTCCGGATAATCATGGGGTGTATCGAGAAGCATCCGATTGTCATTCGGTGTCGCAAAGGTCAGACCGTGCAACCCAGCAAATGTGACCATCTCATGGTCGAACGCGGGACGGGCGGGAATATAACTGTCGGGAGATCTCGTAGAGGGAACCAGGGTGTTGAGATAGGGACTCAGACTTTCAATATCATTGTAAAGGCCCGCATTGCGTGCGTAATTGATAAATCTATCCGCGTATGGACTGAATAGATTCTTCAAATTGGGACCAAAAAAAAGAAGATCGCCGTAACTGAATAAGCCTACTTGATCCATCTGGGAGGACAAATCCAGACCAAGGAAAAAGGTAAATGGTATTCGATCTTCATCGGGAATACGTTCGAGAAAGAATTTTTCATCCCTGTTGTGCCGGTCAAGAAAGTTATTGATTCCCTGTAGCCCATGAAAATGTGCGGATGTGGCAAGAAATAACACCGAATATTTAGGCGGGTGTTTCCGTAATACTTTAATGAACTCTAATAGAGCCGCCATATTCCCCGCGCCTTCAGCCCCTGGCGCGCGGGCGGGCACAACAGACATCGCATCATAGAAGGCAGATAAGACCACCACCTGATCTTTCCAAAGCTTTGGGCTGTCCTCCGCTTGGCCCGGTATGATTTCGTCTACGCCCGGAATCCAACCCATGATATTCCAGGTTTCAGCTCGTTCCCAGGTCATCCGACCTTTAATGGTTACATCAACAAGACCTGTACGCGCTTTTTCCAGTACTTCTTTTGCATGATCACCATCTACCCAGAATCGAGGGACGTTCGCCGGAACATCGAGTATTTTTCGATGGGCTTGATTATTGGAGACGGCACCCGGTGCATTATCAAAAAATAAAATCGCCTGGGCGCCCAGCATACGGGCATTGAGGAATTGATCTCTACTATCGAAATCACTCAAAACAATACTGCCGTTTACCTGGTGCCCGTTAAACGCATGGAAATCACCCCGACGACCATACAGGAGCCGGCCTGTGATACCGTCAGGAAACGAATTCAATCGAATTAAATTCGGCCAGAGTTGGTAAATGGGGATATCGATGTCGACACTATCGTGAATCGTGAGGGTAAAGCCATGGTCGATGGGGGATACCACGGTGAAGGTGTCAATCCGCACATCGGAAAGGCCCTGGGTTCTGAAGGATTCCGTTACATATTCCATGGCCGCCCGATTACCGGGATAGCCGACAACCCGTGAAGGAAAAGCGGTCAGAGCGTCCAGATGAGATTGGACGGATTCATCCGTAATAAGTGTGGCGATTTCATCCTGTGAAACGGGTGCCACACCCAATCGGGGCGGCGGAACATCTTGAGGGAGCGAAACAAATTTCAAGATCACATGTTCGGTTACCCAACCTGGACCAAGAAATGCGACCGCCACGAAAAGCGCGATACCCAGAAATAAGAAGAAATAACCAAACACACGATGGATCATAAGAAATGCCGAATGATGAATGATGAATTATGATTGAAAAGACTTGTTGGCCCACCTGCCCAAGTTGGTGATTTGTTGAATGAAATGCCTACCGCTTACCGTATCCTGCATTTTTTTCAATCACCCAATCACCCAATCACCAATTTTTTCCGCCTACCGCCTACTGCCGTTTTAATCTATCCCATAAATATGATGGCCCGCATGAGGGAACCAGATATAATCCACCATCATAGATATAACTACGCCTGTTGCTACGCCGATGATAAGCCCCAGGAAAAATGGTTGGCCTTTTCTATATAACTCAATGCCACCCACCCACATCATTATACTTTTAATGATCCAGCATACGAACATCGAGGAGACAATCGCCCGTGCCGGCCAGGAGTAGGACAGAAAAAACCCCAGCGGATGTAAGGGCCATCCCGGTAATCGGGCACGTAAGTTCATGAAGAGAAACATGAGTGCGCCACCGACCACAGCGAACATTAATCGGGCGGGGTCAGGGCCAAAGGGGTTTCGTATTTTTGTCAGGGTCTCATTATACGGGATGGTAGACCCGATTCGCCCGAACCACCAGCCGTTGGTAAATTGGCGGGTGCCCTGATCGAATCCCAGGTATATGGTCCAAATTAAGGAAATAACGACGCCGATTACCGCTGAAGCCAGGATAGTCCACCCCAATCCTCGATGCCATCGGGCGCCTATCTCCGATAATTTGCCGACCTGCATAAATGCGGGCATAAATGTGGACTTGATCTCACTCACAGGGCCATAGGTCTGGGCGAGAGCCGTCATCGTCGGCATAGATAAATTGATAGACCCAATAGAATAATAGACCAGAACCTGCGCCGTCATCGGAGAACGTACAAAAGGCAATCCAGCCTCCGCAATGATACGGGAGATACCTATATATATAATGAAGACACTGGCCATAAGGAAGATGGCGATCGGAACACTCATCCCCAATTGATTAAGCCATACGACGGTATAGGCAAAACCACCCAGGAATCCGAAAACAGCCACACGATAGGGCAGCATTTCATCAGAGTCGTCGATATCCGGCCGGCGACCGATAGCTTTGTCCACGACATCTCTTATATGAAACCGCGCCCGCCATAGTCCCCAGGCTACAAATACAATAAAGGCGCCCATGTTCTGCCAGTCGAGCATAGGATGACTGGAGGTATAGTTATCTCGACCTGGAATATCATAACCGATTCGATTGGCGATGCCCACCTGAATAATACCGATCAAGTAAAACACCCAGAAACCGGCCAGGACATTCAGGTTTACAAAATAGGAAATACCAAGAATAGCAGGGCGGAAGTTGATTTCAAGCGGTGGAAATCCTTCACCAAAAACAATCGGCGGCGCCGACCCGAAATATGGAAACTGGGGAATCACCGGTGTAAAATATCCGATCATATTATACATCATAACCGAAAAAGGAATGGAAAAACCGATCCAGAAACCTTTTTCCGTTAATATTACCGGAATTCTACTTGGTGAATCCATTCCTCTGGTGATGGCGAGTGGAATCTGCATAATGGGGAATACCAGTTTCTCGTGTTCTACCCACTGTCTGCGTAAGACCACGACCAGACATAACCCCATAAAAATGATCGGAATAATGAAAGTCAGCCACCAGAAAAGTGGAATACCCCATACAACCCAGGGAATGGCTTCACCAGGAGGAATGCCGTCGACAAACCAGGTTAGAGCATTCCCCTGATTAGTGACGGTAGCCCAGGGTTCAAGATGGGGATAAAAATATTCCGCCCATTGATTTTCTGGGGTAGCCAGTAAATGAGGCGCCATAAGCGTAGAGATAAAGGGGGCGCCCATCCCGTTGGTTGTTAGCCCTGAGGCCGCCATGCCCATGGCCAGGGGAATGATAAATTCCTGTGGGGTTAACGCCCATGATTTTTTCCATCGTGCCAGGATGACGTTGAATATGATCACATAAAAAAAGGCAAGGAAAAGGGCGCTGATATGAAAATGATCAGCGCCTAACATGGACGAGGCCATCGTATATTGGAAAAAAGGTACGAGGAAAGAGATTAATAAGACGCTGGTCAGCCCCAGGAGGAGAGATCGTAAAGTGATCGCCCCGGTATGGACGGTGTCCGACTCAACATTTTTTTTAATCAAATTATCGGTTGTCATAAATGCTGTAACGTATGGTAAAACATGATTTTGAAATATATATCATAAGTAGAGATGGGCCATATACAACTCAATTTTTTAATAACATCTGTTTTCAATCTGGAATGTGATACTATTAAAAATGAAATAAAAAAAGTCAACAGAATATACAGAAATTTAACTATTGACACATGAATCTATGAAACGTAAGATCAGATGGTAAATATTTTGTTAAGTATAATCCATACATTTTGAATAAATCATATTTTATTCTTTAATAACCCACCAATAAAATGCTTGTTGTTACTATTCCGGTAGGTGCTTTACATTCAAACTGTTATCTCGTTGCAGATTCTGAAACCAGAGAAGCGGTTGTCATAGATCCGGGAGATGAATCCACCATAATTCTGGAACAAATTGATCAACATAATCTGATTATCCAAGCCATTTTACTAACCCACGCTCATTTTGATCATATCATGGCTGTCCGTCCAGTTATAGACGCATTAAACATCCCGATCTATATGCATCAAGATGATGCATATATCTATGATCACGTTGAAACACTCGCTGCCCATTTTGGTATCATGGCTGAACCGCCGGTGCCTGTAGATCGTTATTTTGAGGAGAATGATACCGTAGACTTCGGCAGCATATCGATTTCCGTTATCTCAACGCCGGGGCATAGTCCGGGTGGGGTTTCCTTTCTGATAACGGGCGCACCGTCACATGTATTTGCCGGAGATACATTATTTGCCGGTAGCATCGGCCGTACAGACCTACCTGGTGGAGATTCGAACCTTCTACTACAATCGATCCATGAAAAACTGATCGTATTAGATGATACGACTATTGTCTATCCCGGGCATGGCCCCGCATCAACGATCGGTACAGAAAAGCGATCCAATCCGTACTTATATTAATAGTGGTTTATGAAGGAGGGTGACCCATGAGCGTACCTGTTGCCTTTATTGATAGATTACAACTGGCTCACCAGATCGGCCGGGAGATCGTTGAGGCGTTCGATCATCCTGATATGATCTCTGATGCCGTGAATCTTATCGCTTCTCGGTTGGAATGTATGGGTGTTGGCATCACGTTTTTTAATCATTCGGATCGGGTACTGTCCATATTTACAGAGAACTATGGCCAGAGTCATCATACCACACAAAAACCGGCGGGGGCGGAAACCGGCGGAGATATCGTCGTCTGGGCGATAGAACAAGGCGTGTTGGCTGGTAATTCCGGTGGTGAGCTTATAGGCATCCCCTCATTTTCCAGTGCGCAATCCTCAATGATGGTTCCGATAAAACAGTCAGACCGAACCGTTGGAGCTGTTTATATACAGAGCGAACATTCTGATGCGTTTGATAATTATGATCGAATTGTTTTCGAATTTTTAGCTTCACAAATTAATTTCGCTCATGAGAAATCGTGCCAGTTGAACCTTGAGAGAAAGAAAACCGAATATCTTTCTCTGGTCAGTGATATGGGCAGAAAAATCACCGGGGTTCTCACGTTGCCGGAATTATCTTGTATGGTTACTGATCTGATCCATCAGCATTTTGCTTATTCTGTCGTTGCGCTTTTTCTGTGTGACCCGGTGCGACCCGTGCTGATCTTAAAAAGTCTTTCCGATCCATATAAAGACGGTGGATTGCCGGTTTTTGAACAGCCCAACGATCAAGGGGTGCTGGGGGATGTATTCCAGAGTGCCACACCCCACCTGACCAACTCCCCAGGACCGAATCGGTTCGTCAAACAACCCTTTGGAAAAATTGAGGATACACGTTCTGAACTGTGTGTGCCCGTTCATGTGTCTTCCCGGGTCATCGGGGTAATATATATACAGAATACCGATGAAGGTCGGCTATTTGATGAAGTAGATGAACTGGCCATGACGGCTCTGTCGGGGCAGGTAGGTATTGCGCTGGACAACGCCAGACTCTTTCAGGATCTTAAACAGAGTATAGAAGATCATACGCGGCTTCAGGAACAATTGATTCAGTCTGAAAAACTGTCGGCACTGGGGCAACTGGTCGCGGGGGTTATCCATGAGATCAATAATCCGTTGACATCCGTTATCGGGTATACGGATCTGGAGATCATGCGGGGACACGAAGGTCAAACCCTGGAAAATTTAAATCGTATTGCCCAGGAATCCCGCCGTATGGTTGGAATCGTTCGAAATCTGCTGGCCTTTGCCAGAAAAGAAAAGCCGGTTCGAGAAAGAGTTAACCTCAATCATTTATTGAATGATATCATTCGAATACGGACATACCATTTCAGGGCCAGCAATATTAATGTTATAGAGGATTACGATGCCCATCTCCCCTCTACTTTTGGAGATCCGAATCAGCTCCGTCAGGTGCTGTTGAATATTATAACCAATTCAGAGCAGGCCATCCGCAAAGGGCATTCTCAGGGCACGATATGGATCACAACATCAGAACTAGTAAAAGATAATGATCCATATATTCACGTGGCGATTCAAGATAGTGGCTCCGGCATAGCCTCATCTCATATATCTAAGATTTTCGATCCATTTTACACCACAAAAAAGGCAGGTGAGGGCACAGGACTTGGTTTGTCCATCTCTTATGGTATTATTCAAGAACATGACGGTCGTCTTTGGGTAGAGAGTTCATCCAATCAAGGCGCCATCTTTCGAATTGAGATTCCTGTTCAGACAGAAGAGGTCATGTCGGAATCCAATGCCCACGCAGAATCAGCTCATCCTGAGATCAGCCCCAAGAAAATCCTGGTGGTCGATGACGAGCAGGAAATCGGCGCCTATCTGCTTACAGCCCTGGTTCGTCTTGGTCACGATGTGGATACCGCGATGGATGGGGAGGCGGCCTGGAATTTAATTTGTCAGAAACAGTATGATTTGATTCTGACCGATTTAAAAATGCCGGGTATAACGGGATTTAAGCTGTATAATCTCATCAAAGAAAAACAGCCCGACCTGCTGAATAATATCCTGGTCATGACCGGAGATATTATCAACCAGGAAGCCCTACGCTTTTTTGATGAAACCGATGTCCCATATATTGAGAAGCCTTTTACCCTGAAGCAACTGGAACGTGCCATCGCCTCAGTGGTACCCTCTCCCCAGAAATAGTCTATCAAAGTCAACCCTGTGCTATTCTCCATTACCCCGGTCCAATTTGTAGTTGACACCCGGATGGTTAGAACAGATATTGGGAGAGAATATCCATATAATCAGCGTATGTTCTTTGAGGAGAAAGACCATGGCGAAAAATATTGGATATGGAGAGCATGTTGATAAGCTCCTCAAAATAGGTACAGCTCTGTCCGCTGAACGGAATCTGGATAAATTGTTGGAAATGATTCTGGATCTTGCGAGAGAATTTACCCGAGCGGATGCAGGAACACTGTACCTGGTTGTGGAAGAAACACAGGAGCTTAAATTTGAAATCGCGCACAATGACACCCTCGGTTCCCGCCTTGGAGGAACGAGTGGCAATGTCGTGAATATTCCTCCTGTGCCTCTAAAGGTAGACGGGAAGGATAATGTGGCGAATGTGTCGGCTTATGTCGGCAATACCGGGAAACTGGTCAACATTCCGGATGTGTATGAAGCCGATGGGTTCGACTTTACCGGGCCTCGAAAATACGACGAGATGACCGGGTACCGGACACGGTCTATGATGTGTGTCCCCATGAGAAATCATGAAGACGAGATCATTGGCGTCCTGCAACTGATGAATGCCCGGGATGAAGAAACCAGTGAGGTAATTCCGTTTCCCGAAGAATTCATGGCGCTGACAGAGTCCCTTGCCTCACAGGCTGCAGTCGCCCTCAATAACGCCCAACTGATTAATAATCTGAAAGAATTATTTGAAGCCTTTATCCGCTCGATTGCGACGGCCATTGAACGAAAATCTCCCTACACCGGCGGCCATATTCATCGTGTGGCGGATCTGACTATGCGGATTGCCCGTCGAGTCAATGATTTGGATGAAGGACCATACGCTAATATCAAATTCTCAGAAGATGAAATGGAAGAATTACGGATTGCAGCCTGGATGCACGACATCGGAAAAATAACTACACCAGAGCATGTGGTCGATAAAGCCACCAAACTTGAGACCATTTTCGATCGGATTGATCTCATTGAAACCCGGTTTGAATCGATACGCCGTGAAATAGAAAATCAGGCGCTGAGGCTGAAGGTAAAAATCCTGTCGAACGGATCGGTCAGTGAAGTTAAGATAAAAAAAGTCGATGCGGAAATGGAAAAGAAGATCGAGCAATTGGAAGACGACCTGGATTTTATTGTCGCGACCAATATGGGCGGGGAATTTATGGCGGATGAAAAAATAGAGCGTCTCGAAAAAATAGCCCGGCAGTCCTATAAAGTCAATGGGGAAGAGAGGCCGTTTTTATCCGAAAATGAAGTGTATAACCTGTCTATTAAAAAAGGAACGCTAAATAAAGAAGACCGGCTTAAGATCGAAGATCATGCGTTAGTAAGTATCGAAATGCTTCGCGAATTGCCTTTTCCCAAGAAATTGGCTCATGTGCCTGAATATGCCGGTGGACATCATGAAAAATTAAACGGCAAAGGGTATCCATTCGGATTAACGGCTGAACAACTGTCTCTGCAGGCGCGTATCATGGCTGTCGCAGATATTTTCGAGGCCCTTACCGCCCATGACCGTCCTTATAAACGACCGATGCCTCTGTCCAAAGCTGTTCAGATCATGGGCTTCTTCGTCAAAGATGAAGAACTCGATCCTGATGTTGTAGATGTATTTCTCAAGGGCGGTATTTTTATGGAATATGCTCAGGAGGAGATGGATCCTACTCAATTAGATGAGGTCAATGTTTAAGAGGGTGTACGACTGGCATGCCTTGTTCTGTTGAAGTTAAAGAAGCGCTCTTGGCCAACGCGTATCATGCGTTCATACAGAAGCGCTTTTTTATTTGTGATTAAATCAACCGCTGAAATTGTATATTATCAGGATGATTTAACTGATTTAAAAAAGAAACTTTTGACGTGGCGGCTGCGTTACATTGCATGATTGCCATCCCTTGGGAAGCCATTCGTCAATGACGGAAGGTATAGAAATCCGGTCATTTTCAAGACTGACTTTTTTATCGCTTGCCTGACGTCAGAGGAAATCAACTGATGAAAGCTGAAACAAAAGCACAGGTTGATCAGTATCTCAACACCTACATATCCTTTATTATCCGCCACCCTGGTAAAATTATTCTCCTGGCCGTTTTATCTACCATCCTGGCTTTTCATTTTACCTCCAAACTTAAAATCAAAACCGATTTCACCGAATTGCTTCCCGAGGGATACCGCAGTGTCCAGGATATAAAACGGCTGACGGACCGGGTAGGCGGGATCGGCAATTTGACACTGGTGATAGAATTCGAAGACATTAAGGCAGCAGAATGTCTGGCGGATGACCTGGCGGATAGGTTGAAATCCGATTTACCGGAAGGATACATTCGCTTCGTCGAATATCAGGTTAACGAAGAAAAAGCATATTACGAAAAGCATAAATATCTCTATGCCAATCTCGAAGACCTCGAAGAAATACAGAGTCGGCTCAGTCGGCAGATCATGAAAAAGAAAATGGAACAGAATCCTTTGTTTGTTTCGGCCTCTGACCTGGGTTTGGATGAAGAAGAGGATGAGCCGTTCAGTGTGTCGGATCTGGAAGAAAAATATGAGAAAAAGGCGAACGAGAAACTGGAAAAATGGACGGACGGGTATTTTGCAGGAGATGATTCCCTGGGGCAATTTCTGGTCATGATCTTAAAGCCGTTCGGTACCTCTACCGGTGTGGCTTTCTCGAAAGATCTGGTGGATCGGGTCACTGCCATTGTTAATGAGCTCGATCCAGTATCCTACCATCCTTCTCTCAAGGTGGGATTGACGGGTAAATACCGCATGGTGTTAGATGAATACTCCTCTGTACAGGATGATATATTTTCTACCGCCCTCTTTACTGTTTCTCTGGTCGCCCTGGCTATTTTTATTTATTTCCGTACCATCGTTCCCGTTATCAATATTATCGTCGTCATCGCTATCGGTGCCCTCTGGACGTTCTGTATTACCTATTTCCGTATCGGTTATTTAAATATGCAGACGGCATTTCTCGGTGCCATCATCGTCGGTAACGGCATCAATTACGGCCTGATTCTTATGGCGAGGTTCAAGGAGGAGCGACTCAACGGCATTGAGGGGATTGAGTCGGTGCGGATCGCCATTAACAACACCATTACCGCCACGGTCACATCCGCCGTGTCCACCGGTATCGCATACGGGACCCTCATGATCACTGATTTTAAAGGGTTTAACCATTTTGGGTTCATTGGTGGGCTCGGGATGCTGTTGTGCTGGCTGGCCACCTTTTCCATTTTACCTGCTTTACTGGTTCTATGGGATCGTACCAGATTCGGTAGGGAAACCTGGACGAGAAAACCCCCACGCGGGGCATGGTTGACTCACGTGGCTGGCATGGTTCAAAAACAACCTCAAAAAGTGGTTGGGATCACCGCCGGGCTGGTTTTTACTTCTATTGTGCTGTTTATATGGTGGCTCCCCAATTCTTTTGAATATGATTTTTCAAAACTGAGAAATCTACCACGCGGTGATACTTACGAGCGTATTCTGAATAGACGAGTGAACAACCTTTTTGGCACTTCCCAGACGCCCGCGGTGATTCTCGCCGATCGGCTGGATCAGGTTTTGCCCATCAAAGCATCTATCCTGGAGAAAAAAGAAGCCGAAAAAGCGGTGGATAATCCCACCATTGACCGGGTACGGACTATTTATGATTTGATGCCGCAGGATCAGGAAGAGAAGATCGAAGTCCTTTGGGATATAAAGAATATGCTGGACACCAATCCGCCGGATTCACTTGGTATCAGTCCGGAACAGGTTGCAAAAGTCAATGATTTCCGAAGGAACCTGAGCCTGGAAGAAGTATCTTTAGATGATTTACCCAGTGCGATCGCCCGACCCTTTGAAGAGAAGGACGGCTCCCGGGGTAATTTAATCTTCGTCTATCCACGATCGGATGCGGGTTTATGGAATGGAAAGAATCTGATTCGGTTCGCTGAAGTGATCCGAACCAATGTCCTTCCAGCGGATGAAGTGGTTTATTCATCAGGTGAGGCCGTTATATTTGCAGATATGTTAATAGCGGTTGAAAAAGACGGGCCGATTGTAACAATCGCGTCTTTTCTCGGCGTGATTGCCCTTCTCCTGATTGTCTTCAGACGTTTTCATGCTCTGGCCGTTATCCTGGCTTCCCTTCTCGGCGGCATGCTTTTGATGGCTGGTGTGATGGCTGTTTTTGATATCAAAGTGAACTTCTTTAATTTCATCGTGATTCCAACCACCTTAGGGATCGGGGTCGACTATAGTGTGAACCTGTATCAACGCTATAAATTGGAGGGGAAGGGGTCCATCGGCAATATGATCCGTCATACTGGTGGGGCGCTTGTCATGTGTTCGTCTACGACATTAATCGGCTATTCATCATTATTGATTACCTCCAACCGGGCATTGCATTCGTTCGGAATTCTGGCCAATGTCGGTGAATTAGCCACCTTGTTAACGGCCCTTGTCGCCCTCCCGGCTTATCTTCTGATTATGGAACGACGGAGCAAATAGAGAAAACATTGACCATCAACCTCTCTCATCCATTATGTTACACCCCAACCTGGTACCTTGTCCTATTGTCCAGAAGTCCGATGTTTGTCGGTGGGCGTAACCTCCATTATAATCCTGAAGGGCCATCTTCATGATTGCACAATCTATTGCATATCAACAGGTGATGGCTGCTCCTCTTTTACAATCCTATGTAAGTCGTTTTTCCTCTCTGCACTCTTTTTATCCACATGATCCATCTGATCCGGAAATATGGTCCCGAATGGTGAGTCAAGTAAGATCGAGAGGGAAGAAACCCCCTCGGCAGGAGCTTGTCTCGATCCTTACTCGGCAGAATATCAATTTTGGTGCGGATGAACATACCATTAATAATATACAAGCACTTGGCCATCCAGAAACCTATGTCATCTCTACAGGGCATCAGGCAGGCCTTTTTACCGGTCCCTTATACACGATTTACAAAGCCATCACCACCATCAAATTATCTATGCGGATTTCCGATCAGTTGGGTCTTCGCGTTGTGCCTGTATTCTGGATGGCATCGGATGATCATGATTTTGCGGAGATAAACCATATTTTCGTCAGCCCATCGGATGAGGAAATTCGGAAAATAGAGTTGAGGAAAGATGATCCTGCCGACAGGCGTTCTGCTGCTGCGCGACAAATGGGAGCAGAAGTCAATACCCTGATAGACCACTTTGCCCATCTCCTGCCCGAAGGCATGCACAAGCAGTCGGTGATAGATTGCCTGCACAAGGTTTGTTTGCCTGAAGCCAGTTTATCAGACGTCTTCGCCCGATTGATGATACGACTTTTTGAGGGGCATGGATTAATTATGGTTGATCCTACCGATACCGAGTTAAAACCTTTAATGAGTGAGGTGTTTACCAGAGAAATCCTTCATCCGCTGGCATCCACAAAAGCGGTTCTCGAAACCTCGGAACAATTGAGAAAAGCAGGGTTTACGCCACAGATTGACCGCACGCCTGATGCGGTCAACTTATTTTTATACGATCAGGGCCATCGCCGCGCCGTAACATATAAGCATGATCAATTTCTCAGCCGGCATAATGGGGCCACCTTCCGTCGGGAAGATCTTCTGAAGATTATTTCAGATAATCCGGCCATGCTAAGTCATAATGTGGTTACCCGCCCTATTGTTCAGGATGCATTGTTTCCGTCACTCGCCTATATCGGCGGTCCATCTGAAGTGGCTTATTATGCGCAGTTCGGAAAGGTCTATGAGTATTTTGGTTTACCCTTTCCGGTTATATATCCCAGAGCCTCATTGACGCTGGTGGAACCCCGAATTGACCGAATTCTTAAAAAACATGGCTTAACGATAATCCATTTTACTGAGGATATAAAACAGGTATTAAACCAACGCTTACAAGCGGATATGCCGGATGGTATTGTAGATTCGTTGCAATCGGCCAGAAAAACGATGCGGCAGCATTATAAAACGCTATTCAATCAGGTCACTGAAGTTGACCCCGTGCTTCAAGGTATTGTAGACGCCTCAGAAAGAAAAACGGCCTATGCGTTGAATAAGTTGGAAGAGAAAACATTGAAGGCTTTAAAGCGAAAAAATAAAACTACGAGAGATCAGATCATGAGAGCTGACCGACAGTTGTATCCATTGGGTGGGTTACAGGAACGCAGTCTTAATATATGGCAATATATTTCTCTCTATGGTTTTGAATTTATGGATACCCTGTTTGAGGCCGTGGACGAAACCGATTTTTCACATCGCGTGATCTCATTATGAAACTTGACCTGCTCGCAATAGCACCCCATCCGGATGATGTAGAATTACATTGCGGCGGTCTGCTGTTGAAAATGGCAGATCAGGGCTATAAGACCGGTATCGCAGATCTCAGCCGGGGAGAAATGGGGACACGCGGCACCGTGGCGGATCGAAATAATGAAGCCGACCTTGCCGCCAAGATACTTCAAACTGAGGTCCGATTGAACCTGGATCTGCCCGATTCTCAGATCGGATGGGACCATAAACATACGCTGGATGTGGTAGAGGTCATCAGACGATGCCAGCCTGATCTATTGCTCATCCCTCATGAAACCGCACGCCATCCGGATCATCGTAATGCAAGTACATTGGCGTGGGATTCAGCCTTCCTTGCGGGATTGGAAAAAATAACAACCCATCATCCGGCTTTCCGGCCAAAACAGGTTATTTTTTATTATACTCATTATACCTACCGGGATATTGGTCCATCATTTATTGTGGATATTTCTTTATATTTCGACAGGAAACAGAAGGCGTTAAAAGCGTTCAAGTCCCAGTTTTATAACCCGGAGTCCACCGAACCTGAAACTTTCATCAGCCGGCCCGAATTTCTGGACGAGATAGAAGCACAGAATCGATATTATGGTTCTTTGATCGGGGTTAAACATGGAGAGCCTTATATCATCCGTGAACACCTGGCTATTGATGATCCCGTCGCCTATTTCAAATAAAGTTGCGTGGTTTTAGCGTAACTTCAGTCAAACGGAGTATTTATGAACATCGGAATCACCTGTTATCCGACCTTCGGTGGTAGCGGCGCCATAGCCACTGAATTGGGTCAGGTCCTGGCCAAAAAGGGACATAAAGTTCATTTCATCAGCTATTCCATTCCATTCCGTCTCCAGGAATATAATCAGAATATTTCTTTCCATGACGTAGAGGTGATGCCCTATCCTCTCTTTAAATATCCACCATATACATTGGCACTTTCGGCCAAGATGGCTGCCGTGGCTGAAGAAGCGGATCTGGATATCTTGCATGTCCACTACGCCGTGCCTCATGCCACCTGCGCGTTTCTTGCCCGCCATATGTTGCGGGATCGTGATGTAAAAGTGATTACTACCCTGCATGGTACGGATATAACCCTTATCGGAAGCGACAAATCTTTTTTCCAGATTACCAAGTTCAGTATAGAAGAAAGTCAGGGGATCACGGCCGTTTCTGAATCGTTAAAAAGTGATACGATCTCTACATTCGGAATCAAAAATGATATTCGTGTGATTCCAAACTTCGTAAATACACACCGCTTTAATCGTAAAGAAGAACGGTGTGATATGAAGAATATTGTGACTGACGATGAAAAAATAATATTGCATGTGTCCAACTTCCGTCCGGTAAAACGGATCGCCGACATTATCCGCATGTTTGTTAAGGTAAAGCCGAAGATAAAATCGAAATTGTTGCTCGTAGGTGAGGGGCCTGAGCGTATACCGGCGCAGGAACTCGCCCAGGATCTCGGTTTACGTGATCACGTCATTTTCCTCGGTCAGCAGGAAGGGGTGGATGATATCCTCTCCTGTGCAGATCTGTATCTTTTACCCAGCGAACAGGAGAGCTTCGGTCTTTCCGCACTCGAGGCCATGAGTTGTGAAGTACCGGTCATCGGAACCAATGTGGGTGGGTTGCCGGAGCTTATAAAACATGGTGAGACAGGCTATATTACCGAAGTGGGTGACGTAGATAAAATGGCCTTACACGCGGTGGATCTTTTAACCGACGACACCTTGCGTAAAACAATAGGTCGGCAGGCGCGACAAAGGGTGTTGGATAATTTCGCGGAAGAAAACGTGGTGCCCCAATATGAATCTTATTATGAAGAGGTACTTAACCAGTGATTATACGATCGTATCGTGACACCGATCTTCAAGCGCTGAAAGAGATCACCGCCATCTGCTTTGATGGCGTGTGCATCGATCAGAATATTGAAAAACAGGTGGGGAAAATAGATGGCAAGTCCTGGCAATGGCGAAAAGTTCGGCACATCGACGCAGATGTTGAGGCTAATGTGAAGGGTATCTTTGTTGCAGAGAAAGATCATCAGATCATCGGGTACATCACAACCAGAGTGGATCGTGAAACCAAAGTCGGTGGGATACCCAACATCTCCGTCCTCCCGGACCATCAGGGCGCAGGTGTCGGTCGGGTCCTGATGAGAACAGCGATGACGTATTTTCAGGCGCAGGGTATGCACTATACCAGAATCGAAACCCTTGATCAAAATAAGATCGGGGCTGATTTCTATCCTAATATGGGGTTCAAAGAAGTAGCGCGGCAGATCCACTACATCATGCCGATACCTGCACCCGATCAGGTTGATCTGTAAATCTGTCTGAAAAAATCTCTCCTGCCCATCTACTATTCGTATTCAAATGTCCCCTAAAGTCCAGCTTTTGCAGCAAGAGAGTCATAACTAACCCCTTCACTATTCTCCTCACAGGTCGGTAAGCCCATCTCTGCCCATCCTGGATTGACGACCTGACCGAACGGGTCACGTTCTCCTTCAAAACCGCATTGCATATTGACGACCGTTTCGTATCCGTTCTGCAATAACACTTCAGCGGCCCGAGCGGACCGTTGCCCGGATCGACAACCCATCACCAGCTTAACATCTGTGGCATAGTTCGCCTGGACCACATGAAGGAAATCAGGATTCGGGATCATCTGGCCGGTCCGCAAATCTGCATGCAGGATAGGAATGTTAACCGCCGGATCGGGATGATTCTGTTCGAACTCAGGGATGGACCGCACATCGATGTAAACATACCCTTCTTCGTTCATTCGTCGTGCAGCTTCATCCGGCATAATATGATCTACGCTCATCTGTATCTCCTTTGAATATTGTTAACATCAGTAAATTACTCACCCTTCTGTTCCCACGTCATATATTTACCACGTCTCGACAATATGCCCGTTATTTGGAAACCAGATCACATCTGCTCCATAGGATAACACAACACCCAGGACATAACCTACCAGCATACCGATGAAAAACGGTTGGGCCTGTCGATATAATTTCGTTCCTCCGAACTTCAGGATTAAAGCTTTGACAAGCCATACAATGAAAATGGAACCTGCGATCCTGGTGATACCCCAGGTCATGGCGACCCCCCAACCGATAGGATGTAACGGCCACCAGGGAAAGGCATGATGCGCCAGGATTAACAACCAGCTGATCAAGGCGCCGAGTCCGAGTCCTGTATACTCGCCACCGGTTAATTGGGTCTGGTTATTTATCCATTTGATGAGTGTCGCATATCCTGCTTTGGAATTCCCGAACGCTCCGGTAAACCCATCTGCCCCTGTCGTAGCATAGCCAAGGTATATGGTATAGATCAAAGAGGTAGTAGCGGCCAGAAGTAGAGCGATGACGATAACCGGAAAGATGCCGCGCTTCGCCCCGCCGATTTCTTCACCTATCTTATTTATATGGGCCATGGCGCACATGCCCAGGGTACGCCAGTTTCTGGAAAAGGTTTGACTGAGCGTTAAGATCGTGAGATCGGCCCGGTTTAAATTGGCCGATCCAAAGGAAAAGACCGTAAAGTCATGGGCATTGAACGGCAGGTCCAGATTGATCAGACCAGCCTCAGCCACCACACGAGTCACGCCAATATAGAGCAACAGGGAGGTCACAAGCAACGTCAGGGCGGCAGGGATAGACATGCCGGCACACAAAAGAAAGAAGAACATGTAGAGTGAGCCGAAGATCACGCCGCAAAGGGCGATGCGATAGGAAAAGAATTCGTTGGAGTCATCAATTTCATCATCCCGGCCGAAGGCTTTTCTAACCACATTATAGAGATGGTGTCTGGCCATCCACAACCCGAATAAGGTGTACATGAAAAAACCGCCCAAATGCTGCGCTGTAACGATCTCTGTGGTCATTGGAATCCCCAGACGGCTCATAATCCCCACTTGAATCGTCGCCAATATAAAGAAGATCCATATGCTGAATAAAATATTGACTTCAGTAAAAAAGCCGATGGCAATAAATGCGAAATTTATTTTGAATTGAATGGGCGGAAATGATTGAGCCAGGGTGATCGGGATGCGATAGTCTCCCCCTATCTCAATGGCAGGAACGCCTCCCCAGAATGATAAAATGTTCCACCCGATGACAAACACAGGAATGGAAAACCCATACCAGAATATCTTGGATTGGGCGATCTTTGGCAGGACTGAAGTCGAATCTGATTCTTCGACCAGCATGAGCGGCACCTTGGCCAGTGGAAAAGTCAAACGTTCCCGTTCAATCCATTGTTTACGCAGAATAACCATAAGAGATGAACTGAGAAAAAATAAGGCCAGAAAAAACGTCCCCCACCATCCCATGGGTATGATCCAGTCATACCAGGGAATCGCGCTATTAGCAGGGATGCCTTCATAAAACCAGAATACGGCATGTCGTTGATCAGAAACTATGAGCCAGTCCGGCAGATAATCAAAAAACAACTCCACCCATCTATTTTCTGAATTGGCATAATAATGGGGAATCGAAGGGATGGCGGCCCAATAGGTGGAAAAAGCCCAGCCGGGGATCGCCGAGGCTGCGAACACCGTGAAAAAGATAATAATCTGTTCAGGGGCTGTAAATGCCCGTTGTGGCATGAATTTTTTTAACACCCCATTGATAACGAAGACCACAAACATGAATGGAAAAAGCGCGGCGACGGAAAGATGCGTAATCGAAAGGAAAGAAGAATGGGCTTCAAAGGATGAGTGCACCACCCACCAGGACATGCCCACCGATAACAGCAACCCCAGTGCGATAGCCCGTATGGTCATGCCGGAGGCCAGGTTGCCGGTCATCTGCTGAGTTGAAAACGATGATGCAGGCAGGTCGGGTTTATCAGTTAAAGCTTTCGGGGGGCGTTCAACACTCATAACGATATTCTTGCGAATTTGAATTACAGGCAGGTATGAAACCGATCATTTCCAGGTATATTAAACACAAGCATTATACGTGCGTATACCGCTTTATGCAAGGATAAATTAGGGATGGATCTTCCAGGGGTTTTTGCTTGACAGGTTTGGTTGAGATGCATAATATATTCCTATAATATCAAGGCATTAATCCTTAGTTGCCCACCGGTATTAATTCTTCATCCTGCCGCTGTAATGATCTGAAATATGTTCATTAATCAACGCGTGTACATGGTCATTTTCAATTTTAAAAATCGTCAGTCCAAAACCAAATTGTTCGAGCGGTAAATAGAGAAGGAGATAAATGGCATCATGCATTATATGTTGACCGGAGGATATGGCTGTATAGGCTCCTGGATTGTAAAAAATCTGATTGAACAGGGTCATGAGGTCTCCATTTACGATATTATAGAGAATACCGATCGTATGGCGCTCATCATAGAGGCTGATGATATTGAGAAGGTGAATTTTGTTGACGGGGATATCTCGGATGGCATTCGTCTCAACAAAGCCATAGGCGATCTTGGTATTTCACATCTCATTCATCTTGCCGGTTTGCAAGTGCCGGTATGCCGGGCGGACCCCATCAAGGGCGCCATGGTAAATGTGATCGGCACGATAAATGTCTTCGAAGCAGCAAAAAACCATGCCGATACCGTCAAGCGTGTGGTTTACGCGAGTTCAGCCGCCGTATATGGCATGGAGGAAGAATATGGGGAGGGGCCCATAGGTAATGATGCCGTACTGAAACCATTGACCCATTATGGGGTGTTTAAACAATGTAATGAGGGCAGCGCCCGTGTGTATCATCTGGATTATGGCATAAGCAGCGTGGGGTTACGCCCGTGGACGGTATATGGCCCTGGGCGTGATTTCGGTCTTACGTCCGACCCGACCAAAGCGGTGAAAGCCGCCCTGTTAAAACGGCCCTTTGTGATTAAATACGGGGGACGAAACAACATGCAGTATGTCAATGATACCGCCCGGATCTTCCTCCGGTGCGCGGAAGCCGATTATGAAGGCGCCGGCGTCTACAGCATTCGTGGTGATGTGGTCACCATGGATGAGGTGGTCCGTTCTATTGAACGGGTGGTGCCTGATGCCAAAGGGTTGATTACCCATACCGAAAATACCATTCCAATAGCCGCCGATCTGGATGACCGGGCGCTGGTGAATGATATCGGTCAGATCCCCTATACATCCCTGGACGAGGGAATCAGAAAGACATATGACATTTTTAAACAACATCATGAAGCCGGTCGCCTGTCTATAAAGGATCTCGATGAATAAAATAAATCGATTATGTCTTCTGATTGGCCTGATGATAAGTGGTATCCTTTTATATCCATCATTTTCAATGGGGCAGAATGAGAGGGCATGGTATGCCGGTGATACGCATGTCCATACGGCCATCCATGCCATCTCCTCGATTGATAAACGAATCGAGGAAGCACGCAAAGGCGGATTGGATTGGGTCGCGATTACGCGGCATAAAAGATCCGGGGCCTATTGGAAAGCTGAAGAAGTAGATGAGGCTGCTGCGCGAATCGGGCACAAGATCAGGCCTGTTTTAGGCGTAGAATGGGATGAACCACCGGAGTTGGGCCGGGAGGATATCGTGATACTCGGCGTAAACAAATATGCCCCTATTCCCCAAACCCGGTTACAGGATATTATCGATTATGCCAATGATGAAGGCGGCGTGTTCATTTTTGCCCATCCTTCGCCATTCGTTTTTCAAAACATTCAAAAATGGAAAGGATACACTGCTTTTGAAGGACATTCCGGTGGACGATGGAATCCTGCATGTGAACCGGCGGCGGCCTGGGATCAGATGTTGATTCGGGGAGACCGTATCTTCATTGTCGGGGGCAGCGATAACCACAATCAACCTTACCTTGGCGAACAGATCGTAAAAACCTATGTCCTGGCAAACAGCAATCAAACAGAGGATATCGTCGGGGGCATACGGGCGGGACGCGTATATGTCTCGGAGCGGGATCAAAGCCGGATAACCTTTCAGGTGAACGGTGGATTAATGGGTGAGACGGTCAAGCCGGATATGGGGTTGTTCCATACGACCATTACCGTCACAGGAAAAAAGCCCATAACCGATATCATGCTGATTGGAAACGGAAAAGTCCTCTGGCATAGTTCTCCTGGAAAAACACAGTTTGACGAAATTATTCCTGTCGTTGCGACGGAAACATTACGATATCTTCGTTTGATTGTGGAGACGGAAAAGGCGCGGACGATGAGCAACCCTGTTTTTATCACGCAGGAGGGTGATTTATCAAAACCTCGGATAAGTCAACAGAAGGAACATCCGTTGGCCCGGTGGCGGGCTCATGTTAAAACGGCCCCTGAGGCGAAAAATGAAGCGCAATCGGTGCTCTTGAGTCAAATGCAAATGCCGGAGGCTACTGATCTCGAACGAATGGTAGCGGTATACGGTTTGATCGATCTCGGAAT